>Ga0247843_1000618_pt1 | contig 81882 bp, 116 predicted proteins | sample LaCruzMarch2017__FD_192420 | JGI IMG/M metagenome (GOLD analysis project Ga0247843, IMG submission 192420) | Freshwater microbial communities from meromictic Lake La Cruz, Castile-La Mancha, Spain - LaCruzMarch2017_8m | ecosystem: Environmental > Aquatic > Freshwater > Lake | place: Spain... | reverse complement strand
AAACATGAATACTTCTTTCAAGACGAGTTTTGTCATGAATTTATTTTAGGAGATTTAACTGACCCCAAAGTTGTAGAATTAGTAATCGAAGAGGGTATTGATGAAGTTTATCAACTCGCGGCAGATATGGGAGGAGCGTTATATATCTTTACCGGGGAACACGACGCAGATGTAATGTACAACTCAGCGACCATTAATCTTAATGTCGCTCGTGAAGCGGTTAAGAAAAAAGTTGGTAAACTATTTTACTCATCTTCAGCATGTATGTATCCCGAACACAATCAGATGGACCCTGACAATCCAAATTGTGAAGAATCCTCGGCTTATCCCGCTAATCCTGATTCTGAGTATGGATGGGAAAAATTGTTCTCTGAAAGACTTTATTTAGCCTTCAGTAGAAATTATGGATTAAATGTCAGAATCGCCAGATTCCACAACATATTTGGACCACAAGGTACATGGAATGGGGGTAGAGAAAAATCACCTGCAGCTATGTGTCGAAAAGCTGTTGAAACTGAAAATGGTGGGGAAATCGAAGTTTGGGGTAATGGTTTACAAACTCGTTCTTTCTTGTATGTTGATGAATGTGTTGAAGCGGTTCTTAAATTAATGGAATCTGATTTCGAAGGTCCTGTAAATATTGGTAGTGAAGAAATGATTACAATCAATCAGTTAGCTAAAATGGCAATAGAAATCGCTGAAAAATATATAACTATTAAAAATATTGAAGGTGAAGAATTTGTTAAAAAGTATGGATTCAAGTGCCCATTGGGAGTTAAAGGTAGAAATTCTGATAACAAATTATATCGAGAAAAAATTGGGTGGGAAGTGAGTCAGCCATTGTCTGTTGGATTGAAGAAAACATATCAATGGATAAAATCTCAAGTTGACAAAAAACAACTTGAAACAGTGTGGATATATGAAAGTCCTGACGGAGGTAATACTGTATATAAACGAGAGTCACAGAGTTTGAAAAAACATAAAGTTAAATAATTTAGGATGGGTAGACCAACAAAACCAAAACCAACGGCAACTTTACCAAGTGAAGAAACCCCAATTAAAAATAAAAAACAACAAATCTGTTCAATAATTAAGAGAAAAACGAAAGAAAAATTTTTATCTGAAAGTCAAAAAGAATACTACGAAAAATTGACTAACAACCAAATTAGTATTTGTTCAGGTCCTGCAGGTGTTGGAAAAAGTTATATCGCAATGAAATGTGCGGTCGATTTATTATCTGACCCTAACACTCCTTATGAAAAAATTATAATCGTGAGACCGGCAGTGGAAGCCGAAGAAAAACTAGGTAGTTTACCTGGTGGAGTGGAAGAAAAACTAGACCCATATATTTTTCCTTCGTACTACCTATTAAACAAAATAATTGGTAAAGATACAAGGGAAAAATTAAAGGAAATCGAGGCTATAGAAGTATTCGCGTTAGCTTATATGAGAGGTATGAATATTGATAACTCAATTTTAATTTTTGAGGAAGCCCAAAATTCAACTCCAAGTCAAATGAAATTGTTATTAACTAGAATAGGATTTAACTCAAAATTTTTTATATCAGGAGATTTAGAACAATTTGATAGACACAAAGACAAAACACAAACAGGTCTTTGGGATGCTCTTAAAAAATTTCAAAATATGAATGATATTGGTGTTTTTGAATTCAAGTCTACAGATATTGTTAGAAATCCATTAATATCTAAAATATTAGAAAAATACGAAGAATGAAAATAGGTATTGAATTGAATGGAGTATTGAGGGACACTCTAAAAAAAATACAACAAGAGTATGAGAAATGGTTTCTTAATAATCCGTTCATAGACGAAAATGAAGATGATAACTTTCAATATGAAGTTTTATCTGATTTAACGTCTTTAGATATTTCAAAACATTTAAAATTCAGAAATGAAGATGAATTATATGATTTTCTTTATAAAGAGCATACCATGGAAATTTTTGGACATGCGGGGTCTGTAGAGCCTTCAGGTCTTTTGGACTTGAATGAATTTTACTTAGATATGAGAGATTCTCATGATATTATTATTGTTTCAGATGAAATTGGAAAATCAAAACCCGCATCATTATTCTTTATTTCAAAATTTGGGTGTTTAGTTGAATCCGTTAGATTTTATAGCGAAAGCACAATTAATTCACTATGGGATTCTGTAGACATTTTACTTACGGCAAATCCTAAACTATTATTGAATCATCCAAAAAACAAAATTGTAATTAAATTTAACACAACTTATAATAATGATGTTGAATCTGAATTTCATATTTCAAGTCTTAAGGAATTAAAAACAAAAATACAAGAAATAACATGATACAAGTATTAGGTGAGAATTATTTTATCGACTTAGATGAAATTGAAAACTATCTTGATATGAGTCAAACTGACGACAGTGAAGATTCAGAGTCAGGAGTAACAGAAACAAAAATTAATATTATCAAATTCGAAATGCTTAAAATGTTATTAGACACTGTTTTGAATGAACAAGAAATTGTTGATGAAAAACTTGGAATGAAATCTAACGCACAAGTTAGTATCCCTTTTAGGTTAGCGTTCAATAGTTTATTAAATAAAAAACTTATCAATCATTATTAATATGGAAAACCAACTTCAAGAAAAAGTAAAACAGTCCATTAATATATTAAGAGACAAGCAAGCCAGAATATATTTTTTAGTTCAAGACACTAAAGGTAATGCGAAGGCTTCAGTAAGACTTATATATCAAATGGCAAAAACATTAAAAGATAATGGATTCAATCCAATTATACTTCATGAAAAAGCTGATTATGCAGGTGTTGTTGCATGGTTAGATGAAGAGTATATGTCAATTCCTCACCGTGCAATCGAAGGACAAAATTTAGAAATTTCACCAGAGGACTTTTTAGTCATCCCTGAAATTTTTGGATACGTAATGGACCAAGTAAAACAGCTTCCTTGTGCTAAAATTGTTTTAACACAACAGTACGCACACATGTTAGAAACTTTACAACCAGGCCAAACTTGGAATCAATTTGGATTTTTAAAATGTATTACAACATCAAGTAAACAAAAAGAGTATATTGAAAGAGTCATGAGACAAATTTCTTTCGACATCATTGACCCATTAATCAGTGAAGAATTTACACCTAAATCTACTCCGGCAATGCCCATTATTGGAGTCCATTCAAAAGAACAGAGTGATGCGATTAATTTGATTAAGACCTTTTATTTGAAATTTCCACAATATAGATGGTTTACGTTTAGAGACTTAAGAGGTTTATCTGAAAAAGAATTTGCGAACTCTTTAAGGGATTGTTTTTTGAGTGTTTGGATTGATGACCACAGTGGTTTTGGTACGTTCCCACTTGAATCTATGAAATCAAATGTTCCTGTGATTGGAAAAGTTCCAAACCTGTCACCTGATTGGATGAGTGAAGAAAATGGTATTTGGGTTACGGACCAAACTTTATTACCTGATTTGGTTGCGGATTATGCACAAGATTGGTTGGAAGATAACATCGACCCACAAATTTTTGAAAAAATGAAAGAGACCGTCGAAAGATATACGGATAAACAAAAGTTTGAATCGACAGTAGTTTCTTTATTTGAAGGATATTTGACTACAAGAGCAGATTCATTCGAAAATCAAATTTCCAAAACAGAAGAATAATATGAATAATACACTATCATTATCAGTAATACTACCTATAAAATCGGCTAAAGCAAAAGATTTTGATGAGTATTTTGAAAAGGCAATTTCATCTCTTAAAAATCAACAAGTTGGATTTGAAGAATTAGTAATTGTTCACTCACAAGAGCAATCTCTCATTGACATATTAGACTCATATGATTTTGGTAATTTGAATGTTACAAAATTATTGTGGGACCAAGAACCAAATTACGCAAACCAAGTCAATTTTGGAATAAAAAATGCAAAAGGAACTTGGGTCTCTCTTTTTGAATTTGATGATGAATATTCATCAATATGGTTCAAAAATGTAAAAAAATATGTTGAGTCGTTTCCTGAAGTACAAATGTTTTTACCTGTTGTGGTTGAAACAGACGAAAAGGGATTATTCGCAGGGTTTACAAATGAAGCGACATTCGCGGCAAATTTCTCACAAGAAATGGGTATTTTGACCAACGATACTTTACAAGAATATCAAAATTTCCAAACCGCAGGTTCTGTAATTAAAAAATCTGTTATTGAAGATTTTGGAGGATTCAAACCATCAATAAAACTGACTTTTATTTATGAGTTTTTATTACGATTAACATATAACTCTGTTTCAGTAATGACAATTCCAAGACTTGGTTACAAACACGTAAACCTTAGAGAAGGATCTATTTTTTGGAACTATAAATTTGGAGACAGTAAAATGGTTGAAGATGAAGTAAAGTTTTGGATTCAAACCGCAAAAAGAGAATATTTTTTCACGGACGATAGATCCATAAAATATCAATCCGAAAATGCTTAATGCAAGATTCACTCTCTGCCACAACAGAGGATATTTTATCGAAAAAAAGAGGTAGAAAGGCAGTTAAAGAAAATTATTTTGATGTAAGAGAAGAGGAGGCGGTTAGAAAATTTCTAATTGCCGAATCATCTTACGAAAAAAATAAAATCTATAATCAGTTTTTAAGACATCCTTTAGATAAAATGATTTCCTCAATTATTCGACGATATAAGTTATATCGTAAAGATATGGATTTTGAGGAAATTCATACAGACACACATTCCTTTCTTATGACGAAAGTCGATAAGTTTAAGCCAGATAAAAATAAAAAAGCTTATTCTTATTTTGGAACTATTTGTAAAAACTATCTGATGGGTCAGATTATTAAAGACCAAAAAGAGACTAATAGAAAAATATCATACGAAGATATTTCATCAAGTCTCGAGGAAAGGCCTGATTTGACTTATAGAATCGACGATGATGTTGTTGAAACCGATTATATTATTAACAAATATTTATATGAGTTAAAAGAATATATTGAGACAGAACCCCTAAATAATAACGAAAAAAAATTAGGATATGCTCTAATTGATTTGTTTGATAATTATGAAACAATTTTTTCGGGAGCGGACAATAATAAATTCAATAAGAATGTAATATTATTATCACTCAGAGAAATGACCAACTTAAGTACTAAAGAAATACGTAGTTCAATCAAAAGATTCAAAAAATTATATATAGTAATTCAATCAAGAATCAAAAACTAATAAAAAAGTATTTATAGATATGCCGAGGCCTCAAAGAAAAGAAATTAATTTCACCAAAGATTCTATATTATCTCTCATGCAAGAAATCTATAATGAACTTGTTGAACAAAGACAAACTGCAATTAGGATTCAGAATAAGATGTTGGCGATGTTAAAAGACCCATCCGATATGACTACTATTGGACCTGTAATTGAAAAACAACAAAAAATCGTAAATGATTGTGTTGATAAAAAACTTAATCTATCAAAACTACAGTCGAGTATTTGGGAAAAATCTAATAACAACAAGGAGGAATCATTTTCTCTTGCAGATTTGGACGATGATTTAATACAGAATCTCATTGAAAAAGATGTTTCCAAAGATGAGGAATCATATAAAATGAGATAAAATATGCCATTAGATATAAATTCTGCTCAACAGTCAATTCAAAGCAAAATTGATGCCTACAAAACTTATAGAGAGGTTTCACAATCAGAAAAAGGACTTTTAGGCAAGTTGGGTAACTCTGCTACTGAGGCTACCTCCAAAATTTCAAGTCAACTAGATAAGGTTAGTGAATTTCAAAAAAGGTTTCAAAGAGACCCTCCGAATTCAATGGACCAATTATTGGGATTTTTGGGTCAAACACAAGGGAATGGTAGTACAACATTAAAATATTTAAGATCGAAAATATTACAAGCCGCGGCACAAATCGAGCCCAAAATGGCGGATATTCTTAAAAAAGAAACGATAAAGGCTCTTGGATGTTCAGTTGAACAAACATATAATGGAGTAACCTCAGAAAGTTTATCTTTACAACCAATACCATTAAGACCACAACAAGAAGGTATATACATTCCTGTTAATTCAGTAGATTTTTTTTCGAATCTAAAACAGTCTCCTCAGACCAACTTTGGTAAAGTTTATTACGAGAAAGAAGATCCATCCGCGGATTCAACATTTCGTCCTTACGGGGGGCCAATACCATTTCCAATGAATAAACAGTTATTCAACTTAATGACTTCAGATAACAAAGATAGGTCATATAGTCAAATAAATGGAAAGAATTATTTAGGGAAATCGGGTCAAGATTTATTTGATATGCAATACACCCAAACAAATAGTTTTGGTGTGACAGGTGATTATTACCGAGTTTTTTTAATTGACCGTGAGGATAGTCAAGGTAATATCTTAAATAATGTTGGTGAATTTATTTCTGACTATTATAGTACTATAAAGATAGTAGATTCTGTCGATATCGGTGCTCAAATTGTAAATTTAATCTCAGGTGCTATTAACATTAATACGCAAGTTGGATTTGGAGAGTTAAATAACCAAAGTAGGTTTGGTTTAATTGTATCAAGAATACTTGGATTGTGTTTTGATGATAGAAGAGAAATCGATGTAAGTGGAGTTGCTAAAGTTGCTGAATTAGATGGTGTTGACGATTCTTTTTTTGAACTTAATGAAATTGATTTACGAAATATTGAAGTTGAAATTTCAAATGTTCAAAATGGAATTATGGAATTTGAGGATTGTGATAATATACAATTACCTGTTGATTCTGAGGCATTAGTAGCACAATTGATAGAGTTTAGAAATAATCTAAGTGGTGAAACCGTTGAACAACAAGCAGAAAATATTGGTGAAATTATTGATACAATATCAGATAATCCTGCTTGGTCTTTAACTGCACCTTCAAACTTAAACGTAAAATTATCAATAGATAAGAGTGTAATTAAAAAAATACCATTGGCCGTTGCGGCTTCGGTATTAACCCCAAAAAATCTACTACCACTTTACACTCTATTATCAGTAGTCGAATCAGGAGCAACATACACTTATAACCAAGCTGTTACAGAAATTAATGAAACTTCCGTGTCTATTAATTCTTCAGGTAATGCTGGATCTAGTGTTGGAACACAAGGAAGTAATATAGTTAATAGTGGAGAAGATTTCTTGAAAAAATTCAAGACATTTTCAATTCAAGTTATTTCTCAAATTAATTCGGAGTTTCTTCAAGTTCTTTATGAAATATTAAAGAAAGATATTGTAAATTTATTACAACTAATAATAACCGACATATCAAGGTCTAAATTATTAAAAAAATATGCAATAATTATACGACTGACACAACTTGCAGTAATCGTTGCACAACTCATAAATGATTTTCGTAGATGTAAAAGCCTCTTAGATAATATATTGTTACTACTAAATTTAGTAGGACAAGGAAGAAACTTTAACCAACCGTTAAAAAGTGAAATTCCGGCTCCGTTATTGTTACTTTCAAGTGTATTACCTGGTTATTCACCAGAAAGAGCGACAATAAACGCAATTGAACTATTTCAAGGATTAGGTATCCCTACAGGAACTTTGCCAGATGGGTCACCAAATTTGATGTTATTATATAATTTAGCAACAAATAAGGCTTCCGATAAAGAAGAATCGGAAAATGGCAAAATCGAAGTTGCGGGATTAGGAGGAATATCGTTCGGAAAAAAACTATAAAAATGAAAGACGAAAAATTCACAGAAATTATAGATAGTCAATCGACTCTCAAAGATTTACCAAATACTAAATTGGTAGAATACATGGATTTATTATCTGCCGACTTTGAAAATACAAAAGAATCTATAATTAAAAGTACTCTATACTTAGATAAAGTAGAGGAATTGTATGACAGAGTATTAAAAGTTTATCAAGAAAGAAATAATGGAAAATAACTCAATATTTTTTCAGTGTAGGGTATTGAATACTGAAGACCCAATGATGTTGGGAAGAATCCGAGGTGTTAGGCTTATCGACAATTATGACGATATCTTGAAAAGTATTAGTGATCCTCCGTGGAACGAAGAAAAAGATATATGGACTGCGAGAGACCCGTTTGTATTCAACACATTACTTCCATACTTCGTTTATTCTGTACCAAAAGTTGATGAATTGGTTCAGGTAATTTACGTAAATAAAGATTTCCAATATCAAAATCAGTACTACGTTCAAAATACCTTTTCAAGTCCGACCGCAACCTTCAAAGAATTTTATTACGGTGGAAATAAATTCACAGGTACGGGTATGCAAATCAAAAACCCAAAACCACTCAAAAATCAAGATGGAACATTTACGGACCAATCGGTTCACAAAGGAGTATTCCCACAGCCAGGAGATAATGCTTTAATGGGTAGAGGTAGTGCTGATGTTATTGTAAAACAAGACGAAGTATTAATCAGAGCTGGCAAATTCAAAGGAGAACAATTACAACCCAACGTCATACCTGTTGCTAACCAACAGAGAGGATTTTTACAACTCTCCAAGTTTCAAAGTACACTACAAAAATTAGAGCCAAAAGTTGTTTACGAACTACAAGAAGATGTTTTACTTACAAAATATTTAATTGAATGGGTTCTTACAAATCCTGAAAATACTCAAGATAAATTCTCTGGTTCGGTTTATTTGTATCAATTAAAACCAAATGTTACCGTAAATTCCAAATTTATTTCAGTCGACAGTGAAATTTCAGAAAACCTTAAAAAATTGGTTGTAATTGAATCCTTCGCGATGTTGTCCAAAACAGAAACCATTAAATTTATAAATGATTTCATAAAGCAATGTAATGAAACAGATGTAACTAAAAGTGGAGTTAAATTGTTCAATGACAATAATGCAGCAAATAAGTTTCCAATTTACTACCGACCTAATACAATAATGTATTCAAAATTGAATCCATCTACACCTTTAGGTTCATCGGCAACAGCAGTAGAAGTTAGTAACATTAGTGACATTTATAAAGGGATTAAATTAAACCCTGCATTAAAAGGTGGCTATGGTTTGATTTACGCAAAAGATAAAGTTGGAATTCCAAGAACTCCGAAAAAATTTGTAATTCCACAACAAAAATATGTTAATCAAGAATCTTCATATGGAGCTTTAGGAAGTGATATATTATTTTTAGTTTCTCATAATTCACAAATACCTGGCAAAGGTAAAATAAATTTTGACGACACATTATATGGAATTAGTCCTGAGAAATTTGCTAATGAATTTCTTCCAAAAACTTCAAGTATGGTTAGAGGCGAGGAACTTTTAGAATTAATTAATTTGATTGTGAAATTCTTGGTTACACATACTCACGCATATCCAGGTCTCCCTCCGGTACCAGTAACTCAAGACGGAACAAACGTTCAATCAATTCTAACCGAGCTTAATAATGCGGTTAACAAAATTCTAAGTAAAAATATTAGACTTAATTGATATTTATTAGTTAAAAGATAAATGTCAATCTTAAGGTCTTATATAAATAAAAACAATACCATCATTTCAAACTCATATGTTAATACGGGAAGAAACCCTGTAATTGAGTTGAATTTTGGAGCTTCGGATTTAATTGTCCCAAACTTTGGTTTCACAAGATTTATCTTTGATTTAGATTTATCTTTATTAGAAGAAAACATTGCATCAGGTGTTATATCAACAGGTTGTACTTCAGCAATGACACACACCCTGAAAATGACCAACACATCTTCATTTGACAATGAATTATTAAATTCATTTATGTCCAATGAAAGACGAAGAGCAACTTCATTTGATTTAATATTATGGAGAATCCCTAAGTTTTCAGGAACCACAGGTCAGCCTCAATATTGGGATGAAGGTGTCGGATATGACTACAATGATTTCAACATTGCACAAAATAGTGCGAATGGTGGAATTTCCCCTTTAACGTACGTTGACAGTCGAGCATATTCTACACGACCATCTAACTGGTATCAGACGACAACTCTCTCTGGATGGTCTCAAAATGGTATCTACAACAATAAGAATGAAGGGTCTGTAAACTATTCAGGTTTGACGATTGTTGCTCGACAACATTTCGAACTCGGAAACGAGGATTTGAATATGGATATGACCGCCGAGATTAATGGGATATTGAATGGGTCAATAACTGGAGTCACAGGTTGGGGTATTTCATATCTACCTCAAATAGAAAATATCACAGGTCTTACAGAGAGTTATAGTGTTGCATTTTTTTCAAGACAAACCCAAACTTTTTATCAACCCTATCTTCTAACAAATTACAACGATTTCGTAGAAGATGACAGAAACCTATTCCTCAAGAATCAAGAAAATAAGTTATTCTTGTATGTCTATCAAAATGGGGATTTTGCCAATCTTGATTCTGACCCATTCGTTAGAATCGAAGATAGAAATGGTACAGCAGTAACTGGAATGGCTTCATTAAGCACTTGTCTCAAAACTAAGGGAATATACGAGGTTACAGTACCTAATGGGTTTGCTAACTATCCAACACCATGCGTATTTTACGATGTATGGTCTGGTCTTACAATCAATGGACAATCAATACCTAACGTAACAAATCAATTTACATTACAACCATATACCTCAGGTATTCAAATCGGTTCTGTTTCCAAAGACCCTGAAATATTTGGTTTTGATTTTTATGGTATTTTACAAAATGAAAAAATCCTTAATACAGATATTCGTAAAGTTGGTGTTACAATCAAAAAGGCTTACACAGGGCAAGTACTTCTATTGGATGTTTCAGGGTTCTACAGAGTTTATGTTACAGAAGGTACAACAGAAGTACTAGTACAAGATTGGACACCACTAAATCGTACTCCAAATGAATATTATTTCATATTTGATATGAGAGACAAAATACCAAACCAATATTTTGTTGATATTCAAGTGAACACATCAGGAGAAAAAGATACTTATAAGAGACAATTAACATTTTCAATCGTAAATACAAAATGAACAGGATAGTAAAACTAACAGAAAGAGACCTAAATAATTTGGTCAAAAAAGTATTAAAAGAAGAACAAGAATCCGAAAATTATATGTTCTTCAGTAATCTCAAACAAATTGCAAGACAGTGTAAAATGTTATTGGAAATGGATGAAGAAATGATTGACCAAATTTTACAAGATGGACATGATTGGGCTGATGACCATGTTTCAGAGGCAAAAACAAACATGGACCAAGTTTTTGATTTCATGATGAATGAAAAACGGAAAATGGAACAGTACGTCGACTATGAAGAGATGACCGAAGGTAGAAAGAAAACGGGAACTAAACTTTGTGCTAGAGGTTTAGCGGCTGCGAAAGGAAAGTTTAAGGTCCACCCCTCAGCTTATTCGAACGGTTACGGAGTCCAAGTATGTAAAGGTAAGATGCCAGGTTTAGACGGAAAGAAACATTGCTCAGGATCGTATTGTTAAAAAGGGAAATATTTCCCTTTTTTTTATCTTTTTATGTTTATCCATATATTTATATATATGGGAACACATAAAACATGTAAAATTTGCGGAGAAACAAAAAGTGTTGATAATTTTTATGAATCTCAAAGAGGATTCAAATGTAAAAAATGCGCTTGCGGTCTTGGAAGAGAATATAAAAGAGAAAAAAGAAAAAATTTGGATTTCAGAAAAGTTGAAGGAGTGAAACAAAAAGAAAGACGAGTTAGATTATGGCAAAATACTTTGATAAATGATTCTAAAAACAGAGGGGATCAACATACTCTAAAAGTTGGTGATATTAATCATATGTTTGAAGAACAAAAAGGTCTTTGCTATTGGTTCAAAGTTCCTTTGATACCTTCGGAGAACTCAAAACATCCCCAACAACCTTCTTTGGATAGATTAGATGGAACTAAAGGATATACTAAAGACAACGTTGTTTTGGCGTGTTATTCTGCAAATATAGGTAGAAATGATAATAGTGTGGAAGTTTGGGAAGAATTCATAAAAAAAATAAATGTGTAATTCGTTTTGAATCTCGAGTCATTTTCATACTTTTGTATAGTTATTATATCCCACAAAAGACATGAAAAAATTCTTCAAAAAACTATGGATTAAGATTTTTCGCAAAATGGAGAACATAGTTATCGATCCAATCGAATTTGACGATAATGAAAGAACTGCAGCATCTATCTGTCGTAAACTTATTAATCACCAAGATTCCAAGTTTTTGATTACGCCATTATCTCAAAAAAGATATATTAAAAATGATACTCTTCAGATGTTCGTAGTACTACAAGATGATAGAATCAATATCACGAATCATATCTATAATTATAGAATCAATATCACGAATCATATCTATAATTTAGACATCACAGTGCCGTTTCAAATTACTCAGAAATTGAATCGTATGTTCGACAACAAGGTGGAAGAATCTCGATTAAAATTGGAAAAAGAAATGCATAGTCAAGTACAACACTCGCTCAAAAAAATCTTGGAAAAACTTATTTGAAATTTTCTCGTAATACTTTCGAAATCAAATCCCTTAATGATTCATTTTGGGATTTTTTCGGTTTATAAGATGTCATAGTTGGTTTGTTTCCAGTTCCGACTTTAGGATTTGATTTTTCTGCCCTTCTTTTCTGTGAACATGCTGATTTCTTTTGGGCATCGGTCATGTTTGCAGCAACTCCTTTAGCCCTACATTTTGGGTAACCTTTACTATCCGCTTCAGGTCTACCACAAGGTGGATGTCCTCCACCTTCTTTTTTTCTACAGATATTAACCCATGGACCTTTAGGTTGTTTAGAACCTTTTGGTTTTTTCTTTGTACCAAACCATACCGCCAAGTCTTCATTAACCAACTTTTCTCTCAAAGGTTCGCCACTCATTGTTGGATTAATGGCAGAACCATCTTCATCATTTTGACCCGTATATTTTGTCTTTTTCTCCATATTAATTTTACTCATTAATTTGGTTCGTTTTTCAATTTTTTCCCTTTCTTCTGGTGATTCAGTAAAATCTCCATCCGCCTCTTGATATGCAAGTTGAGCGTTCGTATATTTGTAAACAGGCTCTGTGAAAGGACCAACTTGGTTATCCTTCCAAATTTGTGGACCAAGTACAAGTGGTCCCGAATAAGAACCAGTTAAACCAGCACCACTTACCTCTTTTATTATTTTTTTTATAATATCTTTCACAATAATAAATATACAGTTTAATCAAAATTATGGAACAACCAGAACCTATGGGTCTTCTATTTGGAAGTGTAAGATACTACAGCCCTGACGACATCAATTCTATCTGTGACAATATGAACTTGGAACAAGCATATTTTATGATAATAAAGGCTTTGGAATATTCTCACAATTCTAATATATTCACTCTTCAAGAGTCAGAATTAGTGTCAAAATCACTGAGAATCTTCAACAACCACTTCACTCAAGAAACACCATGAAAAAACTAGTTTTTTTTCTATGTTCATTTTTATTATTTGGTTTTAAGACCCCAACTAATAATGATACCCCCATCATTGTTCATTTTGAACAAATCTTAAATGAGTATAGATATTCAAATGGATTAAATCCAGTAGTCATTGACGAATCGATAAAGGAATTAACAGACTATCGTAGTAAAAATTTGGTTCGGGATTATAGTCATAACGGATTTTCCGAGAATATAAACCCCCAAAAACTTTCGTTTAGATTCGCGGGAGAAAATATTGGAATTTCAAGAAACCTTCCAAACAATCAAAATCCTTACCACTCAACAAATTATAATATAGCAATGTTTTGTTTTTTACAATGGAAAAATTCTATGGTACACAACGAACTATTACTCAATGATAAAATAAAAAGGTTCTACCTATCTTACAACGAAGATAAAACTTTCAGTTACTTTTGTTTCATTGCTATGGATTAAAATTATTTGTTATCCCTCAATAAACTTTTTCCACTATCTTAACATACCAATCCATTGGGTATAAACTCCATATTTTTTTTTGAGTTTCAATACTTGAATTTTGTATTTGTTTCCCACCACTCTGTAATCCTCTATCAACTAGACTCCAATCGATATTTTTAGGTTTGTTTGATATAAAATTCCAATCTGACGGAAATCCTTTTTTAATATACCAATAAATGAATAGCCATGCAGATTGAAATTCTTTACTATCATTTGGAAATGGGATTTCAAGTGTGTATGAGTCAGTAACATATGAGTTCCATGGCGCCCAATTTTTTGGAGAAGTGGGTACTTCATTACCATTCATTTGTTTCAAAATTATTACCGGAACAGTTTGTCCTCCATTTGGAATTATCTTAACCTTAAAAGGTGAAAGATTCAATTTTTTAATCGAAGTCTGAACATCAAATTCCCTATTCATAGTTAATAAAGCCCCTGGTAAAGATTCTGCTTCAGATTGACTCATCCCAAGAACTGCTCCAGGTGCGTAACTATAATTGTAAAATAATGCAGTATTATACTGATTTTTGGATGCGGAAGGTGTTCTCGAAGTTACCACTTGCTCATCGTCGAAAGTTATGGTTTTACCACCCGGTGTGTCTTCAGGTGTTTGTTTTCCAACCACTTCTACCGTTATTTCAACAAATTGATGTTTAGTATATTTTGGGTCTTTGGCTAGTGCAGAAATTTGAGATGAAGTTAATCCTGGACTAGGGTTCCAAGGTGTTGTAGTGTCAACAATAGGTTGAGTAGTTACAAATTCAGGTAGTTGAGATATGATTCCTTTAGACACAAGTCCATTCATCCAGTTTGTAATAAAAGTTTGAATAGTTTCATACCTCATTTTACTGAGGTCACCCGGATTCAGTTTTTTCTTTGGAGTAACTTCTCTATCGTAATTTGGAACTTGTGATTCACTAGATTTTAATTTAATGATAATTTCATTATTTGGATATTTTTTCAAGAAATCTTCGATTTCCGTTAAATCTATCAGGTTATTAAGATTTACTGCGGATGAACTATGGATTCCACTTGGGAATTCAACCCGTTTGGTCAAACTAATTGAATCATTTTTGGTTTTGTTATTATTTTGTTCTGATAATATATAAAAATTCTTTGTTGCGGATTCGTGAAGTGAAATAATTCTATTCCGTTCTTCCTGTGATATTTCCCAAGTTTGCTTAATCATAATTCTTAATTTATTATAAATACTTCATAAAACCTTATTAGATTTACGAATGTTATCCGTTCCCCACATTGGTTGAAGATTTTCTAAAGACCAACATCTCATAAACTCCTCGTCTCCCATTTCTTGTATGTTGAAGGATGTAATTGGTAATTTATGGTCAACATGCCAATCACCATAGTTATCCCAATTCATATTATTCTCGAATTGAGATTCCAAATGTTTAATCAATGATTCAGGAGTATATTGTAATATATCAAAGTAGTGTTTGTTTTTCTCAACATTACTTTCTTTTAACACCTGATAAATCGCAGTTCTGAAATTAGATATTAGTTTATAGAGGGGGTCACTCGCCTTACGATTTCTTTCGTAATCACGTTTGGTTTTTCTAATACTTTCTATATTTTTTTCTCGGTATTCTTTAAGATATTCTTTACGATATTCTTTGTTTTGTTCATACCAATTTTTTGATTTATTAGACATATATTCTTTATTATTTTGTCTATATTTTTTATCTGCAACTTTTTTACCACCAATAAAACGTCTACCTGAAGGGCCTAAAATAACACCATTTTCTTTAAGTATTCTTAATACTTGTTGTTTATTTAATCCTATTTTTTCTGAGATTGTTTGACTCCCAACTAAATCCTCATTATACATTTTAAGAATAATTTCTATTTCTTCTTGTGATGGAATATATTTTTTCATATTTATAAATATACAACATTCATCCGAAAAATCTATAGTTTTTATAATAAATAAAAAAAAAAGGACAATTTCTTGTCCCTTTTTACCATATCCATATCGAAATATCGATTATCTCAATTCTCTCAAGTCGAATGTTCTAACACCATCAACTGTGATCCGGCCATAAAAGCGATTATTTACCATTTTTTTCGCGTATCTAGTCATAATACCCTTAATCGGAGTAAAGTTGAACGGATTGTACATTGTAGGAGTTAATTGTAGAGGTACATACGGTGCGTAGATGTAACCAGTGTCCAATAGAGAAGTTCCTTTGTGACCCATCAATACTTGGTTTGGTGGGAAGTAAGGGTCTCTATACACTTGATAACGACCTGCTAATGTACCAACTCTTTCAATACCCATGTTATACTGATCCTGCTCAGGAGCTGCGTTTGATACGTGGAAGTATTCCAAGTCATCAAAGATAGCACTGATTTCAGAAGATACAACGATCCAGTTAGCTCCACCTCTCAAAGTTGATTTGTGGATTTGTGCTGAAATTTGGTTGATTGCTGTGATAAGAGTTTGGTTCCAATCTTTCTGAGTATAAGGAACTGCGTTAGATCCTAATCTCTTCCATCCATTGTAATCCCATCTTAAGTTCCAAGCTGCTCCTTTTCTAAGGTCTCTCAAGATTTCTCTATCGATTTCAGCTGCAACTTGCTCAGATAACAATGCAGTTAATTCAGCTTCAGCGTCGATGTTGTGGAATGCCGCAACGTCCTGAGCCATTTCTGGAGACCACTGTGCTCTTAATTTTCTTTCAGTTACAGAAACTGTTACTGACATAAGGTCAAAAGAAACTTCACCAATTCTATCTTCAAATTCTAAGTTCTTATAGATTCTATAAGTAGATGTGAATGCGTTAGATGTAGCAGTTGATGATGAGAATGTTGAACCAGTGTAACCGTCTAATGAACCACCACAAGTGATACATACTGGTACTTGAAGGTCAACTTCTAAGTAGATGTATCCTTGAGCATCACAAAGGTTGTCATACTGACCACCATCTGTCTTACTGTTAGGGAATACCAACGTAGCGTTGTTGTTGCCATATTGAACGATACCTTTACCATATCTCTGAGTTACAACTCTGAATAAGTAAGGGTTTGTAGTGTTAGCTGAAGTAGTAGTATTTCCAGTGACACCATAAATAGTCAAATCAGATAAGAATGCTTCGTTATCCATTGGTTGACCATCAGGACCGATTAATTTACCAGCTCCGTCAGATGCAAAACCTGACATAACGATTAACACTTTTCTGTAATCAGAAAGAGTGTACGCTGAAGGAACTAAGTTGTCCGCTAACCAAGCCACAGTAACAACTGGTGCTGTGATTGCAGAATATTGTCCTTTAGAATAGTCAAATAAACCTGGTGGGTCTAATGCTGGTTCGTTACCTTCATAGAATCTATCATAAAGATCCTTTGTGTTGTTGTAATCATATCCAGAGTTTGGAGTTTGATCCGCCGCAGCATTTGGTGAACCGTAAGGTGCATAGTGAATACCAGTATTCGCTAAGTTCGCAGGGTCAGTGTATGCCTGAATGTTAGGTACGAAGTAGAATAATTTACCGATAGGTAAGTTCATTGCTTGTACTGAAACGATATCGTTTGCTAATAATTTAGAGAAAACTCTTCTAACGATAGGGAAAACAACTGTTTCAAATGCACCTGTATCAGATGTAGATGATGCTTCGTTAATTAAGTGAGAAGCTTGGTTTTCATAAAGTTGAGCTACGTTTTCTCTCATGTGACCCTTAAGACCCTCAAGGAATCCTAATTTGTCCCATTTGTTGATTGTGTCTTCTTTGATAACTTTAAGGTGCTTAAGACCGATGTTACCTACAAGACCTGATTCTAATAATGCTCCCATTTTTAGTATTTTGTTTTTTTTGTTTTATTTGTTTATTTAATTACCCAATTTTACTCATCAAATCTTTCATTCTTAAGAATTGAGGATTCTCATAAGTTTTTGATTCAATTAGGGTAGTTGATGAACCTGTAGAAACACCTTTGTTTAATTTAGTTTCTACTGATTCGTTAATTGGTGTACTTTCAGTTTTAGACAATTCGTCTTTAATTGACCTGTAAAGATTTTTAGATTCTTTCAAAGTATCTACATTATCAAATCTTCTAAGAATGTTTATTTTTTCCTTTTTAGTGGTCGAATGTTCAGTGAATAATCTTGTAGCATATGCCAAGTTTGAATTGAAGATAGCAACTTCATTAAGTTTTTCTCTGAAAACATTTAATGCTTTTCTGTATTCTTCATTTTTCTCTCTTAACGTTGCAACTTCTGATTCTGAGGATTCAACTTTTACTCCGTTTTTACCATAAACATAATTTCTGTTGTTAGTAATTCCTTTTCTAAGTCCTCTTCCTTCTTTTGAACCCATTCCATAAGTTCTAGCAGCTTCTTTGGTTTCTCTTTTTTCAAAACCTGCGTCATCTCTACGAGCCTTAGTAGTTTTAAGATCTTTTGAAGCAATTTTACCATGTTTCATTGCCAATCTTTCATCCTCTTTGTCTTTGTATCCTTGACCTTCTTTTGTTTCTGCCTTAACAACTTTGGATTTTGATTCCATATTTTCACCTTTCTTGTATTCGAATTTTGGTTTACCAGTACCAACTGATTTTGGTCCTTCTTTCTTCTTCTCATCGAATCCGCCTTTCGCTTTATCTTTGTAAGTGAATTTAGGTCCAGATCCAATTCCAACACCTTTAGGTTTTACTGTCGATTTTGCCTCTCTAACAGCTCTTCTATGGTTGTAAGATTCGTCCAAATCTTCTTCGTCGTCTTCTTCTTCCATCATGTCTTCGTCTTCTTCCATCATCTCGTCATCTCCTTCGTACATTTCTTCTTCTTCGTCGAATTCAATTTCATACATAACTTCTTCTTCTTGGTCCATGTCAAAATCTTCAACATCTCCGTCTTTTGAGAAAATAGCATTGATTACATCTTCTGTATCAACATCCATTTCATCGATTTCATCTACGTGCATAGTTTCATCTAATTCTTCCTCTTCCTCGGACTCACCAAGCTTAACTAAATATTCTGAGTCAGTGTCGCTATCGGTTAAATGAATATCTTCACCATCTTTTTTAACGATGATTCCATCTTCTTCACCCATAGCTTTGAATACCTTAAGAATTTCTTCGTCTGAAGCATCAGTCAAATCTATTGGACTTTCTTCTGAATCCATATCCATGTCCATATCAAATTCCATGTCCATTTCCATATCATCATCATTATCAACAGGCATATCGGTATCGATATCTGTATCTAATTCAATCTCATCTTCCATATCTTGCTCTGACAGAGATTCTTTTACTAATTGGTTGATTTCTTCCTTCATAGTAGAAGCAAGTATTCCTTTTGCATTCTGGGAGATTGCTTGTTCAACATTTCTCATTTGAATTAACGCCTCCTGTACTAAGTTTTTATTTTCTTTCATAGAAAAAAATTGTTTAATTTATCATATAAATAGTGCCAAAACTAAAAAAATCCATTTTACAATACCCACAAAATAAAAAAAGTGGTCAATCGACCACTTTGTTTGTTTCAGTTTGATTATTAATTACTCGATTACTTCGTCGATTTTACTTTCAGATACTGCAGTGATTCTCCAATCATGAGTGAATCCTTCGTATTTTTTAGTCACTTTAGCTTCCACATCTGTGACAGAGTAACCTTTAACCAGTTTCTCTTCTCTAACTTTTTTAATCTTACCTGTGTTTTCATCAGGGAAATCATACTGAATTTTTGCTACAAAATATTTTTCGTCCATAATTTTATTTTCCTAAAAAATCGTCTAATTTTCTCATTAAGTCAACCGACTTTTCAACATAGTCGTTATTTTGTTTAGATTTTATTTCTTCCTCTAAATTTTCTTCATACTTACTTCTTTCGTCAGGGTTAGAAAATAAATAAGCACCTGGTGTTGATGGAGAAGATACCAAGTCAAAACATATCAGTTCAAAATCATCTTGTACTTCATTTCTTTCGCCAACCTTCTTAAGTGAACCAACACCTCTTGATGAAATACCTAATGTTACTCCTTGTCTCATTAAGTTTGCTGCTTGGTCTCCTTTAGTTGAAACTATGCCTCTTTCATGAAACCCTGGAGATGTCAATAATTTGAGTTTTCCCATTAGTATATTTTTATCCCACCATATGTCTGTGATGATGTGAGATACTCTGTCTAAGTCAATTAATGACGACTCAGGGTGGTTTAATTCTGATGTGGATAAACCCTTAGAAATTGCTTGCTTATATCTTTCAGATTCTCTTTTCAAAATCCTTTCAGGATACGTTCTACCATTTCTATTTGGTGTGTCGTATTTTTGAAGAACTGCATAAAATTCAAATGGATTTCTATAATCTAAATTGGCTGCTTCTTTCAAAACGTCAATATTTTGAGTATCTTTCGGAGAAACCCAACCTGCGTCCATTTCAATCAATATACCATGACCAAGCTCGCTTGCTTCTAAAATTCTTAAATTTTTCATCTAATCTTTTAAGATAAATATACGGATTTGAATTGTTTGTCAGTTTTCGTCTTTTTTTGAAATTGAAAATTCAAAGTATTTGTTTTGAACTACGTTATTTTTGTAGATGGATTTAACTATAGTTTTTATAGATTCTTTTATTTCATCGCATTTGAAATCCATATCACGTAGGGTATATAGATTGATTTCCAAATTGAAAAATGATTTTTTCCCTTTTGATATCCCACTTGTCCGAAGGTCTAAATCAACAATATTTTTTTCTTGAAATATTTTACAATTTATTGATTCAAAAACGGAATTTTTTATTTCTCGTCCCAAACCTGAGACAACTCGGTTCCAATTATCTAACTCTTCTTTTGGTGTAACCCATGATTGAATATTTATGTAAACTGATTTTAAGTTTTTGGAATCTACTGTCCCATACTGTGACTTTATGGGATTGAACAGGTTAAGTTTGACACTTTTTCCTTTTTTCATTAATAATGATATTATGTATGTTTATTAATGAAATTATATACATAATATGTATGATTGTCAAAATTTTTTTATATTTGTAGATATTTCTAATATATGATAATAATAAAAATAACACAGGGTAATCCTCTTGAGAAGGCTCTCAAGACCCTAAAGTCAAAAGTAATTAAAACAAAACAAAATCAAATTCTATTTGATAGAAAGCACTATACAAAAAAATCTGTACTTAGAAGATCACAGATTCTGAAGGCAAAATATATTCAAGGACTCAAAGACCAATCAAATTGATTCTTCCAAATTTTTTAACTTTAAAAAGTTTAATTGGTCAAATTTTTCAGATTTAATTTTGTCAATCGTTTCTAAAATTTTTGTTTTGATATCCTGTGAATCCTCATTTTCTTGAAGTGTGGTTAATTTGGATATCGTACTTTCTCTTAAGGTTTCAAATTTTGTTTCCAAAATTTTGGTATCTTCAGAAACTATTTGGAAAAATTCTTTTTTGGAATTTTCATCCAAATTAAGTATGTAATTATTAACGGTTTGATTCGCAACCGCAACCATAGAGCTAATCGGAATATTTATATTTTCTTTAATAGATTCTTTTGTAGACATAATAACTTTCAAAATATTTTTCTTCGCATTAACTCTTTCGAGTAAATCTACTCCTTGGGTATAAACTAAGGTGTCAATATCGGAATAATTATTTTCAGTTTTTTCGGAAAGTGTGATTGGAAGTTTAATACTTGACAAAACTTTGTTTAATAAATTAATCCCTTCTTCAATAAAATATTTTGCATCCTGATCACTTAACCCTTGAGGTGAGCTCAGTTGGTCATATATTGCGTATGCTTTAGACATAGCTTTATTACTCAAAACGTTGTGTTTGAATTCTCGCAAAGTCTTCTTGAATTCTAATTCATTTTTGTAGGATTCTAAGAGATTTTTTTCAATTAGGGATTTTACTATTCCGAAGGTCATGGTGTCTTTTTCAAATAAATATTATGAATTTAATAACTTATCTAACTCTTTTGAAATTTCTCCCAAAGAATCTTGTGCCTGACCCAAATTTATTACCTGTGAACCTTCGATTAAATTATTTTCCACTAAAATATTGAGGTCTTTTTTCCTTGATTCCGGTGTTACTTCAGATGGTGGAGCTTCTTCAGCTCCTCCTGCCGGTGGTAATTCAGGTTCTCCACCAGGAATCTCACCACCATCAAATGATGGCGGCGATCCTAATACTTCTCCTCCATCCATAGTTGTTTCCGCTCCTGCAGTTGGAGTTGATCCTGTTTGACTTCCATACAATTTGTCGATATTATCAAACAAACCTGTTTTGGTTATCACAGTTGGAGTTGCTTTAAGTTCTTCGCCAACAGCTCTTTCAATTCTTTGTTGTTGTAGGTCTAAACGAACTTCGTCATCAGACCATCCAAATATGTGTTTCTTAGCCCATGTAGATGAAGTCGCCTGTATTCCATTTCCTGGATCAGAAACCAAATCCTTGTATAATAATACTTTTTCTTTCCAAACATCAATCTTCAATAAATCAGCTTGGGTTGATGGATTTGTTAATCCAATAGTAAAGTTTGATAATTCATCCTCAAATCCCAATAAGAATAAATGTACAATAGCGATTTTGTTAAGTTCTGCTATCATACTTTTTTGGATTCTATTAATTGTACGAGCGAATCTAATATCTTGTAATGCCAAGTTTTTACCATCACCAACAACTTCTTCAAATCCTAAGAATGCTTTGGGTACTCGTAATGCAGTTAATAATTTCTTTTGAATATATTCAATATCGGCAATTTCGGATAAGTTAGTAGCACCAGGTAAAGTTGTGATTGGATCTGGTGCCGCTGGATCACGAACTGGTATAAAATAATCTTGATCGACAGCCATTTGATTAAATCTCATGTCCACGTTACCAGTCTTACTATCAACTATTTGTTCTCTTTTGAATTTGTTTGCAACACGTTGTACATACGCTTCAACATCATCATCATTCATATTACCAACGAATACTTTGAACATCCTTCTTTCAGGTGCTCTAGACGTACGATAAATCAACATAGCATCTTCAGAAAGTAACAGTTGTTTCCAAATACGTCTGGCTTTCTCTAACATAGATGTTCCGTATGGGAGTTTTCTGTCATCACCTAATAATCTAAAATGAGCAATTTCCCATGATTGGAATTCCATATTTTTATTCTTCCAAGTGAAGTGTAATGCTTTTCTGTCTTTGTCAACTTCGTTTTTAACATCGACAGATATTTTACCACTCGCCCCAACCTCATGTCTTTCAATTTCAATTGTTGGTAATTGTTGACAACCGACAATTCCTTTTTCAGGGTCTAATTTAAGATACACGAAATTATCACCATACTTACAGGTGTTCCGTGTCCACATTGGAAGGTTAGTATTAATGTCTAAAGCGTTGTTAAACAAATCAGCTAATACCCCTTTTATTCTTTTTGATTCAGAATAAATTTGCAGAATAAATCCATCTTCATTTGTTGTGGTGGATTCTTCGGCATAAATGTCTAACGCTGCAGAAATCTCAGGAGTATATTCCATCGACTCATAATCGTATTGAGCAGATAACCTTGTTGGTTCATAATAAATCGCCTGTGAATAAAGGTTGTTTTCTACCTTCGACCATTGATTGGTGAGGTAATATGTTTGTTGTGCTTGGAGTTTTTCTTTTTCATATTCTTCTCTACTTTTGGTTCGCAGAAGTTCCTTTTTATCAAACTTGAATGTCGGATAGTCTTGATTAAGAAGTGAATTAGGTCCAAATGTTTGTGACAATCTTTGCCAAACTGTCATATTTTGTTCTGCCATACGTAATTTTACTATTTACCCTGATAATATAAATAGTTATTTAGCACCAAATAACCAACCATATTTTTGATAATCCGCTTTACTAGCACCATTATTATTTAGGTTTGGGTCTCTACCCATTTGAGGTACCATTGGATTAAAAAATTCTGAAGTATTTTTATTCTCATTCACAACTGATGCCCATGAATTCAACATTGCCTTAGTATGATTAACAACTTTTGTTAATGATTGAAATGATTTTTCAGCAATATAAATTGCCATCGATAATCCCATAATACAATCATCATGTTGACCTTTTTGGTGATCTGGTCTTCCATTTATGTAGACGAAGGTATTCATCTCGTTGTATGTTCTATGAGAATATATTTTGAATCCATGTCTAACACCTTCTTCAAATGCGGCAATAATCTGAACTCGTTTCGTATTAAAATTGATTCCAGGTATTTTATCATTAATTTTTGGATCCCATTTCCACTTATTAGATGTATCCACTCCATCAACATAAAGTCCTGGTTGATATTGTAATTCTTGCATTTTTCTTGCAGTAGATACTCCCATACCACCAGTAATATCAATTACACAATAGGCATTGTACATTGTCCCCCATTTATAGGCAATCTCGGCTAATACATCTGGAGGAATCTTTCCAACGTATTCTAATACTTGTTCTCGTTCATCAAAGTCAATGATTTGGATTGATGAAAAATCCTCAGAATCTCCACGAGAAACGTCAACACCCATTACATACTTGTGACCATTTACAGGTTCCTTGAAAATCCATAAAGCATTCCCCATAAGTTTTGCTTGTGGTGGTCTCAGTTGGTTTTTGGAAATATTTTGCATCAAATCAGAATCGAATACGTTATCTCCTGACCCCAAGAAGTTGCATTCAAGTTCTTGGGCAACTTTACGTCTATCGTACTTGAGTTTTTTTACCATCCCCTCAAACCATGCAGAACAAGGCTTATATCCTTGAGAAATATAATCTGTTACAATAGTATGGTCTCTTTCGTAGGGATTATCATTACTTAAGGAAATAACTGAGTCTAAAGGATAATCTTCTCGATTCAAAAGGTAATGAACCAAATCATTTGTCTTTACCATGTATAAATCTCTGGTGTAACGAGGGTCTCGATACCAAAACATTTCAGAGATTTTGAAATCATTCATTCCTCTTAATGCTTGGTCATATATTTCATAATATATTGGATCGTAACCGTTTGGTGTGGAAACTACGATAACTTTACCACCAGTAGATAGTGAGGCCATACAAGCAGACCAAAAGTCTCCATCCGCCTCAATAAAGGCCGCTTCGTCAAAAATAAGAATTGTTGGTGTATAACCTCTAAGTGCATCTTTGGATGTTGCCACCGCTTTGACCTCACATCCATTATTAAGTTTGAAATGTCTTTGGGAGTTTTTTTCTACCGAAAACCCGATTGAAACCCAACTAGGCCATTGTTCAATAAATGCCCTTATCTTGTTAGCCATTTCAACTGAAGTATCCAACTTGTTGGCAATGATTAGAACTTTTTCAGGTTTTTCTTTTCTTGCAAATGCAAGTTTTTTTGAAGCCCAAGCTGCGGTTACGGTGGAAACTCCAGCTTGTCTGTATTTTAACGCAATGTTTTCATTGTGGGTTTCATAATCTTCAAGTAGTGAAACTTGATCAGGAAAAAGTTCTAATGGAACATACTTTGATACCGTATTATCGTATGTCTGTAAATAAGTACGAAGTGCATAAGGGGTATTCCTCATACACTTCGTATATTCTATTATTAATTGTTCTTTGTTCACACAGTTAAATCATATTCTGATTTATGGTCTTGGAATTCCCAAATCTCTATAAAGTTGGTCTAAATCATCATCTTCATCTTCGGAACCTTCTTCACCTTTAAAATTATCATACTCACTCTTTGACTGTTGAGCTTGTTTCATAATTTCTTTGAATTTTGCAGTTGCCTTTTTAACTTTTGATTCATCTTCCGAAATTGCGTTACCAATGATATCTAAAAATTCTTTAGCTTCTGTCTTATAGAGAATTGAATAAAACCAAGGTACCAATCCTTTGTTCTCATCATCAAACATCTCGTCAGGTAACGCAAACCTTAATTTTTCAACAATTTCAGGACCAATTCTAAGTTGCATCGGTTCATTAGACAATACATCAGTAACACCCCTAACATTTCTTGACATTTCAGGATCTTCAGGTAATCCGTGTCTTGCGATAGATTCCTCTAACCCTTTGATTATTTCATGACACAAAATTGGGAATATTAAACCTTCTGCAACAATTTTTGTATCAGGTTCATCTTCACCTTCGCCACCCTCTTCTTCGTCTTCATCTTTATTTTCTAACTTAACTTTTCCAGCGACACCATTTCCTGTTTGAGACATCATTTCAATCATTTGTTCCATAGAAAAATACATGAAATCATTGATTGACATAATTTTCAAATAAGCGGGATATAATTGTGGGTCAATTTCATCCAACCTTTCTTTAATTTCAGGTTTTTGAAAAATATAATGTCCCTTTTTTGCCGCTCCTTGAACAAGAGCGTTAATCATATTTCTTTTATGAATTTCCAACTCCATTACTTCTTCGTCAGTTAGGTTTTCAACGTCAAAAGAAGGAATTTCAGGTGTCTCTTCATCTTCCTTTTTCTTTGGTTTAGTGGCTTGCATTCTGAAGTCCGAAATATTAATAGGGGCTCTATTCAATAATGCCTCAATCGTAAACCAATCAGCAGGAACTTGAGTTTCTTCTAAACATGCATCAATTGCAAGTTGTTCTAATTCTTCTCTATGTCTTCCTTCAATTCTTGTAATTCCAGGAACTTTGCTCATCATTTCTTGAAAAAGCATCCCTTGAACTTGTTGGGAACTAAGGTCCTGTACACCAGTCACTTGTTTCAACTTATCCGCAACTTTCCCGAATCTTGAACTTACCAATCTTTGAACATCCGCAACTCCCTTTTTCATTGCAGGATTTTTCGCATACAAACTTTCAGGACTTCCCAATTTTCTTTCCAATCTCGGGTCCATTCTTTCGGGTCTATCCCCGTAATTTATTTGTTCTTTAATCTTCGCCATTTTATTTTTTCAATAAATTTAAGATAACATCAATTACTTCTTGTTTCGCATCTTCAGGAGAAATTCTTCCTGCTTTTGGGTCAATTTGTTCTCCAGGTCTCGGATTTTTTCCGGGATGCGCGGGTCTTGTTGTTGGTTTTGTACCAGGTTTAGTAATTGGTTTAGTCGGTGCAGTTGTTGGTTCCGCAGCTTTAGGGTCTATTTGTTCGCCTGGTCTTGGATTTTTTCCTGGATGTGCAGGTCTTGTTGTTGGTTTGGTGTCAGGTTTGGTTATAGGTTTTGTTGGAGCTTCGGTTGGAGCTTCAGACAAATATTTCAATAAGTCACCCTTTGTAATTCTCGGAGGTAAGTTTCTTTCCACAATTTTTGTAATTTCTGATTCAATAAACAAAGATACAGGATTTTTTCCTTCTTCCAACTGTTTTTTCACAGATTTTACACACCTCTCAAATTTTCTTGTTTTTTTAGGACCAACCTGTGCGTGACATATTGCCCATGGATTAGGTTGCCCTGGCTTAAGGTCTGCCTCACTTTCAAACATACCCATACCATCAGTTTCATCACCAAATCCATCATCTGATGAAGGGCCCACTTGTTTTGGATCTTGAGTTTCAGTTTCTTTGTTTGGGTCAATAGTAACCTCTTCTTCTTCATCGAGTTCTTTTTCGTATACTTGAAAAGGTCTTTTCTCACTCTTTAATTTAGTTATTGTTGCAGTATCTGTTTTAGATACGTTAATCTGTTCGTTAACTAATTTTTTATGAAGAGTATTGATTTGGGATTCTGTTAATTTACCAACCGTTTTTGCGGATAATCCTTTATCAATTAATTCGAGTGCTTTTTTATTAACTTTCATAAACTACTTTTTTTTCGAATTCTAATATCAAATCTCTTTCGTAGAGTTTGTCTTTTATTTGTTGTTCGGACATTCCAAATCTAAAAACCATTCTTTTATGATTTCCATATTCTTCTGTTTCCCATGCTAATGCAACCACATCATCAATTGCATCTTCCATAGAAAAAAAATCGGAGTTCTGAATCAATTCCAATTTTACATCAGTATTTCTCAGAACTCCTACTTTTTTAATATGATGTAATTCGGGAGGGCTTGGATAACCATTAGCCGGTCTACTTTCCCAAGAATCTCCCCAAACATCAAGATTATCAGAGAAAATGAATTCGTAAAGATTGTCTCCCTTATAATTGGGTCCTAAACCATTTACGTATATCAAATAACTCATACTAATAATCCTTCAGGTGATATTTTTACTTGTTTTCCTTTATTTTCAAATACTAAGTTTTTCTTATTTGTTACTCCAACAATTTTTGCTGAAAAATTTTCTTCTAAGAATTTTTTAGCGGATAATTCTTGTTCGATAGTTTCACTTAATCTTACAACTTCTTTCATTTGTTTTCTAACTTCAGAAATTTTTGTATTTTTCCCCTTACTTTCAAGAATTTCTTTTTTAGAAATTTCAAAATACTTGGAGATTACTTTATCAACTTGTGATTCTCCAAAAATACTATCGAGAATCGGATGATTTCCATATCCTTCTTCTTCAATTCCATATCCTTCAACAGGAACGTCCATATCAGCTTGAATATCTTCAACTTCACTATCGTCAGTGAAATCCATTCCGTCCATGTCATCGCCTCCCAAATCTTCAGATTCTTCATCAAATTTAGATAGGATATCTTCTCTATCCTCTTCAGATAATTCGTTCAAATTAAACGAAGATAATACCATGTTGATTACATACTTAATGTCCTCAGAAGTCATTCCTTGGTCAGTATCCAAAGTTCTGATTTTCTGAGTTAATTTACCTGTAAGTTTTTGAATAGTTTTGAACGTAACTTGTTCTTCTTCCCCATTTGCTGGAGTTTCAATATCCATAGATACATCTGTATCAACTTCTGTTTCAGGTTCCATGCCCATATCTCCCATTTCCATATCCATTTCAGGACTTGGTGACGGGGGTAAAGATGGTGCAGGAACTGCTGGTGGTGTTGCAGGTACCTCAGCAGCCGGCATTGGTTCTGCCGCTGGTTTAGGAGTTTTTAACGTGAATCTTTTTTGTTCTCCGTATAAAGAAACCTCTTCTTCGTTTTCATTGATTCTGTTCAACTCTCCAGCGACTAAATTTAATCTTTTGAATGCTTGAGAATATGAAGAATAGTATTTTCTATTTTTCATTGGCTCAATATAATCAGTATCAGATTCCGAAATGGTTTTTTTAATAATATAACCCTGTCTTTCTTTAACTATTTCATACTTATTCCCATCGGCAAGAGAAATTGAATACTCAGATCTTGCGGTTTCATTAATATTCGATGGTATTACCTCGTTGAAACGAGCAATTTCCATGATTCTTTTTAATTTATCTTGTCCAGTCAATTTTTCACTGCCAAGTGGTTTCAAATCTGCCATATTTTAATTTATTTATATATTTTTGTTTTTAATTATTTAATCCTTGGAATCCTCCTAATGATATTGCGTTTAATTGGACTATTGTCACATTACCATCTTCACTTGTCATCACTGAATATGGTACTGTCGATCCAGATGGTGCAGTACCTCCACTAAATGAACCTAACATACCAATAGTATATTCATATTGTTGATTGACTTCTATTGTATAATTAAAAGTTACACTTGGTGTTGGAGTTTGAGTTGGGGTTGATGATGGGGTATCAGTTGGTGTAACTGAAGGTGTATTAGTTGGTGTTTTTGTTACTGTTGGTGTATTAGTTGGCGTTCTTGTTACTGTTGCAGTATTAGTTGGTGTTACAGTATTTGTTGCGGTAATTGTTGGAGTATTAGTTGGTGTTGCAGTATTTGTTGAAGTAATACTTGGAGTTACTGATGGTGTAGGTGTTGGTAATGGGCACGAGCCTATTGAAACATAATATCCGTTTCCTTGAACTACAAATACTTCTGTTGCACATACAGTTGTTGTATTATATGATTGAACTGGTATGTTAAATGTAAAACCATCACAGTTTTTACCAATAAATGTTGTGCCATCAGTACCACCATATAATTCATATGTTTTACAAACATTAGGTGTGTTACTTGGAGTAACAGATACAGTTGGTGTGTTAGTTGGCGTTGATGTATTAGTTGATGTAACTGAAGGTGTATCAGTTGGTGTTGCAGTATTTGTTGCGGTATTAGTTTGTGTTGGTGTAGGGGTTTTGGTTGCAGTATTAGTTGGTGTTACAGTATTTGTTGCGGTAATTGTTGGAGTATTAGTTGGTGTTGCAGTATTTGTTGAAGTAATACTTGGAGTTACTGATGGTGTAGGTGTTGGTAATGGGCACGAGCCTATTGAAACATAATATCCGTTTCCTTGAACTACAAATACTTCTGTTGCACATACAGTTGTTGTATTATATGATTGAACTGGTATGTTAAATGTAAAACCATCACAGTTTTTACCAATAAATGTTGTGCCATCAGTACCACCATATAATTCATATGTTTTACAAACATTAGGTGTGTTACTTGGAGTAACAGATACAGTTGGTGTGTTAGTTGGTGTTTTTGTTACTGTTGGTGTTGGTGTAGATGTTACACTTGCAGTTCCTGTTGGTGTTGGTGTTTGAGTTTTGGTTACTGTTTGAGTTGGAGTTACTGTGTGGGTTGGTGTTGGTGTTTGAGTTTTAGTTACTGTTTGAGTTGGAGTACTAGTTTGAGTTGTAGTAACACTTGGTGTGTTAGTTAGCGTTGATGTATTAGTTACTGTTTGGGTTGGAGTACTAGTTTGAGTTGTTGTTACTGTAGGTGTTGGAGTTACAATAGCTTGACAAGTCACACAATCAGTATAATCTATGGATATAGTTAATACTTTATCAATCCCAGTCGCAGGCTCTGCGTTATCGATAATATCATAACATCCAGATGTTGTCCCGCCAGTAAAGGTTAAATAATAATTTCCATTAACCGCAGGCAACGATGAACTATCAAAATCAACTAATATTGAAGCCCCTCCAGTACAAGGACCTATAAGATATGTAACTAATGCCATTTAATTTTTTCTTTATAAATATATGGTTATTCACATTTATTAAAGTGTAAGTATCAGTCTTCCAATTTTCTCTCAATAGAAAGTTCTTTATCGAGAGCTTTATTTGATTTATCGAACAATTTTTCGATGTGCCCCGACCTTCTTAAAAACTTAAAAACCAAGTTTTCGTAAGAAAGTTCACCTTCTTTTTCCAAACCTGATTTTCTATAATTTTTTAACTTTTCTTTGATTGAATCTATCAATTTAATATCATCTTCCGAATTTTCGGATTCAATTACCTTATCAATTTTTTCAGTCCAGTTTTTGATTTTCTTTTCCAAAACTGATTTATCAATCTCGTTTTCTAACTGTTTAGGTTTTGTTACCCACTCATCATTCATTACTGAATAAACACCTGTTGCGAAATGTGGCTCTTCATTATCTTGTGCGTATAATTCGACATCATATCCAAATATTTTAATGTCGTGTTTGTCGTTGAATACTTGTTTCTTTAGATTATATAATTCTTTGTATAACGGTGCTTCATCTTCAAACTGTTGTAAATCTACAAGAATGTGTAAATCAAAATCTGAATATTCCGACCAATTAAAATTTGCCAACGAACCAGTCAAAACAATATCTTCAACAAAAACATCTTCGCCAAGATAATCAATGAATTTTTCAGCAATCTTTAATAAAGCGTTTTTCACCTTTGGAACCATCGTTGCTTTCTGTGGGTTCTCAGGGTTCTCCCAAATTTTTGGATTGAGAGTTTCTTGTACTGAAAAACTATTAAGGATTTTTTGAAAATTATTCATCTAGATAAATACTATAACTTCTTATACTTGTAGGCTTTTGATATATCTGTGGTAAAAAACTTTCCTTGGGACTCAGCCATTCTGAATTTAGTATATGCTTGGTGAGGTACGTCTTCGTACTCATATTTGAATCCATTATTAAATTCTACTACAAGTTTTTTAGTTTCCGTGTCGTATTCTGTTTTTTTAATGTTGGAAGATTTTATTTCATTAATAATCTTCGTCCCCTGAATCTCTTCTTTCAGTATCGCCATTTCTAAGTGGTGTTAATTCGTTTATTTTTAATAGTTGTGGCATAATAAAGTCCGCAGTTTCATCTCTAGTAGCATCAAAACCATAATTTTGAATAAACCTAACCACTTCATTAAATTCATTATTAAACTTTTCTTGTAGACTCATCATCTTAAAAGTGTATGTTGGGGGATTGTCTAGTTCTGATTCACTGAATCCCATCTCCTGTAAATGTTGTCTCAATCTTAAATAAATGTCCAAGAGATCTCTTAAATGAGAAGAATGTGTTAGATATTTTTCAAAAGGTTTCATGAATATAAATATTATAAAATTTTTTTGTATATAAAGTACTACAAAAATAAAAAACCCCCACATCTCTGTGAGGGTTTCCGATTACTTCAACTTCTTAAGTTGGTCTCTAATTTCAATCGATTTTTCAAAGTTTTGTTCTTCGATTGATTTTTTAAGTTCCTCTTCAAGTTTGTCGATTTCCTTTTGGTTAGATTCCAATTTCTTGATTTGGTCTCTTAGTTCAACCGCCTTTTCAAAATCTTCATTTTCGATTGCGATTTCAAGTTGTTGTTTCAAATTTTTTGAAGTTGGGTTTGTTTTAGCGTTGTCGTAGTAATACGTAGTTATTTTCATTGTTCCATCTTCTGAAACTTTAGTTTGAGTTTTCCACTCACCATTATTTGGGTTTAATTGTGTGAACATTTCATCGAATGCTCTAAAGATGTCATTATAAGATCTTCTGTTACCAAACATAATTTTAGTTTTTTGTTTTAAGTTTATTTGTTATCTTTGTTCCAAGATTTATGCCGATAGTGATTCTATGACATTATGTCAGTAAAAGATTTAATAAAAATAAATATTTCCTGACAATTTGTCAAATCACTTGGATAAGAATAAAAATTGTTATTACTTTGTAAAAACTAAAAAACGTATGAACGACTTAATGGACGACGAAGACAAAATGATGAGTAAAAAACAGAAGTCAGGAGATACCTCGACACCTGTGCTAGACAATTTCAGTAGAGATTTGAATAAACTTGCAGAGGCGGGTAAATTGGACCCTGTCATCGGAAGAGACCGAGAGATTCTACGAATCGCTCAAATTCTTTCCCGAAGAAAGAAAAATAACCCAATTATTCTTGGTGAACCTGGTTGTGGTAAAACTGCAATTGTTGAAGGTTTGGCGATGAAAATTGTTAATGGTGATTGTCCTCGTAATCTCTTGGATAAAAGATTGGTTAATCTTGACCTAACTTCAGTTGTTGCTGGTACAAAGTACCGTGGACAATTTGAAGAAAGAATGAAGGTTATCATCGAAGAACTTCAAGCTAATCCTAATATCATCGTATTCATTGATGAGATTCATACGTTGGTTGGTTCAGGAAATTCATCAGGTTCGATGGATGGTTCCAACATTTTCAAACCAGCATTGGCACGTGGTGAACTACAAGTAATCGGAGCAACCACTTTAGATGAGTTCAGAAAGAACATCGAAAAGGATGGGGCGTTGGAACGTAGATTCCAAAAAGTTATTGTTGACCCATCTACAGTGACTGAGACAATCCAAATTTTGATGAATGTTCGGGACAAATACGAAACATATCACAAAGTGACTTATTCCGATGAAGTCATTGAAGCTTGTGTTAAGTTGGCGGATAGATATATCACCGACCGTGAATTCCCTGACAAAGCATTCGACATCTTGGATGAAGTTGGAGCTAGAATGCAGACCGAACTTAAGGTTCCTGATGCAATCGAAGAGTTGAAGCGTAAGGCTGCTGAACTTAAACAACAGAAGTTGGATGTAGTTAAAAAACAGAATTACGAACAAGCAGCACAACTCAGAGACAAAGAGAAAAAGTTGTTGGACAAATTGGACCAAGAAAAACAAAAATTCGAAGAACAAATGTCCAAAGACAAACAAAAGGTAGGAATGGATGATGTTTATGATGTTGTTTCAAACATGACTAAAATCCCTGTTAACAAAATGTCTACGGATGATACCAAAGCGTTGTTGAACTTGGATAAACACATTGTTGGAACTGTCATTGGTCAGGATGCCGCGGTTATCAAGGTTGCAAAATCTATCAAGAGAAACCGACTTGGTATCAAAGATCCAAATCGTCCAATTGGTTCATTCGTTTTCTTGGGTTCAACTGGTGTTGGTAAAACTCACCTTGCAAAACAACTTGCAAAAGAAATGTTTGGTAGTGAGGATGCACTAATTCGTGTGGATATGTCTGAGTACCAAGAGAAACATACCGTATCCAAATTGGTTGGAGCACCTCCAGGCTATGTTGGATATGAAGAAGGTGGATTGTTGACTGAGAAAGTTAAGAATAAGCCTTACTCTGTAATCTTGTTTGATGAGGTTGAGAAAGCTCACAAGGACGTATTCACGGTGTTACTACAAATCTTGGACGATGGTCACGTTACAGATAGTTTGGGTAGAAAGATTAACTTCAAGAATACCCTGATTATCTTAACATCAAATCTTGGAGTTAAAAAACTACAGGACTTCGGAACTGGTATTGGATTCTCAAATAATACCTATAGTAACGAAGAGGCGAAGAAAGATATCTTGATGAAAGAAATGAAGAATTTCTTTTCTCCTGAGTTCATCAATCGTATTGATGACACCATCGTTTTCAATTCTCTATCTCAAGAGGATATCAAGAAAATCACAGACATCGAACTTAAGAAGTTGATGAAGCGTCTTGACGAAATGAAGTATAAGATTACTTATGATGAATCACTTTTGAATTACCTATCAAAAATCGGATATGATGAGGTATACGGTGCGAGACCACTCAAGAGAGCGATTCAGGATAAAGTTGAAGACTTATTATCTGAAGAAGTTCTGACCGACAAAATTATCGTAGGAAAAACCTACGTGATTAAAGTCGAAGATGAAGTAGTCAAAGTAGTCAAGAAAGGTCGGTAAATTAAAAAGGGGAGAAATCCCCTTTTTTTTATATTTATAATCATGAGTAATTTCTCCCGACTGTTAGACAAATTCAAAAATTCATTTCCAGAAGATTTACAATCAAAAGTTGATGTGATTGAAAATTTTGTGGTAAATTATATTCAAGAAAATGACCTCAATATAAAATTCTTGAATTCATGTAATGCGGGATTCAAAGGAGTTAGAACAAGAGACCAAATTATTATTTGCTCTCCTTTTGGTATGGAAACCATAGGGGATTTTTTATATACCATATTTCACGAAATCAGGCATGAACAACAGATTAGAGATTTGAAAATGCTAAATCCTTTAACGGATTTTGATTTAGAGGATTTTGAGGCTCTTTACAAACAATACTGGAATATGGAGTTGGACGCCGACAAATTCGCAAAGGAAATGGTGGCAAAACTGGTAATCAAATTGGGGATTCCAATCGATATTGCAAAAAAATTATTTTCGTTGTCACTATACGTTCAGCAATATCCAACCATGTCAAACATGGTTCGTGGAGGGATTCAACAAATTATTAACGACATTAAGAGAATAAAAAAATCGGGTGGAGAATATACTGATATTCAAGACCACCCGGTAGTACAAAGACACATCGATAAGTTAGAGGATTTTATTTAATCAAAAGGGATGAAATTGTCCTCTTGGAACCGACTTTTTGAAATGTAGTTTATATCCCAACTCTTCAACCATTTTTCTTCCCATTTCTATCCCGTTGAATACGTCCTCGATGATTACATATTCTTCAGGACTGTGGTAATCATAATAACCAATAGAAAAATTAATACAAGAAAAATCAAATTTACTTCTCAAAGCATAAACGTCAGTATATGGGTGAACCATATATTGCATTTGTTCATTAATCATTCCTTCAGTCAAAACTTTATCTATTTTTTCGAAGAACTCGGTACCTCTGTCAAATAGCATTTGACCAAAACATTTTTCAGTAATCATCCAATTCTCGGGAGCATCGAACTGAATACCATATCCAACATTTTCAAAAAATTTGGGATCGGCCGCTTTCGAACCATGGCATCCAGTTTCTTCTGAAGCGAAGAATGCGGCTTTAAGGTATGGTAATTCTTTAAGTAAAGTTAAACAAGCGAACACACCACATTTATCGTCTCCTCCAATACCTGTTGGTCTCTCGTTATCATTGAATGCCTTTAACGCTGGTTTTAATTCACCTTGAGCATTTTCCAACATCATTTCTTTGACGTTGATAGTATCGATATGGTGAACTGTATCAGTATGTGATATTACACAAGGAAAATAAAAATCTTCAGGAAGGTCTGTTGTTTCTTGTTTGGTAGCATAGATATTCATTTTGTCATCGACATAATGTTCTATATTGTTTTCGGTTAACCAATTAACCAAAAATTCAACCATACGATGTTCTTGGTAAGTTTTTGTGGGTACGCTCAAAACTTCTTTGAGCAATGTTATATCTTTCATTCTACAAAGATATAAATAAATTAGATTTCATCCAAACTAAATAATGAAGGTTGGTATAATAAATTGTAAAAATTTTGTTCACTCACTAATATAGTCTTTTGTTTTAATCCTTTTGACAATGTCACCACCACATTCATTTCAGGAAACTTAAATCCTTCAATTTTGAACCTTGTTTCTTTTTTGGAATCTTTTGGTAAAAAGTAATATTCTTCTTGTCTAAATTTTTTCAGAATTCTCGAAGTCATGTCAGTGAAATCTTTGAAGCTAACTCCTTCCTCTTCTCCATCTTCCTGAATCGTATCCAAAATTTCAGTAAAAATTTTGTTTGCGGTATTATTAAAACCTTCAAAATCAAAATCATCAGGGTTTTCATACGCATAATAATCTTCTTGCCAACCACCTGGAGCTTGTTGTCTACCAAAAATTCTTTCTAATAATTCTTTCATAGAAAGGTGAAGGTCACCCTCATTAATGTACAAAGCTATTAAGTCCGCGACCGTAATTCTGAACCCATCGTTATAAGCGTCGATTCCCAACTCATCGAAATACTCATCCATCTCTTTAGTCATCGCTTTCGAAAGAGATCTTTGGAATGCGTGATTTTTTTCGTAGACATAATCTTCGATGACATACTTTATTTTTTTTCCGAAATTATCCATCAATACTCGGGATAACTCTTTCCTGTATTCGTCATCTGAAAATTCGACTTTCATGGGAAGTATTGCACGAGAAATTTCAGCCAATAGTTCTATATTTTCGTCATTCAAAGTATAGTAAAAACTATACCCTTCCATAAAGTCTTCGGTCGAGGAATAATGGTCTATAAATTCATAATCGTTATACGGAGAATTAATCAGTTGATAAAACCAAACATCATTTTCCGATAATCCCAACGCCTCCAAAAATTCTTGTTGATTTTTGAACTCAACACTTATAACACTTTGGCCTGGCGTACTTCGGTCCTCTCTCATGTACGAGAATAGATCATCCGAAGATAATAGTTCATCTTTAGTTATTTTTCTTTTAGCGTAATTTCTTAATGATCTGAAAGTTTCGTAATTCATACTACAAATAAATATCAATTTAGTTGGATTCGGAAATATTTATACTTACATTTGTACAACAATGGGGATGAACGGTATTGATTGACATTGTTGGGGATAAGTGGCACGTAGTCAGAATTCATCTATGACTTGAATCTATGGTGAAGAAAGTAAACGGCAATACTCTTGCTAAGATGTCTGCTTTAGGTTTAACTAGAGAAGCGTCTGTTGTAACTGCTTAACTAGTAGATACAACGTCAGGTCGAATGGGCATATAACCTAGGAACAGAAGCCCTCTAAGGTGGATACCACCCGAAGCGTATCAAAGGTCTCGTTCAGAGGGCTACCTTATTACAAGTGAACTCGACACAGTTGTTGGTGACAATGTCAAAATAGGAACCATCTATTTCGGAAGGTATGAAAAACCTTGACCTAAACGTGTAGGCATTTATTGTCAAAGTGGGCAAGACGCGAGTTCGAGTCTCGCCATCTCCACCAATTAAAAAAGGGTTCGAATTTCGAACCTTTTTTTTTTTGAATTACGTAAAATATTAGTATTTTTGTATCACATAGACATCAACCGATATGAACGAAAGATTAAAACGAATTATATTCAAAAAGTTAGACCAAGATTTGGGTCAGGCTGAAATCATTGTGGATGATAATAAATCCATTTGGTTCATCGATCGTGCGAATAAGTTTTGGTATTTGGAACTAAGAAGTTCAGGGACTCTATGGTGGAGATATTCATTCTTCCGTGATTTTTTTCCATTGTTTGGTTTGGAACGGATAGAATATGAACCCGTTATAGCGGAATGGGTGGAAGGGGTCCTCAAACGCGGGGTGTCTTCAACGAGACTCCATCGTGCACCATTTGGTGAATGGGTGGAAGGGGTCCTCAAACGCGGGGTGTCTTCAACTGCGCCAGAATGTAATCCTCACTGCGATCTGGTGGAAGAGGTACTCAAACGCGGGGTGTCCTCAACGGAAGGAAAGGTCGGTAGCCGAACGTATATGGTGGAAGAGGTACTCAAACGCGGGGTGTCCTCAACTTTCCATCATCTGCATCACCCGTGGTTCCAGGTGGAAGAGGTACTCAAACGCGAGGTGTCTTCAACCCAAAGAAACCACATGAACAACGTCGATGAAAAGTACTTTGATGAAATAAAACAATATATTAAAAAAGAATACTTAAAATAATACAAATGCGAGTTTTATTTTTGGATAATGATGGAGTAATTTGCCTCAGTAGTAATTGGGGCTCCCGCCACAAAAAACAAGATAAGTGGGGCGGGAAAAAATTGTCTATGGATATAACATCAATTCCTGTTGAATGTCGTTTTGATAATTTTGATAAAAAGGCGGTAAAAGTTCTAAATCAAATATTAGAAACCACAGGTGCCGAAATTGTAGTAAGTTCCGATTGGAGATTACACGGTACCTTAGAAGAATTGGGGGAATACTACACATCTCAAGGTATCATCAAAAAACCAATCGGATTCACCGAAGTATTTCATTACACAAATTGGTTAGATGAAGGTCGTGTCCCATCTGATTTTGATTGGAATAGAACCGATGGTAGAGAACAAGAAAGACATTTCGAAATTAAAGATTATCTAAAATCACATCCCGAAATTACACATTGGGTTGCCATTGATGACCTTCATATGGGTATTCATGTCGCAAACAGCTCTTATGGTCCATTTGATAGAGATTGGGGATTAGAACACTTCGTATGGACACCGAGAGATTGGGAAGGAATTAAACAAAGTGGTATTAAACAAAAAATAATAAAACATTTATCATGCTAGTTAACATTAAAAAAATATTGGAAGAAGAAGGTGAAGTTCGTAAATTCGGTGGAGTCGCTCCCGAAGGTTTTATTTTGGTTCATGAAAAAACTCTTGCATCTTTGAAAGATTTTGAGACATGGAAAATGTGGAAACATAATCAAATTACCATAAAAGAATTAAATAAAACTAACTTTGATAATAGTTAATAATATATGACAGTTTCACACAAAAGACACTTAGCAAAAACAATATCATATCGCATTTTGAGTACAGGTATAGGATTTGTCACCATGTGGTTAGTCACCGATTCTATTGAAATAGGTGCCGCCTTCAGTATCATTGAATTAGTGTGGAAACCGATTCAATACTATATTCATGAACGTGTTTGGTACAAACACATTAAATTTGGATTAGTGGATACTAAAAAATCTGTAAATCCTCCTGTACGAATTATCGAGTCAGTTTCGACAGGAACAGGTGAAGTTTCACAACCTCCTGTTTTTACTAAAGAAACTGTAACAACTACGGGACCAAAAAGATTAGTTTATACAAAAAAGACCGGATAACTCGGTCTTTTTTTTTGTCCTGATATTTATTTAGTATGAGTATCGAAAAAAATATTTTAAGTATTTTTGAAGAAATTAAAAATTCGGAAAAACTTATATCGGAATCTATTATTTTGAGTGAGTCATCCAAATTCTCTCCTCCTTTGAGTAAACTTATAGTGGCATCTCCTTTTAACCCAAGATGGGGAAGCCATCACAACGGAGTTGACTTAAATGCAGTGGATGAACCAGTGAAGTCTTTAGCGGATGGAGTTGTAATTACAACTCATAAAGACAAATATCCCTGTGGTGGTACCATTGTAATAAAACACTCAGATGGATATACTACAGGTTTTTGTCATATGCAGAAAATAAACGTACAAGTAGGACAAGAAGTAAAAAAAGGGGATATCATAGGAATTACTGGTGGAGGAAAAGGTGATCCGGGCAAAGGTAGAAGTACCGGCAAACATTTACACTTGGTGATAAAAAAAGACGGGAAAGCTTTAGATCCCATGAATTATATAAATAAAGAGGGTATTTTATCTGGTGAAGAGATACCATCATCATTTTTCAATAGTGATATAGAAACACAGGATTCAGTTGATAATACTAATCTTACTCCCGTACTATCTAATGATGTTGTACTAACAACTCCCGATGGTAAAGAAGAGTTTGAGTATGGTGGTTGGAAAAAAGACCCGAAATTATCGGAAAATATAAAAAGAATAAAAAATTTATTATAAAAAAACCCACCATAAGGTGGGTTCTTTTTTTTTTGGTTAAGTTGAGATTACTTTACTGCCTCACCTTGAGCGGCTTCAACTTCTACAACTTCTGCTCCACCACCAACTTCAACTGCTACTGTGTCAACAACAACTGATGTTGAATCTACTGCTGTGGAATCAGTTGCAACTGTTTCAACTGATTTACCTCCACAAGATGCAAGAATCATGGTAGAAAGGATTGTGAATACTACTAAAATTTTTTTCATTTTTTTTGTTTTTTGTTTTTTATTTAATTTACGAACTATAAATATATGAAATTTCTACGGAGTAGTCAAATTTTTTAGTTTTTTTTCAAAAAATTTTTTTAACTTAAAAATTGTAAAAAGTAATATGACAGTTTATATCCAGCGAATGCACCAAGAGTAGAGGGTATTGGAAATACAATTAATTTACCCAAATCTGTTACATATTTAGGTCTATTAACAATTTTACCCATAAAGAAATAATAAGTCAAATAACCTATTAGAACCGCCAAATCAGTTTTAGTTGCGATGAAAACAACTAAGGTAGCTGCAATGAATCCAAAGATAAAATTGTCTCGGACACCCTCCCAAATTTCGTATTTTGTCGCTTCATTATATTCCTTTACAATCTTATCAAGTTTTACCTTGTTTTTATTTTTTTTAATTTCAGTTTCCATGTTGGTATTGCGGGATTCGAACCTGCGATCTCTTGAATATCAGTCAAGTGCTTTCACCATCTAAGCTAAATACCAATTTATATTTCTTCATGTATCTCTCTATGACAATTTGCGCATACTAAAATACATTTATCAATTTCTACTTTTATTTTATCCCAAGCCATGTTCATATTTTGAGATAGAGTAAAATCTTTTTTTTCCGGGTCTAAATGATGAAATTCTAATGCTGATGTACATTTATCATATCCACATTTTTCACATTTTCCTCCCTTATGATCTACAGCCCTTTCTTTGTTTCTTTTCCTGAAATTTTTGACATGGTCATAATTATATTCTTTCCTTTCAGTTTCAGTTAATTTTCTATTTTTGTTTTCTACTATTTTTTTTATGGTACTTATTCCAATATTGAACTTTTTTGCAGTTTCTTTAGTAGTATGTGATTTATAAAACTCGTTTATTTCGTCCACATTTTTATTTTTTAATCCTTTTCCATCTATTCTACCATCAACTCCAATTCTTTTACAATGATAGCTTATAGTCGCTTTACTTAAACCAGTAATTTCTTTTATTTGGTTATAAGTTTTACCTTCATCCCTTAATCTAAGAATTTCATTTTTCATATTTTTATACTTTTTTGTATCTTTATTTGATACATATAAATATAGTAGTTTAGTAAAAAAAAACTATAGTTTTTGTGTTGTAAGAGGTGGATTCGAACCTGCGTACTCTTCTTCCCAAACGAAGCGAGATAGACCGGACTCCTCTACTACCCTATGTTGTGATTCCGATGGGACTCGAACCCATGACTTCTTCATTAAAAGTGAAGAGATCTACCAACTGAGCTACGAAATCAAATAAAAAGAGCGGGTAGTGAGATTCGAACTCACAACTTCCGACTTGGAAGGACGGCACTCTAGCCAATTGAGCTATACCCGCTTTTTTCTGTACCCAAAGTAGGATTCGAACCTACAAAAACTTGTTCCTAAAACAAGCGCGTATACCATTCCGCCATTTGGGCATTATTGCAGAGAGTATTGGATTCGAACCAATGCATCCCTTTCGAGATGACAGATTAGCAATCTGCTCCTTTAACCACTCAGGCAACTCTCTGTTAATTTATTCATGTTCCAAAACTCACTTTTTTTTGATGTTTTGGAACATCAATAACTCAGATGTCTTATCAGGATTCGAACCTGAAATAACTGAACCAAAATCAGTTGTGTTACCGTTACACCATAAGACAAAATGTGGGACCGATAGGACTCGAACCTATGAACTCCGAAGAGAGGAGATTTACAGTCTCCGGCAATTGCCGCTATGCGACGATCCCAAGGTTAGGAAAGGAGAAGATGGTTCAGTGGACATCTCCTTTTACGATTGGCGTTACTATGATGATTTCAAACTCCAAATGTACCACCTCTATCATCAGGTTAACATACATTCATTCCCCAATCAACCTTTATATCTTTTGCACACCTACCAAGACTCGAACTTGGAACAACGGGTTTGGAATCCGGTATGATGCCATTTCACCATAGATGCTTATTTCTTTAACAACCAAGACGAAGATTGGATTTTATCTCCGAGTCCATCAATTAACTTAATCCCCCACCAATCACATACCTGTCTCTCAGGGATTGAATTGTTGTTTTGGTCTCCACCATTGGCAAACATAAGTTCGTCTGTTGGATCCTCTCCAGAATGAATCATACCGAGTGTCTGACACACAGTTCTATCTGTATCAATAGATAGAATTGCTTTGTCAACCATTTTCAGGTTTTCGATAATGAACATTCTTTCATCTTCGTCTTGGAACTCTTTACTACCTTTCAACTCTCTTTGTTTGTCGTTATTGACAATCACATAGAGTTTATCACCATGTTCTTTGGCTTTATTGAAATATTCAATATGCCCTTTATGAACAGGATTAAAATATCCGCTTACAATTACAATTTTCATTTCTCTTTGGTGTTAAACAAATCTGTATCCTTTATTGTCACATTTTGGACAATGGACATTTTTTTGTGCGGGATCGGATGTTAGAATTATATTTGGATAAGTATCCATCATTTCTTCACCGCACTTTGGACAAGGAACTCCATTTAGTTGTGGTTTAATTCCACGGTATGTATATGTACCGGTCGTAGTTATGTCTGATATACCCATGTTCGATCCGGTAGTAATATTTACCGAATTAGGATTATCAATCATATTACTACCGATAGAACACCCACAAATTCCGCTACCACCCTTAGCTGGATTACAACTACAAATTGTATGGTAAGGAATTTTTTCAGTTCCGTTAGGTTGGCAGTTTATTGGTTCCCCAAATATTGGATAAGGATAAGTAGGGTTATTTTCAACCTTTTCATACGTCTGATTGAATATATCTTCTTTACACGGATAGTGCATTCTTTCCTTATCAAATGGTTCTTTAATTACATAATCTCCGATATTTACATTCATATCTCCCTCACTTGTTTTAATAACCAGTCCACGGTCATTATGACGGTCAATGTAAAAGTGTTTATCACTTATTTCCATTGTTTCATTGTTGAATGTATCCTGTGTTAGGAAGTCAAACATCTCTCTATGATTATTTCCTGTCCATTGAACTGCGTCAATAACTACAGGTTTCTTTTATATTTCATATCTCTTTGGTGTTAAAGGTTTATTTTTTGAACTTTTTTACGCTCTTCGATTCCATAATTAGCCAATTTAGAACCATATACGTAGATGAATCTATAAAAGTCCTGCATAAGTTCATTAAACACTGGAGAAAAGATGACATCTCCTGCTATCGTATCTACGATAATAACAGCGTCATATTTGTTGGTTGGATTAACAACAACCTTAGTATTTAATCCTGTTGCTATCTGAATTTCTTCGGCAACTGTTTCTACGTAGTCAAATCGTTTACTTACTTTTTTCATTTCTCTTTGGTGTTAGTAATTTTATCACGCATCCATTTAGCACCAAGCCTAAAATTTGCACTTTTATCAGTAAGATATAATAACCTTATATTAGATACTTCTTCTATCTCCTCATCACTTGGCAGTTCGATTGGGGTTATTAAATTGATTTTTTTAGCAACATATTGTTCTATAAAACCCATCGATGCTGGTGTAATGCTTTTAGCGTAATTAATACCCTCAAAAAACGCTTCCTTTAATTGTTCTTCTGTATATAGTTTCATTTCTCTTTGGTGTTAAAGGTTAAAATTTAATCCAATACGTTTTATTTAACCATCCAAATGATACCTCTTTTGTTCCGTCTGCGTACTTGTTAAAAGCAAGCATTGGTAGTATTAACCAACTTTTATCTTTCTTCATTTCTCTTTGGTATTAAAGGTTACTAATGATTTCTCTCATCTTAATCAAGAAATCTACATTCTCATTCTCTCCATACACCTCCACTATTCTATCGTGAATCCATTGTAAGTGAGCTTTGTCTGCCTGTTTCTTTTTGGTGTTTAACGTTTCGTTATTACACAATCTATCTACATAAAAACTGACTGATTCACAATTATTTTGAGTAGAGCCTTCATCACCACCATATGTTATACTAAATTCCTCTTTTGTGTGATGTGCTACGACTGATACTTCGGCATCAAGATTGTAATCTAATAGTTTCTGAATCAATTGTTTTACTTTCATTTCGTTTCGTAGGTTAAGGTTTCTAATTCTAATTCACTTTCATAGAAATAGGGACAAGCCCAAACAGGTTTATCACATTTAAGTTTTACCATCGATCCTCCGTAAGACCCAATCGCTACGACTGTTGCCCATCCTGAATATCTCGTCTTAACTCTATCTCCAACTTTTAATTCACTAAATGTCATCTTCTACAGTATTGAGTTCAAAGTTACTAAATTTTAGTCCCCACATCAAAGAAATCATGGACATTTCTTTTTCAGCCATTTTAGCATACATACGAAGTTCTTTCATAAGGTATTTTTTACCCCATTTTACCCATTCTTCGTTTTGTTCCATGGTCATAGTCCAATCAGTATACCAATCATCCTTACGGTCCTTGATATCGTCATAGGTCACAGGATGACCTGCAATTTCGAACATCTTGTTTATCATATCGATAACCATTTTTTGTCTTTTTTGATCTTTAGATAATCTCTGTTTCATAACTTTATTTTCTTTATTTATTAATGAGGTCAGAATCGGATTCGAACCGATGATAATACTTGATTTGCAGGCAAGCCCCTTAAGCCACTTGGGTATCTGACCATTTTGTGTGACCGAAGAGAATCGAACTCTTACATGAAGTGCCACAAACTTCCGCCCTACCATTAGGCCACAGCCACCATATAATTTCAATCGAGGGGAGGGAGAATTACGATATCTCGACCTATTGATTAACAGTCAATTGCTCTGCCTCTGAGCTACCACCCCTAATGTGAGTCAGGACGGGTTTCTAACCCGCTCTTCAGTTAATCACCGCGTGCTGCCATTTACACCACCTGACTAATTTTTAGATTTCTAAAACTCATCCCTGACGGGGTAAAGAAACTCCATCTTATTTGTTTTTTGCGTGGTCAGGACAGGATTCGAACCTGTATAGGTGTTACTGTCCTTCGCACCTCCGTTTGGTTATTATCAGGCTTTTATGAGGTCGCTTCTCGTGTTGAACTGTTTTATCCAAATAGCGTCTACCAATTCCGCCACCTGACTATATATGTGGGCTACCCTCCTTTCGTCGCAACCGCCCACGCGTTGTGATTTCAGATTGTAGTCAGGACAGGATTCGAACCTGTAACTTTTGTCTTTTGGTTCCGAAAATCGGATTACTCACCAACACGCTACCCTTGCGCCACCTGACTAAATGTTTTTAGTTACTTTATCAACACTTCTCCAAGAACCACCTCGGCCAGTTTATATCAATTTCACTTAGGTTACGTCATGATTCAGCTGGTTAGGCGTCCTCAATCTAAACCTGTTTGTACTCCCACCCGGATTTGAACCGAGGACTACACATAGAAAGTGTGTCGTGATAACCCCTTCACTATGGGAGCTTGTTTGTCTTACAAATATACTACAATATTTCAAAGAACAAAAGAAGTCATAAAAAAACCCCAAACTTTTTTTTAAGTTCGGGGTTTGAAAAATTAGTTTTTACTTGTAAAAAAAATTTTCTTATATGACTTCCGAACTACATGGGCAAATACTTTCATACCAACAATTCTCTTGTTGAATATTACTTTTAATATGTTGACCTGTAGTTCTCATTATTCTATAATTACTTCAAATGTATGAAATGTTTTTATTTTGTCAAATGTTTTTTTTTATTTTTCCTATCAATCTTTTTATCTTAATCTATTTTAGTTAGTATTACTCCGTATAATTTAGTAGGTCTCGCATCTGGATTTATTAACACATCTATTTTATTTTTAAATCTTTTATTCATCAAATCTCTAACGTGCCAAACTCCATTAAATCTACCTGCATTTTCTAATTTAACTTTATCACCAAACTTTAGTTTTCTTTTCAAATCCCTACTTACTGCAATAACTCTATGTTTACTAGGATTAATACTATCCAATTTAAATCCACTTGCGGTAATCAATGGGGTATCATCAGTTTGCAATGGGTCAATTGTATATGTTGTTAGTATTACAATCGTTTTAAACTCTTTTGTTATTTCTGCCTCAATTTCCTTAATCTGTACATTAACATCTATAGATGTGTTGGGTATTAATCCAATTACAATCACAAATGAGATTGATATAATTATTTTTTTTATACTCATACGCTTTCATTTAGTTAAACATTTACCCCAAATATTTTTTTGTATCCCCGACACGATTCGAACGTGTGACCTATTGCTTAGAAGGCAATCGCTACTATCCAGCTGAGCTACGGAGACATATTGAATTACTTCAATAAGTAGATTTTTTTTGCAACTTCTTCAGCTTCCGCAATAATCTTGTCAGCATCTGTTCTACTGAAATGAGAAACTTTATATGCCCTTTCCATCAACTCCTTATAAGTTTCCTGTAGTTTTTCTTTTTCTGTTTTTTTCTTGAATATTCCAAACATAATTTTTTAATAAAAGTATCCGGGGCGGGACTTGAACCCGCACAGCCTAAGCCACAAGATTTTCTTACCACTATAGTTTTCACTACCCTCACGGTTTGTGGTCTGGACTATACCTTCACCATATCTATCGATTTAGGTGTTCCCCGTCTAGTCTCTACACGTTCCCTTTCGGGCTTCGCTCGGTATTACCATTTCAGACTTCACCGAATTTGAGGAATTCTACTCCAAAGGTTTCCCTATGGGCACTCAACTTTGTAAACTTTAATACTTTAATAAAGTATTTGTGTCTACCTCTGAAGTCTTGCATGTCTACCGATTTCATCACCCGGACATTGTTTTACAAATATAGTGAAAGTTTTAGATACTTTCAACTCTGTGTTTCATTATTTCACAGTATTTCCCATCAACCTCATAACTGATAGAATCAAATCCCAACTCTTTGGCAACTTTACTGGTGGTGCCACTACCACCAAAAACGTCAATGATTGTTTGATTTGGTTCCGCAGTTGTTAAGATAATTCTTCTGATGACTTCCTCAGGGATCTGACAAGGGTGTTCGGTCTTTTCCTTACTCACATTCTTCACCTGATTGATTTCCCACCAATCATAAAGTTTTGCTCCCGTCTTTCCTTCAGCGATTCGTTGCTGAATCCTTTTATCTTTCAAGTTCTTATAAGGTTGTCTAACCTTTCTGAAATCAGGCTTGCATCCCCACCATGAAATTAAACGACTTTGTTTACCTGTGTTTGAATTATACACCCAACAAACAACCTGTTCACACTTGGCATTTATTGCCTTTGGTAACAAGTTGATTGTTTCTTCAGGGTAATGAATGATTACACAAGGTGTTGGGATTTTGGATAATAGTTCAATATAATCCTCTTCACTTAACTTGTCTTTGTATTCGTTGTACGAATATTCTTGATTATAAGGTGGGTCTGTAATTGTTAATCCTTTTGGTATGACGCAGTTTCTGAAGTCGTCATTGATAATTGTTGTTTCCACCATAAATTAGTTAATCACCTTAAAATTCTTCTTCCCATATTGTATTGGATTCATCCACAATGGTATTGTATGTGTGTGATAATATAACTGTTTTTTCATTAAAATCAAACCGAAATTCTCCTTGAGATCCTTCATTAATTTCCCAACCTCCGAAGTTATCTTGTAATTGTTGATAACACCATTCTTCTACTGCTCCTGGTGATGGATCTCCATTATCAAAATCCGATTCGATGTATCCACTATCACCATATCCATTATACTTCAAGGTCAAATAACCATATTCAGGAATTGAGACATCATCGAAAACACCTTTTTCTTCCCACTCTTCAATCATATCATCGTATTCGATCCCCGTTGAATCTCCCTCACTGTAATAACTATAGATGTGTGTTAACGATATTTCTCTTTTAACTCCGTCGATTGTAATCTCGAATCTTTGATAATCGATGTCACTACCATCAGGTAATTTACTGAATAAATCAGCATCATCAAAATAATCGATAATTTTTTTCAATATTGGGACAAGTCCGTCTGGAATTTCTGCAATATAATTATTCTCAAAATGGGTTGGAAAATAATTTTCACTGTATGAAATTTCTTCGTCGTCCGATGCCATTTCAAAAATAATGTCTCCATATTTCATCCCCAATGAACTGAGATATCTTGAAACTTTCCCTAAATATTTTTTTTCTTCTGGTGTTAAAATTTTTTCTGCCATACAAATAAATATCAGTCTTCGAATTCTAATTTAATTGTCTTCAACATCCATTGAGGTCTTTGATTGGACATCATGTTGTTAACCCATTCTTTTGCCGATGGAATATAGTTATTACAATCTTCTTTTACGTGTTGTTCTCCAACATAACGGGTGTATACCGTTTTACCATCCGAGTTTTTAAATTCGGATCCAAACCTTTTTTCCATTTCAAATATTCCTTCACTATGATGTCTCCACATTCTATGTAAAGAATCACCAAACCAAGATTTGGTCTCATCCAACCATTCGTGTAAGTGGATATAATCTTCAGGTTTTCCACCAAATTTTTTGGCAGATGATTTCGCATGTAAGTTTGGATGTGCCATTAGATTTTATTTGTGAAAAAAAATTGTAACGTCTGTACGGTTTGTTTCCCATCCACACTTTTATTGTGTTTCGAAAGTTCCCATTTCATACTTAGCGTCCGTTCCGTCATTCTTACGAATCGTTACAATTATGCAGAGGAGACAGGATTCGAACCTGCAAAGCCGTTAAGCCCGACGGTTTTCAAGACCGCTCGACAACCGTTGTCCACTCCTCTAAATAGGAATGGGTATTTGCAACTACCCATCCCCTTCAAATGACTTACCCTGGGACGCTGTTCTTATGGGTAGCGTGGTAAGTACTGTTGGAGCTCCCACTCGGAATCGAACCAAGTTTTCATGATTACAAGTCATGCGCATCGCCAGCAATGCTTTAGGAGCTTTTTATTAAATATCCGTGGGTATGTTAGGAATCGAACCTACTACCTTCACATCATACTTAAAGTAAATTAGTTTAATACACCTATTTTATTTCTTTGTGGGTAAGTTCGCACCTTTTAGGTAAAAATCCCCCACAACTTTTGGTCTTAATTCTATACCTGAATACGTACTATAGACTCTATATTGTCCAGCAGGGATACGATTTCCCGTGTAATTTAAAATGTAGCTAGATAATGTAGAATTCGTATTAAAAGGAGTTCTATATACCGCATCGCGGTGAGCACTAGCCATTCTTGATTGTCTCCAAGTCGACAATGGTGTTGCGTCGACAGGAATTAATACCATTATCCACACATATTGATTATTAACTAAAGGTCCACTAATTTTAACAGTTCCCATATTATACTCTCCCGGTGATGTTTGAGTAATATCAGATTGAATTACCGACGGTAATCTCCCATCATACCAATGTGGCATATCCACATAATTTCTTAAATCTGAAAAATTTGTAGGTTTAATAGGTGAACCTGTGAAAAATCCGTAAAACGGAGTACTTGTTGGAGTCCTAACACTATGTGGGACTGATTTTAAGTGATTCACAATCATTAAAAGTTTTGACTGAGGCTCAACAAAAACATAAGCTTTGGAATTACTTTGATTACTAGTTCTAGCATTTTGAGTTGTCTCAATAGTTGACTCAGTAATTGAATGTACTATTGGTTGTTCAATCGACTCTTTTGGTTGGATATTAACGCCATTAATTTCTTCTTTAGAACAAGAAACTAAAAATACCGATAGAGTTACTAATGATACGAATAATTGTTTAATTTTCATGATTGTTTTGTTTAATTATGTTTTTAAGTGGGCCTGGTAGGAATCGAACCTACTACCTTCACATTATGAGTGTGCCGCTCTAACCTAGTGAGCTACAGGCCCGAAGTATTGTAAATATTAACTATGTTCTTCCTCCAAATCAACATGACAAAGGTAATAAAATTTTTCATTCACAACAACTTTCGTTTCTAAAAAAAATAAATTACTTTTGTTGAAATATTTGATAAATGAGTACAGTATTGGTTTTGAATTCTGACTACACTCCCCTGAACGTAACAAGTGTTCAGAGAGGTTTCGTGTTGGTCACCAAAGGAAAGGCGGAAGTGTTAAGGTCGGATGAGAATCCGATTGTAACTGGTTACAAGACGTTTATACGACCCGTTATCATACGCCTATTAAAATACATCAGACACAGAACAAGATTGAACAAACCCAACCGTAGTCGCATTTATAAGAGGGACGGATATGAGTGTGTTTATTGTGGGTCGAAAAAGAATCTAACCTTAGACCACGTAATACCCAAATCAAGAGGTGGATCGAATGAATGGACAAACTTGGTTACTTGTTGTTCAAAGTGTAATCGAGATAAGGACAACAAAACTCCTGAGGAGGCTAAAATGTCAATGAGTAGGTTAGCATATGAACCACCAATAATGTACGATGACGTGGTCTTATTGAATGTTTGGATAGAATTTCAAAAATCTTTTGGATAAAAAATAAAACAGATATCCTTCTACTTCTTCTAAATTAACTTATTTGGAGTAGGTTCATAACCTATACTATTACCATCATCGTCTTTAAGGTGTCTTTCATAAATGGGAAATTCAAAACTATCATTTAAATTAAAAATTTCTTTTACTTCGGATACACCATTTTGGTAGTAAAGTTTTTCATAAGATATTGAAGGTAAGTTCATACGCTTTATAAAATTTTGAAAATCTTTTTTTTCCGATTTAAAACTTCCATGGTATTTTTTATAAATTTCTTCATCACTTATCATAATATCTACCTCCGTTTTTTTATACTGCCATTGCCATTCGTCAAAGGTACTTTGATATAGAATTGATCTTATTTGAGAATGCCAATTCTCTCTGTATATACATAGAACCTTGTCACTTCTATTAATCAAAGGTAAAAAATCCATATTAGGTTTATAAATTTCCTTTATAATGATATTTTCATATTTATTAATCCAATCAATATCAGTAACATCTTTACTGTCAGTAAAATTATTAGGTGCCATATTCCACGGTTCTGCCGCTAATTCGAAATACGGCAGTTCTTTATTTAGGGCCTCAACTAAATGTGACCCACCTGTTCTGGCTTCCGCAATTATTGTATATACCATATTTTATAATATATTAAATTTTTATAATTTGTAAAATTTTTTGGATAAACTAAAAAATTTCATTACCTTTGAAAAAAATAAACCATATATGAACATCGGACAAGAATTTCAAAACTATTACGTAAATCACTTGGGTAAAGGGTCATTGGACCTTCACAATTTCTCAAATCAAATTCAGTCATCTATGACTCCTTACATTCTCGAAGAAAGAGAAATGAGAGTAACTCAAATGGATATTTTCTCAAGATTACTTCGTGACCGTATATTATGGGCAGCAGGTCCCGTAGACGATAGAATGTCCACAGTTGTTCAAGCACAACTCATGTTTCTTGATAATACTGATAAATCAGATATCACAATTCATTTGGATAGTGGTGGTGGAAGTATAAAATCGGGATTAAGTATGATTGATGTTATGAATTATATCAAATGTGATGTTAGAACAATTAATGTTGGTATGTGTGCATCTATGGGAGCAGTATTACTAGCAGCAGGAACAAAGGGGAAGAGAAGTTCTCTCAAATTTTCGAGAACTATGATACATCAGTCATCATCAGGGTTTCAAGGAACTTACGCAGACGCAAAGGTAAATTTCGAAGAATGGACTAAAATTAACGATACAATCTTCAATTTGCTTGGAGAATATTGTGGAAAGTCGTCAGACCAAATAAAAATCGATGCCGACAGAGATTTATGGTTCTCATCACAGGAAACTCTAGATTACGGATTAATTGATGAAATTGTGACAAAAAGAAAATAATTTTTTTTTTACTAAACTAATGTTGGATATATTTATAGTATATGGGATATATTTATTTGTTGGTCGACAATAGAAATGGTAAAAAATATGTTGGTAAACATAATGGTAATAACAAAAATTATTGGTCATCAGGCATTATACCGAATAGAATTGCTGAAAAATACGGTCGATCCGTGTTCAGTAAATGTATATTGGAAGATGATATACCAGAACACTTGTTAAATGAAAAAGAGATTTATTTCATAAATAGAGAGAATTCTTTTACAGATGGATATAATTCAACTAAAGGTGGTGATGGAGGAGGAGAATGGATATATCATAAATCGAAAGAAGAAAAAAAGAAAATTTCTGAAAATAAATCGAAGAAACTTTCAGGAAGAACTTTTTCTGAGGCCACTATTTTGAAAATGAAAGAATCAGGTAAGAAGAAAAAATTGACTGATGAACATAAAAAAAATATATCTATCGCAGTGAAAAAAAGAGGGGGGTTTCCACATAGTGAAGAAACTAAAATGAAATTATCTGAGTTGAAACAGGGAACAAAAAATGACCCTCACTCCAATTTCATGAAAACAAATAATCCGAATTTTTGTAAAATTAGTATCAATGGAATTATTTATAAATCGATAAAAGAATATTCTATAATACATAAGATTTATTACAATACTGTAAAAAATAGATTAAATTCTAAAACAAAAAAATTTGAAGAATGGTTTAGGTTAAAAACGAAAAAGAAGGGTAAATAACCCTTCTTTTTTTTTAGACTTAGAACACCCCCTTTACTTTTTGCTCGTCAGTTTATCACAAAATAATTTTACTTATTTTGGCTATTATGTGAATAATCCTCCAACTTCATTCACATTAGGTTTTAATTTGTCATAAACCTTTGAAACTTTTTCACTCATCTTATTTTCAACAGAAGTTTTTGATAAATCATATTTCATCATCAACTTAACTCTCTCTAATGATTCTTCAGGGCTGTATTTTGGTTGCACCATTATTCAATAATTTATAATATAAATACACGTAATTTACCAAATTTGATTAGCAGCTCCTCTTTTAAGTTCGGTATTCCATTTTTCTCCTGAAACTCCTAATCTATTTGCTTTGCCTCTTGTTATAGTATATGAGTCCGACCATTTTGGGACTTTACCTCCACCTCCTCCTGTAGGTGCCTCAGCTTCTTGTTCACCCATTTCATCTTTAGTTTCAATTTGAGAATACTTTGAAAAAAAATCTATAAGGAAGTCAACGTCTAATATCATACTAATAAATATTTGTTTAATTAGAAAATTTTTTCTTACCTTTGGAAGATGAAAAAGATTATACTGATAATTCTTTTATTTCTAACCTCTTGTCAATTCTACGTCACCGAAATAAAGGATGTCACGTTGAGTGGAAAGTATGTCATTTCCAGATTAGAAGTCACAAGTGTCGACCAAAGTCAACCGAGAAGTGAAATTTTTCTTATTGGTGACACATATGTGAATAATAATCTTGGACACCCATTTAACAAAATTCAAATAAATAATCTTTATATCCATTTTGATTATTCTACAGTAAGAATGGATTGGATTCGAACTGAATCGGGTAGAGATATTTGGAGATATGGTATGCCACCAAATGAAATCTTTTACAAAACATTTGGCACAACTCCATTTCATTCAGGATATGTTCAATTTGATTACATATCGAAAGATGGTAGTCCAATATCATTAAAATTTATTATTGAAGATGATGGATTAGAAAGCCTTCAATTAAAATTAAATGGAATTTGGTCAAATGGTCAATTTGGTGAAAAACAGGTTATGACAATGTCATTAACCCGAGTTGGGCCTTAGTAAAATTCAGGGTCAGGGATTGACGATGGATTAACGATATAATATTCGTTTAGAAAAGATATCAGTATATCTTCATCTAATTCAATTTTTGTTTCTTCAAATGAATCATCCTCAAGGTCATCATCAAAAAAATCAAAAGATTCTGTGACTAAGTCAAATCCATAACTTTCTATTACACTATAATCTATTGTATCGACTCTTACAACATCTTCTTCATCTTCGATGGTTCTAAATGATACATCGACTAAATTGGCCTCATTATTAAAATAATAAGATACGATTTCCTTGATTTCCATAATACAACAATTTATTAACAAATATTAGAAAATATATGAAAAGTTATATTTTTGTAATAATAAAATAAAAAAACCCCATATTTCTATGGGGTTGAAACTCATTTGAGTCGGTCCTACGAGACTATCATAGGAGGGGTAATTTATTTTATCACTTTCATTCTACTCATCATTTCCACAATTTTGTTTTTCTGATTGTGGAAGGATTCTTGTAAATCCTCATCAATTTCAAATTCTTCCTCATCTTCAACTTCCTCTTCATTATAACTTGACCTCTGATATGGTCCAGCCTTACCTGGTCCTTCAGAATCAAAGTCATATGGAGGATCCATTTCTCCATAAATTCCTTGGGAACCTGATACGTCGACTTCATCTATTTCATCTGCGAATGCTGACTCCATGAACATGAAGTCCTCTTCTTCTTTCTCTTCTTGACCTCCACATTCTTCCATATACTCTATGATTAAATCCTCACCAAACCAATCCTTACACATATCATGAACTTCAAAATAGAAATCAGAGTGTAATTCTTGTTCAGTTTCAATAAAGAAAGTATCTAATGCGGTAGTAATAACATTATCAGCATATTCAAATTCATCACCAAAGTCTTTACAGGTATCGAATTGGTCTTTTTCATATTCGATAAAAGTTAACAAATTCGAATAAGTTACTCCTCTTATTCTGTATTTTAACATATCCTCAGGTGCTTGTTCTCCCATTTCTCCTTCTGTAGGATATACATCTCCACCCGCCATTGGTCCATCAGAAATAAAGTCATATGCCGGATCAATATTACTTAAATCCATATCAGGAGCGTTTCCTCCTCCTGTATAACCTTGTTCATTAATAGTTTCAGATCCTTTCAACAAATCTTTGTCGATAAGACCAACTCTTATTAAACGATTCAATAAAGTTTTTCTTGGTAATTTTCTCAAATATCTGATTACAATTGGTGGAATATCTTCACCGTATTGTCCGAATAAATTATTTAGAATTTCATTTTCTTGTGGAGTTGGGATAAATGAAGCTCTTGCTCGAGATGCTTTCATACCTCTTTTACCCTTTTCATACGGCATGTCATCTGTTTCATCCTCATCTATTTGGTCTCCGACCTCTAAATCTTCAAATCCATCATCTTCGTTGTCAGGATCTTCGTATTCATCTTCTTTGTATAAGTTTTTATGCATTTTCTCAAAAGTATCTATACTATTAGATGGACCTTCGATGTAATCAAACCCTGCAGATGGGTTCAAATCTTCCTCATCATAGATGTCGTCAAGTTTTCCAACACCTTCTTCCATGTCTCCACTACCGCATTGTTCACAAATACCTTCAGTCATTCGACCTCCACATTGCTCACACATTTCTTTCCCTTCAACTTGTTCGTTGATTCCCATATTCGTATATTTCTTTACTTCACCTTTGTTGTTTACAACCATTCCGTCTTTATCTCCGGCAAAGTCGTAGGTATACAAAGGTTGGGTGTTAGAAACCTGTGGTTGCATGGTTTGGTACCCATTATACAAACTCTTGTGTTGGTCCAAAATATTTTGTTTCTCTGTTGCAGATAATTGACCTAATCCGAAGTATCCTCTCATAACTATTAGTTTTATTAATAAATACTTTTCTTTTTCCATTTTTTCATTTGACATTATCTCACATAAAATTTATTATTGTATTACACAAGTGAGTTCTGTATTTTCATCCGATAGTATCTTGGTAATTTATTTATCGCCTCAATTTATGGACTCACTTGTCATTTCTCTACTATGACAATCAACGACTACGATATCGACGAATACGCTGAAGGTGCCATCATTTTGGATGGACTTGATGAAGCCATAATTGGAATTGTCGAAGAGTTCGGTAACGGGCCTCGAATTCTATATTCAAAAAACAAAATCCTCAACATTCTCTGTGAAAGAGATTTAATGACTCATTCTGAAGCAGAAGAGTTCTACGATTACAATATCATCGGGTTATATGCTGGAGAACAAAATCCAGTATTTTTGGTTTCCGAGTAATTTTTTATTATCTTTACGTCATGATAAAGATAGATGTGAATATCAAAGGTAGGACTGAACAAAATGTTTGGATATTTTCCGATCCTCACTACAACCACAAAAACATATGCCGTGGTGTTACCAGCTGGAGAACTCAGGATGGTGAAATCCCTATTGAACAAACTCGAGATTTTCCAACTTTGGAAAAAATGAATTCCGCAATCGTTAATAACATTAATAATTGCGTGATGCCTGATGATACTCTTATATGCCTTGGCGATTGGTCTTTCGGTGGATTCGAAAGTATCCGTGAATTTTGGGATAGAATCATGTGTAAAAACATCCACTTAATTTTGGGAAATCACGACCATCATATTAAAAAAAATAGAAATGATTGTCAAGAACTTTTCAAGAGCGTATCTCATTACAATACTCTTGAAATAGGACAATTTAAGTTTCGTTTGATGCACTACCCAATTAGTTCTTGGGATGGTCTTGGTAAGGGAGTGATGCACTTGCACGGGCACTGTCACCTTCCAACTCATTTGAGATTCGGTAAAGGTCAAAGAATGGATGTCGGTATGGATGGTCACCCTGAATTTAGACCATATAATATGATGGATGAAGTTATTCCACTCCTTCGTCATCGACCAAAAATTTCAGAAGTTGGAGAATACGATCATCATTTAGATAACATTCAAAATAAAGATAAATAGATATGGGAAATTGGTTTTTTCACAAAAGTAGATTCGTAAAATTCGAAGGGAGATACTGGATTATTCCGTGTATATCACTTTGGATTGACAGGTATTATTTCTTGGAGACAGGAGTTGAAACTCCAGCCTTTGGTATTCAGATAAGTTTTCTTAACTTTGCTTTTGGGATGACTATACAAAAACGATATTGAAATGAAAGAATTATTCTTATTGAGAGGATTACCCGGCAGTGGTAAATCAACTTTGGCAAAAATGTTAGTTGGTGAGAAAGATTATTGTCATAAGGAGGCAGATATGTATTTTGTGGATGGGGATGGAAACTATAAGTTCCAACCATCCAAAATCAAAGAAGCTCACAAATGGTGTCAAGAAGAAATTGAATTTGCAATGAAGTACGAACATTCTCCAGTTGTAGTATCAAACACATTTACTCAAGAGTGGGAAATGGAAGAATACTATAAGTTGGCAGAGAAGTATGGATATAGAGTTCATTCCCTTATTGTGGAGAATAGACACAATGGAATAAATGAGCACGGAGTACCTGCCGATAAATTAGAACAAATGAAAAACCGATTTGAAATAAAGTTATGAAAAAGAAAATATTGAGTTTTGTCGCCTTGATTGGAGTGTTCACTTTAGGTATGTATACTGCGAGCCAATTTGTGTTCGGTACACCTGTGGATACTCACAGATGGTTAATTACTATTCTTGCGATTGTAATACTTTTGTCAATCGCTGACGAGACAGAAAAAAAATAATGTATGAAACTTTTTTGTAAAATTGGACTTCATTATTGGAAAACCAAAAAGGAAAAACATGAAGTAGTTGACCATCCAAAAGGTAGAAAAGACATAAGGGTTAATGTACGAGAATGTAAACTCTGTGGTGATAGACAATACTGGTCTCTACCAGATAAAAATGATGTACGGATATGGAAACCATGTCCATTCAAAAAAACCGATAAAATAACATTAAATCAAATTAAATAATATGCAAACATTAGTATTCAACACAAAAACTAAAGTAGTGACACTCTACGCACAACATCCTGGATCTAATATGATTCATACTTTCTCAGATGTTCCAACTGTAAAAGTTATGGAATCTTATTATGAAGTAATAAGAAAACAACTCGATGAAGACGGAAACGATGTTCGTGTTCCTGTTGCAAGATTTCCGATTGCAAACACAAATATGTTAATCCAAAACTAACATTTTCTTTTTTCCATTTTTTTTAGTACCTTTGGAAATACGATAAAAAAATGGAATTCGACTTAAACATATTGACTGAGTACATAGAGAAGGGTTTGGTGGTTAAAAATGACCATCCAACCCTTCCTTTGTCTATATACAACTATACCAGAAAGACCCAATACGAGAAATTGTGGGATAATATCACCAAGAGTTGTAGGGGATTAATTTTGGATAATCAGGGTAATGTAATCGCTAAATCTTTCGATAAGTTTTTTAACTATGAGGAATTAACCTTAGATGATATCCCTAATGAATCTTTTGAGGTATTTGAAAAAATGGATGGTTCACTTTTAATTGTTTTTTGGTATGAAGGTAAATGGATTGTTGCATCTCGTGGCTCATTTACATCCGAACAAGCGATAAAAGGTGCTGAACTTCTAAAAAAATACAATACAGATATTATGTTCAGACACTTAACGTATTGTTTTGAAATTATTTATTAGATTTATTCACAGAATAGTATTGTTTTTAATTATATTAGATATTTATATAAAAATAGATGGATATGAATAATGAAGCGTTTGTATATAAATGGTTTAATTTGACTAATGGTAAATCATATATTGGTTATCATAAAGGAGACATAAGTGATGGGTATATTTCATCATCACATAATCAGGATTTTTGGAATGATTTTAATAATCCGGATATGATATGGGAAAGAAAAATTATTACCGGAGGGACAAAGGATGCGTGTTTACAAATTGAACAAAAATTATTAAAAGAAATTGATTTAAGAAATGACAGGTATTATAATAACGCAAGAGGTTCAGAAATAATCTTCACTAAAGATATTTTAGATAAAATGTCAAACTCCCATAAAAAAAGATGGGAAATTATGAGTGATGAGAAAAAAGTAGAACACGCAAAAAAAATATCGGAATCAAAAAAGGGCGTTCCTCGTAGTGAAGAAACAAAAAAGAAATTGAGCGATTTATTAAAAGGAAAAACATTTATTGAACGATTCGGTGAAGATAAATCAAAAGAAATTGGAAATAAAATTAGTAATATAAACACCGGAAAACATTATCATAGTGAAGAACATAAACAAAATTTACGCAAAAAACTGATGGGTAATGATTACGGAAAATACCAAAGTCACGAAACTAAAGATAAAAAACGAATTAGGATGTGTCAACTTAATTTAGGTAAAACGCCGACTGATGAAACAAGGAAAAAAATGAGTGAAAGTAGAAAAGGAATGCCATCATTAAATAAAGGTGTGCCAAGAAAAAAAGTAACTTGTCCATATTGTGGTAAAGAAGGCGGCGAAGGATTGATGCACAGATGGCACTTTGAAAATTGTAAAAATAAATAACTTGTGGGAGGACAAAATAGAATAGTAGTTGATTACGGAGATTATGAAGGGTTAGTTTTATTAGGAACCTTTGATAATAATGGGAAAGAATATGATATAGATATTTGGAGACAATATGGATTTGATGTTGTTAAGAAATATGACGGCATACAGGATTATAAGACCCTTAAATCTTCTATCTCCAAAGAGAGGGAAGGTTATGTGATAAAGTTCAGAAGTGGTCTTAGAGTTAAAATAAAAGGGGAAGATTACGTTTACCTTCATAGGTTACTCACCGAGTTTTCCTCTGTTGATATATGGGAATACTTGAAAGACAAAAAAGATATAACCACCTTGTTAGATAGTGTTCCTGACGAATTTGACTCATGGGTAAAAAATACCGTGAAAGATTTGGTCGATAAATATGAAAATATCCTGAAAGATTATACCGAAATATTCAACGAACTGAAATCAAAAAATTTGGATACAAAAGAATTTGCTGAAAACGCAAAAAGATATGAACATCCGTCAATATTATTCAGTATGTTGAATGGAAAAGATGTATCTCCTTACATATGGAAAATGATAAAACCTGAATTTAGAAAACCGTTTTGGAAGAAAGAATCATGACACCAAGTTTAGAAAAAATATTAAATACACATATTGTTCATACAGGATTTTTTGATAGAAATTCAGTTGAAAAATGCATGGAACAATCTTATGATTTGGGGACTAAAGAATTCATCGAATGGTTATCAAAACAAGACAACCTCTCCGACAACATAAACTACATCATCGAAGAATGGGAGAACAAAAATAAATTATGAAATATTATCTTTTGGTTTTGGCGTTTCAAATTATGTTCAATATCTTTAAGGTATTGGAAATAAAATACACATACGAGAACAAGTTGATCCTATTGTTGTACAATTCCATTTACATTAACTTAGTCTCCTTAGCGTCAGTTTATTGGTCATTGGACCTTCTGTTTGAAGGTGATTGGTGGGTAATTCCATTTTATGTTGGTGGAAGTGTTATCGGAAAATGGATTGCCATGCGTCATGTTGAAAATATCAGATATAAAATATTCAAGTTATTCGGAAAAAAAATTAGTAAATTAGAAAAAAAACTCTCAAAGACAGATGAAGACAGATAAAGAAAGTAAGTTCGTATTTAAGGATAATAGACCTTTCAAAGAAAAAACATTGGATTTCCTACAAAGTCTTGTGTTTTGGAAGGGTAGAAAAAAAGGAATGATTTTTACTAAAAACATTTCTTTGGATGAACTCCGTGCGGTTTTTTTTCCAAAAAATTTTTACGAGAAATATCATTATTTAGGATCAGTTCCTTACCGACAAGATGGGAAATTGTTCAAAGCATTGTACCCTTTAGTTCTTGCAATGGATTATGAAGCAAAACCGAAATGGTGTCCAAGATGGGTTCTTCGTTTTCTACACTTGTTTGGTTCCGATAACTCCATTGTGAGAGTTCGTAATTTCACTTTACACAATTTGGAGAAAAAACTTACAAAAGGAATGATGATGTGGGATTACAAAACCAAGTGGACGGATTATGATTTGAGGATTTCAATCAACGCACCACAACATCTTCAAGATTTGGCGAATTACATAGAAACAGGGTATTTTTCCAAAGGAAGACAAGAAGAATTAGTTGGAAAGATTAAGGCTATCGATCCTGAGGCAAAAATAGTTTGGGGTAGTGTAGATAGGTTAGTTGAACAGTACAACAAATTAAACGGTAAAACAGACCAAGACTCTTATGATTATATCAGTTGAAATATTATTATCAATTTTGATTATCCTTATAATAATTCCGGTTATTTCTGTTCTGTGGGTGAGTGGAATCGATTATATGGATAAAAATCATCCTGATTACAAAGGATATGACTTATTTGATGAAGGAGAAGAAGATAAACCTCTTGACGAAGATGAAAAAGATGATATCAGAAATAAGGAGATTATTGGCTAAAAAATGAAAAAAATTAAAGAAGTATTTGTAATTTTTAATCCTTATGATAATGGATACTATGATGGGTATGGATATTTTCGAGGGATTTTGTTTAGTAAAAAATATGCCGAAAAAGAAATGGCAGTTTCAGAAATGGAAAAAATTCTCGATCGTTCAAGTGGACAAACTTTCTTAAAGATTGAATCATTTAACACTTTCTCGTGAAATCGAGGATAATTACGGGAGAGATAATTAATCTCTCCCTCTTTATTCTTCAGACATAAGTTTTTTCCACGAATCAGTAGAACTAATTAGTGCCAAATTAACCCCATTTTCCCATTTAACACTAATTATCTTTTCATTTCCATCAGGTTCAAAGGGGTCAGTCGTTACGTCGGTAACTTTACCAATCGTTCCAGGAGGAACACCAATTTCTCCATCCATGTGATAACACATAACTTTATCTCCAACTTTTAATTCCGCATTTAATGATCCTTTCATAACAATAAATATATACAATATATTTATATTCATATGGAATTTTTAATTACAGAATCTCAACTAAGAGTACTTCTTCAAGAAGAAGAAAAATCCCAACTTGGGTTATACGTGAAAAACATGTATGCCTTCACAAAACAAATGTTAAATAAAGTTTTCAAATCTTATGGTATAAACCTAAGAATGTTGTTGACTTGGGGTACATCAGTTGGAGGTTTGGTTCTTCCTCTTGACCAATATTTGAGAACTCAACATTTAGGTTTGAATGAAGAACAAAGAATGTTGGTATTAGTGGGAATTATTTTTGCGTTATTTTTTGAGACCAAAAGACCATTCATGAAAATTATGTCCTTGATTAAGGAAAATGGTTTGGAAGATATTTTTCAGGATGGACTTAGAAAAGGAACACAATTAAGAGATGCATTTACAAACTTTTTATCGTCTGCAAACACAGGAGTTGGAACATTTTTGGAGGCTATCGCCTACAGTTTCCTAATTCCTATTATTACAGATGTTCAATCCGTATTAGGACAAACAGAGGATATTGAAACCGCGGCAATATTAATTGCTGAAAGATTGTTGGCAGCAGGAGTTATCTTAGTTGGAAGACAAACTTTGATAGATGTGGTAAAAAATATTTTGAAAAAAATAGGGTAACAATACTTTAATCTACAAGATTAACAACTTCGGTACAAACTAATGGATATTCTATTCCGAAGTAAATCAAAAAATCCGATAATAAATCATTGGTTTTACGAACTACCATATAATAAGATCCACGCTCGGCAGTTAATGTTCTCTCTCCCTCCAAATCTTTAATTGTTGAAAAATATATATCTGACCCTCCTCCTGATGGTAAAATATAAAGGGTATATTCAATATATTCTTTGTCACTGACTTGTCTATAAATTTTTGTCCCTGTTAATTCCATTTTGAAGTTTGTGTGGAATTTGAAAGATTCATCGGCACCAGGAGGAATCCATTCCAAATTGAATGTATGTGTTTCTAAAAATCTATTGATTTTGTTCCATAACGGACTTGATGGTTCCATATTATTCTAATTCTTCAATTTTGACCACTAATTAATATGACCTTTTTATACCTCTGTGCCAAACAAATTTGGGTATGTGAATTTGACTGGCAATTTTCTTTATAATCAAAAATTAAAAAATTATATACCAAGTTGTTTAACATAACGACCCAAGTTGCATTTCCAATATTTTGGTGTTGCTCTATTTTTATTACCTCGGCATCCACTCACATTTTTATTTTCAAATAAAATTTTTTTTACTTGGTTATTTTGTAATCTGACATAAACTGAAAATTTGTTGGTCTCATTTTCAAAAATAAACGGAGCATCAAGATAAATTAATTGACCTTTAATCATTACTTTTTTACCCAAATCTGATTCAACTATAGAGGTATCTTCTTCGTTGAGAGTAATCTTCCCTTGTTTCCATAAAGATCTAACTTCATTAATTAAATCAAAATAAATTTCAGAATATGAATTGAAAATATTATTAGCCAGAGTTAATCCATTATCAACATGGTATTTCAGTGATTCAGAAAGTTCGACAGGTTCTTTAATAATTAAAGATTTGTTCAAATGGTCTTCTAATGTTTCTTTGATAAGTTCCCTTAAATCCATTGGTTTGATATTTCTTATAAATACTCTTACTCCCTATTAAATTTTAACTTCCAGTATACCCCTCCCATTACGTATGGGGTGAAACTGCCTGTCACTCCATCGAAAGTTCTATTCGCAACACCTCCACCAAGTTGGAATATTTTATCATCTTTTGTTTTCAACAAAATACTGGTCCCCAATGAATTAACCCAATCTTGATAACTCAACGCTCCATTCAATCCTATATAAACTTGATTCCTAACTTTTGGTGGTTCGGGGGCAGGTTCTCTTACAATTTTTGGTTTAACATTTGCGGTGAAATTTCTGGAGACAACATTATTTTGAGATATGGTGTCAAACAAATATATGACACCCTGATTATTACTCAACATTATCGTATCCTGTACAAAATTTTTCAAGTAAAAATTTTTTAAGATGAATGCGGTGTCGACTAGTGGAGTTGGTGCTGGTATTTCAACAATTTTTTCCACTTCAACCTCATATGGTACTTCAACCTCTACTTCGTATGGAACTTCTTGAGGTATTGTATCATAAACCAATTTTTCTTCTATTTCAATTTGTGGGGGAACAAAAAATTGTAAGAATATTATTATACCCACCATTATGAGTATTACTATGTGTCTGATGTCAAATATCTTTTTCATTTTGTTATAACATTAATCTTGAACCTATCAAGAAGTTGCTTAGGATTGGGGACTTAGGTTCTGTTGACCCCATTGCTCTGTAATTTAGGCTTAGTCCAAATCGTTTACTTATTTTGTAGTCGAATGATGAACCTACCAAAAAGGAAAATTGTCTGTTCACTGTAGTTTCACCTGTTCTTGAGTTGTATGATATTGGAGAGTTCATCAAGAAAACCTGTGGAGACAGGGTTAGTTTGGTATTGACTACATATGGCTTTGTCCAAAACACAACCGCTGAGGTTGATAGAGCTAATTTGAATATTCGGTCAATTCTTCTTGTTTCCGTATCAACTTTTGTGTCTCGTAACAATAAAGTTATTACTCCCACGTTATATCCATAGGTTCCATATTTGGGACTTGGTTTGATGTTGGTGTATCCAACTAATCCCATATAATTTCCTTCCAAATAAGCTGTGGTAACTGAATAAGAATGGATTTGGTTTAATTTTCCTTGTTGGAAATCCATTTTTGTGTATCCTCCACCTAAGGCAAATTGGTTTAATGTGCTCCAAATCAGGGCATTTGCTCCCCAAGATTCATTTCCCACCAATGATGATTGACTAATCCCAAATGATGCGATTGCACTGTATTTGAAATCAGGACCTTGAGTGGTTGTTAAATCTGAGGCAACCAACATTGGATTGACTGGTGCGACTTTCTTTTTGTTGTCTTTATCTTTTCCATCGGAATTATCATCTCCACCTTCTTCAGAATCACCACCCTCAGACCCACCGTCGTCTGAACCTCCTTCTTCAGATCCTCCTTCACTCGAGCTTGATTCACTTGAACTTGATTCACTTGATTTTGACTCACTTGAACTTGAGGATGAAGATGATTCTGTCGATGAGGATTGTGATGATGAACTTGAACTTGAGGATGAGGAAGTGGGTGTTGAACTTGCCGCTGACGATGATGCGGTGGAGGATGCAGTTGAAGATGCCGCAGATGAAGCCGCAGATGACGCGGCTGAAGAAGCTGCCGATGATGCTGCGGAGGACGCTGCGTTTGCCGCGGCTTGTGATACTGCTTGTGTAACTGTTTGTGTTACAACAACACTTACAGGACACGGGGCTGAAAAAATACTATTTATCCAAGTCGTTACTTCACCTGAAGTAAATTGTTGATAATTAAATATTTTTGATTTGCTTCTGACTATAACTAATACACCATTGTTTGATTGTATTGGTATAGATACAACATAGGTTTTTGAATCACAGGGGTCAATGTAAGTTTGAGTTACGACTTGCCCCTGTGATTCGCTGATGAAAAACATCACAAAAAATAATATTATCAATATTTTTATACTTTTCAATTTTCATCAGTTTCAAATAAATTATTCTGTAAAGATTCCTTTCTTAATCATTCTATCCAAAATTCTGGCACAAGCAATATCAAGAGCCTTTTTGGTCGCGATTGATATAGTAGATTGATTAAATTTGACTTCGTCTACTGTTGCGTCTGACAAAAGTGTTAATTCTCTTGTAGTGGTTGCTTCACCAAGACCTGATGCCCCAAAAACAACACCTGTCTCAGCATTTGTGAATCTAACCTGAAGACCAATTCTTGTCACCATCATATTTTTCACTCCGTCTTTTAGATTTACAGTTTCATCTTCGGAAATTGAATAATCATAACATTCGATGGTCACAAAATATTCTGCAAGATTGATTTTACCAAATCCATCAAGTTGGTTCTCTGAAATACCCGCTTGAGATGCTTGGAATTGTTTCACCATTCTATTCTTAATCTCTGTCTTGTCCTCAGTGAATTTGAATCTATTAAGATTCTCAAGGTATTCCATTGATATGTTGGCAACACCTAAACCAACTCTTTTTTCTTTCAGTTCAGGATACATCTCATACATTTCATCTGAAATACCTGCTTTAAGAATTTGAATTGGAATTTGTTTTCCTTCATAATCCATAAACTGACTTATGTCAATTGCAGTTTCGAACGATGCCTTGTATTGCTCAGTTTTCGTACTCCCTACAGTTTGGGAAAACGCCGATATATGCACTATTAGTACATATATCGACGATAAAATAAACTTTTTCATATTGAATCTAAGTTATTCCTCAATTTGTTTATTAAGGTCTATGTGGCCAAGCCCAACCTTTTTTCTTACCTCTTAACATCAAGTAAGTCACCCCTCCGAAGAAGATTAACAAATACAATGATGGTGAACTAAATACAAACATGGCAACTATCAATAATGACAGGAATACCATAAAACTTAAAAATTGTTCCATAATTTTTACCATTTTGGAGCGGTTTCTTTGAACTCGTCTCCTTCTTTTTTCTTAGGTTTATCTGCCGCAGCAGGTTGTGATGATGGTTGACTTGATTTTTCTCTGATAATCACAGTTTCTTTACCACCAGATTGTTGCTGTTGGTTGTTATTGTTGATGATAATTGGTGTTTGTTGTTGGACAGGTGTTACAGCCGCTTCTTCATCTCCACCGATGAATTTACTTGTCATAACACCACCAGCACCTAACACCGCAGTAGTCAACAATCCGATGATTGTTTTCTTTAGCCCTGTCCATGTCCCATCATTATGGTCTTCTGTTTCTTCACTCATATTATTTTAGTTTAGTTGGTTTATTTTATTATTATTGGATATTTTACTTCTTTACCTGAGATGTCTATGAAGATTATATCATAATACCCAGCAGATTCTTTTGATAAGTCAAACACTCTTTGTGTTGTGTTATTAATTGCTGTAAATCCCTCTTTTTTAATTGGTGTTTCTTGACCAAATGGGATTATTTGTACCGAATATTTTGAGCCAATAGTCGTCTCGAATTCCATGATTACTATATTATCATTTTGGAAAACAGATTTTATACTGGTCGTAGTTGATTCAACACCTAAATTGATTACTTGTAATTCATCATCGTATGGGTTCATACATCCCTGTAACAAAAGACATCCGAGTATAATTAATATTTTTTTCATCTTAGAAATTGTTATATCCTGTTAATTTTATTTGGGTTGTGTTCAAATTGATTCCTAATTGATTTCCCTTCACAGCACTTGCGTCCATAGTTGGAGAAACTTTAATTGAGGTCAAAATATCAACTCCATTTCCGATGGTAGAAAACTTCAATTTGAAAGGGATTGATGTTCCATTTATTGGAGTTTTTTCACCTTGGTCTATTGCTCCAAATTTAATTTTTCCGTCTACTGAATTCACAAACAAATACCATGTGTTTGGTATGTTGGGTGATAATTCTTCGAATTTTATCTTGGTCGGATCGTAATCAAATTGAAACTGTAATCCTGTCACAAAATTTCCATTTGTTGTGACATTAACTGGAATTTCTATATTATTAGATGTTACAGTTACGTTTGATAGATTAACATCGATAGATGGTACCGTATTAGGGGTGTTAATAAATGACTCCGTAGACATGGTTCTAAACGCAGTGTTAGACTTCAAACTATTTGATGCTCTACTTACTACTGAGGCAACTCCATTATTACTTACCACAACTTGCGATGAGTGAGAACGATTCACATCTCCCCATAAAAGATATTTCAAGTCCAATGTTGTGTTTGTTCCAATAGTCCCTGTTTTAATATAAGTTTTAGGGAAATCGAAAGAATTCCAATTAGTTGTTGTTATTGCTCCCCAAGAATTTGATGGTGAGTCATTAAATGTAAATTCCGCTCTTAACCCAAAGTCTGGTCCTCCATTGATATTTCTTATGTATGGAGTGTAAGTTGACGTACCTATAGATATACCAGATGGTATTCTAAATGTCGCCCAAGTTCCGTCCTTCGAAACGAACTCTACAGGTCCAACATACAAATCAAATATTTGGAGTGACTTTATTTTTTCAGGTGTATAAGTCGCATCAAATTCTCTCATATCAACCAATATTCTGGATACATTTTGAGAATAATGATTTGGTGTAATTATCGCCCACTCAACTTGACCTGCAATAGTTGTTGCATCGGTCGACATCCATGTTGGTAGACTCATATAACCACCACTACCTTGTGTATATCCATTTGGAACGGTTACTAAAGCATCAATGCCTACGACTTGTGATAATAATCTTGGTAGATCTCCAGCATCGATTGTTTTGTCTCTATTAATATCCGCGGCGTATAATGATTGGCCAGTGTTTATGGTTTCACCTTTAGTACCTAATAGTCCCATCGTTAGAAATTCACTTTGTGCTGAAGTAAAATCGGAAATTGTAATGGAACCATTATAAATCGCATTCAATTTATCTAATTCATGCATTACCGAAACTTCATAAACTTTGTTTTCAGATAACAAAGACTGATTAATATCAACATTTCCATTTGATAAGACATTGAATTGTTGACCAGTATTCGTCAACGTATCTCTAAAGGATACTCTAAGGTTTGTTAAATTAAGTAAGTTAGAATTAACATCAACTTTTGCTGTGACTAATTTTCCTGTGTTTTGATTTAGTATTACATCGGTTGAAAGGGGTGAATCCATAATTGTTGGGATTATTGCTCCTGAACCGTTCCACGCAGCGACAAAGTTTAATCTTACAGGATTAAATGAAGTTGCGGTTGAAGTTGTTTTTACTCTAAACCTCATTGTTACAAATTGTGATGGACTTGTACCTGTAACTCCTGTGGAACTAGCCCAAGTCAATATAATTCTTATAATAGAGTTTGAACTATTTTGGTTAAAAGTATAATTTAACCCACTCTGAAACCTGGTACTACCATTTGTACTTGTGGTATTTCCTGCGTATCCATAACCAGGATAATTTTGAAACGACAATTGCGGGTTCGAATTCAGTGGGAGAATACCTCCATTAGCAACAGTTCCTGTATGATTTATTGAAACTATATCAAAGTTTGTGATATCAAATTGAACGTCAAATAGTAATTGCCTTGTCTGTGTATCTCCATTACCATTTGCCATTACAACAACGTCAAATTGATCTCCTCTATCAATTACACCACCGTTCAAATCGGTGAGAGTTCTTGTATCAGGGAATCTAAACCTCATGTTGGATTGCCCGAAAGAGGCAAACGACATCAATAAAAGTGATAATAATAATATTTTTTTCATTTTAGTTTGTTTCAAATAATTTAGTTACCAAGTTATCGCTCGCTTTCTTTAGAGCATTACTTAATGATTGTTGATTGAAGTTTCCTCCACCGTCGACAATAAGAGTTGACATGGATATTTCGGAAGATTCTTCCTCCGCAATAACTTCCTTGAGTTTTTTTCCATCGATTTTTAGAACTCCTTTCAATCTGATTACAACAGATTCTTTGTCTTTGTGAAATACAGAGACATTCGACTTGGTTTTTAGTACATCCAAGTAGATAATTTCAATAGATAATTTTTGATTGGAGTCGGGATTTAGGTCGAAATTTTTTTCTTGTAAAAATTCCTCCGTGATGTTTCTCACACCGAATTCTAAATTTCTGTTTCCTGCGAGATTTCCTATTTGAATCTTGTTTACAACAGATTCAACCCATATTTCATTAGTAGTTTTTGTATTGTCGTGAGGCATTATGTATAGCATAATGCTAGTTACGAAGAGCAACAGTATTTTCATTCGATAGTATCTTGGTATTCATAAATATCACAAAATTTAATTTTGTCTTAAATTTTTAGTTTATGTTATGATGAATATTTTATTGAGTTTAGATGATATTTATCAATATAAAAATAAATTACTATGATACTAAAGAACGGGTCTAAAGGGGAAGACGTTAAAAAACTCCAAGCAAAATTAGGTTTGGGAGCCGATGGTGTATTCGGTTCTGGTACAGAAGCTGCGGTAAAAAAGTGGCAAGCTGCTAATGGATTAACCGCTGACGGCATTGTTGGTGAAGGTACTTGGGCAAAGATGTTCGGAGAGAAACAATTAATTACAGAACCATCGACTCCAGTCGTAAACGCAGGCCCCTTGAAGTTAGAAAATCTAAAAGGTCATATTCCTGATGCGGTAATCGCACAGATTCCTGACGCTGCGAAAAAATTCAACATTTCAAATCCACTAAGATTGGCACACTTTTTGGCTCAGTGTGGACACGAATCTGCAGGATTCAAAGCAATTCAAGAAAATCTTAACTATTCTGCGGATGGTTTGAAAAAAATATTCCCAAAGTATTTTCCTGGAAACTTAGCGGAAGGTTACGCTAAAAACCCTGAAAAAATCGCTTCAAAAGTTTATGGAAGTAGAATGGGTAATGGAGATGAGACAACCAAAGAAGGTTACAAATTTAGAGGACGCGGCTATATCCAGTTGACAGGAAAGGATAACTACACAAAATTCGCCAAATTTATCGGTGAAGATACTGTTGGAAATCCCGATTTAGTAGCAACAAAATATCCTTTGGCTTCTGCAGCATTTTTCTTTGACTCAAATAAATTGTGGGCAATTTGTGATAAAGGAGCTGATGACGCAACTGTAACTGCGGTAACGAAACGAGTTAATGGAGGTACAATTGGAATTTCTGATAGAATCAAACACTTCAAAGAATATTTCGGATTGTTGAAATAAGGAAGTTGAAGATAAACCTCAACAATTTTAATTATTTATTCTTGTGGGTTTCGCAGAGTAAATTTTTATTGTATCTTTGTTGTAAATAAATAACCATGATGACAATGAATATGACTTCCGCAATCAAAGATTTCAAGTGGGTAATCAAACTACTCAAATCTTCAAAAAGTAAAGAACATCTGGATACAACACTTCGGTGTTTTAATCTTTGGGAAAACAAACACACCAAAGAAATACTCACTGATGCGGATGCTGATGCAGTAAAACATATGAGATATCAATTTTGGTGTTTTTTCAAAAATAAAAATTCAAGATTCGGAATCTTAGCAAAGTAAAAAAAAATTACTCTGTGGATACCGTGAACCGAATTTTTTTGAAAATTAATATATTTATTAACACAATCGCTCACAAAGTGAGTGTTCTCATATATCCCTTTATTTAAGACCCACATTTTTTGGTGGGTCTTATTTTTTTTACTATATTTGTATATTAAATCTAAAGAATATGAACTGGCAAAACCTCACTTATCCAATCCGAAGAAAATATCAACAAATCAAACGAGTAATCGACTTTTTACCGATTATTTGGAATGGATTTGATTTTGATTACACCTATTCAATTCAACTTTTCAAAAAACAATTGGAAAGGCAGGCAAAATTCTTTGAGTCAGGTAAATCATATTCAGATAGGGCAAAACAAGATGCTTCAAGAATTAGAACCGCAATTCGTTTAATGGATAAAGTTTATAATGAAGAGTATGGTATGGAATGGGTTGATAAACTTGAAGAACGATTTGGTAAAGAAGTATTAGGTTGGGAATTTGAAGATACGGGAGATGGTACTGGTTCATCTTTTATTACAAGCAAATACGAAAAATGGGATAATGCTGAGGAAATTAGAAAAGTCAAATTAGAACTTATAAGTAAATCAGACGCAAAACAAAAGAAAGCTGAACAATTAGTTTGGAAATTTATAGGGCACAATATTCGTTACTGGTGGGATTGATATGAAAATATACGAAATTTACGGACAAATCTATATTTTTCCATTTGTAAAAATAACCCATACCAAAAAACTCAATGGTGATTTAGAACTAATTATTGGTTGGTTAAAATGGGAATTAACAATAAGATTATGAAAAAGAAAATAGCATTCATCTCTGACACTCACAACAAACATAAACACCTTACAAGTAAGGGGATGGGAAACATATTGGGTAGTGGTGATATTCTCGTCCATGCCGGTGACTGCACAAGTTTGGGATATAAACATGAAATCGACCAGTTTTTGGAATGGTTTTCAAACACTGATTTCAAGTATAAAATTTTCATTGCAGGAAATCACGATTTTGGATTCGAACAACAAACCGATATAGCACAAGTGTATAAAGACTTAGGTGTAATCTATTTGTTTGACAACGATGTAACCATTGATGGAATAAAATTTTATGGAAGTCCTTGGCAACCTGAATTTCATAATTGGGCATTCAACCTTTCAAGAGGAGAAGAGTTGGCAGAAAAATGGGAACAAATTCCAAACGATGTTGATGTGTTAATAACACACGGACCGGCATATGGTATTTTGGATTATGCTCCAATAGGTGGTCATGTTGGTTGTGAAGAACTATATCGCAAAATTGTGGAGGTAAAACCGAAAATCCACGTTTGTGGTCACATTCATGATGGTTATGGACAAAAAACGATGGGTGGAATTGAATTTCTTAACGCGTCAGTTCTAAATGATAGATACGAACACGCTCACAAACCAATCTTTGTTGAGTATGATACTGAAACAAAAGAAATTAATTATATCTAAAAAATGGAAAAAATGTATAAAGTCTATTTGGATGACGTTAGAACTCCAATAGAAAATGATTGGGAAATTGCAAGAAATTATGACCAATTTGTAGAAATAATCCGAAGGTTGGGATTAGATAATATCGAAGTAATTTCTTTGGATCATGATTTGGACGATTCGGCCATCGCAGAATATTACGCAAACGCCAAACCAAACAATATGTTGAATTATGACAACATATTGGAAAAAACTGGAATGGACTGTTGCAAGTTCTTGGTTGAGGAGAGTATGAACACAAACATTTCTTTACCTCAGGTTTATATCCATTCATCTAATCCACCTGGTAGAGAAAATATGATGAGTTTGATTAACAATTATTTGAAAAGTTGTGGATTACCGGAAACCTGTGAAAGAAGAATTACAAAATTCACTGTATAATAAAAAGATGGAGAAATCCATCTTTTTATTTTTTAACTCGAGTCTGTTTTCTTGATTCTTTTGCCAAGTCACCCAAAGTTTTCTTTTTCTGTTCTGTCGGGTGTTTGAATCCTGGTTTGTATCTAAATTCTACCGATATTGGTCCATTTTTGTTAATATCGGAGTTGTACTTGAATACTGACACGGTTTCCTCGTCCTCATAGATTATTTCCCACTTTGTAGTTCCTGATGTTCTCATACCACAAATATACCTAATTTTTTCTAAATAAAAAATCCCCACTCTTTCGGGTGGGGATTAGTTAATTTACTCTTCGATTTGGTCTGACTTCCCTTTGTTAATCCATTTGTCGACTGACCCGATTCCGAAGGAACCAAGAACTAACCATAAGAAGGCATTAAAGATGAATTCGTTTATCACTAGGTCTTTACCTAAAGTTCCGGTTACAATATCCGCAATAGCGAATCCTGTCATCATTACAAACGCCATAAATCCTACGACGCTTTTTTCATTGATTGTGTTGTTGTCATTGAACAACTGAGATAAGAATTTTTTCATAGTATTTGGTAATTTACTTACCAATAAATATCCCAATTCCAGAGGAATAAATAATTTAAGTTATATTAATCCTGTTTTAATTTCCCAAAATTTTATAAATTCCAATCATAATTTGTCGTCTTTCATAATAAATACATCTTCGGTTATTTTTTATACCCCTATTTAATAAATTTCAATTTTCTAATTGAATTATACACAAATATTTCTATATTTCAATCAAATATCTAATGATGATTAAAATTTATGCTCACGGTTCGTATGTTGGAAATACAGGTTACAACCAACACACAAGGGATTTTTTCAGACATCTTTCAAAACACGCAAAAATAAAATTAAGAAATTTTACTATAGGTAATAGTTGGAAAGGTTATAATTTAACCCCTCATGATGGTGAGTATTATTTTAACGATACAGATAAAGAAATACTTTACGAACAGATACTTTGGGATAATAAAGGGGAAGGTAAAAGAACTGATTATAAGATTTATCCTCACGAATCAAAAGATTTTGTTCAAGATTTAAATATTGTTCTTTGTGAAACAAATCATCACATTTTCTATGATGAATATCAAGGGCCAAAAATTGGTTATAATGTATGGGAATCCACCCTACAACCACAAAATTATTTTAACAAATTATTAGAATTTGATGAACTATGGGTTCCATCAAAATGGCAAAGGGATTGTACAATCGCTCAAGGATATCCTGAGGACAAAATAAAAGTTGTTCCTGAAGGTGTTGATGTTAATACATTCTATCCAGACGATACCGTTACCCATCCACTAACAAAAGATAAGTTCACATTCTTTCTTGCGGGAAGATGGGATTATAGAAAATCAATCAAAAAAATTATTGAAACGTTCATTAAAACATTTGATAAAAATGAACCAGTTGAATTAATTGTTTCTGTTGATAATCCATTCTCAAACGATGGATTAAAAACAACTGAAGAAAGATTAAAACATTATGGATTGGAAGATAATAGAATTAAGATTCTTCATTTTCCACCAAGGGAGGAGTACATTAGATTATTGAAGTCTTGTAGTGTATTTGTTTCTTGTGCAAGATCCGAGGGTTGGAACTTACCTCTTATTGAAGCTATGGCTTGTGGTACTCCATCCATTTATTCCGACTGTTCAGGTCAATTAGAATTTGCGGAAGGTAACGGTATACCTATTAGGATATCACACGAATTACCTGTAAGTGCCAGCACATACAACCATTTCAACGAGAATGTTGGAAACTATTATGAGCCCGATTTTGACGACTTAGGTGAAAAGATGATGTCGGTTTATGGTGACTATAAAAAATACAAAGAATTCGCATTAGTAGAGTCAGAACAAATTAGAGAAGACTTTAATTGGGAAAACATCGCATTAATTGGATTAAAAACTATTGAAGAGTTTTTAGAAAAACAAAAATCATTACCTTCAAAACCAGTTGAAACTAATAAAATGATTATTTCATATTTGGATGGCCCAAAGATTGAATTTTTAGGCAAAAAAAAGGAATCGTATTATGTTGAATTTATTAATAAATTAACCGGAGATGTTGTTTTTTCTGATACGATTAAAAACAATATGTGGACAACATCAAGCAAAAAATATTACATACCTTGGCAAATAAAAGTTAATGGATTAGTTGTTGACGAATTAAACTTAGAAGGAAAAGAAGTCTTAATTTGTTTAGAATCAAAAGCATTAGGTGACACATTAGCTTGGGCTCCTTATTCAGTAGAATTTGCAAAAAAACATAACTGTAAAGTAATCTTATCAACATTTCACAATAAATTCTTTGAGGGTCTTGAATCATATAAAGATATTAAATTCATAAAACCAGGTGAATCACATTCTTGTTATACTATCTACAGAATTGGATGGTTTAAAAAAGATGGGAAATGGGGAGATAAAGATAAAAATCCAAATCAAGTTAACACAATACCATTACAACAAACAGTAACTGACATTTTAGGTTTAGATTATTTTGAGATAAATCATGGAATTAATTTCAAAAAAGGGAATTCCCCATTAGAAAAGCCATATGTTATTTTTGGCCCTAATGCAACTTCAGGTTGTAAAGAGTGGGACTTTAACCATTGGGTTACTCTTTCCAAAATGATTAAAGAAATCGGATATGAAGTGGTCGTATTAACACAAAAACCTTTCAACATCGAGGGTACAATAAATGTGATGTCAGGCTTAGATGTTGCAGCAAATTATTTGTGTCACGCAAAAGCATTTATTGGTCTTGGTTCAGGATTATCTTGGTTCAATTGGTCATTAGGAAATCACACATTCATGATTAACGGGTTCGCAAAACCAGAACATGAATTTACAACAAACTGCACTAAAATATACAACGATAATACTTGTATATTTTGTTGGAATGATGAAGTACTTATGTTTGACGCAGGTGATTGGGATTGGTGTCCAGTTTACAAAGGGACAACAAAACAACATATTTGTCAAAGGTCAATCACACCTTTACAGGTTTTTAATAGATTAGGTATATGAAACAAATAATATTCACGAACGTGAATTATGACGGAAATGCTGGCGATTTTTGGTCAACACCCTTAAAATATTATAATTTTGACGGGTATCCCACAGAACAGGTTCACTTTATGGATATATGGGCCGCAATACAAAATAAACCAAACCATGAACAATATCTAATCAAAGATTCATTGTCTATTGGTCACAACTTCTCGACAAAGAAGTCTTATATTTCAAAACAACTGACACAATTAATAGTAAAATTATAAATTTGAAACATAGAGTCCCGATATGTGATGTATCAAACTTTTCAGAAAAGATAAATAATATCAGTTCAACAAAGGGAATGTTATCCGAAAGTAGAAAACTTAATGATGACTTTTATTCAAAAACAATTAAAATCTTTCAAGAATACTTACAATTATGAATTTAGATAATTTTGATTGGGGTCCAACATCTCAAGCATACAAAGAACAAATGATGTCTGAAATATTTTCAGATAAGAAAAATTTATATGAAAATATGTTTGATGTTGAAGAAGGCGATATTGTTGTCGATATTGGTGCTACTATCGGCGAATTCACATTTAGTATTCTATCCAAAAAACCAAAACATTGTTATGTTGTTGAACCTTTCGGTATATTTTTTGATACCTTAAAAAATAATTTGGAGGGTCATCCCGTTTCTTTTATTAACGCAGCAATTTCATCTGAAAAAGTTTTAGAAATTGATTGGGATGGTCAACAAGAAAATTTCAGACCTTTAACATTTAAAGAATTTATTCAACAAAATCGTTTAACAAAAATAGATTTTTTAAAAGTAGATTGTGAAGGAGGAGAATATGATGTTTTCTCTGAAAAAAATATCGAGTATTTAAAAACCACCCCAAAAATTGTCGCAGAGATGCATTTAAGAAGCAAAATAAATAAAGAAAAATTTAGATTTTTTAGAGACAATATTTTAACTCACTTTAAAAAATTTAATTTTAAATCTCTTGACGGTGTTGACGTAACTTGGGATTTACATAATGAACACTTCATTACATATTACAATGAGGTAATTATTTATATCGATAATAGAGATTAAAGTGATTTATAAACAACAATAAATATCATTCAAAATTCAAATACCTCAATTAGAATGGTTCAGTACTTGTTTGTGTTACACCATTATTATTTGTCACAGTTTGTGTTCCTGAACTATCTGTTGTCACTACCGCTCCTAACATTAAGTATTTGGTGTTTGCTAATGATGTGAGAGGTCCTCTTGGATTAACTTGAGTTGTTTGAGATGAATCGTATACCGCGGTTCCAATAGTCATTCTCATGTTAGTCCAATAACCTGGCCAATATCCACCATAGTATCTACCAATAGTGTCAGTTGCAGTATTGTAATCAAGTGTATCAACAGAAGTTGAAATACATCTTACTCCATCAATATAAACCGCAGTGGTCCCATCAGCATTTCTATTGTATATTAAATAGTGCCACTGATTTACAGTAATTGGTGTTGCCATTGTATAACTAAATGAACCTCCTCCACCATTTCTGTCAGAAGTAATTGTTGTATTATTTCCAAAATATAAATTCATACATCCTGTAGGGCTACTGACAGGAGAACCTATTATACCTTTTGAGTTAAAATCTGAAGTGTTATAGAACCATCCTTCCAATGTGAATGTTCCCGCTCCAAAAGTTACACCAGGGCTTAATCCTAATGATTGATTACTACCATTGAATAGTAAACTACCGGCTAATGTTTGATATGGTGTTGGACTTGGAGTTTGTGTTGGAGTTGCCGTTGGAGTTGGTGTTGATGAAGTCCTTGTAGGTGTTGGTGTTCTTGTTGTTGTTGGACTTACCGTTGGAGTAACTGTTGGTGTTGCTGTATTAGTTGGAGTTGGAGTTGGTGTTTGAGTCGGAGTTTCCGTATTTGTTGGTGTTTGAGTTGGAGTTTCAGGTATTGGTATAAATGAATTCCAAAAACCATTATTGGTCAACCAAGTACTTGCTGCAGACGCAGTCAAAAATGTTTGTGGTGTCCCATAAGCGCTTGATACTACTTGAGCCAAATTAATAAAATCACTATCTGAAAAACCACTTGTCCGATAAAATCCAAGTGAGGCAAAAACATCTGGTATCTCGGTCGGTTGTGTATTCCCTGACACAGATTGAGCAATAACGTAACCCAATTCTTCATCAGGTCCATTCCAATATTGAGGGTTATTAGTAAATCCAGAAGTTGGAGCTCCGATGGATAAATCTCCAACTTGTTCAGTGCCAGGAATTGTACTCCCTGTATTATATGCGAAAGGTCTTGCTGTTGCCATTGTATATAAATATACGGGCATGAAAAAAGGAGATACCGTCGTACCTCCCAATTTTCTCCGTCGAGAAAACATAACGTGTCTTTTTGGATTGGGCTGATCACAAACCCCAAGGATGGATGGTCCTTTGTTTTATTTATCGTCTCAAAACATCCAATAGTGACGTGTTTAATTCTATCTTTTTCAAGGTTAAGATAAAGGAAACAAAGACTCAAAACCTCCCATACCTGATTCTACGTTTTTCTAATTTATAAAGCGGAGAAGAAATTGTTAAGGTGAGTATGGGAAAACACCATGATAAAATATTCCGCTATCCATTTGGTGGTCGGGAGTGGGTTCGAACCACTGGCTCATCGGAGTTCACCCGACTGCTCTACCATGAATTCCGAAGAACTCCTGAGCTACCACAACCATATTGTTTCTCGGGGTTTGGAACCGAGTATCTTTCATCACCTGTAAGTCCCAAACCCTTTACAAATATAGAAAATACTTTTCGGACTGTCAAACTATTTATGAAAAAAAGCCTCCCCGTAATGGGGCGTTTAGGACCGTTCCAGTTATGGGACAATTTAAGAGAACGATTCGCTACCGTTCTCTTTTTTTATTATTTCACCATAAGATATTTATAATAAAAAAAATATGGCAAAAGGTACAAAAGGAGGATCATCTCCATCTCGTAAAATTTCTTTCGGAAAGAAAAGATCAGGAGTCGCTAAGAAAGGTTATTCCAAATACGAACAAAAACCTAAAAAATACCAAGGTCAAGGAAGATAACTTGAGATTTTTTTTATTTTTTTAATATATTTTTATCATGCCAGATAAGAAACGTAAATTCTATCGCCTTTTGGAAACCTATATGAATGAGTCTCGAAAAGAAGATGTGGAACTCATGTATGGCAAAGATGCAAAAATAAAAATTCATAATTGGACTCATAATGTCAAAGAAGACCAATTTATATTTGAACTAATTGTTGTGTTGGGGAATACCATCAACGAATCTGTTATGGACACAAATCTTGCTGAAGTACTTTTGAAGGATGCTCTACAATATTTTTATCCCGAAGTAACAAAAATATGTTATATGGTAAGATTTGATGTCTAATATTAAAGACCTGTTGGATTTTTGGACTGTAAAAATTCAACTTTCACTGTTAGAGCAGCAACTTGTTCAGTTAATTTCAAAATGGTGGCTCTCATCTCATCTTTTTCTTTGGATGAATTTTCAAGTAATGCTTCCAATTTAGCGATTCTATCTTTGCAATCATGACGAATGAAATCTTCATCACTATCTCTTTTAATCGCTCTTTTCTCATAGAATCTCCAAGCTGAACCCCCACCTAAAACTGTAATCAATGTAATTACTGCCGTCCAAATACTTTGTTCCTCCATTTGCGTTTTTTGTAATAAATATCAGGAAAAAAAAAAGATTATTTTTTTTTATTAAATATTTTGTGTATTTTTGACTTGAAAAAAAAAACACTTATGAAATTCATTATTAGTTTTCTGTTATTGTTGGGGATAATTCCTGCTCAGACTGGTATCCCTCTTGAAGGTATTCAAGTTCTTTACCACTATATGTATGGTAATGGGGAAGATTTGATTTTGAAATCTGATTATTTACCTCATTCTCCTGTGATAAAAAAAGAGCTCAAAAGAATGAAAGTGGGTCAAACGAAAAGAATCACTTTTCATCAAAAAGAAGATTGGAGATTATCGTATGCTCTTAATCCATTCCATTTGAAAAAAACAAAAAATGGTTTCGAGATTTATCAATATATCAAATTTGACACTACGGGAAAAGTTTATACTTATATAAACACTCCCTTAGGCAAAATCAAAATTTTTGACGGTTGGGTACACATCAAGGAATGTAAACCTTTTATGGTATATTACCATTACACTTCAAGATCCACTGGATAACCTGAATATCCGAGTTTTTGGTAATAAGATGCTAACTCTTCAATACCCTGAACATAATTTCCATTACCAAGTTTTTTCACGGCATCACCTATAGTTTTTGGTGTTTGGTCTAAAGTATATTTTTCAGGGTTATTCGCGTAATTGTTAAAGTCGTATATATCTTTAACAATATATTTGTCTCCTGTTTTATTAACAACGGCATTCCCTAAAGTCATGGCCACTTTAGTATATTCTGATTTTAAATCTGTTTGATTTAGTCCTAATGTTTTGTCTTTGAAATCAATTTTTTCTGATCCATCATTCAAAGCGTTTGCTATTCCATAGAAATTCACAGTTTTTCCATTTCTTATCAGTCCCTTTTTCTGTGCATAATCAACCATTTGTTTTAAAGCCCCTCTTTCAGTTGAGGTCAAATCATTAATAGTTAAAGGGCTTTTTCTCAACTTTAAAAAATTTGCAAATGCTCTAATGTGGAGAGGAAGAATTTGTGAATCTACAACAAAGTTTTTAGCTTTATTTACTACATTATTTACAAGAGATGTAAAATATCCATCTTCCTCTTTTGTCTTTTCAGGTGCCGTTGTGGTAGATTTTCCTGCTGCATTAGGTGCCATAGTAGTAAGATAATACTGACCCCAAGTCCTTGCGGTTTTTCCGATTTTTGCGTTAAACGCATTTTTAATGTAAGCATTTGTGTGGCTACCTACTCTATCCAATTCGAAACTCTTAGCGATACCTGGATAATTGTCATTTAACCATTTTCTAAATGCGTTACCCTCTTCTTTAGTTTTGAATGGTAAAGTTGATTGTTCTTTGATGACGGATTTAACAATTCTTGTCAAATCCGATTCTGTAAGCCTGATGATTTTCATTTGAAAGTTTTACAATAAATATGTTTAAAACTAACTTTTATCCAAAAGGGCAATAATTATTATTCTTATAGAATAATAATATAATATTAAAAAATACTAGTCTAGTACTAGTTCTGGAAAAAATCTTTTACTCAAAAGGTCAATAAATATTATTCTACTTGTGACCATGTCATATCACTGTTTAATACTGTGGAGTAAAGATATTTTTGATTCCATAAGGT
>Ga0247843_1000617_pt1 | contig 81914 bp, 67 predicted proteins | sample LaCruzMarch2017__FD_192420 | JGI IMG/M metagenome (GOLD analysis project Ga0247843, IMG submission 192420) | Freshwater microbial communities from meromictic Lake La Cruz, Castile-La Mancha, Spain - LaCruzMarch2017_8m | ecosystem: Environmental > Aquatic > Freshwater > Lake | place: Spain... | reverse complement strand
CCGGCCCCCCCGCGTGGGGCCCCCCCCCCCCCCCCCCCCCCAACGACGCGGTCAGCTCTCAGGGCCGCACAACGCACCCGCCGACCACGTCACCCCGCCACTTCGCTTCCATCGCCGCCCGGAACTCCGCCAGCGGAAACACATCGGAGACGTGCGGCCGGAGCGTCCCCTCCGCCGCCCACGCGAGCACGTAGGCGAGGCGGGGCGGGCGCAGCGTCGGGTCGTTGACCGTCGAGATGACGGTGGGGCAGCCCAGCACGTCGAGGCCCTTCATCATGATGAGGTTCGTCGGGAGCTGGTTGGCGTTGGGCGCGCCCCGCAGCCCCTTGCCGCGCGCGACGAACGGCGTCGCGGCCCAGCCCACGATGAGGTACCGCGCGCCGAAGCGGACGCACCTCAGGCTCTCGACCGAGACGTCGCCGCCGACGCCGTCGTAGACCACGTCGACGCCGCGCCCGCCCGTGAGCGCCTTGACCTCGTCGCGGAAGGGGCGCGGCCCGTCCGCGCCGCGGGTGCATACGACGTGATGGGCGCCCTCGCGCAGCACCGCCGCGAGCTTCGCCTCCGAGCGCCCGGTGGCGATCACGGTGGCGCCGAGGCGCCGGGCGAGGTGCACCGCCGCGAGGCCCGTCGAGCCCGAGGCGCCGTGGATGAGCACGGTCTCCCCCGGCTGTAACCGACCGCGGGTGACGAGGCAGTGATAGGCCGTCTCGTAGCTGCCGAGGAGGTTGCAGGCCTGGTCGAAGGACAGACCGCCCGGGATGCGGTGCACGGCCTCGACGGGGGCGACACCGTACGACGCAAAGCCGCCGTAGGCCTGGTAGTCGCCGAGCGAGCGCGGACCGGCGAGCAGACCGTCGACGAGCACCCGGTCGCCGACCTCGACCCCGGCCGCGCCCGGAGCCCGCCAGGCGACCGTGCCGGCGTACTCGAGGCCAGGCGTGTACGGCGGCCTGGGCGGGTGCTGGTACTGCCCGCTGGTCATGAGCAGGTCGACCCAGCCGACCGACGCGCTCGCGATCGCGATGAGGACGTCGCGATCGCCGAGGGTCGCGGGGTCGGGTGCCGGCATCGCGACGAGCGCGGCGTGGCGGGTGATGGCATCGAGCGGCGCTTCGCCGAGCTCGGAGATGACGACGCGGTGGCCGGGCGGGAGGGTCATCGGTGTCAGGGCCTCGCGCAGCACGGCGGCACCTCCGCGCGCAGGATCGCCAGGGTGCGCTCGAGCTTCTGCAGGAAGTCGGTCGAGCTCTCCACTACGAATCGACGCGGGTGGCCGCTCCAGACAGCGGCGAGTCGACGGTCGATGACGGCGGCCTCTTCGGGCGTCTCGATGCGCAGCGCGTTGCGGTGGTTGTACCCGTTCGCCGCGCTCGGCGTCTCGAGGTGGATCACCGCCGCGTAGCGCGCCATCGCCGCCTCGCGGGTGATACCCGCCTCGCGGAAGAACTCCGCGTCTTCGCCCGGCCAGTACGCGAGCCCATCGAGCAAGCCGCGGTCGCAGAGCACCAGCGCGGGGTCGCCCTCGGCGAGGGCGAGGCGCTCCAGCTGATCCTGCACATGGAAGATCGCAAGCTGCGCCGCGCGGCGCCCGGCCTCCGTCGCCCGCCGCGGAAACCCGCCGCTGTAGACGATGCCCGCGGCCTCGGCGAGCACCACCACGTGCTCGCAGAAGTGCTTGCGCACGACCTCGAGCACCGCGGTCTTCCCTGCCCCGGGGCCCCCCGTCAGAACCACCCGGTGCGGGCGGTGGGCCTTCACCGATGCGCACCCGCAACGCAGATCAGTCGTCATCGCCGGGCACCTTAACCCCGCAACACGCGTCGTGCCCCACGAGTGACCTCCTCGCCAGCCCCCAAGGCCGCCCATGGCAGACTGGCGCCACGATGAACAGCCCGACCGACCGAGCGATGTCCGCAGCCGAGGCCGTCAGCCTCATCCCCACTGGCGCGAGGATCTTCGTGCACGGGTCCGCCGCCACGCCCACTCCCCTCCTGGCGGCGCTCGCGGCGCGCGACGACCTCGACGGCGTCCGGCTCTACCATCTCCACACCACGGGGCCCTTCCCCTTCGGCGAGCCTGAGCTCGCGCAGCGCTTCCGCTCGGTGTCCTTCTTCGTCGGCGAGGGGCTGCGTCGCGCGGTCGAAGAGGGCGACGCGGACTTCATCCCCGTCTTCCTCGCGGACATCCCCGGGCTGTTCACCTCCGGGACCATCCCCCTCGACGTCGCGCTGGTGCAGGTCTCTCCCCCCGACGCCCACGGGCTCTGCTCCCTCGGCACCTCCATCGACGCCGCCCGCGCCGCGGTGGACTCGGCCCGATTCGTCATCGCGGAGGTCAACGATCGCATGCCCCGCACCCACGGGCACACGTCGGTTCCGCTCGCCCGCTTCGACGCCTTCGTCAACACCTCCCGGCCCCTCTACGAGCGAGCCGCCGCGGAAGCGACGGAGGTCGAACAGCGCATCGGCGAACTCATCGCGGGCCTCGTCGAGGACGGCGCGACCCTCCAGCTGGGCATCGGCGCGATCCCCGACGCGGTGCTCTCCCGGCTCGCCAACAAGCACGACCTCGGCGTGCACACCGAGATGTTCTCCGACGGGCTCATCCCGCTCATCGAGGGCGGCGTGGTGACCAACCGTCGCAAGTCCGTACACCCTGGCCGAACCGTCACGAGCTTCGTTCAGGGCACCCGCGCGCTCTATGACTTCGTCGATGACAACCCACTGGTGGAGTTCCACCCCTGCGACCGCACCAACGACGCTTCGCTCATTCGAAAGAACGACCGCGTCGTCGCGATCAACTCGGCGATCGAGGTCGACCTCACTGGACAGGTGTGCGCCGACTCCATGGGCCACCGCATCTACTCGGGCATCGGCGGCCAGATGGACTTCATTCGCGGCGCCACGCTGTCCCGCGGCGGCAAGCCCATCCTCGCGCTGCCCTCCACCGCCGCGCGCGGGACCCTCTCCCGCGTCGTTCCGGCGCTCAAGCCCGGCGCCGGGGTCGTGACCACCCGCGGCCACGTCCACTGGATCGTCACGGAATACGGCGCAGTGAACCTCCACGGAAAGACCCTGCGCGAGCGCGCCGAGGCCCTCGTTTCCATCGCCCACCCGGACTTCCGCGCCGAGCTCGCGCGCGAGTGCCGCGCGACCCGGCACTACGCCCTCGCCTCCACCTGAGGCGACCGCACCGCAGCCCCGGGGCGCCCGACATGGCGTGATCCCCCGTGCGGCACCACGCCGCACGATCCCTGCCTCGTCGACCCACAAGCGCTCAGGAAAAGCGCTTCGGCACATGGGGTGCTACACGCCGTGTCCCTGATGGCCCACGCCCACGTCGATCCGATACGCCGTGTCCTCCAACTCGTGCGGACCGAAGGGCGCGATCTCTGGGTGGTGCTCACCTATGCCGCGGGCATCGGGCTCGTTTCGCTCGCAGTGCCCATCGCGGTCGCCTCCCTGGTGAACACCGTGGCCTTCGGCACGGTGCTGCAGCAGGTGTTCGTCCTGACCTTCTTCGTGCTCGTCGGCCTGTCCTTCGAGGGGGTCATGGCGACGATGCAGTTCCTGGTCGTCGAGCTGTTGCAGCGGCGCGTGTTCGTCCGCGTGGCGCTCGACCTCGCGCACCTGCTCCCCCGGGTGCGCAGCGACGCCCACGACTCCAACGACATCCCCGAGCTCGTCAACCGCTTCTTCGACGTGGTTACGGTCCAGAAGACCGGGGCGTCCCTGCTTCTCGAGGGCCTTGCGCTAGCGCTCCAGGCCATCATCGGCACGCTGCTCCTTGCGTTCTACCATCCCGCCCTGCTGGCCTTCGACGCCGTGCTGGTGCTGGGCATCCTGCTGATCCTCTTCCCGCTCGGGCGCGGCGCCATCCCCACCAGCCTCGAGGAGTCCAAGGGCAAGTACGCCGTCGCGGCCTGGTTGGAGGAGCTCGGGCGCAACCCGCAGACCTTCCGCCCCGAGGCCGCGCGCGCCTATGCCGTCGAGCGCACCGAGGGCCTCACGCGCGGCTACCTCAGCGCCCGCGCCATGCACTTCCGCATCGTGATGCGCCAGCAGATCGGCTCGCGCGCCCTGAAGGCGATCCTGAGCGCCGCGCTCCTGGGGCTCGGCGGCTGGCTGGTGAGTGAGCGAAAGCTCTCGGTGGGCCAGCTCGCGGCGGCGGAGCTCATCGTGAGCTCGGTGGTCACCGGGGTCGCGAAGTTCAGCAAGCAGCTCGACGCCTGGTATGATCTCGTCACTGCGGTCGACAAACTCGGGCACCTCGTCGAGCTGCCTACGGACCGTAGCGACGGCGCACCCCTACCGGCGACGGACCGACGGCCGCTCGGGCTTGAGTTCGTCGACGTCGAGTATCGCTACGAAGACGATCCCCCGACGGTGCAGGGGGTCCATCTCCAGGTGGCGCCAGGGGCGCGCGTGGCGGTCGTCGGCGGGTCCAGCTCGGGGAAGAGCACCCTCGCGGCGCTCGCGGTCGGGCTGCGGGCGCCCACCCGCGGCGTGGTTCGCGTCGACGGCGCCGACATGCGTGAGCTCTCCCTCGATGCGATGCACCGCGACACGGCGCTCATCCACCGCCCGGAGGTCTTCAACGGGAGCGTCTACGACAACGTCGCGGTCGGGCGGACCGACGTGAGCGCCGACGACGTGCGCTCCGCGCTCCGGCGCGCCGGCCTCGAGGGGTCGGTCGCGGCGCTCGGCGAGGGCGTGCAGACGCGCCTTCAGGTGGGCGGCCGACCCTTCTCGTCGGCGCAGTCTTGGCGGCTGATGTTCGCGCGGGCGATCGCGCGGCGCCCGCGGCTGCTCGTGATCGACGGCGCCCTCGACGGCCTCGACGACGAGATCGTCCACGAGGTGCTGCCCGCGCTGCTCGACCGGCGTGCCCCCTGGACGCTGCTCGTCTTCACTCACCGCGCCGAGCTCGCGCGGCGCTGCGACGTGACCTTCGACCTCCGCGACGGAGCGGTTCCGTCGCCCCCCCTCCCCACCGGTGACCGATGAGCGCCGCCATGGAAGCCCACGCCTCCGCTACGCAGTCCGGATCGGACGGCCCCGGGTCCCTGGCCGCCTCGCGGCTGGTCCGGTCGTCGGGCGCGGCCACCGTCTGCGCCGCGGTCTTCGGCGCCCTCTTCGGCGTCATCAGCCTGTCGCTCATCCTGTTGCCCTGGCAGCAGTCGGCCGCGGGCCAGGGTCGGGTGGTGGCCTACGCGCCGCTCGAGCGGCAGCAGACCATCGAGGCCCCCATCGAGGGGCGGGTGGTGAAGTTCTGGGTGCGTGACGGCAGCCACGTGCGCGCCGCCGAGCCGCTGCTGGAGATCTCCGACAACGACCCGCAGATCATGAACCGCCTGCGCCAGGAGCGCGACGCCGTGCAGGGGCGGGTCGACGCCGCCCGGGCGCGCGAGTCGGCCATCGGAGAGCGCATCGGGCAGCTCAACCAGTCGCGGGGCAGCGCCGTCGGGGCCGCCACCAGCCGGGTGCGCATGGCGCAGGACCGCGTTCGCGGCGCCCGCCAGGTGGTGCAGGCGACGGAGGCCCTCGCGCGCACGACGCAGCTCAACGCCGACCGGCAGCGGGCGCTCATCGGCGAGGGTCTGGCCTCGACGCGCACGGGCGAGCTCGCGGAGCTCGACCGGGTGCGGGCGACGACGGAGGTCGACCGCGCGCGGGCCGCGCTGAGCGCCGCGCAGAGCGAGGAGAGCGCGCTGCAGTCCGACCTCCTGCGGGTGGGCACCGACGGCTTCGCGCTGATCGAGGACGCGCGCGCGGCGCGGGCGGCAGCGCTCTCGGAGATCGCGTCGGCAACCGGCGAGCTGGCGCGCATCGAGGTGCGACTCGCCCGGCAGGCGACGCAGCTCGTGGTGGCGCCGCGCGACGGCACCGTGCTCCGGCTTATCGCCGCGACCGGCGGCGAGCAGGTGAAGGCGGGCGACCCCCTGCTGGTGTTCGTGCCCGACACCGACGCGCGGGCGGTGGAGCTGTGGGTCGACGGCAACGACGTGCCGCTGCTGTCCGACGGGCAGCACGTGCGGCTCCAGTTCGAGGGCTGGCCGGCGCTCCAGTTCACCGGGTGGCCCACGTTGGCTTACGGCACCTTCGGCGGGCGCATCGCCGTGATCGACTCGGCGGACAACGGCCAGGGGAAGTTCCGCGTTCTGGTGGTGCCCGAGACCGGCGGCCGCTGGCCCACGGGGCGCTACCTCCGCCAGGGCGTGCGCGCCAACGGCTGGGTGCTGCTCAACCGCGTGCGCCTCGGCTGGGAGCTCTGGCGCCAGTTCAACGGGTTTCCGCCGATGCCCGCGCCCCTCGGCGCCCCGCCGGAGCGCACCAAGTGAGGCTGAGGCCCGTGGTCTTCCTCGCGACGATCGCGTGGTCGGCGGCCGCGTCGGCGCAGCCCATCGAGCTGTCCACGGTGCTGCGCTCGGTCGAGGCGCACTTCCCCCTCATCACCGCGGCCGAGCGCGACCGTGACGTCGCCGACGCCGACCTGCTCAGCGCCGAAGGGGCCTTCGACCCCCAGTGGCGCACCCGCGCCGCCGCGGGCCCGCTCGGGTACTACCAGCCGCTCGTGCTCGACACGGCGTTCACGCAGCCCACGACGCTCTGGGGCACCCAGTTCTTCGTGGGCTACCGCTTCGGCCAGGGGCTCTCGTACACGGGCATCCCGATCTACGACGGCAAGGTGGAGACCAGCAGTCTCGGCGAGCTGCGCGCCGGGTTCTCGATCCCGCTGTGGCGCAACGGGCCCATCGACCGGGCGCGGGCGAGCATCCGGCGCGCGGAGATCGGTCGCACGGTGGCCTCGCTCGGCGCCACGCAGACGCGCCTCGAGGCTGCGCGCGCGGCGACCGTGGCCTACTGGGAGTGGGTCGCGGCGGGGCGCCGGGCCGAGGTCGCCCGGTCGCTGCTCGCGCTCGCCGAGGCCCGGGACGCCGGGCTCGGGGTGCGCGTCGCCCGCGGCGACCTGCCCCCCTTCGAGCGCACCGACAACTCCCGCGCGATCCTCCAGCGCAGGGGCCTGCTGGTGACCGCGCGCCGCGCGCTCGAGCAGGCAGCCATCACCCTCTCGCTGTACCTGCGCGACTCCCGCGGCGAGCCCTCGCTGCCCGAGGCCTCGCGGCTGCCCGCGGCGCTGCCGGATCCCGTCAACCTGCCCGCCGGGTGCGCGGCGCGGGAGGTGCGCGCGGCGGCGTCGCGGCGGCCCGAGGTGCGCCGGCTGGAAGCGCAGCGGGCGCAGCAGGAGATCGAGCGCGAGCTTGCGGAGAACCAGCGCCGCCCCGCCATCGACCTGGTGGTGGCGCTCTCGCAGGACATTGGCGACGGGCCGCAGTCGCGGCGACCGCCGGTGCTGGAGGCGGGCCTCGTGCTCGACATCCCCTTGCGCAACCGTACGGCGGACGGGCGGGCCCGGGCGGCGACGGCCACGGCGGCGCGCATCGACGCGCAGGCCCGGATGGCGCGCGACCGGGCGACGGCCGACTTGCGCGACGCCGCGTCGGCGATGGAGGCCGCGCGGCAGCGGTGGTCGGTGGCACGCGCGGAGGTCGGGCTCGCGGCGACGCTCGCGACGCAGGAGCGGGCGCGGCTCACGCTGGGAGAGGGCACGCTGCTGGTGCTCAACCTCCGCGAGCAGGCCGAGGCCGAGGCCTCAGTGCGCGAGGTCGACGCGCTCGCGGAGTTCCAGCGGGCCCTCGCCGCGTGGCGCCTCGCGGTGGTGGCGATGCCGGGTGACGAGTCGACCTGCGAGCGAGGAGCGACCCCGGTCACCGAGTGAAGACCACCGACGGGAGGTGATGCCCCAGACAGCACGAAGCCCCCGTCGGATCGCTCCGCGGAGGCTTCTGCCCGGGTTGAATCCCCTACTACCCTGTGGGGAGGTTGAGATGGGCTCCGACTGCTGGACTCGAACCAGCGACCCGGCGGTTAACAGCCGCCTGCTCTACCAACTGAGCTAAGTCGGATCACTTCAGGGACCGCCCTTCTACACCATCGATTCCGGGTGTCAACAACTTCTTTCGCGCCACCGCGGAGAGGCCTCGCATTTCGCGAGGACCTGTGGCAATCAACGGCGCCTCAGAACTGCCGTCGTCACATTAGAGTCGCGCGACGGCGAACGCACGGAGACCACGAATGAGCCACAACGGCACGAGCACCGCGCAGGGTGAGGCCGATCCGAACACCGATCCCACCAGCACGATGCCGCCCGAAGAGGTGGACGACAACATCGGCAACCGCATCGGACCGCCCCCTTCACGCCCCTCCACCATCGACGATGACGAGCAGCCGACGGTCGACGGTGAGGCCGAAGCGGGCGCGGCGGAGGCGGAGGGCAACGAGGTCGGCGAGGCGTCGGGCGCAGAGCCTGAGCCGGGCAACTCGCTCCACGACCCGGCGAAGAAGAAGCGGCGCCGGAAGAAGGGGCGCGGCACCGGCGCTTCGGCCGAGGGCGGCGCGCCCGGCCAGGCCCCGCAGGGCCAGCACGCCACGCACAACAACGGCCCGGCCCACCGCGCGTTCAAGATCGGCGACAAGGTCCGCGCCCGGGTGATCGAGATCGGTACCGGCGGCGTCCTTTGCGACCTCTGGGGCAAGGAGAAGGGCGTGCTCGACCTCCGGGAGCTCCTGGTCGACAACCCCGAGCCCAAGGCCGGCGACGCCGTCGAGGTGATCGTGCTCCAGGACGGCGCGCGCGGCGGGTTCCTGGTGGTGACGCGCGACCTCGCGCGGGCAGAGCGCGGCCGAGAGATGGCGGCGCAGGCGTACAACGCCAACGAGCCGGTCGAGGGCCTCGTGACGGGGCTCAACAAGGGCGGCCTCGAGGTCGACGTGAGCGGCGTCCGGGCGTTCTGCCCGAGCTCGCAGGTCGACGTGCGGCTCCCGTCGCTGCCCGAGCTCCAGGCGATGGTGCTCTCCCGCGAGCTGTTCCGCGTGACCTCGATGATCGAGGGCGGGCGTGAGCTCGTGGTGTCGCGCCGCGCGCTCCGCGAAGGGGAAGTGCGCGAGCGGGCCGAGCAGGCCGCGGCCAACCTCAAGGTCGGCGACCGCGTGAAGGGCGTCGTGGTCTCCGTGCGCGAGCACGGCATCTACGTCGACCTCGGCGGCATCGAGGGCCGCATCCAGCTCCAGGAGATCTCGCACGACCGAGGCGCTCGTCCCCACGACGTCGCACGCGTCGGCGACGAGATCGAGGCGCTCGTGCTGCGCATCGACATCCCGGCCCCGGTCGCCGCGCCGAAGCCCGGCGAGGTCGAGGCCGCGGTCGAGGCCCCGGGCCCCGAAGGCTCCGAGGCGACCGCCGAGGGCGCCCCCGAGGCGGCGTCCGAGGGCGCCGACGAGTCGAAGGACCGCGGCGGTGACCGCGACCGCAAGAAGCCGCGCTTCTCCCGCCGCCCCGAGGGCACGCCCCGGGTCGAGCTGTCGCGCCGCGCCATCGAGGTCGACCCGTGGAGCGACGTGCACAAGCGCTTCCCGATCGGCACCGTCCACAAGGGCAAGGTTGCCCGCATGCAGCCCTTCGGCGCCTTCGTGGAGCTCGAGAAGGGCCTCGATGGGCTGCTGCACGTGAGCGAGATCGGCGACCGCCGCATCGAGCACCCCAACGAGGTGCTTAAGGATGGGCAGGAGGTCACCGTGCGCGTGACCAAGATCGACCGGCAGGCCAAGCGCATCGGCCTCGCGCTCCTCCCCGAGGGCGTGACCGAAGAGCAGCTCAAGCAGTCGGTGCAGCCGCGCCCCGGCATGATCACCACCGCGAAGATCGTCGAGCACGAGTCGTTCGGGGTGTTCGCGCAGCTCGACAACACCGTCGGCAAGGTGGGCCGCGGGCTCATCATGCCGCAGGACAGCAACGTGCCTCGCGGCGGCGACCTGAAGAAGGCGCTCCCCATCGGCACCGAGGTGAAGGTGAAGATCGTCGAGATCGAGCGCGGCCGGCTCAAGCTGTCCATCAAGGCGGCGATCCACGACGAGGAGCGGCAGGCCTACCGCGCGTACCAGCAGCAGGCGAACTCCACCACGGTGGGCGTCTCGCTGGCGGACAAGCTCCGCAAGCTCAACCTCGGTCGCTGACCGCCATCGCGCGTTGGCCGTGACGCGCGCTCCCCTCTCTCTCCTTCTCGCTCTCCTCCTCCTCGCGGCCTCGTGTCGACGCCCACCGGGCGGCGCCCCCGACGCCGCGGTGGCCCCGCGCGCCAGCACCGCGCGCGCGCCCACCGACGCCGCCGCGCCCGCGTCGCCGCCGGCCCGGGCGCCGCGATGGTGCTTCGAGCCGATGGAGGTGGCCGACCTCCGCGCGATCGACGACGAGGGTCGGGTGTGGACGCTGCGCGGAGACACCCTCGCCCGCGACGACGACGCCCACCCCGCGGCGCTGCCTGACGAGGTCCCCTGCCCCTCGCGCGGAACCTACGCGCTGGAGTTCGTCGAGGGGGGCGCCGCGTACGCCGTCGTCGACGGGCGCTTCTACGTACGCCCCTCCCGGGCGGCGCCCTTCGTGGTCACCCCCATCTGCACCGACCTCGCTGGCGCGCCCTGGTCGACGCTCGCGGCCCGCGGGTGGGGCGTCATCGCCAACGCCCTGCGATCCGTCGGTCCCGGGCTCCTGCTCACCCGCGCCGCCGATGGCGCCGCCGGGTGGTACGCGGTGACGGCGCTCGACCGGAGCATCACCGCGGGCGTGCTCGACGAGCACCAGTCGCTGCTCTCGCTGGTCAACCAGGGTCACCTCATCCTGGTGGACCAGCAGCAGACGGTCGCCGGCGAGGTGCTCGCCGCGCACGGGGAGTCGTTCCGCACGCTGTCGCGCTCGCCCGCAGGCGTGGTCGCCGCGCACGACGCCGACGCCGACCGCCGCGTGCTCGTGACCGCTCGCTCCCTCGGAGAGCCCTTCGCGCGGGTCGAGGCGCGACGCGACCAGTCCGCGCCCACGCGCGCCGTGGTCCTTATCGACCTCGCGCGCGTCGTCGCGGTCACCGACCACACCGTGGAGCTGAGCCTCGACCGCGGACGCACCTTCCACACCGCGCTGCGCCTGCAGCCGCCCGACGGGGGCGCCGCCTCGCTGGAGCGCCCGCATGTGGGTCGCCTGCGGGATGGACGCCACGCCGTGGCCACCCGCGCCGGGCTCGCGGTGGATCGTTGTCCGTGAGCGTTCGACGGGGCCCCGGGGTATCGTGCCGCCGACCCGATGGAGCCCATACGATGTGACGTCCTGGTGCTGGGCGGCGGGCCGGCCGGCGCCGTCACCGCTGCGCTGCTCGCGCGCGACGGGGTCGACGTGACCCTCCTCGAGCGCGCCCGCTTCCCGCGCTTCCACCTCGGCGAGTCGCTCGCCCCGGCGGCCACGGTGGTGCTCGATGAGCTCGGGCTGCGCGACACCATCGACGGCCGCTACCTCCGCAAGCAGGGCGTCGCGGTACGCTGCGCGCGCACCTCCCGCCAGCAGCGCTTCCGCTACGACGAGGCCTTCGAGCCGGGCCCCGCGCTCGCCTGGCAGGTGCCGAGGGCGGACTTCGACGACGTCCTCCTGCGCTGCGCCCGCCAGCACGGCGCGGAGGTGCTGGAGGGCCACGCGGCCGAGGACGTGATCTTCGAGGACGGCGCCGCGCGGGGCGTGATCGCCCGCCGGCAAGACGGCCGGCAGGTCACCGCGCACGCCCGCCTCGTCGTCGACGCCACGGGCCACGACGCGCTGCTCGCGGGGCGCCGCGGCGACCGGCACCCCATCGAGGGCATGGAGCGCACCGCGCTCTCGGCGCACTTCCGCAACGTGGCGAGGCCTGGCGGAGAGGCCGAAGGGGACCTGGAGCTCATCCTCTTCCCCCACGGCTGGATCTGGAACATTCCCTTCCTCGGTGAGGTGAGCTCCGTCGGGGCGCTGTGCGCCCACACCTGGATGCGCGCGCGGCAGCCCGCCGAGGCGCTGGAGTCGTTCTTCGACCGCACCGTCGAGGACGCGTCCTTCGCGCGGGAGGCCCTCGCGGCGGCCACGCGCCTCACGCCGGTGCTCGCGCACTCGGGCCTCTCGTGGCGGGCCAACCGCCGTGTCGGCGACGGCTGGATCACCGTGGGCGACGCCGGCGGCTTCACCGACCCGCTGCTCTGCGCCGGCACCACGCTGGCCATCGTCGGCGCCGCCCGCGCGGCCTCCGCCATCCGCGCCGCGCTCGACCTCGGTGACGTCTCCGCCGCGCGCTTCGAGCCCTTCGCGCGCGACCTCGACGCCGCGAGCGACCTCTTCCTGGGCACCACCCGCTCGCTCTACGCCGATGAGCTATCCGAGGTGCTGCTCGGCGGGGCGCGGGCCGACCGGCGCGCCTTCGCGTCCATCCTCGCGGGCGACGTATTCGGCGACGATCCGCCCTGGCGCGCCGGGTGGCGGGAGCGCTACGCCCCGCCGCGCTGACCGGCCGGGGCGACGGCCTCAGCGGACGTCCATCACCTCGACGCGCTCACCGCGGAGCACCCTCGCGACGGGCCAGCGCGCCAGGGTCTCCGCGGTCACCGGGGTGCACTCGCTGGCAGCGAGCGCCCGCGCGACGTCCTCGTTGGCCGACACGACCAGCGTCACCGACGCGCCGCCGCCGTACACCAGAATCGCCTCCATGAGGCTCACCCGCTCGCCCCGCCAGGTGATGCGCCGCACCGGGGAGGCGTCCGCGCGCTCGGGGCAGTCCCAGAAGCCCGTCGGGTTGCCGTAGCGCGCGCGCAGCGCCTCGAAGTGACCGCGAAGCGCCGCGACGTCCTCGAGCCGCGAGAGCACCTGCACCTTCACCACGACGGAGGGGTTGGGCGCCGCGTGGGCGACCACCCTCGCCCCGTGGTCGATGGTCTCCTCCCAGAGCGGCGCGTCGGGCCGGGCGCCGCGCCCCTCGTGCATCGCCGGGCGGAGCGAGCGCAGCGCGGCGACGGACATCCCGAGGTACACCCCGCGGAGCTCGTCGGGCATCCAGCGCGCCGACTCGGCCGCGATGGCCCCGAGCGCCGCCCGCGCCGACGCGACGGGTGGGGCCGCGGACGCCGGGCGCGCCGTGGTCGGAGGGGGCGGCGCGTCGGTGGCGGCTCGCCATGCGACGAGCCCCACGAGGAGCGCGACGAGTGCGACGCCCGCGGCGAGGGTGGTCCAGGTTCGGAGCACGGCGCCGGGTACCTTCGCACGGCCCCCGGCGGGGCGTCACCCGAAGGCGAGGCGCATCAGGGTGAAGAGGGTACCGGCGAGGAGCATCGTGACCGGGAGCGTGAGCACCCACGCGATGGCGATGTTGCGAATGGTGGTGCGCTGGATGCCGCTGCCGTTGGCGACCATCGTGCCCGCGATCCCCGACGAGAGCACGTGGGTGGTGCTCACCGGGAGGCCCGTCGCGCTCGCGATGCCGATGGTGCTGGCCGCGATGATCTCGGCGCACGCCCCCTGCGCGTAGGTGAGGTGCGCCTTGCCGATCTTCTCGCCGACGGTCACCACGATGCGCCGCCAGCCCACCATCGTGCCGATGCCCAGGGAGAGGGCGATGGCGATCAGCACCCACGACGGCGCGTAGTCCGTCATCCGACGCAGCGCCTTGCGCTCGTCCCCGAGGTGCCGACCCTCGTCCGCGGAGAGGCCCAGCGCCCCGCGCTTCACCAGCGCATCGAGGGACTTGTCCGCCGTTAGGATCTCCTGGCGGACGGAGAAGCGTTGGCCGCGGGGGATGTCGCCGACGGCGTTACGCCCGACGAGGCGCTGGCGGACCCCGTCGAGCTGCGCCCGCACCACCGCGGCGTCGCGGGCGCCAGAGCGGTCGGCGTGCTCGGCGACGACGTGCTCGATGGCGTCTACTGCGCGCAGGGTGCGCTGGATGTCGGCCTGCGTGGCGCCGGCGTCGAGGGCGAAGCCCGCGGGGACGATCCCGATGAGGATCAGCATCACGAGCCCGACGCCCTTCTGGCCGTCGTTGGAGCCGTGCGCGAGGCTGACGCCGGAGCAGGTCGCGATGAGCAGCGCGCGGATGACCGGCGGCGGCGGGACGTCCTTCACCGGTGGCTCGTCCATCGCGTGGGTGCGCCCGAAAAGGCGCTTCGCGAGCAGGAGCAGCAGGCCCGCGGCGAGGAAGCCGAAGAGCGGCGAGATCACCAGCGAGAGCATCGTCTCGGCGAGCTTGGCGAGGTTGATCCCCTGGCCGAAGACGTGGCCCGCCCGCATGGAGTTGGCGAGTCCGACGCCGATGATCGAGCCGATGAGCGTGTGCGAGCTCGACGCGGGGATACCCAGAAACCACGTCCCGAGGTTCCAGAGGATGGCCGACAGGAGGAGGGCGAGGATGGTCGCGATCCCGATGCCCGAGCCGCCCGCCACCACGAGGTCGAGCGGGAGCAGCTTGATGATCCCCATGGCGACGGAGATGCCGCCGATAAGGACGCCGCTGAAATTGAAGAATGCCGAGACCATCACCGCCGTCGTCGGCTTCAGGGCGTGGGTGTAGATCACCGTCGCCACCGCGTTGGCCGTGTCGTGGAAGCCGTTGACGAACTCGAATCCCAGCGCGATCGCGAGGCAGACGAAGAGCAGCAGCGCGCTCCCGGAGCTCAGTCCATAGTCGAAGAGTGGGTTCATCCGCGCGTCTGCCTCGCTTGGTTTTCCCGACCGCCGTGTGCGCCCTTCAGGGCACCCGCGCGACCGGTGTCGACGGCGGCAGCATAGGCGGGCCTCATGTCAGGACGGTGACAACTTCGCCCCGGAGAGACATCCCCGCATCTCAGCGGCAGGTGTGCGGGTGGCAGCCCGCCGGGTCGCCCGCGGCGCGCGCCGACATCCTGAACGTGCCCACGACGTCGCAGGCCCAGAACGGGGGCGCCGCCTCGGTCTGCGGCGCCACCCCGCGGTGGGTGCCACACGCGCAGGTTCCGTCGCGGCGCTGGTAGCAGAGCTCGATGTCCGCGGGGGAGGCGCAGTTGTTGCGCACGCGCACCTCGAGGCTATCAGGATCGCCGCAGTGGGTGCCCCGCACGCCGAACACGACCTCGACGCAGCCATCCAGGTTGGTGCAGGCCGTCCGCAGCGGGGCGGTGCACGCGCCGCCTCGAGGCGCACACACGGATGCGCCCCCGGTGGTCGCTGCGCAGCACGCGCCGACGCAGTCCTCGTCGCGAGCGCAGCGCGGACGGCACGTCGGGGACGCGCCGATCCAGACGCAGCCCTCGCCCTCCGCGCAGGCCGGGTCGCAGCTCCGGCCCGCGGGGGCGCCGGGCAGGCAGGTGTAGCGTTCGGACGGCGCGCACACGCTGCGAGCGCCGCCGCCCACGCGGTCGGCGATCTCGACGCAGCAGCCCGACGGGCAATCGGCGTTGGCCGCGCAGGACGACGCGCAGCGCACCCCCTCGGCGCCCCAGTCGACGCAGGCGTCGTCGAGGGCGCACGACTCGCTCCCGCACTGCAAGCGTCCGTTCGGACCGACCAGCCACCGTGCCTCGACGCACGCGCCCTCGGCCGCGGTGACCGGCACCGCGCAGACCTGAAGCCCTGCGTCGACGGCCGGGCAGCGCGTGCCCGTCGAACACCCGGCGCCGCAGCGGCAGTCGTCGGCGGCCCGACACACGCGGCGCTCTCCCGCGGGGCAAGCCACGGTCGGTGGGTCCCCCCCACAGCCGAGGAGGAGCCACGCCATCATCGCCACCGGCCGCCAGCGCACCATTCGCAGCGGTGATGGAATGGCACATCAGCGCGGCGTGTCGAGCCCAGTCACCTCGAGCGTAGCGTCGCCGAGCGCTCGAGCGCGCCGGCGCACACCAATGCGTCTATATTCGGCCCGTGAAGAGACCACTGGCCTCCGTGTTGTTGGCGATGCTCGCGCTCACGGCCTGCAACGATGCCGCTCCCGCGGCGGCCGACGCGGGGCCGCGCGACGCGACCGCGCGCGATGACCTGGGCGGCGCGACGGACGATCGGCAGGTGGTCGACGAGCAGCCGATCGCTCCGCCTCGCGACGTGCCGCCGCCCATCGACCTCGGGAGCGCGCCGCTCGACCCGGCGGCGTGGCCCGTCGAGCGGCCCGGGCCCTACCGCGTCGGGTACCGCACGTTCCGGCACACCTATACGCCGCGGGGCAGCAGCACGCCGCGCACGCTGCCGATGCACGTCTGGTATCCGACCCTCGTCGCGGAGGGCGCGCACCCCACCTACGCCATCATCTTCCCCGACCCGAACTCGTTCGTCGACGCGCCGCCCGCGCCGCCCGCTCACCCCCGCGGCTACCCCGTGCACGTCTACTCGCATGGGCACCGCGGCTTCGGCCCGACCAGCCATTTCCTCATGCGCTACTTCGCGTCGCACGGCTGGATCAGCGTAGCCCCGGATCACACCGGCAACACCCTGCTGGACACGCCCGACCCCCGCCCCGCGGCGCTCTACTACTGGCGCTCGCTCGATGTGAGCGCGGCCCTCGATGCCGTCGCCAGCCTGCCGGCGGGCGACCCCCTGGCGGGGCGCGTCGACGCCCGCACGGCCATCCTGTCGGGGCACTCCTTCGGCACCCACACGGTCTGGGCGAGCGCGGGCGCGACCTTCGACGTCGACGCGCTCCGCCCGATGTGCACCGCGGCAACCAGCTGCGGCGCGGCCGAGCTTGCGGAGTTCGCGCGCGGCGTGAGCGACCCGCGCTTCGTGGCGGTGATCCCGATGGCCGGCGCCATCAGCCGCAGCTGGTTCGGCCCCGAGGGGCACCGCACGGTGCGCGTGCCGGTCTTCGCCATGAGCGGCAGCGACGATCCGGTCGGCGCCGAGGTCCAGTTCGCGACCGCCACTGGCGTCGACCTCACCTGGATCGACGTCCGCGGCGGCTGCCACCAGTTCTTCGCCCTCGGCCGCTGCTCAATGATCGACGACGCCCTGCAGGCGCCCATCGTCGGCACCTACGCCCTCGCCTTCGCGCGGCGCCACCTCCTCGGTGACCTCAGCCCCGCGGTCACGGCCGTCCTCGATGGAAGCCGACTTGTCCATGAGCGGGTCACGTTTCGACGTCAGCTCGGGGTACCCTGAGGCCCACTGCCCGGGCGAGCGATTCAGTATAGTGCTCCATGGTCTCTCCCGTCTTTCATCACCAGGAGGTCTCCTTGCACGCGACGTCTAAGCTCCGATGGTCGCCCGCCCTCGCCGCGCTCCTCGCGGTGGCGTGCAGCGACCCTGCGCCGCCGACCGTCACGCCCGACGCGGGAGTCACCCCGCCGCCCGCGACGGTGACCTTCAACGCCCCCGCACCGGTGCTCCGGCGCCTCACGCAGGCGCAGTACGTCCACGCCGTGCACGACCTGCTGGGCGAAGACCTGCTGGTGTCCCGTCCGATGGAGCCGGACGTCCCGCTCAACGGCTCGATCTCCGTGGGCGCCGCGAGCACCAGCCTCTCGCCCCGCGGCGTTGAGCAGTACGAGGCCCTCGCCTACGACCTTGCCGAGCAGCTGCTGCGCAACGACGCCCGGCGCGCGCGTGTGCTGACGTGCACACCCACGGCGACCGTCGACGCGACCTGCGCGGAGAGCTTCGTGCGCGCCACGGGCCGTCGGCTCTGGCGCCGGCCGCTCACCGCCGCCGAGACCGCCGCCCTGGTGACGCTGGCCGGCAACGCCGCGACCACCCTCAACGACTTCCACCGCGGCCTCGAGTTCGCCCTCTCGGCGATGCTCCAGTCGCCGCACTTCCTCTTCCGCACCGAGCTCGCCGAGCCCGCCGTCGGCGCCGAGCCGGCGCGCTTCAGCCTCTACTCCCTGGCCGGTCGGCTCGCGTTCTTCCTCTGGAACAGTCCCCCCGATGACGCCCTGCTCGCCGCCGCCGAGGATGGCAGCCTCGGCACCGACGACGGGCTCCGCGCCCAGGTCGCGCGGATGAGCGCCTCGCCGCGGCTCGCGCGGGGTCTGCGGGCCTTCGTCACCGAGTGGCTCGGGCTCCAGCGCCTCGACGCCGTGTCGAAAGACCCGATGGTGTTCACCTCGTTCAGCAGCGACGTGCCGGCGGCGGCGCGCGAGGAGACCCTCTCCCTCGCCGAGCACCTCGCCCTCAGCCGCGACGTCGACTTCCGGGAGTTCGTCACGACCCGCGAGACCTTCGTCAACCGTCGGCTCGCGTCGATCTACAATGTCCGCGCCCCGTCCGAGCTGCGCCCCGACGGATTCGGCCTCGTCACCCTCCCGGAGACCTCTCCCCGCCGTGGCCTGCTCGGTCACGTGAGCATCCTGGCCCTCGCGGCCCACCCCACGTCGACGTCGCCGACGCTGCGCGGGAAGTTCATCCGCGAGGCGCTGCTCTGCAACGAGATCCCGATGCCGCCGGTGAGCGTCAACACGGCGCTCCCCGAGCCGTCGCCCTCGCTTCGTACGATGCGCGAGCGGCTGCAGCGCCACCAGGCCGACCCGACCTGCAACTCCTGCCATGCGCTGCTCGATCCCATCGGGCTCGCGCTCGAGCACTTCAACGGCATCGGCACCTGGCGCCCCAACGACCAGGGCGCACCCATCGACGCCAGCGGCAGCCTCGACCGGGTGACCTATCGCGACGCCCTCGGGCTCTCCCAGGCCATCCACGACGCGCCCGCCTTCCCGCGCTGCATCACCACCCGGCTCTACCGCTTCGCCTACGGCCGACATGAGGGCGACGGCGAGGAGGCCGAGATCGGCCGCCTCTCGCAGGACTTCGCGTACGGCGGCTACCGCCTGCGCCGACTGATGTCATCCATTGCCACGAGCGCCGCGTTTCGCCGCGCCGACGGGGGTACGCCGTGAAGACCCGCATCCACCGACGAACTCTCCTGAAGGGCCTCCTCGGGGGCGCCGCGATCTCCATCGCCCTGCCGCCGCTCGAGGCCTTCATCAACGCCAACGGCACCGCGTACGCGGGCGGCGGCACGAGCTTCCCCAAGCGCTTCGGGGTGTTCTTCTGGGGCAACGGCGTGCTGCCGGCGCGCTGGGACCCGACCGCCGAGGGCGCCGACTATGCGCTCACCCCGCAGCTCATGCCGCTCGCGGCGCTGAAGTCCGACCTCACGGTCATCTCTGGGACGCGGGTGCTCACCACCAACTCCTCGCCGCACCTCTCCGGTCCGGCGGGCCTCTTCACCGGCGACGCGCTCCGCGGCGGCACGGTGACCCGCCCCAGCATCGACCAGGTGATCGCGCAGGAGCTCGGCGGCGAGACCCGCTTCCGCTCGCTGGAGATCGGGGTGCAGCGATCCAACGAGAGCTACTCCTTCGCGGGCCCCAACCAGGTGAACCCGCCGGAGACCTCCCCCCGCGCGCTGTTCAACCGCCTCTTCGGCGAAGGGTTCCGGATGCCCGGCGAGATGACCGTGGCCGACCCGCGGGTGGGCCTCCGCCGAAGCGTGCTCGACGCCGTCGGGGGTCAGGCCACGGACCTCCGCAACCGCCTCGGCGCGGCCGACCGCGTGCGGCTCGAGCAGCACCTCGAGGGCGTGCGCGGTCTCGAGCGCCAGATCGCGCGCCTCGAGGAGAACCCGCCCAACCTCGCCGCGTGCCGCCGGCCCGAGATGCCCGCGGAGGAGTTCCCCGACGTCGATGGCCGCCGCCCGATGTCGGCGATCTCGCGCGCCATGTCCGACCTGATGGCGATGGCCCTCGCCTGCGACCAGACCCGGGTCTTCTTCAACATGTACTCGCAGTCGGTGAACAACACCCTCTTCCCGGGCGCCCCCGCGGGGCACCACCAGCTCACGCACGACGAGCCCGGCGAGCAGCCCATGGTCGACGCGATCGTGCGCCTCATCATGGGCGACCTCGCGTACTTCCTCACGGCGCTGCGCAACGTGCAGGAGGGCGACGGCAACCTGCTCCAGCACTCGATCGTGCTCGCCACGACCGACTGCTCGTACGGGAAGTCCCACTCCATCGACGACTACCCCGTGCTCCTCGCGGGCACCGGCGGCGGGTCCATCGCGACCGGGCGGCACATCGCCGCGCGCGGCGAGAACTCCAGCAAGGTGATGCTCTCGGTGCTCCGCGCGATGGGCGTGCGGGCGCCGGAGTTCGGCGTCGGTGCCGGTCGCACCACCGACGGGCTCGCGGCCCTCGCGCCGTGATGGGCCCGATCCGCCGCAGCCTCGTGGCCGCCCTCGTCGCGGTCTCCGCCGGGTGCTCCGACGCGCCCGCCGATGACCCCTTCGCGGCCCCGCTGCCTGCGCAGTGTCCCGCCACGGCGCGCGAGCAGTCCCTGGTGATCACCCGCCTGGTGCTGCTCCGTCAGACCACGCCGGGCGTCTCGCCGGGCTTCGACCTCGACGGCCGCGTGAGCGGCGCGGACGACACCCTCTCCTGCCGCCGCCGGGACCTCACCTCCCCGGAGGGCGCGGCGGGCATCGACAACCAGTTCTCGCTGCTTGTGCCAGCGCTCGACACCGCCACGTCGGGCGCGCTCGACGCAGCCATCCAGGCCGCGATCAACAACGGCCAGCTCATGGTGGCGATGTCCGTCGAGGGCCTCGACGACCGGCTCAACGACCCCTGCGTGAACCTGGTTTTCCGCCGCGTACAGGGCATGCCCTTCGTGGGCAGCGACGCGCGCATCGACCCGGGCCAGACCTTTGACACGCTGCGCGACGAGCCCATCAGCCGGGTCGCCGCGCGCGTGCGCGACGGCGTCATCGAGGCGGGTCCCTTCGACCTCGGGCTCCCCATCGCCGTGCTCGACGCCCGCTTCGTGATCCCGCTCAAGAACGCCCGGGTGCGCATCCGCTGGCGGTCCGACGACACCTTCGAGGGCCTCATCGGCGGCGCCATCCCCGCGGACCACATGATCCGCGTGAGCGAGGGCCTCACCATCCGCGGCGACCTCATGAGCCTCGTGCGCCGGCTCATTCTCTCCATCACGGACATGGACCCGGACGCCGAGGGCAACTGCCGCTCGTTCTCCGCCGCGGTGGCCTTCGACGGCCGCTCGGCCTTCGTCAACCCATAGCGGTTCAGGCTGCGACGGCGCCGCGGAGCGAGCGATTGGCGAGCCGCGACGCGGCCACCCACGCGAGCGCCATGATGGAGTGCTGCGGGTTCACCCCGAGGTTGGTCGGGAACACGCTCGCGTCCATCACGTAGAGCCCCTGCGTGCCGTGCACGGCGAGGTCCTCGTCGACGACGCTCGCGCGCGAGTCGCCGCCCGCGCACGCGGTGCCGAAGAGGTGCGAGGCGATCATGTTGACCTGCTGCGGGCGCAGCGTGGCGCGCTCGATGGCGTCCACCTCCGCGACGCTGCGAATCGCCGCGGGCAGGCCCCCGACGCCCGGGAAGACCTCCCGCGCCCCGGCGGCGAACATCATCCGGCTCAGGAGCACGATGCCCTCACGCACCCGCTCCATGTCGCGCTCGGTGGGGAGGTAGTGCACCGCCGCGCCGCTGCCGCCGCCGAAGAGCGCGGGGCGCACGCGGCCGTGGGCCTCCATGCGGCAAATGAAGTTCCACTGCGCGTAGTGGTCCATCTCGGCGAGGCGCTGCTGCCACGCGGCGCCCGCGCCCGGCAGCCGGGGGGCGAGGAGCTCCGGCGGCAGCGCGAGGGTCTCCAGCTTCAGGCGACGGTCGCGCAGCGGCACCTCGTAGCCCTGCGTCGCGCCGCGGCTCATCACGACCGGCTCGTCGAAGCGCCCCACCACCGCGCATCCCGGGTGCGCCTGGAAGCGCTCCCCCACCATCCCGCGCAGCCCGCTGCGCCGGAGGATCACCGGCGTCTGCACGGCGCTCGCGCTGACGATCACCGCCTCGCGCGCCATCACCCGCAGCTGCGCCACGGGCCGTCGGGTGACCGGGTCGACGAGCACGCCCGCGACGCCCACCGCGCGGCCCCACTCCATCAGCACGCGGTCGATGCGCGCGAGGGTGATCAGGCGCGCGCCGTCGCGCTGCGCCCGCGGGATGTACGACACGTCCATGCTCTGCCGGGCCTCGCCGGGGCAGCCCTGGAGGCACCGCGCGGAGCCCTGGCAGCGCGCGGCGTTGCGGCTCATCGCCTGGCCCGGCAGCCCGAGCACGCGGCAGGCTTCGGCCATGCGCTCGCCGTTGCCGCCGAAGAGCGCGGGGCTCGTGTCGGTGACCTCCAGCTCGCGCTCGATGGCGTCGAAGGCGTCGTCGAGGGCGCGGCGCTCGACGAGGTGCCCGAGGCCGTAGCGGGTGAGCCACTCCTGTCGCACGTCTTCGGGCAGCCGCCAGATGATGCCGGAGTTGATGGCGGTGGCCCCGCCCACGCAGCGGCCCTGGAGCATGGGCATCGGGTAGGTGCCGCGGGTGGTGGCCGTCGCGAAGTCGCGGAACGCGAGGGCCATGGCGTCGAGCACCTCGGCGGGTCGCTCGGAGGTGCGCAGCTGGGGGCCCTCCTCCAGCATGATCACGTCGCGGCCGGCGCCCGCGAGCACCCGCGCCGCGGTGGCGCCGCCGGCCCCGGTGCCGACGATGACGAAGTCGGCGACGTCGTCGACGACGCGCATCACGCGGCCCCGATGGCAGGGATGAGCCGCAGCGGGAGCGTCACGCGCCGGCGGGCAGGGGCGGCCATCGGGCGGCGGTCGTGGTTGGTGCGGTCGCGCACCGAGGCCACGCGGAACATCGCCATCGACGCGGCGAGCTTCAGCAGGATGCCCATCCCGCGCAGCGCGAAGTGGCGGTGCGAGCAGATGCGCGCGAGCAGCGCAGAGCGCTCGGTGGAGCCGAGCGAGGCGAAGGACGCGAGGCGCCCGAGGATGAACAGCGGAGAGAGCATGACGAAGAGGAGCGAGGCGCGCATGCCGACGCGGCCCAGGAGGCTGGATGCGTCGTACATGGTCAGGGCGCCGCGTTCGAAGTCGACCTCGCCGGGATCGAGCCCGAAGCCCCCGGCGGTGGGGTCGAGGAACGACGGGAGTACGACGGAGAGCCAGCGGCGCTCGATGGCGGTCATGGTCATGGGTGCATCTCCAGCGGGGTCGTGGTCGGGGGGGCGACGGGGACGAGCGTGGCGCGCAGCCGCGCGAGCATGTGGCGGTCGAGCCGCTCGATGAGCACCCGGGCGTACCGGCGGGCGCTGGCGGCGTCCCGGCGCTCGATGAGGTCGAGCACCCGGTCGTAGAAGTGCAGCGTCGCGTCGGCCTGCACGAGGAACGCGAGCGCGATGCCCGGCTGCCGGTCGAGCATCCGGACCAGGGTGTTGGCGACGAGCACCAGGGCGAGGTTGTGCGTCGCGCCCGCGAAGCGACGCGCCAGCGCGAGGTCAGACGCGATGTACCGCTCGGGCTCGCCGCGGAGCCCGCGCTGCACCGCGACGTGCGAGCGCAGAGCGAGGAGCTCGGCCGCCGTGCACCGCTCGGCCGCGAGCCCGATGGCCTCGACCGCCAGCGTGCGACGCAGCTCCATCAGGTCGGCGAGCAGGGCCACCGGGTCGCCCGAGGTGAGCGAGTCGACCGCGGCCATGTGCGCCATCATCTCGATCCCGCCGGTTTCCCGGACGTCGAGCACCACCGTGCCCGAGCCGTGCACCGCCCGCAGGAGCCCCTCGCCCTGCAGCCGGGTGATCGCCGCCCGCAGCGTCGGCCGGCTCACCCCGAGCTGCGCCGAGAGCTCACGCTCCCCCGGAAGCTTGCTCCCCACCGGGTGGTCACCCCGGAGGATGGCCGATCGCAGCGCGTTGGCGGCAAGGGAGTCGGCGCGTTTGCTGGCGTCGGGGTAGTTCATGGCCTCGCGCAACTGGTCTGACCAGTCAACGAGTCAGTGCGTAACACGCGTAGCACCCCGGATGCAAGGCTGCTCACGCAGGGGGTGCTACGCGGCGGTGGCACCCCCGAACGAAAGTAACTTTTTTGTGTTATCGCGGGCGGAAGGGATCGGGCGGGAGCACCGGCAGACCGGTAGCGTCTGGTGCGTCGAAATGGTGCCACACCCCTCCGATGCGCCGCTGGTGGGGGTGGTATTCGGCCTTGTAGTTCAGGTGGGCGCAGGCCTCGACATACAGGCCCAGGTAATACCACTCCATGCCGAGCTCGCGGCAGAGCTCGATCTCTCGGAGGACGGAGAAGACCCCCATGGAGCGGCGCGCCTCGCCGGGGTCGAAGTAGTGGTAGACGCTCGACACCGAGCGGTCGCCGAAGTCGAGGATGCTCACGGCGATCAGGCGCCCGTCGACCAGGTAGCGCACCTCCCAGCTGTCGACGGAGGTCTCGACCAGGAAGAAGCGGTAGTCGGTCTCGGTGGCGGGCTGCTCGCGCAGGGAGAGGCCGCGCTCGCGGGAGTGACGGTTGTAGAGCCGCAGGTGCTCTGCGCTCACCGAGGGGCGCAGACGCTCGACGGTGACATCGTCGTTGCGGCGCGCGGCCCGCCGCTGCGATCGCGTCGGACGGAAGCTGGGTACGTGCACCCGGATGGCCTCGCAGGCGTTGCAGGCCGGGCAGCTGGGTCGGTAGAGCAGCGGACCGGAGCGCCGGTCACCCTGCTCGAGAAGCTGGTCGAAGAGGTCAGGGGGCAGCCGCGCCGTGGGCATTCGCAGCGGCAGTTGCATCGTGGCGTCAGGTATATACGGGCACGGTTCAGGGTCGTTGGAGACGACGAAGAACCGGACCGGTTGCTTCTTCACCAACACACCCTGAAGCCTATACCGCGCGCGGCACGCGGGTGAACCGTCAGCTGTAGTCCTTCTCTGCCCGCTCCTGGTCTTCCTTGCACCGGATGCAGAGGTTGGTCTCGGGGCGCGCCTCGAGGCGCTTGACGGCGATCTCCTCGCCGCACTCCTCGCAGAGGCCGAAGTCGTTGCCCTCGATCTTCACGAGCGCGCGATCGATCTTCTCGAGGAAGACCTTCTCCCGCCCGCGCAGGCGGAACGTGAAGGACTGGAGGTACTCGCTCGACGCGAGATCCATCTCGTCTGGCAGGTCGTTGGTGTCGAGCGCCATGTCCTCGGTGAGAGTGCTCTGGGCGTTCGCCAGGATCTGCGAACGCTTCTCCAGCAGGAGCGCCTTGAAGCGCTGCAACTCGGATTTAGGAAACGCCATGATACGAAGCCCCTTTCCTACCGCCGATCAGGGCCGAGGAGGATATGGTCATACACAAAAGTGTCAAGCGAAACGATGCCCCCTGAGGAGATGTGGCAACACTTCGGGGAGATGCGACTCCCCCTGCTGGCGAATGATCCCCGTGCGCTCCGCTTCGATGCCCGGGCCGCCGAGGCCCTCGGCACGAGCCTCCGGGCCGACGGGGTCGGCACCCTCCAGGTCAACCTCGGCAAGCGCTGCAACCAGGCGTGCCGCCACTGCCACGTCGACGCCGGCCCTGCCCGCACCGAGTCCATGTCCGACGCGGCCGTCGAGCGGGTGATGGCCATCCTTACCGAGCACCGTATACCCGTCCTCGACCTCACGGGCGGCGCGCCGGAGCTGCACCCGCGCTTCCGCGAGCTCGTGCGGCACGGTCGCGCGCTGGGGCTCACGGTCATCGTCCGCCACAACCTCACGGTGATGTTCGAGCCCGAGCAGGGGGACCTCCCTGAGTTCTTCGCGGCTCAGGGCGTCGCCCTGTTCTCCTCCCTCCCGCACTACACCGAGGACGGCAACGACCGGCAGCGCGGCGGCGGCGTCTTCGAGGCGTCAGTGCGCGCCCTCCGGCGGCTCAACGCCGTGGGCTATGGCACCGGCCGCCCCGACCTGCCCCTCACCCTCGTGCACAACCCCCTCGGGGCGTTCCTCCCGGGCCCGCAGCGCGACCTCGAGCGGGACTTCCGCGACTCCCTCGGCCGCCACCACGGGGTGACCTTCGACCGCCTCGTGACGCTCGCCAACATGCCCATCGCCCGCTTCGCGGCGTGGCTGGAGAAGAGCGCGCAGCTCGACGTCTACCTCGACCGCCTGGAGCAGCGCTTCAACCCCGCGACGGTGCCCGCGCTGATGTGCCGCGGGATGGTGAGCGTCTCCTGGGACGGCCGCCTCTACGACTGCGATTTCAACCAGATGCTCGACCTGCCCGTGCGAGGCCGGGACAGCTCCCTCGAGGGCTTCTCGCCCGACGCCCTGCAGGGTCGCGCCGTCGTGACCGGCGCCCACTGCTTCGGCTGCACCGCCGGGAGCGGCAGCTCCTGCGGCGGCGCGCTCGCGGGCTGACGCACCCACTGCACGGCCGCGGGCGGAAGGGCTTCAACGGCCGGGGGCTCCGAGGGTACATTCGCGGCCATGGCGTCCTCGATGCGATGGGCCGTGCTCCTCTCCCTGCTCGCCGCCGCGTGCGGCTCGGCCACGACCCCCGGCGAGGCCACCGACGCGGGCTCGCCGGACGTCGGATCGGTGACCGTCGACGCGCCCGCGGCGACGGACGTCGGCGGCCTCCCGGTGGATGTTCCCGCCGCGGCGGATGTTCCCGCCGCGGCGGATGTCCCCGCCGCGCGCGACGCCCCGACGGCGATCGACGTCCCCGCCGCGGTGGATGTCCCCCCGATGGGCGTCGACGCGGGGGCGCCGATGCGCGGGCACGCGAGCGTGATCCCGCCGGCGCTCCGACCCGCGGACGCGGCGCGGCTCATCGTGATGGGCGACTCGATCTCCGCCGGCACCGGGGCCAGCCGGCGCCCGGGGCTCGCGTACGGGGGGTTGCTGGGCGCCAACGACGGCGCGCGCTGGCCCGCCGCGGCGAGCCTCGACCTCGCGGCGCGCTTCGGCCACGCCGTGCCGGTCGTCAACGTCGCGGTCGGCGGCGCCACGACGGGGTCGATGCGGGCCAACCAGCCGGGCATGCTACGCACGCGGCTTTCGCTGCCCGTGCGTGGTCATTCCGTGGTGGTCATCACCATCGGCGGAAACGACCTGCAGCTCGCGATCGTGGCGGGCGATCCCGAGGGCGGCACCCTCACCAGCGCGATCAGCAACATCCGGCAGACAGTGCAGTTCCTCCAGGACCCGGCGAACTTCCCCGACGGCACGTCGATCTACGTCGCGGCGGTGTACGACCCGAGCGACGGCGAGGGCTTCATCCAGGGCTGCTTCTTCAACCTCCGGCTCCCGACCTTCGTCACCGGACTCAACACCTGGCGCGCCCGCTACGTCGCCCTCGGCACCGAGATGGGCTTCGGCGTCATCGACGCGCTGGGCCACTTCCACGGGCACGGCCACAACTTCATGCACACCGCCAACACGTACTACGACCGCGACGACGCCACCGGGTGGTTCAGCGACTGCATCCACCCCAACGACCGAGGCCACCACGAGCTTCGGCGGCTCTTCTTCGAGGCCATCGACGGCACGTACCGGGTGACGCCGTGAGGGTGCTGCTCACCGGCGCCGCGGGCTTCATCGGGAGCCACACCGCGGAGGCCCTGCTCGCCCGCGGCGACGAGGTCGTCGGCTTCGACAACTTCAACGCCTTCTACGACCCCGCCATCAAGCGCCGCAACGCCGCGGCGCTCGGCGCGCTCCGGGGCTTCTCCCTGGTCGAGGGCGACCTCTGCGACGAGCCCGCGCTCGACGCGCTCTTCGCCCGCGAGCGCTTCGACGCGGTCATCCACCTCGCGGCCTGGGCGGGCGTGCGGCCCTCCATCGACGCGCCCGGCGTGTACATCGACGCCAACGTCCGCGGCCTCACCAACGTGCTCGAGCGCATCCGCCGGGCGGGCATCCCCCGGCTGGTCTTCGCGTCGTCGTCGTCGGTGTACGGCGGCCGCACCACGGTGCCGTTCCGAGAGACCGACCCCGTCGACCGGCCGATCTCGCCGTACGCCGCCACCAAGAAGGCGGGCGAGGTGCTCTGCGCCACCTGGCATCACCTCTACGGGACCCACGTCGCCTCGCTGCGTTACTTCACCGTGTATGGACCGCGGCAGCGGCCGGAGATGGCGTTCCACAAGTTCGCCACCATGATCGCCCGCGGGCGCTCGATCCCGATCTACGGCGACGGCAGCAGCGCCCGCGACTACACCTACATCGCCGACATCGTGCAGGGCACCGTCGCGGCCGTCGACCGCTGCGAGGGCTACGAGATCTACAACCTCGGCGAGTCGCACACGACGCGCCTCGACGCCGTCGTGGAGAAGCTCGGCCGCGCCCTCGGCATCGCGCCGAAGACCCACCACGAGCCCGACCAGCCCGGTGATGTCCCGATCACCTTCGCGGACATCACCCACGCCCGCGAGAAGCTCGGGTACGCCCCCACGACGCTCATCGACGAGGGACTCGCGCGCTTCGCGGAGTGGTTCCATCGCGAAGGCGTCCGTTGAGATGACCGCGCTGGGCCGCGTCGACCCGTGGCTGCGCGGCGCCGCCCTCGCCCTCCTCCTCGCGGCCCTCCTCGCCCCGCTGCCCGCCGCGCTCCTCGACGCGCTCCTCGTCGCCAACCTCGCCGCCTCGCTCGTGGTGCTGCTGAGCGCCGCAGACCCGCGGCCGACCCGCCTCGTCGCGGCCCTGCCCGCCGTCCTCCTCGGGGGCGTTCTGGCGCGCCTGGCGCTGGAGCTCGCCGCGTCGCGCGCCATCCTCGGCGGGGCCTCGCCCGGCGCGGTCATCGCGGCCTTCGGCGCCGTCGCGGTGCGCGGCGACGCGGTGGTCGGCGCGGCGGTGTTCACCATCCTCACGGTCGTCCAGATCGTGGTGGTAGTGCAGGGCGGCGAGCGGGTGGCCGAGGTCGCGGCGCGCTTCGCCCTCGACGCGATGCCGGGTCAGCAACTGGCCATCGACGCCTCGGCGCGGGCCGGGGCGATCGACGCGCGGCAGGCCCGGCGCGAGCGCGCGGAGCTCGAGCGCCAGGCGCAGCGGGCGGGCGCCATGGACGGCGCGATGCGGTTCGTCAAGGGAGACGCCGTCGCGGGCGTGGTCATCGTCCTCGTCAACCTCGTCGCCGGTACCCTCCTCGGCGTGTCGCGGGCGGGGCTGCCGGCGGGCGCCGCGGCGGAGCGCTACGCCACCTTCGCCATCGGGCAGGGCCTCCTCGCCCAGGTGCCCTCGATGCTGCTCGCGGTGGCCGCGGCGCTCTCGGTGAGCCGACCGCTCGCGCCCGCCGACGACGGCCGCCTCGTGGCGCCCTCGACCCTGCGCATCATCGCGGGCGTGATGCTCCTCGCGGGGGTCGCGCCGGGATTCCCGCTGTGGCCCTTCGCGCTGGTCGCCGCGACGCTCGCCGCGCTGTCGCTCGCGCCCCGTCGGGCCTCCCCCGACGCGCGCGCGGGATCCGACGGCGCGATCGACCTCGACGACACCGAGCGAAGGCTCGACGCGCTCTCGGCGGAGGCCCCGGCCCTGGTGCGCGCCACCTCGCCCGCGCTCGTCACGACCGCCGACCTTACGGCCCTGCGGCGCTGGCTGGCCGAGGAGGGCGTACCGACGGAGGACCTCCGGGCGATCCTGGAGGCCGCGCTGGCTGCGGGCGCGGCGGGCGACCGGCCGGAGCGCTGGCGGGCGGCCGTCCGCGCGGGCCTGCGCGCGATCATCGCCCGGCGCTTCGCGCCCGACGGGGCCATCGCAGTGTGGATGGTGGGCCCGTCCGTCGAGGCGGCCCTACGCGACGAGCTGGCGCTTCGGCCGACCCTCGGCGCGGCGCTCGTCGACGACCTTCGCGCGATGGTGCAGGGCGGGTGCCCGGACGCCGCGTCGGTGGTGCTGCTGGCCGCGCAGCCGATCCGCCGGGCGCTCTGGGAAGCCCTGCGCGCGGGGCCGACGGACTGCGTGGTGCTCGCGCCAGAGGAACTCGGCGACACGGTGGCGATCACCGTGCGCGGCGTGCTCGATCCGATGGCGTGAGAGAGGACGGAGGTGGGGGGGGAGGGGTCAGTAGCCGCGGCGCATGACGACGGGCGCGCCGTTTTCGATCTCGCGGCTGCTGAGGTTCACGAGGCAGGCCGCGGTGCACGGGTGCACGGCGACGACGATGAGCTCGCCCGCGACCTCCACCGGAAGCTCCTCGGTCGGGCGGTACGACTCGGCGTCCGGGGCGTGGTCGACCTGGCCGTCGCCGTCGCGGTCGATCTCCTGGATGCGGATGCCGCGGCTGTAGGTCTCCACCGAGCGGCGCCACGGGTCGCCGCGCTGTGTGAGGAAGAGCCGGTTGCCGAGGCGGATCCCGTCCTGCGCGCCGCGGTCGATGATGACCACGAAGTTGCTGCCGACGATCTCGCGCGGCGTGGGCGTAGCGACGACATGGGCGGTGAGGTCGCGGTCGTTGGGCACCGGCGGAACCGGCAGGAACTGCCGCTGGATCACCGCCACCCGCTCGCCCCGCTCGATGGGCTCGAGGGACTCGGTGATGCGCACGGTGGCGATGTGCCTCCGGGAGTCCCACGCGTCGACCACGACGGTGCCCAGGACGCGCACCACGCGGCCCGCGTCGCGGTCCGAGCCCGCCGTCGCCTGGGCCGACGAGTAGATGGTGTAGCTCTCGCCGACATTGGGGGCGCGGCGCGGAAACTCCACATACGCCTGGTCGCCCTCGGAGAGGAGCATGTTGTCCTCCGGGGCGCCGATGATCGAGCCCGACACCGCGATGTCTTCGGTCGTGGCCCAGGCCGACTCGCGCATGAAGATGGTCCCGCGGGGGTACCTCGGCGCCGTGCGGGTGACCCGCAGCCCGCCGGGGGCCTGCGCCATCGAGGTCACGGGCGTGGCGGACGACAGCTCACCGGGCAACAGCAGCCGCACCTGATCGTTGGGGAAGATCCAGTGGGGGTTGGTGATCTGCGGGTTGCGCGCCCACACCCGGGGCCAGTACCAGGGGTTCTCGAAGTAGTACCCGGAGATGTCCCAGAGGGTGTCCCCGGTGTTCACCGTGTGGAACTCCGGCACCACCCCGACGTTGCTGCGGGAGATCGTCCCCGGCGCCCCGGACGAGAGGGTGATCGTCGCGCGCGGGCGCGACACCACCGACGCGGGCGTCGCCTCGTCGTTCACCGTCACCTGCGCGTTCGCGAGCGCCGGCACTGCCAGAACGGTCGCGACCCACGGCCATCGCCAGAAGAACCTCATCGTCCGCCTTCCCTCTCGTCGCGAAGCCGACGCGCGGCCTCGGAATCTGCATGGTCGTTCAGGAGCCGCTGCCCGGCCCGCTCGGCCCCCGCCGCGTCGCCCGCGCGCAGCAGCGCGGTGCGGAGCGTGAAGAGCGCGTCGGGCACCTTGTTGCCCGCCGGGAAGCGCTCGAGCAGGCCTAGAAGCTCGCGCACGCCCCGCGGCGCGTCCCCCGATCGCAGGAAGCACTCGGCCCGCCAGTACATGGCGTTGTCCGCGTGGGGGTGCGCGGGCCAGCGCACCAGGAAGCCCGCGAAGGCCTCGACGGCCTCGGCGCAGCGGTTGCCGTGCGCCAGCGCGAGCGCGAGCGCCGCGTCGTAGGAGGTCGACGCGCGCGGGTCGAGGGTGCCCGCGGCGCGATCGTCGAGGGCGATCGGCGCGTGGCCATTACGTGGCGGGGTAATCCCCGGCTGCGGGGACGGCGCGGGGGCGCTCGACGGCGGCCGCGGGCCCGCCGGGAGCGGCGGCACCGGGGCCACCGGGAGCCGGTCGCTGGGGTGGACCACGAAGGGCTCGCGCTCGGGGATGCGCTCGTTGCGTGAGATGCGCACCGCGGGGAGGTTGGACTCGTCGGGCCCCTCGGGCTCGCCGGCGCGCACCGAGGTGCTGTCCACGCGGATGGGCTCCGTGGCGGCGGGCTCGACGCCCAGCCGGATGGTCGCGCGGTGGGTGTCGGTGGCGGCGACCGCGCGCCGGGCCTGCTGGGCCGCGTCTTCGGTGAGCACCACCCGGTGCTGGAGCACGTCGAGCTGCGACGCCTGCCGCTCCTGCTCGCTGCGCATGCGCCGCATCTCGGACTCCATGCGCGCGAGGGTGGCGCTGGTGTTGGCGCTGCATCCCCATCCGGCGAGCGTGAGGGTGAGTGCGAGTGCTTTGGGTCGCATGATCCCGTCGAGCCTAGAGCGTCGCGTGGGGCCTCGCCAAGAAAGTGCTGCACGCAACCGCCGCGGAATTGTCCGACGACAACGCCGCCATGCCCGACCCCCTGCCCTACGCAACCCTCTCTCTCCCCCTCGACGGACGCCTCGACCCGCGGTGGGACCCGCTCTGGATCCAAGGCGACCCGTCGGCGTTGAGCCCGCCGGTGGTGGCCATCATCGGCACCCGGATGCCCGACCCTGCCGCCCGGGCGCTGGCCCACCGCCTCGCGCGTGACCTCTCGGAGCGCGGGGTGCGGGTGCTCTCCGGCGGGGCCCTCGGGGTCGACGCCGCCGCGCACCAGGGCGCCCTCGACGGGGGCGGGCGCACGGCGGTGGTGCTCCCCTGCGGGCTCGCGCACTGTTATCCCCGGCGCCACGCCGGCCTCTACCGGGCGATCGTCGCGAGCGGCGGGGCCCTGGTCTCGCAGTTTCCGCCAGAGACCCCGCCGACGCAGTGGACCTTCCCCCGGCGCAACGAGCTCGTCGCGGCGCTCTCCGACGTCATCGTGGTGGTGCAGGCGCCCGATCCCTCGGGGGCGCTCATCGCGGCGGACGCGGCGCGGCGGGCGGGTCGACGCCTGATGGCGGTGCCTGCCTCCCCCTTCGATCGGCGCGCCCGGGGCAACGTCCGGCTGCTGCGCGCGGGCGCGCGGCCGTGCGTGACCGCCGACGACGTGATGGCCTTCCTGGCCGAGACCGACGGGGCGCTCTTCGCACGCGACGCCACGCACGCACCCGTGAGCGCGCGGGCCCCGCGCACCCGAGCCGCGTCCGTGCGTACGCCCGAGCGCGCACCCGAGCGCGCTCGAGGCCCCGACCCGCTCACGCTGGACGAGGCAGGATCGCTCGTGTACGAAGCCCTCGCCGTCGGGCCACGGCACATCGAAGAGGTGGCTCGCGCGTCGGCCCTGTCGACCTCACGAGCGCAGCAGGTTCTCTTGACGCTCGTCCTGGCAGGATTCATCGAAGACCGCGGCGGAGGGATGTTCACCCGCGCAGATGCGTAACGGTGTAACCCCCTCCACCGTCGTAAGGAGCAGCGATGTCGAAGGCACTGATCATCGTAGAGTCACCGGCGAAGGCCAAGACGATCCAGAAGTACCTGGGGAAGGACTACGAGGTGCTCGCGAGCAAGGGGCACATCCGCGACCTGCCGAAGTCGGGCCTCCAGGTCGACGTCGAGCACGGGTACGCCCCGCACTATGAGGTGCTCGAGGACCACAAGCAGGTGGTCACGGAGATGCGCCGCGCCGCGAAGGAGGCCGACATGATCTTCCTCGCGCCGGACCCCGACCGCGAGGGAGAGGCCATCGCGTGGCACATCGCCCACGAGCTGCGCTCGGCGAAGAAGCCGATGCACCGGGTGGAGTTCCACGAGATCACCAAGAAGGGCGTGCAGCTCGGTCTGTCGAACCCGCACGAGGTCAACCAGAACCGCTTCAACGCCCAGCAGGCGCGGCGCATCCTCGACCGGCTCATCGGCTACGAGCTCTCGCCGGTGCTCTGGAAGCGCCTCTGCCGCCAGGTGAACGGCCACTACCTCTCCGCGGGTCGCGTGCAGTCGTCCGCGCTGCGCCTCATCGTCGACCGCGAGGACGAGATCATCGCCTTCAGGCCGCAGGAGTACTGGCCCGTCGGGGTCGAGCTGCTCGGCGCCAACCGCCCGAGCTTTCGCGCGAGCCTCATCGAGAGCGACGGGCGAAAGCTCGTGACGCCCACCCGCGAGCGCGTGCCCAAGGCCGGAGACTATGTGCTCGGCAACGAGGCCGACGCCGCCGCGGTCACCGCCGACCTCAAGGGCGCTCGCTACAAGGTCGCCGCGGTCGAGCGCAAGGAGCGCCGCCGCCGCGCGCCGCCGCCGTACATCACCTCGTCGCTCCAGCGGGACGCGTCGAGCCGCATCGGCTTCTCCGCGTCGCGCACGATGCAGGTCGCGCAGCGTCTCTACGAGGGCATCGACGTCGGCGCCGAGGGGCCCGTCGGCCTCATCACCTATATGCGCACCGACTCGACGCGCATGAGCGCCGAGGCCGTCGACGGCGCGCGGACGTACATCGAGCAGCGCTTCGGCAAGGAGTTCGTCCCGGAGAAGCCCAACTTCTTCAAGACGCGCAGCAACGCCCAGGACGCCCACGAGGCCATCCGGCCGACGTCGATGGAGCTGCACCCCGACGCGATCAAGAAGTTCCTGAAGTCCGACGAGTTCAAGGTGTACCGGCTGATCTGGGAGCGCTTCGTGGCGTGCCAGATGGCCGAGGCCCTCTACGACGGCACCACCGTCACCATCGAGGCGCAGGGCGCGAAGAAGCACCTGCTGCGCGTGTCGGGCCAGGTGCTGAAGTTCGCGGGCTGGCTCGAGGCCCAGGGCGCAGGCGAGCGCGCCGAGGAGGTCGCCGGCGAGGAGTCGGTGCGCGACGGCGCGGCGGCGGCGTCGGAAGGGGGCGACGAGGAGAAGACCCTCCCGCTGCTCGCCGAGGGCGAGGCGCTGAACGTGGTCGACCCGCCGGGCGTGCTCTCGGAGCAGAAGTTCACGCAGCCGTCGGCGCGCTACAACGAGGGCTCGCTCGTGAAGGCGCTCGAAGACCTCGGCATCGGCCGGCCGAGCACCTACGCGGAGATCGTGAGCAAGGTGCTCTCCCGCGACTACGTGCAGAAGCAGGACAAGCAGCTCGTGCCGACGAAGCTCGGGACGACCAAGACCCACGGTCTCCAGGCGCGCTTCCCGACGGTGGTGGACTACGAGTTCACCGCGAAGATCGAGAAGGACCTCGACGCCGTGGAGTCCGGCGAGGCCGACTGGGTGAAGCTCGTCGACGCGATCTACAAGCCCTTCAAGGAGATCGTGGTCGCGGAGATGAGCGCCAAGGAGCCCGGCGAGGGCTGGCCCCGCGCGGAGCCCTCGGACCGCATCTGCGAGAAGTGCGCTGCGCCGATGGTCAAGCGCTGGGGTCCCAACAGCAATTTCTTCGCCTGCACCGCGTACCCGAAGTGCAAGAACATCGTCGACGAGAACCCCGCGCCCGCTCCGGAGGTCTACGCTGCACGCAAGTGCCCGAAGTGCGGCCGCGACCTGCTGGTGAAGACCCGCCGCGGCACCGACGAGCAGTTCCTGTCGTGCAGCGGCTGGCGCAAGAAGGAGCCGCTCTGCGACTACACCGCCCCGATGCCCATCGGCATCCGCTGCCCGAAGTGCAGCGACGGCGAGGTGATCAAGGTCGGCGCCGCCAAGGGCCGCCGCCCCTTCTGGGGCTGCAGCAACTACGCGACCGACCTGAAGTGCGACTTCCGGCTGTTCCAGCCGCCGGTGAGGGAGTCGTGCCCGCAGTGCAACGCCAGCTTCCTGGTGCAGGCGGGCGGCAAGACGCGGCCGGTGCTCAAGTGCGTCACCGTGGACTGCGGCTACGAGAAGCCGCTCGCGCTCGGCGAGGGCAGCGAGCACGACGGCGACGGGGAGGAGGCCCCGGCGCCGAAGTTCCGCGGCGGCGCGAAGAAGGGCGCCAAGAAGGGCGCCCCCGAAGCGACGACCTGATCGCCACCTCCGGCGCTAGCTCTTGCCTCGCGATCCCTCTCACCCCCCCCTCATAGACCCACCGAACATAGACACAGGACCGAAGCGATGACGGACCGGAGCGCGGTAACGGTGGTCGGCGGTGGCCTCGCCGGGTGCGAGGCAGCGTGGCAGCTCGCGTGTCGCGGCGTCGCCGTCACGCTCGTCGAGCAGAAGCCGCATCGGCGCACCCCGGCGCAGAGCGGCGACAGTCTCTGCGAGCTGGTGTGCTCCAACTCGCTCCGCGGCGCGGCGCTCACCAACGCCGTCGGGCTTCTCAAGGAAGAACTCCGCCGCGCAGGCTCGCTCATCCTCGCGGCGGCGGACCTCACGGCCGTGCCCGCGGGCGGCGCCCTCGCGGTCGACCGCGACCGCTTCAGCGCGACCATCACCGCGGCCATCGACGGCCACCCCCTGATCACCCGGATCTCCGCGGAGGTGACGGAGATCCCCGCGGCGCGGCCGGTCATCCTCGCGACCGGCCCGCTCACCGGCGATGCCCTCGCGAAGGACCTCGTGCGCGCCATCGGCGAGGACCAGCTCGCGTACTACGACGCCATCGCGCCCATCGTGTCGGCGGAGTCCATCGACCCCGAGCGGACCTTCCGGCAGTCGCGCTACGACAAGGGCGGCGACGACGCGTACATCAACTGCCCGATGAACGCCGCGGAGTACTACGCGTTCATCGACGCCCTCATCGCCGCCGACAAGGTCGCCCCGCGGGCCTTCGAGGAGGCGCGCTACTTCGAGGGCTGCCTGCCCGTCGAGGTGATGGCCGCGCGCGGCAAGGACACCCTCGCCTACGGGCCCATGAAGCCCGTCGGGCTGAGCGACCCGCGCACCGGGCGCACGCCCTACGCCGTGGTGCAGCTGCGCCAGGAGGACTTCGCCGCGACGGCGTACAACCTCGTGGGGTTCCAGACGCGGATGACCTACGGGGCGCAGGCGACGGTGTTCCGGATGATCCCGGGCCTGGAGTCGGCGGAGTTCGTGCGCTTCGGGTCGGTGCACCGCAACACCTTCGTCAACGCGCCGCGGATGCTCACCGCGGCGATGGAGCTCAAGGCCCTGCCCGGGGTCTTCCTCGCGGGGCAGATCACCGGCGTCGAGGGCTACGTCGAGAGCGCGGGCGGCGGCTTCCTCTGCGCCCTCCTCCTGGCCCAGCGGCTGCGCGGCGTCGCGCTCGCCCCGCCGCCGCCGGCCACCGCGCTCGGCGGCCTGCTCACGCACCTGCAGACCCCACGCGAGGACTTCCAGCCGAGCAACCTGACCTGGGCCCTGCTGCCGCCGGTGGTCGACCCGACGGTGCGCAAGCTCGCGAAGAGCGTGCGCCTGGAGCGCGGCGCGCAGCGGGCGCTCGACGCCCTCGCGGCGTGGCTGCCGGTCGTCGCGGAGGGGCGCGAGCCGAGGGGCATCGTGGCCGCCGAGCCCGCCGCGGTGACGGTCGCCGCGGCGAGCTGCGCCGCGGACTGACCGGCGGGCTCACTCCGTCGGGGGGTCGCCGTCGCGGGGGCAGGTCCAGCGGCGGAGGCGGTCGAAGCCGTCGATCGCCAGGAGCGCGCGACCCGTCCACGCCATGGGCGGGAGCCACCGCGGCGCGCCCACCCGCAAGGGGATGCCCGCCACCGAGGGGGCGAGCCAGCGCGACAGGTCGAAGGACGCGCCGGGGGTCGTCGGGTCGAGTTCGACCGCGCCGCCGCGCCACGCGATGCGCAGCACCGGGTGGCGGCGCACGCAGCGCCAGGTGCGTTCGGTCACGAGCGGCCAGCGCACGGTGTCGGGCTCGTCGCTCGGACGGGGGCGGGTGGGCGGCGGGCCGCTCAGCGACGTGACCCGGATCGCGAGCCGGGCCACGCCCTGGTCGATCGGCCGCTCCTCGCCGAGGGTGACGATCGCGGAGCCGGTCCACGCGATCGAGCCCGACAGCCAGTTGGGCAGCGGGTCGAACATCGCCGAGGGCATCGTCGACACCCCGGAGTTCCCGAGGTGCACGGAGTGGACGTAGAGCGTGCTGCGAACGGCGTCGGCGCCGCGCACGTACGCGAGCTCGTCGCCCACGCGGATGAGGCTCTGCGGCTCGAAGGAGGCCGACGCGCTCGCTTCGTGCCGCACCCGGCGGGCGGTGCCGTCGGCCCCGACCGAGAACACCGACCAGGAGGCGCAGCGCTGCCTGCCACCCGGGCACGGCTCCTCGGCGTCGGTGGTGAGCAGCAGCACCGCGTGCTCGGGACCCGGTGCGAGCTCGACGCGCGACCGCGCCCAACCCTGGCGCTCGGGCTCCGCGCGCGCGGCGACGCCGTAGCGGTGAACGTGGATCGGCTCCCCGACGAGCGCGAGCGTCGGGGAGAGGGTCTGGACCGCCACCTCGCGTTGGCCGCGGCCGCGGTCGGTGAACTCGTCGCTGCGCTCGGCGCCGTCGCCGACGTGGGCGACCCAGGCGACGCGGGGCGACCCGTCGACCATGGCGGCGGCGAGGGACACCACGTTGCCCGGGATCCGGCGCAGGTGAGCGCGGGCGCCCACCGCCATCGCGTCGGCGTCGACCCGCTGTCCGATGAGGTCGGTCTGGTTCGTCTGGGGGTCGAAGCAGGCGTCCATGATCGCGCCGCCCCGCCCCGTGGAGATCACCGTCGCCGGGTGGCAGTAGCCGTCCGGGAGGGCGTGCTCCTCTTCGGAGTCCGCCGCACCGGTCCGAGGCGCCTCGACGGCTGTGTTGCCCCGAGGTGCGGGGTCGGCCCCGGGCGGGCGCGGAGCGTCGCGGCGGCACGCCAGCGAGAGCGCGAACACGGTCATCCCACCGGCCGATCGGGGTCCCACGAGTAGCGGAGGGCTTACCCCATCGGTCGCCACCGCGGCGAGCACCACCGACGCGGCGGGCTCAGGGCGACGCCGGGGACGAGAGCGACCAGCAGTGACCGAAAGGGTCTTCGACGACCCCGTGGCGACGGAGGGCCGAGACGTCGTGTAGGCCGTAGAGGACTCGAGCCCCGGCGCAGGTGGCCCGGGCGAAGAAGCGGTCGACGCCCTCGACCGTGAGGTGCAGCGTCACGGGCGTGCCGCCGAGTGCCACGGGCGACCCGGGCCGCCCGCTGCGTAGCTCGGGGAAGTCGTCGCAGAGTTGGATCACGAAGCCGTCGATGGCGACCACCGCGGACACGATGCGCCCGTCGGGGAGCGTGTCGCGGGCGCGCTCCACGCCGCCGAAGGCCCGCGCATAGAAGTCGATCGCGGCGGCGGCGTCGTGCACCACGAGCAGCGGCTCGACCCCGACGACGGCGGTGCGGGGTCCCGGGGAGGCGGGCGCGAGGCGCGGGAGCTCGCTCCAGCGCGACGGGGTGCGGAGGTCGAACTCCAACGGGTCGTCGTCGGGGTCGAGCGCGAGGCGGGCGGTGACGTCGGTGCGGTCGTCGTCGAGCAGCTCGGCGCAGCAGGCGTCGAGCTCGACGACCTCGTCGAAGGACAGCGTCATGGGACCGTGTCTCCCGTCGGTGGGTTGATCGGTGCAGCAGGAGGAGCGGCCTTGTCGGGAGCCGCGCGCGGAGCGTTGCGGGCGCGAGGAGATTTCAGCCCGCGAGCGCGCGTAGCACCGGCGACCAGAGCCAGAGCGCGGGCAGCGTGAGGGCGAGGCTGCTCACCACGATGGCGGCGGCGAGGCGGTCGTCGCAGCGCTCGTGGGTGGCGATGGCGGCGGCGATGACGGCCGCGGGCATCGACGACTGGAGCACCGAGACGGCGATGGGGGGACCGTGGAGCGAGAGCGCGCGGGCCACGAGGAGCGCGAGCGCGGGCGAGAGCACGAGCTTGATGGCGATCGCGAGCAGCAGGGGGGCGCGCTGGCCGCGGAGCACCGTGACGTCGAGGCGGAGCCCGAGCGCGAGGAAGACCAGCACCGAGGTGGAGGCGCCGACCCACTGCAGCAGGGACAGGAGGGCGGCGGGGGCCGGGACGCCGAGGAGGTTGAGCCCGAGGCCGACGAGCACGGAGAGCGTCGCCGGGCGCAGCAGGACGGCGCGCACGCGACGGGGCGTCGCCTGCGTGGGGTGCGGGTCGCCGAAGGCCTGGGCGATGGCGACGCCGACGGTCCAGAGGAGGGCGGTGGTGTCGACGGTGTCGATGAGCACCGCGGCCTGCGCGGCGTCGGTGCGGTCGGGGAAGAGCGCGCGAGTGATGGGCACCCCGAGGAAGCCGGTGTTGCAGAATGCCGCGCAGATCATGACGGTGCCGCGCACCGGGCGGGTCCATCCGGCGAGGGTCGAGAGCGCGTAGCCGACGCCGAGGCAGGCGAAGAGGGACGCGGTGCTCGGCGCGAGCGCCCAGGCGACCTCGGCCGTGAGCCGCCGACGCAGCAGCACGTCGAGGGTCAGCGCCGGGAGCGTCACGTCGACGACCAGGGCCGTGAGCGCGACGGCAGCGCGGTCGGAGGCGACGCCGAGGCGCCCGGTGCGACCGATCAGGGCGCCGACGCAGACCAGGGCGAAGAGCCCGAGGAGCGTGGGGATGAGCGCGGCGACGGACACCGGGGCGACGGGTTAGCGCTGGCGCGTGTCGACGTAGAACATGTACCCGATGAGGCACGCCGCACAGCACAGGGTGATGCCCAGGATGATGGCGATGAGCACCAGCGCGACGCGCCAGCCGGTGGGGGGCACATGGCGGGGGGGCGGCGGAGGGGACGGATCGTCGGGGGTGGCGCTCACGGCGCGAGGTATAGGGCCGCGGGCGGGGGCGAGGCTAGCGGTCGCAGCCCCAACGCCGGCGCGGGGGGTGGAACGAGGGCGGCCGCACGATGGGGTGGGGCTGTTGCGGGGGCTCGAAGCAGCGGATGCGACGGAAGACCGTGGGCTCGTCGACCTGCGCGCCGCCGTCGTTGTTGACCGACTGGAACTCCTGGAGCGCCGTGTCGATGACGCCGCTGAAGTTGTCGAGGTTGTAGCCGAAGGGTCGGGGGCCGCACATCACCTGGCGGACCTGCCAGCGGGTGCCGTGGAGGTTGAGGCGCAGCCCGTCGACGGTGCCCTCCGCGGTCTGTGTCACGACCCAATGGGAGAGCCCCGGGAGGCACGGGCCGGGCTCGCTCACGTTGGGGGCGGTGTCCCAGGAGTACGCGTCGATCTGCCCGGTGAGCCGGTTGCCGTTCTGGTGGATCTCCAGCACGAAGGAGTACCAGGCCTCGTTGCCGGGGTACCACCGCAGCGACTTCCACACGCCCTCGATGGGATTGGCGCACTGCGCGCGGTCGGCGGGGGGCGGGAGCCGGGCCCGCTGCTCCTCGACCGTGGCGGGCGCGAGCGAGGGCAGCAGCACCAGCGCCCCGAGGAGCGAGACCAGCCCGACGAGCGCGACGCGGCGGCGCACGCGCGGGCTCACCGCGAGCACCCCGAGCGCGACGGCGGGCGGAACGAGGGCGGCGCCACGACGGGGTGAGGCACCGCCGTGGGCTCGTAGCAGCGGATGCGACGAAACACCGTGGGGTCGTTGATGGCCCGGCCGCCGTCGTTGTTCACCGACTGAAACTCCTGGATCGACGGGTCGATCACCCCGGTGAAGTGATCGAGGTTGTAGCCAAACGAGCGCGGGCCGCACCAGACGTTCTGCACCGACCAGCGGGTGCCCCAGAACTCGATGCGGCCGCCGTCCGCGAAGCCCTCGGCGGACATCCCCACCTCCCAGTGGTGGATGCCTGGCATGCATGGGGGCGCCTCGGAGCCCTGCGGGCCGGCGCCGAACCAGGCGTGCGCCGTGATGCGCCCCACCACCGGGATGCGCCCCGCCACGCCGCGCAGGTTGGGCGACCGGGCGCCCCGGGGGTCGCGGCGTACGTCGAGGGTGAAGCTCATCCACTCGTCATACGGGGACTCGTATTTGTGCGAGACCCAGACGCCCTCCAGAGGGTCGGCGCAGACCGCGGGCGGGGGCAGCCGGGCGCGCTGCTCCTCGACGGTGGCGGGGGCGAGCGAGGGCAGCAGCACCAGCGCGCACCCGACGCCCAGGAGCGCCCACCCGGGGCCGCGCCGACGCGGCCGACTCACGGGGTCGCCCCCGGCGCGGCGATGTCCCGGAGCACGCCGTTCATCTGCTCGCGCGCGGCGGCGTCGTCGGCGGTGGTGGTGCCGTCGAGCGAGCGCACGTCGGTGGTCGAGAGCCCCACCCGCGTCGCGAAGGCCTGCGCGTGGAAGCCCAGCACGGCCCGCTCGGCGAAGGCGTTGGCCTCCTCGCCGCGGGCCCGAGAGAAATCCGCGCAGGTGAGCTGCGTGCCGAGCGGCGAGCGCAGGCACACCCGGAGCGCGGCGTCGGCGCCGGTGACCAGCACCTCGAAGCCGCGGTCGTCCGAGCGCAGCCGCGGCGAGCGCCCGAGGAGCGTGCCCGCCCGCGCGACCGCGTCGCCCGTGCCCGTCGCCCGCACGTGCGCCGGGAGCGCGAGCCCGAGGCGCCGCAGCGTGCCGGCGTCCTTCTGCATCGCCCGCTCGTAGTACCCGTACGCCGCCGCGTCGCGACCCAGCCCCCGCGACGCCTCCGCGGCCACCGCGGCCACCCGCGCCTGGAGCAGCACCTCCGCGCTCGGCAGGGCCGTGAGCGCACGATCGGCCAGCGCCAGCGCCTGCGACTCGTCGCCCTGCGCGAGCCGCACCTCGGCCTCGAGCGCGTCGTGCAACGGAAGGATGGCCGGGAAGGCCCGCTCCTCGCGTCGCGCGTCGCGCAGCGCCACGGCCACCACGCCAGGGCCGAGCACCCGCACGAGGTCGCCCACCAGCCAGGTGGGCACGGGCTCGATGCCGCGGCGCACGTACATCCGCAGCGTCGCGTCGAGCCGGAGCTCGTCGGTGAGGGCGTTGGTCACGCGCTCGTCGTCGGGCCAGGCGCGGGCCCGCGTGACGAGGCTCCCGGCGCTGCCGCCCACGCGCGCGGTGAAGCCCGCGGCGCTCGCCCGCTCGGCCTCGAGCTCGGCCTCGAGGGCCCGCAGCGAGCGGCGCAAGAGGGCGTGCGCGCCGAGGGCCTGCTCCTGGTCGCTGGCCACGAGGCCGCGGCGGTCGGGGCGGTCGATGGCGCGGTCGATGAATCGCAGCCCGGCGCTCCCCTCGCCCGCCACGAGCAGCACCGTGGCGACGGCGACGTCGGTCTCGGCGTGGTCCTGGTCGCGCAGGTTGGCAGGCTGGCGGATGCGCCAGCGTTGCATGTCTCGCAGGGCGTCGACGGCCTGCACGGTGCGCCCGGTGTCGAGGTAGAGCCGCGCCAGCAGCCGCCACGGGTTGGCGGTCGTGAACTCCAGGCGGTGGGTGCCCGCGATGAGCATCCGCTCGGCCTCGTCGTAGCGCAGCACGGCGAGCGCCCCGAGGGCTGCGTTGTAGGCGTGCACGGTGACGTGGGGCGCCGTGGCGGGGCTCACGTCGGTGCTGCCCTGCGCGCGTCGCACGGCGTGCTGGTAGGCGTCGAGGCAGGCCTGGTACTGAGGCTGGCGGGAGCGGGCGGCGCCCTCCACGGCGCAGAGCGCGTTGCGCCCGAGCGACTGCTGCCACGGGTCGGTGGTGCGGATGGCCCTCTGCGCGAAGTCGCGCGCCTCGGTGAGCCGGTCGAGGTGCACCAGGGGCCAGGCGTGCTCGGCGAGCAGGTCGGGGTCGTAGAGGTAGTCGTGAAACTCCAGGACGTGGAGCTGGTACTCGTACTCCTCCATCTCGCCCGCGAGCGCCTGCGTCGCGAAGAGGATGTCCCGGTGCAGCTGCCACGGCGCGCCCGCCACCCGCGTGCTGCCGTAGCGCGTCTCGTAGACCTCCCGCGCGTGCCCCAGGTGGAACATCGCGCGCGACAGCGAGCCCTCGGCCTCGCGGAGGGCGCAGCCGAGCACGTAGTTGCCGACGATGGAGTCGGGCTCGGCGCGGAGGATGGCCTCGGCCTTCGCGCGCGCCGTCACCAGGCGGTTGTCGTTGTAGAGCCGCAGGGCCTCCTGCTCGAGGGGGGTGGCCTGAGCGGGCACCTGCTGGGCCACGCCCGCGCGGCCGCCGGACAGCGCCAGCGCGCCGGCCAGCAGCAGCCAGAGCCCCCGTCGCAAGGGTCGGCTGCGGGTGGGAGTCATCGCCGCATCGTGCTCCGGGCGAGGCGCTCAAGGGGCTCGGTGAGGCACTCGCGCAGCACGGCCTCGACGTTGTCGGTGCCGGGCGCGAGCTCGAGGCGGTGGCCGAAGATGTACGGTGCGAGGGCCTCGACGTCCTCGGCGCTGACGTAGTCGCGCACGCGGGTGAGCGCCCTCGCCTGGAGCGCGGGGATCATCAGCACCAGCGAGCGGGTGGAGGCTCCCTGGAGGATGCGCGGGTCGGAGCGGGTGCGGCCGGCGATGTCGACGAGGCACTCGCGCACCTCCGGGGCGACGTGGATCTGGTTCTCGACCACGGCGCGCGCGTCGACGATCTCCGTGCGGGTGACCCGCGCGAGGTCGCTGCCGGCGCCGGCGCGGCGGGACTTGAAGCTCGCGAGCACCTCCAGCTCGGCCTCGCGGTTGATGTGGTGCATCTTGACCTTGAAGAGGAAGCGGTCGAGCTGCGCCGAGGGGAGTGGGAAGGTGCCCGCGAGGTCGAGGGGGTTCTGCGTCGCGATGACGAAGAAGAGCTCGTCGAGCTTGCGGGTGCGGTTGTCGATGGTGGTCTGCTTCTCGGCCATCGCCTCGAGCATGGCCGACTGTACCTTCGGCGACGTGCGGTTGATCTCGTCGGCCAGCACCACGTGCGCGAAGATGGGCCCCGCGCGGAAGAAGAACTTGTTGGTGTTGGGGTCGAAGATGGTCGTGCCGGTGACGTCGCTCGGCAGCAGGTCCGGCGTGAACTGGATGCGCCGGAAGGTCGAGATGTCGTCGTCGGGCTTGTCGTCGATGATGCAGTCGCCGAGGGCCTTGGCGAGGGTGGTCTTGCCCGACCCGGGGTAGTCCTCGAGCAGCATGTGGCCGTCCGCGAGCAGGGCGATCACCAGCAGCTCGATGACCTCGTCGCGGCCGCGCACCGCCGTCTGGAGCCGCGAGCGCAGCCGCTGCACCACGCTGTACGCCCCGTTGAGGTCGGTGATCGCCGGGGCCGGCGTGTGGGTGACGTGCTCGCTCTGGTTGAAGTCGCTGTCCATGGCGTTCGTTCGGTCTCCTTGGGTCATCGCGCGTCGAGCCAGGACGCCGGGTTGAGCAGGCCCACCACCCGGCGCCAGCGCTTCGTGCCCGCGGCGAGCTCGCGCCGCAGCGCCCGGAGCCCGTCGCGCCACTGCCGCCGCGAGAGCGCCTCGGCGTCGGGGGTGTTCTTCGAGGGGTCGCCCAGCCGCGCCGAGAGGTGCATCGCGGTCAGCTTCGCGAAGCTGGGGGCGACCTTCTCCACGCGCGCCGCGAAGCGCTCGCGGGGCTCGCCGTACTCGCGCACGAGGCCCGCCTCGGCCAGCACGTCGAGCGCCTTGCGGTAGCCCACCCGCGGCAGCGAGCGCGAGGCCGAGAGCAGCACCCGGGCCCGGCGCCAGAGCTTCACCAGATAGAGGGCGGCCAGCGCGGCGCCGAGCAGGCCCAGGAGGCCGTAGCCGAGGTCGCGGCCGTAGTGGTGCTGCGGGGCCCGGTCCCGGGGGCGCGGCTGCTCGGGGTCCGGCGGCTGCTGGCGGGCCATCTCGCCGAGGATGCGCTGGAGGTCCTCGTCGGTGCCCTGCCCCGGCGGGTCGAGGTTTCGCTCCGCGGCGATGTCGAGCACGATCCAGCCGTAGCCGGTGACGTAGATCTCGGGCCAGGCGTGGGCGTCGCCGCCGCGCAGCAGGATGGTCGAGCCGCCGCGGCGGTTGCTCTCGTCGGAGTGGTAGCCCGCGCTGATGCGCGCTGGGATGCCCAACGAGCGCCACAGGAACACCGCGCTGTGCGCGAAGTGCACGCAGTACCCCGTGCGGTTGCCGAAGAGGAAGTCCGAGGTCGGGTCGGGCACGCCAGCGTGCCGGGCGCGCGTCGAGTAGATGAGCTCGTGGTCGAGGTAGAGCTTGATCGCCAGCGCCTGCGCGAAGGGGTCGCTGCGCAGCCGCTGGGGCAGCCGCTGGTTGACCACCCGCTGCGCGAGCTCGCGGTACCGCGGGTCGGCCGGGGGCTGCGTGTAGTACGCGAGCACCTCGGGGGACCACCGCGGGTCGCCCGCTCCGCGGCCCGTGAGCCGGCGGTAGTCGACGCTCTGCGCGAGCGACTCGAAGCGCCATGCCCGTAGGAAGCGCTGCGGGTTGGGGTTGGCGGCGGGGAGGTACCGGATCGGCGACTCCAGCGCGAAGGGGTGGTTGTGCTGCGCGAGCACGGCGATGAGGCCGTGCACCCGGGCGCGCCCGTTGGTGGTCACCGGGTCGCGGACGCGCAACTCCATGGTGGGCAGGTCGTCGACCAAGTCGCCGTCGACGTCGGTGCGCGTGGTAGGCGCGAGGCGCGTGCCGCTGAACTGGCTCCAGACCTCCTGCCGGAAGTAGTAGGCGCCGGAGGGCGGCGAGTAGTCGTCGTCGAGGATGACCACGGCCATCGGCGTCGGGGAGTTGCTCGGCGACTGGTCGTCGCTCAGGCGCTCGCTCGCCGACGGGGGCGGCGGACGGCCGCCGTCGCGCGAGCCCGAACCCGCGCCGCCGTCGATGTCGATGAGGTTGGGCATGGGCACGTCGCCCGCGTCTCCCCCTCCCCCCGCGCCGCCGTCGCTGGCGTCGCCGCCGCCCGACGCGCCGCCGTCGCCGCCGTCGCCGCCCGACGCGCCGCCGTCGCCCCCGTCGCCGCCCGACGAGCCACCGCCATCGCCGCCGTCCTGCCCTGCGCTCGGGCCGCCGTCGCCAGCGTCGCCGCGGTCGCGCCGGTCGTCGCCGCCGTCGGGGCCCCGCCCGGAGCCGCCGCCGGCGTCGCGCCCGGGGCTGGGGCCGTGCCCGTTGCCCGCATCGGGCGTGGGCCGCGGCGGCTGCCCGAGGCCCGCGTCGCTCATGGCCAGCTCGCTCATCGGCTGGGGCATCGGCGCGCCGACGACCTGGATCACCCCGACCGCCGAGAGCGCCAGCATCACCAGCATCACCAGCGACGAGAGCGCCCGCCCGCTACGGGTCTCTGCCACCAGCAGCAGCGCCAGGAGCGTCACCGCCGCGCCGCCGATGCCGAGGAGCACCTGGGCCGGGTCGATGCCTTGCTGCCAGGCCCAGTCGGAGAGCCACAGCGGGCGCGCGATGACGCCCTCCCGGTGCGACGCGAACACCGACGTGAACGCCACCGTGACGAGCCCGAGCTCCAGCGCCATCACGGCCGGGCGGCGCACCGCCAGCATGCGCAGGGCCGCCACGGACGAGAAGGCCAGGGCCCCGAAGCGCAGCACGCTCGCCGTGACCAGCGCGTTGGCCGGGCCGGCGAGCTCGGCCAGGGCCTCGGTGCCCACCGCGAGCGCGGCGCCGCGCCAGAGGACGAAGGCCAGGAGCCCGAGGGCGCCGAGGCCCACCGCGGGGCGCACCCGCGACCGGCCGAGCGCCTCGCCCGCCGCGACGCCCAGCACGGCGCCCAGCATGGCCGCGACGAGGGCCTCGCCGAGCGCGACGCCCCAGCTCAGCGAGAAGGCGGCGAGGGCCATGGCGAGGGCCCGCACGCCGTGGCGCCACCCGGCGAGGGCGCGGCGGAGGGGCTTCACGCCGCCTCCAGCGAGCGGTGGTGGCCGCCCGGGTAGACGTGGCCGCCCGCGCGGTCGACGAGGGTCACCGGGGCGCGGGTGGTGGCGAGCGCCCGGAGCACGGCCGCGACCTCAGCGCCGGGCGCGGGGGTCACCACGCCCTGGGCGGCAGGCGTGCGCACCTGGAACGCGAGGCGCGACCACCAGGTGGTCTTCACGATGGGGACGATGCCGTCGGTGCACACCACGAACTCCACGGGCGACTGCATCTGGTTGGGGGCGGTGCGGGCGCGCACGGTGGCGACCACGCGGTCGAGCCAGGGCCCGGGGCGCCCCGGCACGAAGACCACCGCGCGGGCCAGTCCCCCCGGGGTGGCCCTGGACAAAAAGTCCGCCAGGCCGGCGCCGCCGAGTTCGGTGGGCGTCGAGGCCGAGCGGGCGAGAAGCTCCAGCGCCTGCACGGGCGACTTCGCGTAGGTGTCGTTGCCGTCGGCCCCGAGCACCCACTCGGCGCCCAGCGCGCCGGTGTCAACGGCGACCCTCGCGGCGCCGGCCGCGGACTCGTCCCCGGTGCCCGTGACGAGGTAGGCGACGGTCTGTCGGGTGGGCGCGATGGCGCGCTCGGGGGTGCGCACCACCAGCTGGCGAGACCGCGCGAAGACCTTCCAGAGGACGAACTTGATGGGGTCGCCCGGGGCGTAGTGGCGCAGGTCGACGCGCTCGCCCTCGGGGGGCCCGGCGGGGTTGGAGATCTCGTCGCCGCCCGCGATCGAGCGAACGACCCGCATCTGGCGAAGAGCGCCCATCGAGGGGACGAAGCGCACCACCCGCTCCTGGCGCACGGTGAAGGTCACGCGGGTGAGGCCGAAGGCGTCGCTCACCTCGATGCGGCGGGCGATGCTCTCGTGCAGCCCACGGCGGCGGGCGGTGACCTCTTCATGGAGTCGTCGCTTGAGGGGCACCAGGCGTACGGACGCCTCGGGGGCGTCCCAGTTCCACCGGAGCTTCACGAAGGGCACGAACCACAGGCTGGACATGGAGAATCCGGTGCGAGCGGCGTAGCCACACTCCAGGCGCAGGGCCTCCTCGTCGCGCTGCTTGCGCCCCTGGCGCCACAGCACCAACGCGGTGACGGTCGTGCTGAGCATCGACGCGAGGCCGAGCGCCACCCCGACCGTGCCCACGACCAGGAGCAGCAGGTCGATCTGCCGGAGGCCATAACGGAGGAGCGCGAAGCCGCAGCCGGCCATCACCAGCAGCCCGAGCGCGGTGAAGGGGAAGACGTCGACCGCCCTCCGCACGGGCGCCGCGACGCGGCGAAGGAGCGGGCGCAGGGATCGTCGGGGGGTGACGGACGGCATCAGGGCGTTGGAGGGTTTTGACTCACCAGCGGGCGCTCACGGAGCATGGCACACCAACCGACTACGCGGCGATGTTGATCCCCCTTCGCCCGCGGCGCCCGTGCGGCGCGGAGCATTTCAGCCGATGGCCGCGAGCGCGCTTCGCCACTGGGTCACATCGGAGGCGCGGAGCGCGACCTCGGCGCCGTGCGCGAGGGCGCCGTCGAGCGGCGCGTCGACCTGCGAGAGCGCGAGCACCGGCACGCGGCCGAGGAGGGGATGAGCGCGAAGCGCACGGAGGATCGCCAGGGGGTTGAGCCCGAGCAGGTCGAGGTCGAGCACGATGGCGGCGGGGGGCTCGAAGCCGACCGTGAGAAGGTCGTCGTAGAGCCCGTGGTGTTCGACGAGTCGCCAGGAGGGCAGCAGCAGCTCGCCGAAGCGGCGGTGGACCTCCGCGTGCTCGGTGAGCACCACCACGGCGCGCGGCTCGACCGGGGCGGGGTGGGTGACCGCGATGGAGATGCCCCGCGACTGGAGGTAGGCCGCCGCGTCGGGCAGCGCGATGCGCACGCTGCGACCCACGGTCCGGGAGGCCCGGAGCGCGCCGCGGCGCACGGCCTGGAGCACGGTGGTCTTGTGGAGCCCGGCGAGCCGGGCCACCTCGCCGGCATGCAGCAGCTTCGGCGGGCCCCCGATGGGCGGGACGGCGTCGGGCACGACCCTCAGCTTCGGCATCACCGCGCAGGGATAGCGCAGAGGGCCCCCGGACCGCCATCGGGCGCCGGGACCTCGGGCGTGTGGAAGTGTGATGCGCCGGAAAGTTGTATGGCCCGGTCAGGAGCGCCCACAGAGATCAGCCCATGGGACTCGTCGTGGTCGCGCTCATCATCGGCCTCGTGGCGTCGGATCTGGTCGGGCTGCTCCAGCGCGCGAGGCAGTGAGCAGGGCAGTTTCATCCGCGGCCTGGATGACGGACCATGCGCGCGCCGATGAATGTCCACGACCTGACCGGCACCAATCGCTCGGTAAACCCCGATGGCGACGATGGCACCCTCCCTCTTCCCTCCCCTGCACGCACCGGATGTTCGCGTGAGCCGTGACGACGACAGCGCCCCGGCGTACGTCCAACGAGCCCGCGAGGGTGACGCGAGGTCTTTCCAGGAGCTCTTTCGCGCGCACCGGCGCGACGTGGCGCGGCTCGTCGGGCGCCTCCTGGGCCCGCGGCCCGAGGTCGAAGACGTGGTGCAGGAGGTGTTCATCCAGGTGTTCCGCTCGCTGCCCAACTTCCGGGGCGAGTCGCGCTTCACCACCTGGCTCCACCGGGTGACGGTCAACGTCACGCTGATGCACCTCCGCTCCGCCCGCAGCCGCCCGCGGCTGGGCAACGAGCTCCTCGAAGAGCCCGCCGCCCCGGAGGGCGCCTCCCCCGCCGACCACGCCGCCCGCAACCAGCGCCTCCGCGCCCTCTACAAGATCCTCGACACCCTCTCGGACAAGAAGCGCGCGGTGTTCATCCTCCACGACCTCGACGGCGTGCCCGCGGCGCAGATCGCGGCCATGGTCGACAGCCCCGTCCTCACCGTCCGCACGCGCCTCTTCTACGCCCGCCGGGAGGTCTACGCCGCCATGGCCGAAGACCCGACGCTGGAGTCCATCGCCCGCGACCTTGCCGCGGCCGACGCCCCCTCCGAGACTGTGAGCCCGCGATGAGCGATCATCCCTCCACCGACGCCCTGCGCGCGCACCTCGACGCGGCCGACCCTGCCCTCGGCGCCCACCTCGACGCGTGCGGCGAGTGCACCCGCCGCGCGGCCCGGCTCTCGGGTGGGCTCGCCGCCCTCGACGAAGCCCGCCGCCTCACCCCCGTCCCCCCGGCGTGGGAGCGCATGGACGACGTGCTCGCCCGCGAGGCCCAGAGCGTCTCGCAGAACATCCGCTCGGGCCGCCTGCGCCCGGCGGCGCGGGTCCCGTCGTGGGTCGCCACCGGGCTCGCCATGGCCGCGGGCGTGGGCCTCCTGCTGGGGGGCCGCGCCCTCCGGAAGTCGCAAGAGACCCCGACGGTCGCCCCCATCGCGTCGCGCCCGGCGCCGACGGTGGCCCCCGCCCCGGTGCTCACGCCCTACGAGGGTGTCGTGCTGCTCGCCGCGGGCGGCGCCCGCTACCGCGAGCCGGGTGTCGAGGCCGGTGCGCTGCTCGCCCGCACCACGGGGCTGCGCGAGGGCGCCAGCGTCGAGACGCCCGACGCCGCCCGCGCGGTGTTCACCGTGCGCTCGGGCTGGACGGCCGACCTGCGCCCCGGGTCGTCGATGAAGCTCTCGCAGCTTCGCACCGAACAGACCGTGGTCACCCTCGACCGGGGCGAGCTCGCGCTGACCCCGGGCGCCGGCCAGACGCTGCCCGCGCGGGTGCTCCACGATGGCTGGTCGGTCGAGGCGCACGGCCCCCTGCTCGCGCGAGTCGAGCCCTCGGTGCTGCGGGTGGTCGTGCTCGCCGGTCGCACCGACATCCGTCGCGGCGACGCGGAGGCCTTCACGGTCACCGGCCCCCTGGTGATGGACCTTCCCCTCGACGGCAGCCCGCCCACCCGATCGACGCTCACCGCGGCCGACCAGGCGGCGCTCGACCTCGACGCGCTCTCGGCCCTGGGGACCTCCTTCGAGATCCCCACCATCGATCCGACGGCGACGCTCACGCTGCTCCACCACGGCGCCCTCCCCTCGGCGCTGGAGTCCATCCGCCTCGCGGGCCCCGGCACCATCCAGGCCCGCGTCGGTCGCGCCGAGATGCGCCTGGAACTCGGCGCCGGCGTGACGCCCCGCTGGGCGACCTTCCGCAGCGCCGTCGCTCCCACGGTGGCCCTCAACCGCATCGCCTCGGCCGCCGCGCCGGTCGCCACCGCCCCGGTGGACAACGCCCCGGGACTGAGCCCGGCGGCCCTGCGCGCGATCTCGAACAGCACCGCGTCGCGCATCCGTCACTGCTTCCTGCGCTGCGTGGAGACCAACGCCTGCCGGCAGCCGCTCTCCGGGGGCGTCACCTTTTCCGTCTCCGAAGCCGGGCGCGCGACCCTCGGGGCCCTCGACCCCTCCCTCGAAGGCGCGCGGCGCTGCCTGGTGACCGACGCGCAGTTCCTCCCGGTGCCCCGCACCGGGAGCCCCTACGACCTGCGGGTCGCCGTGGGCAACGGCGGCCGCTGACCCTCCGCCCTGCGTCCCTACCGCACCTCGTAGACGACCCCCCCGAACACCGCCCTCCCCGGCAAGGGGTAGCCCAGGAAGTCCTGGATGGGCGCCGTCACCGCCGTCACGTCGCCGATGGGGTTGCACAGCGGCCGGCTCGCCGTGCGCTGACCGAGCAGGTTGGTGACCTCCAGCGTCGCGCCCCACCCCTGGAGCACCCGCGGTGACCAGCCCAGTCGAAGGTCGGCCAGCACCCGCGCGGGGATCGCCGTGCAGTTCGAGCGGTCGAGCCACGCCGACGACACCGCGGACACCGAAATCGCCGCGCGCGCGTCGGCCACCCTCCCCTCCAGGCTCACCGAGAGGTCGCCCCACGGAACGCCCGGGACGCTGCGCCCGCGGTCGCCGCCGTCGCCGAGCAGCTCCGGGTCGAGCAGCGCGCCCGCCACGGTGAGGGTCAGCTGTTCGCGCCAGCGCACCCGCGCGCCGAGCTCCAGGCCGGTGATCGCCACGCGGCCGAAGTTCTCCGCGCGAAATCGCCCGGGGCCCACCTGCACCAGCGCGATGAGGTCGGACGCGTCGCGCAGGTAGCCCCCGAACTCGGCCGCGACGCTCCACGCCCCGCGTTGGGTGGTGATCGCCAGGGCGGCGTCGACGAAGCGCGAGCGCTCGGGGCGCAGGGCCGCGTTGCCCACGATCACCCCGCGGTCGCCGAAGCGCTCGGGCAGCGTCGGGGCCCGCGCGGCGAGGCCGCCGTGGGCGCGCAGCTCCAGCGCCCGCCCGAGGCGCAGGTGGGCCCCGACGCGCGGGCTCAGCAGCCCCATCGACTCGCGCTGCGAGGGCGTCGCGTCGGCGATCGCCTCGGCCACGAGGCCCGCCGACGCCCGCAGCGCGCCCAGCGTCACCGTCGACTCCAACCCCACGGTGAGCGCCTGCCGCGAGGCGTCGACCAGCGTGGCCCCGGCGCCCGGCACGAAGCCCTCCGACCGGCCCCGCAGCAGGAGCTCGTGGCTCACCCGCGCGAAGCGCCGCCGCGCCCGCACCTCCGCCTGCGCGCGCCACGTGTCGCTCGTTGCGCGGTAGCCCGTGATCGACGCCCCGCCCGACGCGCCGCGCCCGTCGAAGAGGTCGCCGCGCACCATCGCCGTCGCCGAGAGCCCGAGGTCCCAGGCCTCGCGGCGCCAGTCCCACGACGCCCGCGCGAGGATGCGCCGCTGCTCCTGGAAGGGCCCCACCACCGCGGTCTCGCCGGGCCCCGCGACGCCGCGGTGCAGCCAGCCGCCGAGCACCAGCAGGCAGCCCGTGGAGTGCGCCGTGGGAGCGCCCAGGCAGACCCGATAGAGCCCGTCGAGGGCGTCCCCGCCGTTGTTCACGCGCTCGGCGACCCGGCCCGCGGAGGCCGTGCGGTTGCCGGGCTCGTAGTACGAGAAGTCCCCGTCGGTGCCGCGGTAGCTCAGGGCGAAGAGCACCCGCAGCGCGCCGAGGCCCGCCCCCGCGCCCGCGGACATCCGACGCGCGCCGAAGGATCCGGCGCCCGCCGCGGCCCAGGCGATGGGCCGCGCGGTGACGTCGCGCAGTCGCAGGTCGACGGCGCCGCCGAGGGCCCCGACGCCCAGGCGCACCGGCACCACGCCGCGGTAGACGTCCGCCCGCGCGAGCAGCGCCGGGGGGATCACCGAGAGGTCGACGCCGTCGCTCGCCGCGTCGTTGAGCACCACGCCGTCGAGCGCCACCGTGAGGTGCGCCGAGGAGGCTCCGCGCAGCACCAGGGTCTCCGCCGCGAGGTCGCCCCCGTTGCGGCGCACGTGCAGCCCCGGGGCGTCGTCGAGCAGCGAGCCCACCGAGGCCGCAAGGCGACCGCGCTCGCCGAGGTCGATGGCAGTGCTCGCGCCCAGCGTGTCCGCGGGGTCGTCGCCCGCGGCGCGACGCGGAGCCCGCACTGTTGCGCCCGGGGCGATGGTCTGCGCCGACGCGCCCGAAGCGAGCAGCGATGCCCCGACCAACATCCATACAGTTCGACGCAGCAGCACCGGGTGAGCGCCACGGTGTACCCCGAGACGACGGCCGATGGACGCGCGCTCCCACGGGGCGTGCGATCGCGGTGGATGGGGTTGCGCCGCCGCGGAGCCCTGGGGCAACCGGAAGCGCACCGGGATGCGTCGGGCCCTGCTCGTTGACGATAGCCCGGTGCTCCGCTCCACGGTGGCGCAGAGCCTGGAGGACGCGGGCTGGTCCGCGAGCATCGCGTCCGACGCCGTGGAGGGGCTCATCGCGGCGCTCGCGGCGCCGCCGGACGCGGTCGTCAATGACCTCTGGATGCCAGTCTTCTCGGGGCTGCAGCTCTGTCAACTCCTGCGGGGTGCAGCCCACGACGGCGCAAATCCCCGTACTTCTCTGCCCCGGCAGCGCCGACCGTCGCGCGCGGGCAACCGGGTCGAGGTCGCCGACGAAGCCTCCGGCGGGGTCATTCCGTCATGACGAAGGTAAAGCAGAACTGCCGCGCCCCGGCGTCGGGCGTGGTCACGGTCATGGTCGCCGCGCCGCCCGCGTAGGGGAGCTCGACCCGGTAGCCCGCGACGCCCTTGCGGTTGACCGCGCTCACGTCGCGCACCACCTCGGGGTGACCCGCGAGGCGCAGCGTGAGGTGGGCCGTCACCGTCGCCCCGGTCGGGAACCACCCCGCGTCGTCGATGCCCACCGCGCCCACCAGCGCGCGCGCCGGGGGCAGGTCGGCGAAGTGGAAGGTCAGCGTGCCGTCGGTCTGCGGGTGGGCGTAGATGCACCTGAGCTCTGCGCCGTCGAAGCGGTGGGCTTCGGCCCGCACGCGGTTCCACTCGGGTCCGTGGCAGCCGAGCACCGCGCCCTCGAGCGGGCACGGGCCGTTGTCGGCGCCGCCCACGCGCTCGGCGGTGACGCGCGCGCCGAGCTCGCGGCTGGCGTCGAAGACCACCCGCCCGAGGTGGTGCGCCGCGACCTCCCAGCGCGCGGCCCGACCCTCGCGGTCGACCGCCGCCCCGAGGCCGAAGCGCCCGAGCAGCGGGGCCAGCCCGGCGGGCTGCGGGGCCACGCCGTAGAGCCGGCGCACCCCGTGGACGTCATCCATCTGCGGTACGCCCCAGAGCGCGGGCACCGGCGATGCCAGGGCCACCAGCTCCGGGGCCTCGTCGGCGACCACCACGAGGTCGCGCGGGCCCGCCTCGCGGCGGATCGTGCGCACCACTGCGCGCCGCGGGTCAGTCTTCTCCCGGGCGCGTTCGAGGGCCCACCACGCCCCGCCCAGGGCGAGCGCGCCCACGAGCACGCCGAGGGCGTCGCGCGCGACGGGCCTCACGCGGCCTCCAGCCAGCGCCGCCGCCAGTGCTCCAGCACCAGCAGGGAGTAGAGCAGCTTGCGATGGTCGCGCTCGCCCGCGAGGTGCTCGCGCATCGCCCGCTCGACCACCGCGGGCTCGAACCACCCTGTCATCCGCAGGCGCGCGGGCGAGAGCGTGTCCTGCATCAGCTCGCGGAGGGGGCCGCGCAGCCAGCGGCCCACCGGGGCGCCGAAGCCCTTCTTCGGGCGCTCGAGGATGGCCCTCGGCACCCGCGCCCCGAGGGCCTTGCGGAGCAGATACTTGGTGGTGGTTCCGCGCAGCCGGAGGTGCTCCGGGAGCGCGAGGCAGAAGGTCACGACCTCGGTGTCGAGCAGCGGCGCGCGGGCCTCCAGCGAGACGCGCATCGTGGCGCGGTCGACCTTCTGGAGCACGCCCTCGGAGAGGTACACCTGGAGGTAGAAGGCCGTCGCGGCGTCGAAGTCCGTCGCGGCCCCGGCGCCCGCCGCGCGGGCCGCGTCGAGGCAGCGGTCGGCCCCGCCGCGCAGGGCCTCGCCGAGCAGCGACGGCAGCGCGTCGGGGTCCATGGGCGCGAGCCAGCGGGCGTGGCGCTCGGCCCCGCGGGCGCGCATCCCCTGAGCCATCTGCTGGAGCTTGAAGGCCGTGGAGAAGTTGGCGTCCGTGGCGGGGAAGAGCCGCGAGAGGGCGGCGAGGCCGCGGCCCGCGGCGGCGCTCGTCGGCAGGCGGGAGAGCACCTGGTCGACCACGAAGGTGGGGTAGCCGGCGAGGATCTCGTCGCCGCCGTCGCCGCCGAGGGCCACGGTGACATCGCGTCGCGCGAGCCGCGCGAGGAGGGTGGTCGGGAGGATGGAGCTGTCGGCGTGCGGCTCGTCCATCGCGTCGAGGGTGGGCGGCACGAGGTCGAGGAGGGCTCGCTCGGAGAGCACCTCGGTGACGTGGTCGGTGCCGAGGTGCCGCGCCACGAGCTCGGCGTGGGCGCTCTCGTCGAAGCTCGGGTCGTCGAAGCCGATGGCGAAGGTCTTGACGCGCGGGTGCGCCGCCACAGCGCAGGCCGCCACGAAGCTGGAGTCGATGCCGCCGCTCAGGAACACCCCGACGGGCACGTCGGCGACGAGGCGCCGGGCGACCGCGCGCTCGACCCGGCGCGAGAGCTCCTCGGTGAGCTCGCGCTCGTCGCCGCGCAGGCGCACGCCCGTGCGGGGCGCCCACCAGCGGTCGACGGCGACGCCGCGGTGGGTGTTCCATCGCAGGCGCTCGCCGGGGCCGAGCTTTCGCACCTGGGCGAGGATGGACCGCGGCTGCGGCACGAACTCGTGCACGAGGTACTGCGCCACCGCGACCGGGTCGACCTCACGCCGGGCGCGCACCTCGGGGTGCACCAGCAGGGCCGAGAGCTCGCTCGCGAAGGCCACGCCGCCGGTGCCGCGCTCGTCGCCGAGGGGCGCGTAGTAGAGGGGCTTCTTGCCGAAGCGGTCGCGCGCGAGGGTGAGCGTGCGCTCGGGGGCGCTCCAGTGTCCGAAGGCGAACATCCCGTGGATGCGCTCGAGCGCGCCTTCGCCCCAGGCGTCGAGGGCGTGCAGGAGCACCTCGGTGTCGGAGCGGCCGCGGAAGGTATAGCCAAGCGCGGCGAGCTCGGCGCGCAGCGCGGCGAAGTCGTAGATCTCGCCGTTGAAGGTGAGCATCGCGGCGGCGTCGGGGCCCAGCATCGGCTGCGCCCCGGTGGGCGAGAGGTCGACGATGGAGAGCCGGCGGTGGCCGAAGGTGCAGCCCGGCATGGCGTGCACGCCGTGGCCGTCGGGGCCGCGGTGCGCGAGGCGGTCGGCCATCGCGCGCACGAGCGCGACGTCGGGGAGCGCGTCGTCAGGGAGGGCGAGGCCGGCGATGCCGCACATGGGACGGTGCGAGCCTAGCGCGCGGGCTTCGGGGCCTGGTCGAGGTTGACGGTCTCCCCCACGAGGTAGGTCTTCTTGCCCTGGGACTCGTGGTAGGTGCGGATGAGGATCTCGCCCAGCAGCCCCATGAGGAGGAACTGCACCCCGAGCGAGAACAGGAACACCGCGAGCAGCAGGAGGGTCACCGGCTGGAGCCACTCGCCCGGCCGGTGGAACACGTGCATCTTGATGAACTGCGCGACGAAGATGACTCCGGAGAGCGTGCCCGTGGCGCAGAGCGCGAAGGCCGGGCGCCCGAAGAAATAGATGGGCTTGGTGGAGTAGCCGCCGAGGAAGGTGACCGTCAGCAGGTCGAGCAACACCTTGAAGACGCGGCCGAGGCCGTACTTGCTCACGCCCGCGCGGCGCGGGTGGTGGGTGACCTCCATCTCGGTGACCCGGGCGCCCGCCCAGGAGGCGTAGATGGGGATGAATCGGTGCATCTCGCCGTAGAGACCGTAGGGCTCGAGCACCCAGCGGCGGTAGGCCTTGAGGGTGCAGCCGTAGTCGTGGATGCGGACGCCGGTGACCCAGCCGATGAGCCAGTTGGCGATGACGCTCGGGAGGCGGCGGGTGAGGGCCTTGTCCTGGCGATCTTTGCGCCAGCCCGAGACGACCTCGAAGCCCTCGTCGAGGCGCTCGAGGAGCTTGGGGATGTCCTTCGGGTCGTTCTGGAGGTCGGCGTCGAGGGCGACGATGATCGGGCCGCGGGAGTGGTCGATGCCCGCAGCGATGGCCGCCGTCTGGCCGAAGTTGCGGCGGAAGCGCACCACGCGCAGCCACGGGCGCGAGGCGGCCGCGGCGGTCATCAGGGCGAAGGAGCGGTCGCGCGAGCCGTCGTCGACCAGCACGGCCTCGGCGGGCTGCGGCAGCGTGGGCATCGCGGCGTCGAGGGCCTCGAAGAGCGCGGGCAGCGACTCTTCTTCATTGAACACGGGGATGACCAGGCTGAGCGCTGGCGCGCAGGGAGCGTCTGTCGACACGGGCGCGGTCTATCACAAAACACATCGGGGCCGCGAAGGGACTGTTGATCCCCACGCGACCCCGATGATGTACGGAGCGGGTGCTCGGTCAGTCGCGGGGGACGCCGGCGTCGGAGCCGGTGCTGCCGCCGCCGCCGCCGCAGACGCCCATCGGCGCCGTGGCGACGGTGGTCGGGAGGATCTGGGCGCGCTTGGTGGTGAAGCCGAGGCCCACGCCGATGCCGCCCTGGGGGGCGTCGCACGAGGAGGTCGGGGTGCCGGTGGCGATGTCGACGAAGCCCTGGATGAGCGGGCCCGCGGCGTCGCGGAACGCCGCCAGCGCCGGGATGGTGGTGAGGGCGTCGATGAGGTCGGTCTGGCGGAGGTAGCCGCCGAGGTTGCCGCTGAGACCGTCGGTCTCACCCGGGGTGACGCGGAGCTGCGTCTGGAAGAGGTTGAGGTTGAGCGTCGTCCCCATCAGCGAGAGCGGCAGGGAGAAGTTGGGCATGGTGGGGTTGGCGGCCGGCGGGTTCACGCGCAGGCGGCCGTTGACGATGCTGCCCTGGAACTTGAGCCGCGCCGTGGTGAGGTCGCCCGGGGTGGTGAGCGAGCGGTTGTCGATCTGGTACATCTGGTTCGCCATCTGGATGTTCGCGCAGTTGGCGAACGCGGCGTACGCGAAGGGATAGACGCTGACCTGGACCGACGGGTCGTTGAGGGCCGGGCCGAGGGTGCCGTTGACGCCCTCGAGGCGCACGACGATCAGGAACGCGCCCTGGTCGACCTGCTCGTTGAGCGTGTTCTGCACGTTGAGCGAGGCCTGGAACTGCATGATCGTCTGCGCGACGTTGGGCAGCTGGTTGTCGACGCCGCCCTGGCAGCCCATGCCGCCGCCGGCCGAGCCCGCGGCGCAGGTGCCCATGTTCTGGTCGGGGTCGACGGTCGAGAAGTAGTCGCCGTGCGAACAGTCGGCGGCCTGCTGGCTGGCGGTGCGGCTCGGGGAGTTACGGCCGTCGAGGTTGAAGCCGTAGAACGCGCGGGTGGTCACGCCCGGCTCGGCGCCCTCGTCGAGGAGCAGGCGGTTGATGACGTAGTCGTAGGTGGCGCCGGGGCCCGCGTCGGCGACCGGCGCGCCGGAGTCGACGGGACCGCCCGCGTCCCCGACCGGGACGCCGCCGTCGGTCGTGGAGACGGGGTCGTCGCCGCAGCCGGCGGTGAGGCCGGTGAGCAGACCGAGAGCAACGAGGGGGAACAGGATCTTCGTCGAACGTGCCATGTGTCGAACTCCTCTACGATGGTTGAAGTGCCCGCGGAGCACGCACGCGCTGGGCGTGCGGCCCATCGGGAAAGCAAGACGCTTCCTGATGGCGGCACGCCGCGCAGGCCGTGAGCACCCGACGACGCGCCCGGCTCTCTAGCATCGAAACTGACGCCCGTTCAACTAGCGGATGACGTCGCTTCAGCGGCAGTCATGACGCGGTGTTTTGACGCGGGGAAGTTGGGTCGAACAGGGCCGCGTGCTACCGCGACACGGATGTCAGAGCCCGAGTTCGTGCACCTCCATGTCCACTCCCAGTACTCGATGCTGGAGGGCGCCATCCGGGTGAAGGAACTCTGCTCTCGGGTGAAGGAGCTGGGCATGCCGGCGGTGGCCCTCACCGATCACGGCAACATGCACGGCGCGATCGACTTCTATCAGAAGGCCAACGCCGCAGGGATCCAGCCGATCCTCGGCTGCGAGGTGGCGCTGGGGCACGCGTTTCCGGGCGACCGCCCGGACAAGCACGGGCTCCACCGCAGCTACCACCTGCCGATGCTGGCCTCGTCGGAGCAGGGCTATCGCAACCTCATCGCGCTGGTCTCGCGCGCCTGGCTCGACGTCCCCGAAGGGGTGCAGGCGCAGACCGACCTGGAGGTGCTCTCTCGCCACGCCAAGGGGCTGGTGGTGATGACGGGCTGCCTGGGCGGCCTGGTGCCCCAGGGCCTGTTGCAGCACTCGCCGGACGTGGCGCGGGCCACCCTCGGGACGCTGAAGGAGATGCTCGACCCGGGGCACCTCTTCGTCGAGCTGCAGGACCACGGGCTGCTGGAGCAGAGCCCGCTCAACCGCTGCCTCCTCGAGCTCGCGAAGGAGCTCGACCTGCCGGTGGTGGCCAGCAACGACGCGCACTATCTCAAGCGCGACGACGCGGGCGCGCAGCGGGCGCTCACGTGCATCGCGGCGGGCATGAGCCTCGACGAGGCCGAGCAGTCGGGGATGCAGTCCGAGGAGATGTTCTTGAAGAGCCCGCGGGAGATGGCGGAGGTCTTCGGCGACGTGCCGGGGGCGCTCGTCAACTCGCTGCGCATCGCGGAGATGTGCAAGCTGAAGCTGGAGCTCGGCAAGCCCGTGCTGCCCAACTTCCGCGACGTGGACGGCAAGGTCGTCGAGGCCATCGACGACTACTTCGCGGGGCTCTGCCGCGGCGGCTTGGAGAAGCGCTTCGCGAGCTTTCGCAAGCAGGCCAAGCGCGTCGACCCCAACAAGTACCGCGAGCGCCTGGAGGTGGAGATCAAGGTCATCTGCGGGATGAAGTTTCCGGGGTACTTCCTGATCGTCCAGGACTTCATCAACTGGGGGAAGGCCAACGGCGTCCCGGTGGGCCCGGGGCGCGGCTCGGGCGCCGGCTCGCTCGTCGCCTACGCCCTCGGCATCACGGACATCGACCCCATCCCCTACGACCTGCTCTTCGAGCGCTTCCTCAACCCCGAGCGCGTCTCGATGCCCGACTTCGACGTCGACTTCTGCATGCTCAAGCGCGAGCGCGTCATCGACTACGTGCGCAACAAGTACGGCGCCGACTCGGTGGGCCAGATCGCCACCTTCCAGGTGCTCAAGGCCAAGAGCTGCGTGCGCGACGTGGGGCGCGTCATGGGCATGCCGCTCGCCGACGTGAACGCCATCGCGTCGCTCGTGCCCGACCCCGTGCTGGGCAAGACCGTCACCCTCAAGGAGGCGATGGAGAAGGAGCCCAAGCTCAAGGCCAAGTACGACACCGAGCCCGCCTCGCGGGCCACCATCGACATGGCCATGAAGCTGGAGAACCTCAACCGGCACGCGGGCATGCACGCCGCCGGCATCGTGATCTCCGAGGGCCCGCTCTGGAACACCGTGCCCGTCTTCCGCGGCACCGGGCAGTTCGCCGTCACGCAGTACGCGAAGGACGAGGTCGAGGCCGCGGGCCTGGTGAAGTTCGACTTCCTCGGGCTCACCACCCTGACGGTGCTCGACTTCGCCGTGGCGATGATCCGCAAGCGCCCCGACGAGATCGCCCGGGAGGAGAAGGGCGGTGAGCCCTTCAACGTCGACGACATCCCGCTCGAGCCCAAGGACCCGGACCCCGAGAAGGCCCGGAAGGCCAAGGAGACCTTCGACCTGCTCGCGTCGGGGGAGACCACGGGCGTGTTCCAGCTGGAGTCGTCGGGGATGCAGAAGCTCTTCAAGGAGCTCAAGCCCGACTGCTTCGAGGACATCATCGCCGCGGTGGCCCTCTACCGCCCGGGGCCCCTCGGGTCGGGCATGGTCGAGGACTTCGTCGCCCGCAAGAACGGCCGCGCGAAGATCGTCTATCCGCACGACAGCCTGAAGGAGGTGCTGGAGTCGACCTACGGCGTCATCGTCTACCAGGAGCAGGTGATGATGGTCGCCCGCAAGATGGGCGGCTACACCCTCGGCGGCGCCGACCTCCTGCGCCGCGCCATGGGGAAGAAGAAGGCCGAGGAGATGGCCAAGCAGAAGGCCACCTTCGTCGAAGGCGCCAAGAAGCTCGGCTACCTCGAAGAGAAGGCCATCGAGGTCTTCGACCTGCTCGAATATTTCGCGGGCTACGGCTTCAACAAGTCCCACAGCGCCGCGTACGCGCTCATCACGTACCAGACGGCCTTCTTGAAGCGGCACTTCCCCGCGGAGTTCATGGCGGCGACGCTCTGCTCCGACCTCGGGAAGATCGAGAAGCTGGTGGGCACCATCAACGAGGCGCGCAACCTGGGCATCCCGGTGCTGGTGCCCGACGTCAACGAGTCCGACCGCTACTTCGCGGTGGCGTACTCGACCACCCCGCAGCCCATCCCCCGGAAGCCCGCCAACCGCATCGAGGCCGACCCGTGGCGCCCGCGCATCCGCGTGGGCCTCGGCGGCATCAAGGGCGTCGGCGACGCGGCGGTGGAGTCCATCCTGGAGGCCCGCCAGGCGGGGCCCTTCGTCGACCTCTTCGACTTCACGGCGCGCATCGACCCGCGGCGGGTGAACAAGTCCGTCGTCGAGGCCATGGTGGCGAGCGGCTGCTTCGACGAGACCCTCCAGCGCACGGGCGCCTCGCGGGCGCAGTGCCACGCGGCCATCGAGCGGGCGCTGGAGCGCGGCAAGGGGGCGGCCAAGGAGCGCTCCAGCGGGCAGATGGGCCTCTTCGGCATGAAGGAGGCGCTGCAGCCCACCAACGGCTACCCCGAGGTGCAGCCGTGGGACCTCACGGACGGGCTCAAGCGCGAGCGCACCGCGCTGGGGCTCTACCTCACCGGACACCCGCTCGACCGCTACGCGGCGGAGTCGGCGCGCTTCGCCACCACCTCGACGGCGCAGATTCCGGAGATGGCCAACAACACCGAGGTGACCCTCGCGTGCGTCATCGAGGGATACCGCGAGAAGGTGCCCAAGTCGGGCGGGCGCATGGCCTTCTTCTTCATCGAAGACCGCGCCGGGCGGGTGGAGGCCATCGTGCGCGCCAAGGTCTTCGACTCCGTGGCGGGGAAGCTCAAGGAGGGCGAGGCGCTGCTGCTCAAGGGCAAGGTGCGCACGGAGTTCAAGCGCGACGAGGAGGGCGAGCCCGACGACACGCCCGACGCCGAGCTGGCGCGCACGGTCTGGGTCGAGGAGGTGACGCCCCTCGGCGACGCCCTCCGGCAGCGCACGCGGGGGGTGATCCTGCGGCTGGAGGCGAGCAATCTGAGGGAGGGGGAGGTCGCGAGGCGGCGCCTGGAGCTGTTGAAGCAGGCGCTCACGGCGCACCCGGGGCGCATCCCGGTGCACGCCATCGTGAAGCTCCCGGGCGGCGAGGTGAGCGTGCGCATGGCGCGGGTGAACATCGACCCCTCGGAGGAGCTCATGGCCACCATCGAGCGCATCTTCGGCTCGAAGGTCGCCGAGCTCCGGAGCTGACGGGGCGCCCGCTGCGATGACCCCCCTCGCGACCCTGCCGCCGCCGAGGCGCCGCCGGCTGCGCGCGCGGGTGCGCTACCTCCTCGCCCTCCTCAAGCGCTTCCGGCTCACGCTCGCGATGGCCGTGGTGTTCTTCGGGGGAGTGCCCCTGGTGTTCAAGGCCCTCTACCGCAGCCCGGCCGGGGGGCGCATCTCCTTCGGCGAGGCGCTGCACCACACGTACTTCCTGATGTTCGGGCAGCCCTCGCTCCCCTACGTGGGCAACGTCTTCCTGGAGCTGCTCAACTTCGCGCTGCCGCCCTTCGGCATCGCGGTGATCGCCGACGGCGTCGTGCGCTTCGCCTACCTCTTCTTCGCCCGACAGAACCACGACAAGGAGTGGATCACCGTGATCTCCGAGACCCTGCGCGCGCACGTCATCGTCTGCGGCGCCGGCCGCGTGGGCTACCGCGTCGCCGCGCAGCTCCTGGAGCTGGGCCACGAGGTGGTGGTGATCGAGAAGCGCCCCGACGCGGCCTTCATCGCGGTGCTCCAGGCCCACGACGTGCCGGTGCTCATCGACGACGTGAAGAGCCCGCAGGCGCTCCAGCGGGTGAACGTGCAGCACGCCGCGGCGATCGTGTGCGCCACCGACGACGACCTCGCCAACCTCAACACCGCCCTCGACGCGCGGCGGCTCAACCCCGCCATCCGGGTGGTGCTGCGGCTCTTCGACGACGACCTCGGCGCGCGGGTGCGCGACGCCTTCCAGGCCGAGGTGCTGTCGAGCTCGGCCCTCGCCGCCCCGGCGCTGGCCCTCTCGGCGCTCGACCCGCGCATCGCCCACAGCTTCCACGTCGGCGACCGGCTGATGGTGGTGTCGGACTTCCGGGTGACCGACGCGCTCGCGACCCTCACCGTGGCCGAGCTCCAGCAGCGCTACCGCGTGGTGACGCTGTGCGTGCGCTTCCGCGCCGACCCCCCGCTGCACCCGGCGCCCGCCCACCGCTTCCGGCTGGGCGAGGTCGTGACGCTGCAGGGGATGTACCCTGACTACCTGGAGCTGCGGGGCTTTACGGGGGAGCGTATTCCGCCGGTATCGGCGGCGGGGCGCACCGACCTCGGGCCGGTCGGCGCGCGGGGCTGATCAGCAGGCGGTGGCCGCCGCGCAGACGCAGGCGTCGCCCACCTGGTCGAAGCAGGCCGGGACGCAGGTGCCCGACGGCGAGCGGGGCCTGGCCGCCGAGGCAGCTGCCGCAGATGCCGCCGTAGCCGTCGGAGCCGCAGGAGCGCCCGGCGCAGTTGGGGGTGCAGCACTGGCCGGTCATGGCGTTGCACGAGCCGCCGCCGGCGCGGGGGTCTGTCGCGCGGCGCCCCTCCCTCGACGGGGCCGACGTCAGCCCCGCGGGTCGAAGCGGTCGCGCAGCCAGTCGCCCGTCAGGTTGAAGCCCAGCACCGTGACGGTGATCGCGAGCCCCGCCGTCACCGCGAGCCGCGGCGCCTGGAGGAGGTGCGCCGTGCCCTGGTCGAGCAGGGCGCCCCACGAGGCCGAGGCGCCTGGTCCGAGGCCGAGGAAGGACAGCGCGGCCTCTGCGAGCACCACGGCGCCGAGCCCGAAGGTGGCCTGCACGATGAGCGGGCCCGAGGCGTTGGGAAGCACGTGTCGGAAGAAGACGCGCGCAGGGAGCGCCCCCATCGCCCGGGCGGCCGTGACGAACTCCCGCTCGCGGAGGCGCAGCACCTCGGCGCGCGCCACGCGGGCGTAGCCCACCCAGCCGGTGACCGAGAGCGCGGCGATGAGGTGCAGCACCCCCGGGCGCGCCACCAGCGCGAGCACGGCCATGTTCACCAGCACCGAGGGAAACGACTGCGCCGCGTCGGTGACCCGCGCCGCCACCGCGCCGACGCGCCCGCCGACGAAGGCCGCGCCGCCGCCGAGGAGGGTTCCGACGACCAGCGAGATGGCCACCGTGGCGACCGACACCACGCCCGCGAGGCGCGCGCCGTGGAGGATCACCGCCAGCACGTCGACGCCGTTGTCCGCCGTGCCCAGGAGGTGCTGCGCGCCAGGCCCCTCGAGGACGTGCGCGAGGTCGATGGCGCGCGGCGAGCGCGGCGACACCCACGGGCCCGCCACGGCCAGCGAGGTGAAGAGCCCGACGAGGGGCAGCCCGAGGCGCGCGCGAAGGTTGCTGGCGCCGCTCACGCCGCCACCCGGATGCGCGGGTCGACGACGGCGTAGAGCAGGTCGATCACCAGCTGGATGACCGCCACGGTGATGCCGAAGGCCACCACGCAGGCGAGCACCACGGGCACGTCGCGGCGCAGGAGGGCCTCCAGGAAGAGCAGCCCGAGGCCCGGGCGCTCGAAGATGCGCTCGGTGACCACCGCGCCGCCGAGGAGCGCCGAGAGCTGCGCGCCGCCCACGGTCAACAGGGGCACGAGCGCGGTGCGCAGGGCGTGGCGGAGGAGCACCGTCGACTCCCGGAGCCCCTTGGCGCGGGCGGTGGCGATGTACGGTTCGCGAAGCACTTCGCGAAGTGCGCCGCGGCCCATGCGGGTGAGGATGCCCGCGAGGCCCGCGCCGAGGGTGAGCGAGGGGAGCACCAGCGAGGCGGGCCCGCTGGCGTCGGGGCCCGGGAAGGGCAGCCACGGGAGGGCGACGCAGAAGAGGAGCACCAGCATGGGGCCGATCCAGAGGGACGGGAGGGCCATGCCGAGGAGGGAGAGCACGCCGACGGCGGCGTCGGTGCGGGTGCCCGGGCGGGTGGCGGCGAGCATCGCGAGGGGGATGGCGATGGTCCAGGCGACGAGCACGGCGCAGAGGGCGAGCGCGACGGTGGAGGGCCACACCGCGAGCACCTCGGAGAAGGCCGTGCGGTCGCGGTGCACGAAGGACTGCCCCATGCCCCGGAAGGCCAGGTCGCCCAGGAAGCGGAGGTACTGCACGGGCAGCGGGTCGTCGAGGTGCAGGGCGTGGCGGAGGGCGAGGCGGTCGCCCGCGGTGGCGGTCTCGTCGAGGAGGACGTCAGCCGGGTCACCGGGGAGGGCGTGGATGGCGACGAAGCTGAGCGAGGCGACCGCGAGGACGGTGAGCGCCCCCGCCCCGACGCGTCGGAGCAGGAACGCCAGCGGGCTCACTGGACGGCGGGCGCGCAGTAGCCCGCGGCGCGGGAGAGGGTGTCGATGAGCACGTTGCACGATCGCCCGTCGGGGAGCGTGCCGGTCTGGTTGGCGGTGTTGACGCAGGCGCGCGGGTCGGGCCGGATGCAGCGGTACTCGGGCGTGCGGCAGTCGTCGTCGACGGCGCACGCGGCCATGCAGTAGCGGCGCTCGAGGCGGGGCGCGTGGGCGTCGAAGCCGATGCAGAGGGCCTCGTCGGGGCAGCTGTTGGGGTCGCAGCCCTGGACGGTGCAGTACCCGTCGGCCTGGGAGACGTCGCACTGCCGATCGCCCTGGGCGCTGCAGTCGGTGGACGCCGTGCAGCCGTCGCCGATGACCTTCTTGCAGGCCCCCGCGGACAGGCCGACGGCGAGGAGCAGCGCGAGCACTCGAAGGGTACGGGGCATCATCGGGCGCGCGGACCCTACTGGAACCCCTCCCCGCGGCGCAACCCGGGACCTGCCCAGCCCAGGTCGGTGTTTTCCCTCGCGCCCGCGCCCGGTACGCAACTGGACGGGGCGTCGGGCATCTTACCGCGCATGCGTCGCATCACCGTGGGCTCACTGCTCCTCTCCCTGGTCGCCTGCTCCCCCAACGAGATCACCCCGCCCGCCGTGACCGACGCCGCCCCAACCGACCGCGGGGCGCTGACCGACGCCTCGACCGCGCTCGACGTGAGCACCTCGGACGCACCGATCGCACCGCTCGACGCACCGCTCGACGCACCGCTGACCATCGACGTTCCGGTGGCGCCGACCGACGTCCCGGTGGCGCCGACCGACGTCCCGGTGGCGCCGACCGACGCGGGCCCGGTGGCGCCGACTGACGTCCCGGTGGCGCCCACCGACGCGGGCCCGGTGGCGCCGACTGACGTCCCGGTGGCGCCCACCGACGCGGGCCCGGTCGACCGTCCCCCCGCCTCCCTGGTCGACGCCCTCGTCGGAACGTGGGCGACCCGGGTGCGCGGCACCACCGTGCAGAGCGCGCCGATCATCGGGATGGTGCGCACGAGCAGCAGCGCGTTCGGGCTCGCGGTGATCACCCGCACGCCCACGGGTGAGCTGGCGATCACGGAGCGGGCATGCCGCGTCACCTTCGATCGCTCGACGCTCGGACAGACCTCCCTCGAAGACCGCGCGGTCCAGTCCGTGGCGCCGGCCACCGCGGCCCTGCGCTTCGTGCGCGTTGGCGCCGCCTGGCGCTGGCAGCGCCCGGCCCGCACGCTCGCCGTCGGCTGGCGGCCGACGACCTCCGCCGAGGAGATGCTGCCCGGCGCGGCCTCCGACCCCCGGGTCTACGACGCCGACGGCGACGGAAACCCTGGCGTCTCGGTCCGCATCCAGAGCCTGATCGTCAACGGGTTCGTCTACGTCGTGCAAGCGCAGCGCGGCGCCCTCGACGGCGACTGGGACGCCACCGGCGCGCCTCGCGCGGTGAACAACCCCGCGGGCAGCACCCAGCGCACCGTCGGCGCCTCCGTGCGTACGCTGGAGACCGACCTTCCGAGCGCCGTCGATACGTCCGCCGCGGCCAACGCAGTGACGCTCGCGCGCCTTCCCCCCGGGGCTGACTGCGCGGGCCTCATCGCGGCCCTGCCCACGCTGTTTCGCTGAAGGACAGGCGCCCGGCACGCAGGCGATCACCGCCGCGACGTCAGAGCGCGCGGCAGAGCGGGCAGGTCGCCGGGTGTGCGGCGTCCCGTCGGTGCAGGTCGAGCACGGCGCGGGCGATCTCGGCGAGCTCGCGGCGCACGGCGCGGCGCTCGCCCTTCACCCGGGCGATCTTCATCGAGTCGTAGGCGGTGGTCTGGTGGCGCATCCACGCGATGACCGCGCTCTCGGCGCGCTGGGCGACGGGGATGCGCTCGGTGCGGGCGACGGTTCCGCTGCCGACCGGGGTGGCGTGGGCGGTGACCGCGCGGGCGAGCGCGCGGCCCTGCTCCGACCACGCGGGCGCGAAGCGCAGGAAGGCCAGCACCTCGGCCTCGAAGGTGGCGACGTACTCGCCCTGGGCGACCTCGCGGCGCTTCGCATCGGCGGCGAGGCGGCGGGCGTAGGCGGGCTTCGCGCGCTCGACGTCGAGGTCGCCGCGGGCGGCGTCGATGTGCGCGGCGGGGGCCCACACGCCGCGGGAGAAGTTCTTGTTGCCCTTGCGCTCGACGACGGTCCACGCGGGGCCGGCGGCCTTCACGCGGCGGGTGAGCCCGGCGTCGCCCGGCGGGAGCAGCGCCCAGCCCGGCGGGGCGGCGAGCACCACGCCGTCGTGGGTGCGCACGCGGGTGGGATCCGCGGTGGGAGAGACGGTGAGGGCGCGCTCATGGGAGGGGGAAATCATCGGGCGCTACGGCTACCACCGCGGCGGCGGGGAGCGGGTGTTTCTGGCGGCCCCGGTGGCTCTGCGGGTCAGCGGCAGTAGCGGGCGCGGGCCCCGCCGCCGCCACCTCCGCCGCCACCCTCGGCGCTCGTCGCAACGCTGTAAAACAAGCCTCCCTCGCTCCCCCGTCTGCTGGCGCCGCGATTGCTCTCCCTTCCGCCGCGTCGCCACCCCAAAGGCCTCGCCACCAAAGGAAGGTCCCTCCATGCGCACTCGCCGCCGCCCCGCCGCCTCGCGCGTCGACGACACCCGCTACCTGCACGCGGCCGGCCTCCGCGTCGAGCGCGGCACCTCCGTCCCCGCGTGGGCGTCGTACCTCTCGCTCGCGGAGCGGCGCTCGCTGCTCGACCTGCTCGACGGCGTCGCCTCCGACCCGATCTTCGCCGACCAGCGCTTCTCCCCGGACCTGTACTGGTGGTGCGACGGCGTGCTGCGCCTGCTCCCCGCGGCGAAGACCCCCGCGGGCCCGGCCGTGATGCCGCCGGACGAGCTGATGGCCGCGCTGCTCGAGCCCGGCGTGGTGGCGCTGACCCGAGCGACTTGATCGGGCGCGGCGTCGCGACACCGCCGCAGGGCTTCGGCGCTCTTGCATCCAGCGCGCGTCCGCGATGATCTGATCGGCATGACCGACCCATCGATGTCTCCCACCGTCGACCCCGCCACGCTCGCGACGTTGTCGCCCTCGGAGGGCGAGCGCACCTCGTTGCTCTCCTGGGAACCCATGCTCCCCACCGACGCCGCGGGCCGACCCACCGCGCCCGCAGGCTCCTTCATCGTCGCGCGCCACGGGGCGCCCGGTCTGTCGCACCTCCGCGCCCTCGGCGACGCGCCCCTGCGCACGCTGTTTCGTGGAGGTCGTGTCGTGGAGGAGTTCGGCTCGGCCCCGCCGGCCGAGTACGACACCGTGTTCGCGTTCATCGAGCGTCCGATGGCGCTCTACTGCGCGGCGTGCGCCCAGCCCGTCCGCGACGAGGAGTTCGAGAAGCTGTACTCCGAGCTGCGGCGCCGCCCCGACAGCCGCTACCAGTCGCCCCTGTACCGCTACCTCCAGGCCGTCCTGCGCACGCTGCTGCTCCTGAGGCCGACGAGCGAGTCGGAGTTCGAGGCGGTGCTGCGCCGGCTCGCGCGATCGGCCCGCACCTTCGGCGGCGGCGCGACCAGCACGCACTACTTCGACAACGCGCTACGCCCACTGCTGCGGGGGTGAAGCCCCCTCGTCGGCGCAGGTGCGACGCGCCCCGCCCGGTGATCGATGCCTCTGGTCACCAACGACCCCGACGAGACGCGCCGTACCGGGGCACGACAAGACGACGCTCCACCGAAGGCGTCGTCATGTCCGCATTGGTTCCATCTGGTGATCGCCGGTCTGCTCGAAGCCGCGTGGGCGATCAGGCTCAAGTGCACCCACGGCTTCACGCGCCCCGTGCCGTCGGTGCTCACCGCGGGCGCCCTCGTCGCGAGCTTCTGGCTCCTTGCCACCGCCGTGCGAACGCGCCCCATCGGAACGGCCTACGCCGTCTGGGTGGGCATCGGAGCAACCGGTGCGGTGATCCTCGGCGCGCTGCTCTTCCGCGAGCCGCTGTCGGGCGCTGCTCATCGTCACGATCGTCGGCCTGCGCTGGACGGCGCCGCCTCCCGACGCAGGCTGATCGACGCGGCCGGGCGAGACGCCCCCCCGGAGGGGATTGGTCGCGCTCACGGGTCGGCGCAGCCCGGGGGTCGCGCGGATGCGTCGTGCCAGCAGCGCCCGCTCGGCGGCCGAGAGGGGCGCCTCGTTCGCGCACAGGTGGAGGAAGGAGCAGCGCTCCACCCCGCCGAGCCCGATGCGCGTCCGGCAGGCGCGCCAGGCGTCGTGGCGCCCCTCGTGCGAGGTGCCGTGGATGAAGTGGAGCGCGATAGCCGCGAAGCCGACCCGCGCGAGCAGCGCCAGCAGCGAGCCCGGCACGGCGACCTGTCGACGGGCGATCGCCAGCGCGGAGGGGATGTTCAGCAGGGTGAAGAGGGCGACGCTCGCGACGAGCACGAGGTCGCGGGTGCGGTCGGGGGGATGGGTGCCGCCGAGGAGCGCGACGAAGATAGCCGCCACCACGAGCAGCGAAACGGTAGAGGCGAGCATGGAGTTCCCGACGCTCGTCGCCCGCACGGGCGTCAGCCTGCGGGGCGCGGGTCGAGCACGCGGCCCAGGAAGAGCACCGCCCCGGTGCGCAGGTCGCGGATGATGAACACGAAGGGGCGGTCGACGATGAACTGCGTGGGCGGCGCGGTCGGGGCCATGCTCCCCGCACGCCCCATCACCACGGCGGTCGCGGCGGCGGCCTCGGTGCCTGCTTCAGCCACGTCCACGAAGACCTTGTGGAAGGCGTCGCCGATGAACAGCCGGTCGGCGGGCGCCGGGGGGTTGGCCATCCCGGTGAAGTCGGCCCGGGCGCGATCGAAGGGCAGGCTCATCCCGAGCGCGGCGAGCGCGGTGCGCAGCGAGAGGGACTCCGTCGACACGCGGAAGCGCGGCAGGCGCAGCACCACCTGCGACGGTGAGAGGGCGTCGACCGTCGCCTGGATGCGCTCGCTGGTGAGCTGGGCCTCGAGCGCCGGGAGCCCGTCCCGCGCGTCGGGGAGCAGGATGTCCATCGCGAGCTCGCCCCCGCGGTACGGGAGCTCGACGGCCTTGAAGCCCACCCCCTGCGCGTACGACATGCGACCCGCGCGGCTCATCGTGGGCACCGGCGTCCCAGCCACGCTGCCGCCCACATGGAACGCGTCGTCGCGCGTCGCGTGCTCCGGGAAGGGCGTCTCCCAGGGGGCGCGGAGGTACATCGCGTTGACGAGCACGAGGCGGGTGTCGGCGTTGACGGCGCCGTCCGGGAGCAGGTCGCGGATCTTGTCCATGGTCTGCTCGGCGACCCAGCCGTTGATGCGGGCGCGGGCGGCGGACGCCCCGGCGAAGTCGACGCGCTCGAGCGGCGCGGCGAAGGCCGACCCGGTAAGCGCGACGTACGGCGCCTCGAAGGTGTAGCGCTGGTGCCCGAAGAGGCGGTTGGCCGTGCGCGCGGTGACCCCGTCGCCGAGCCCGCCGTTCCAGCGAGCCGAGAGCGCCCCGAGGGCGGCGACCTGGCGGGTCGCGTCGAGGCCCGAGTGCAGCACCCGGCGCATCTCCTCGAGGGTGGCGCCGCGCGCGCCGGCCTCGGTCATCCCGAAGGCGATGGCGATGCTCCCGGGCGCGAGCGCCAGGTTGCCCGACTGCGAGCGGAGGCGCGCGTAGAGGTCGGTGCCGAGGCGGTTGAGGCCCTGCGCGGCGGCGCGTTGATCGTCCACCGATGACTCCGGCGCGGTGGCGGTCGTGGGCGCGGGGGTCGGCGCGACGGGCGCATGGACGACCGGCGCGGCGGGTGCGAGAGACGCGGGGTTGTCCGCGACGGGTGGGCTCGGGGTCTGTCGGGCGGGGCACGCCGCGAGGGCGAGCGCGGCGAGGAGCGAGGCGCGGGGGAGTGTCATCGCCGTCGGATGATCCGCCCCCCGCCGACCTTGGCGCAACCCCTCAGAAGACGTCGACCGGGAGGTCCATGAGGTCCATGGCGCTGCGCTCGATGAAGGTGCGCGCGTGGGTGACGTTGGGGAGCACCTCGCGGCAGAAGAAGCGCGCTGAGGCCACCTTGCCGTCGTAGTACGCGGCGTCGTCCCCGGTCGCCGCGCCCCGCTTCGCGAGCGCCACCGCCGCGTGCCGCACGAGCAGCCACCCGATCACCGTCTCCGCGGTGGCCATGAGCACCCGGTTGCCCTGGAGCCCGACGTGGTGCACCGACTCGCCCACCTTCGCGAGCATGCCCATGTAGATCGCCTGGAGGTCGTCGAGCGCCGTGGCCAGGAGCGCCCGCTCGCCCGCCAGCGCCTCGCCCCCTTCGGCCGACTCGAGGGTGCCGCGCACCCGCTCGAAGAGCCCGCCGAGGGTGGCGCCCCCGTCGCGCGCCACCTTACGGAAGAAGAGGTCGAGGGACTGGATGTGCGTGGTGCCCTCGTAGAGCGAGTCGATCTTCTGGTCGCGGAGGTACTGCTCCGCGGGGAAGTCCTCGACGTACCCGGCGCCGCCGTAACACTGGAGCGACACGCTCAGGAGCTCGAAGGCCCGCTCGGAGTTGAAGCCCTTGATGAGCGGGAGCAGCAGGTCGTTGAGCCGGTCGAGCCCCTTGGCGTGGCCGTGGCCGCCCTGCTGCTCGATCTCGTCCTGGAGCGAGGCCACCCAGAGCGCGAGCGCGCGCATCCCCTCGGCGTGGCTCTTCTGGAGCATCAGCATCCGGCGCACGTCGGCGTGGGCGATGATGGGCACCCGCGGCGAGTCCTTCTCCGCAGCGCGCGCGAGGTCCGGGCCCTGCACCCGCTCCTTGGTGTACGCGAGGGCGTTGAGGTAGCCCGTGGAGAGCGTCGAGAGGGACTTCATCCCCACCGCCATGCGCGCCTGCTCGATGACGTGGAACATCTGCCGGATGCCGTCGTGCACCTCGCCCACGAGCAGCCCCCGCGCGGGCACGTCGCCGCCGTACACGATCTCGCACGTCACGCTGGCCCGCAGGCCCATCTTCTTCTCGAGCTTCGAGCAGCGCCAGCCGTTGCGCTCGCCCAGCGAGCCGTCCTCGTTGACCCAGTACTTGGGCACGATGAAGAGCGAGAGCCCCTTGGTGCCGACGGCGCCGCCCTCGGGGCGAGCGAGCAGGAGGTGCACGACGTTCTCGACCGAGTCGTAGTCGCCGTTGGTGATGAAGCGCTTGGTGCCTTCGATCTCCCAGACGTCGCCGTCGACGTGCCGGGCCCGGGTGCGCCCGGCGCCCACGTCGCTGCCCGCGTCGGGCTCGGTGAGCACCATCGCCGCGCCCCAGCGCTTCTCGATCATCTGCGGGAGGTAGCGCGCCCGCTGCGAGGGGGTGCCGAGGCGGTCGATGACGCGGCCCATGAAGCTGCCGAAGAGGTAGAAGGCCGCCGCGGGGCAGGAGCCCACCACCATCTCGAAGGACGCCCAGACCAGCGACGGCGGGGCCCCGACGCCGCCGAGGTGCGTGGGGATCTCGAAGAGGTGCCAGCCCCCGTCGTAGTAGGACTCCATCGCGCGCTTGAGGGACTCTGGGAGGATGGCCGCCCCGTCGGGACCCAGCTTCGGGGGGTCGCGGTCGGAGGCCGCGAAGGCCGCCGCAAGGTCCTGGCTGCACACCCGCTCGAACTGCTTCAGGGTCTCGCGCGCGGTCTCCTCGTCGAGGGACGCGTAGGGCTCCCGCCCGAGCACCCGCTGCCCGACGTCCAGGAACTCGAACAGGTTGAAGAAGACGTCCCGGAGGTTGGACCTGTAGTGATGCACCGTGCTCATGGCGCGGCATCGTAGCGCGATCGTGCCTCGCGCTGAATGCCGGTTCATTCGCCGCTCGTGTACACTCGAAGGGTCGGTGGATTCAGCGTCGGGAGGTTTGGTGTATGCGACGACGATCAACCCTGGCGGCGGGCGTTGCCTGCCTCTCCCTCACGGGCTGCCTCGACGGCCTCTTCGGCGACGACGACGCCGGGGGCGTCGCCCCCCCCGGCGCGGGGGTGGGCGCGACCTGCGAGCGCGACAACCAGTGCCGCGCGACCCTGCGCTGCGACCCTGCCGCCCGCGTCTGCACGCTGCGCGGCGACTCCATGGCCGGCGCCAACTGCGTGCTCACGGGCGAGTGCTCCGCCGGTCTTTTCTGCAGCGCCGCGGGCGTCTGCGCGACGGCGGGCGCGGCGGGCGACGGGGATACCTGCGGCGACGCGGGCAGCTGCCAGCGCGGCCTCGTGTGCGTCCGCGGCGCGGGCGAGCTCTTCGGCCTCTGCCGCGCGCCGCGCGGCTCCGTCCTGGCGACCGGCGACGGCGGCGCGCCGGGCGACGGCGGCGCCGCGGCGGCGGGATTGCCCCGCGACTTCGGCGGCGCCTGCGCCGACCTGCTCGACTGCCAGGCGGGCCTCGAGTGCCACCCCACCACCCGCACCTGCTACTCCCCCGGGGTTGCGGCGGCCACCAGCGGGCGCGACGGCGGCGCCGGGATCCCGGGCCTCTGGCCAGGCGAGCGCTGCGCGGCCGAGGAAGACGGCCCCGCCAGGGCGTACTTCGAGCTCCCCGCGGCGGACGGCACGCCCCCGCACGACTTCTTCCGCCTCCCCTACCCCAACGACGTGCGCCGTGACCCGGGCACCGGGCGCGTCAACCTCACGGGCTTCCCCCACCCCGGCACGGCGCTGCTCGGCTTCGACCTCGTCGACCGGTACCTCCGCGCGATCGAGCGCTCGGTCGACGGCTTCGGCACCAACCACGTCGTGTACTTCCGCTTCTCGGGGCGCCTCGACTTCGCCACGCTCCGCCTCAACGACACGCTCCGCCTCGTCGACCTCACCACGGGTCAGCCCACCGGGAGCGTGCGCTTCGCGGCCAACACCGCGGGCAACCGCTACCTCTGCGGCAACCCCGTGATGATCGACACGGGCCACGGCGCCCCGATGGAGCCGGGTCACACCTACGCCGCGATGGCGCTGGTCGGGCTGCGCGACGCCATGGGCCGCGCGGTGGAGCGCGACGCGGACTTCCCCGCGATGCTCGCCGAGGCCGCCCCCGGCGACGCCGTGCGGGCCCGCGCGCACGCCGCCTACGGGCCCCTGCGCAGCTACCTCGCGGCGCAGCGCATCGACCCGGCGACGGTCATCGTGGCGACGGTGTTCACCACCCAGCAGCCACGGCGCATCGTCCCGGCGCTGCGCGAGGCCGTGCGCGCGGCCGCCCCGGCGGTGCCCGCGGGCTTCGTGCGCTGCGACACCGGGGTGCGCTCGCCCTGCGACGACGGGCTCACCGGCGCCGACCACGCGCGCGGCTGCATCGGCGCGGCCGACCCGGCCTTCGACGAGCTCCAGGGGACCCTCGAGCTCCCGTATTTCCAGGCCGGTGCGAGGCCGTACCGGGAGGCCGGGAGCGGCGCGATCGCCGCCGACGCGATGGGTCGACCGATGCCACAGGGCACCGAGCGGGTGTGCGTGACCATCACCGTCCCGCGCGGCGCCGAGGCGCCGGCCGGGGGTTGGCCCACGGTGCTCTACGCCCACGGCACGGGCGGCTCGTTTCGCAGCGTGGTGACCGAAGGGCTCTCGCGCTCTCTGTCGGGCGTCGACGTCGGCGGGGGCGCGACGGTGCGCTTCGCGACGGTGGGCTTCGACGGGGTGATGCACGGCGCCCGACGGGGGATGGGCGTGACCACGCCGCCCGACCAGGCCTTCTTCAACTTCGCCAACCCGGAGGCCGCGCGGGACAACATCCTCCAGGGGGCGGCGGACGTCTTCGGGCTCGTTCGGGCGCTCTCCACCGTCACGCTCCCGATGCTTCCGCGCGCGGGCGAGACGGTGCGCTTCGACCCGCGGCGCATCTTCCTCTTCGGCCACTCGCAGGGCTCGGCCGTGGGGCTGCCGGCGGCGGCCTACGAGCCCGACCTCGCGGGGATGGTGTTCTCCGGGGCGGGCGGCGATCTCCGGCTGTCGCTCACCACCAAGGTGCGCCCGATCGACATCGCGGCGCTGGTGCCCGCGGTGCTGCAAGACCCCGACGGCCGCAACGCCGGTCACCCGGTGCTCAACGTGCTGCAGACCTACTTCGAGCGCAGCGACGCGGTGAACTACGGCCGCCTCGTGCTGCTCGAACGCCCGACGGGCATCGCCGCGCGGCCGGTGCTCATGACCTACGGGCTGGGCGACTCGTACTCACCGCCCGCCACCATGCAGACCGTCGCGGCGACCCTCGGGCTGCCCGCGGCGGGGATGATCCCCGGCGGGATGAACGCCTGGCCCCCCGGGGCCGCGCTGCCCTTCCCGGTGATGGGCAACCTCGCCGGGGCCACCGCCGCGCTCCTGGAGGTCGACCCCGCCGGGGCCTACGACGGTCACTTCGTGGCCTTCCGCGACGCCGCGCTCAACGCGAGGGTGCTGCGCTTCCTCGCCACCGCGGCGCAGGGCGCGGCGGTCATTCGCTGAGCTCGACGGTCGCCTCCTCGCCGAGCACGTCGACCACCCGCACCACCACCCTCCCCCGCGCCGCGAAGGTGGCCGCCAGCGGCAGCGCCTCCTTCGCCGCGCGGATCACCCGCCGGCGCGCGTGGAACACCCCGCCGTCGTGCGCCGCGTCGATGAGCCAGTAGTCAATCCACGACGACCAGTGCGCGACCGGCGGCAGCCCGCTCGCCTCCCCCGCGACCTCGAAGGCGGTCAGCGTCACGGTCACCTCGTCGCCCGCCGCCGAGCGCGTCGCCCTCGCGCGCCGGGTGACGGGCCGCGCGCCCGGCCGCACCGTCGCGAGGACCCACGGCCGCGGCGCTGGCAGCGAGACCAGCCGTCGCCGGGTGGTGGCGATCGCCGCCTCGCCGACGTCGACCGCCACCCAGCGGCGGTCGAGCTGCGCGGCGACCGCGGCGGTGGTGCCGCTGCCGCTGAAGCAGTCGAGCACCCGGTCGCCGGGGCGCGTGGCCCAGCGCAGGATGCGCGTGAGCAGCCCCTCGGGCTTCTGGGTGTCGTAACCCATGTCCTCGCGCTTGGGGCAGTGGCGCAGCGGGCGCACCTCGGCGTCGTCCCAGAGGGTGTCGATGGGCTGGTCTTTGAACCAGCGGCCGTCGTCGCCGCGCCGGAGGAAGTACTTGATCGCCACGCGCCCGGAGGCGGCGTCGTGCACCCGCCCCTCCTCGCGCAGCCGCGCGATGCTGGCGTCGGTGTAGTCGCCGCGCGGGGCCGTGGTGAAGAACGCGCCTCGGGCCTCGTCCCACTTCGCGCCCGCCGGCTGACCCCGGGCGTCGAGCGCCACGGCGTCGCTGCGCCGCGGGGCCTCGCCGCGGAAGGCCGCGCCGACGGTCTTCGAGTACACGAAGAGGGTGTCGAGGGTGCGACCGAGCTGCCGCGACGCCGCCTGGCGCCCGAGGTTGGGCGCGCGGCGCCACGCGATCTCGTTGCGGAAGCACGACGCCCCGAAGAGCTCGTCGAGCAGCACGCGGAGGTAGGCGTTGGCGCGCCAGTCGCAGTGCACGAAGAGGGCGCCGTCCGCCGCGAGCAGCTCGCGCAGCAGCACCAGGGTGTCGGACATGAACGCGAGGTAGGCGTCGAGCCCGACGCCCCAGGTGTCGCGGTAGGCGTGGCGCCGGAGGGTGGCGCCGTCGTCGAGCCGGCGGGTGGCCTCGAAGCGCCCGCCGGTGTCGAAGGGGGGGTCGATGTACACCGCCTGGAAGCCCGCGGCGTGGGTGGGGAGCAGGCTCGCGAGGGCCACGCAGCGGTCGCCCTCGATGAGCAGGTCGGGCTCGCCGGGGCCCTCTCCGTGGCGCTCGCGGGGCGTGATGGGCGCGGGCTCGCGGGAGGGCTCGACGCGGCGTCCGTCGAGGTACTTGCCGCGCCAAACGAGCTCGGTCATGGGCGTCGGGGGGGGCCAAGGGGGGGGGGGTGGGGGGGGGGGGGGGGGGGGGGGGGCGGGGTCAGATCTTGACGGACAGGAAGAGCTTCGTGAGGAAGAAGTCGGCCACGAGCACGGCGATGGCCGCCGCGACCACGGTGCGCGTCGTCGATCGGCCGACCCCCTCGGTGCCGCCGCGGGTCTGCATCCCGTAGTAGCAGCCGATGATGGCGATGGTGACGCCGAAGAAGGGCGACTTGCCCAGGCCGGACATGAAGTCCTGCATCGTGATGGACTCGAGCGCCGTGCGGAAGAAGAAGCCCATCGGCGTGTCGAACTGGAGCTTCGCGACCCCCATCGCGCCGGCGAAGCCCACCACGTCGGCGAAGATCGTGAGCACGGGCATCAGGATCAGGCACGCGATGAGGCGCGGCACGACGAGCTTCTTCACGGGGTCGGCGCCGAGCGCGCGGATGGCGTCGATCTGCTCGGTGACGGCCATCGAGCCGAGCTCGGCGGCCATGCCCGACCCGATGCGCGAGCCCACCACGAGGGCGGTGAGCGCGGGCGCGAGCTCCCGGGTGATGGACAGCCCGATGACCCGGCCCACGTAGTCGGTGGCGCCGAAGCGCTCGAGGCCGAAGGCGAACTGCACCGTCATCACCATGCCGACGAAGAGCGCGGTGAGCAGGGCGATGGTGACGGACTTCAGCCCGAGCGACTCGAGCTGGTAGATGATCTCCTTGAGCTCGAAGGGGCGCGCGAAGGTCGCGACGGTGGCGTCGCGGAGGAGCAGCACCATGCCGCCGAGGTCGTCGAGGGACTGCCGGGAGTTGTCGATGTACGACTGCCACGGGCTCACCGGCGGAGGAGTCGCGGCGATGGAGGCGCGCCCCGGGGTGAGCGACGGCCGCCCATCGGGGAACATCGACGCGTGCTCGCCCGGCGGGGCGACTGCGGAGCCGGGCGGCGGTGGAGGAGGGCTCATCGGGTGATCGCGGCGGGCGACTATTGCTGCGGGAGGGGAGACTGCACGGTGCGGAAGCCGCGGACGAAGGCGTCGAAGGCGGGGCGGCCGGCCTCGAAGCGGTCGGGCGGCGCGACGAAGCCGAGGTCGTACACGCAGCCGTCCTTCTTCATCACGTAGAGTTCGAGCGAGCGGGGGACGCCGTCAAGGCGGGCGTTGACGACGACGTGCCGGGCCTCGCGGCGGTCGAAGGGGACCGTCTCCTCGAGGACCGTCTCGCGCTGGGTGAAACCGATGAGGAGGTGCTGCACCAGTGACGGCAGCGGCGTGTCCATGGCGCGCTCGCAGGTGTGGTCGACGTGCACGATGCCCCCGGTGGTGGCGTCGAACCACGCCGCGTCGTTGGACTCGACCGACATCGTCCGCCAGGAGGGCGGCACCGGCCCGAAGGCGTAGCGGAGGTCTCCCGCGGTCACCTCGTTGCCCTGAATCCTCACCGCGGAACCCGAGCACCCGATGCCCAACGACATCGCGAGAATTACCAAAACCTGCCTCGACACGGGCGGGACCATAACCGGCACCCCGGACGCGCGCCAACGCGGACTTGGAGGATTCGTTGACGCCGGAGAATGCCGCTCGCTACGATCCGACGGCGCATGCCGACCCCACCGCAGGGCCAACTCCACGAGCATCTGCTGGCGGAGGGTCTCGTTACGGCCGACCAGCTGGAGGGGGCCCTCCACCGGGTCCGCGGTGACGGCTCGCGCATCGAGGACGTGCTCATCGAGAGCGGGGTCATCTCCGAGGCCGACCTGCTGAAGTCCCTCGCGAAGCTTTATCGCACGCGCTTCGTGGCGACCAACAAGCTCGCCCGCGCCGAGGTCGACCGCGGGCTGCTCGAGGTCATCCCCCGGCGACTGGCCGAGGAGTTCCAGGTCTTCCCGGTGCTCTTCGACCCGGCGAGCAGCACCCTCTCCGTGGTCTCGCCCGACGCCGGCAACCCCGCGGTGCTCACCACCGTGCAGCAGGCCTCCAACGCCCGCGCCGTGCGCGTCTACGTGGCCCGCCCCGCGGCCGTGCGCGCGGCCATTCTCAAGCACTACGCCGGAGAGCTCTACGCCTTCGCGCAGGTCGATACGACCGGGCGCGAGCAGTACCTCTCCATGATCGACCTCTACGCCCAGCACTCCTTCCAGGGGCCCAGCGCGCCGAGCTCGGCCCCCGCGAACCCCACCACCGAGCGCCGCGAGCGGGTGGTGAGCGACGGCGACGTCGCCCGCGCCCCACTGCGTACGCTGGGCAGCGCCACGGCGAAGGCCTCCTTCCTGGAGCTGGCGACGGTGCTGGTGTCCCTGCTGGAGAACAACCGCGGCGAGCTGCGCGGGCACTCGCCCCTGGTGTCACGCTGGATGCGCAAGCTGGCCGAGCGCATCCGCCTCGCCCCCGAGGAGGTGCACGCCCTGGTGCTCGCCGCCCTCCTCCACGACGTCGGCAAGGCGGCCACGTACCACCTGACCGCGCTCAACGTGGCGATGTTCGACAACCACCGGGTGGCCGCGCAGAAGACCTTCCAGACCGCCATCAAGCTCTTCGAGGCCGTGCCGCTCGAGCCGACCACCGTCACCACGCTCCAGACCATGTACGAGCGCTTCGACGGCGCGGGCTTTCCCGACGGCCTGGCGGGCAAGGAGATCCCGCTCGGGGCGCGCATCCTCGCGGTGGTCGACACCTACGCCGACCTCACGCAGAACCCCAACAACCCCTACCGCCGTCAGCTCGCCGCCCCGGAGGCCTGCGACGTGCTCGACCGTCACAAGGGGTCGGTGTTCGACCGCAACCTCGTCGACCTGCTGCGCCAGGTGGTCACCGGCGACGACCTCCGCGCCAAGCTCCTCTCCGAGCGCACGGTGGTGCTCCTCATCGACCCCGACCCCGAGGAGAGCACCGTGCTCGAGCTACGGATGGTCGAGGAGGGCTTCGAGGTGCACCTCGCGCGCAACATCGACGAGGCGCAGGGCGTGCTTGGCCGCGGCTCGGTCGAGGCCGTCATCTCCGAGACCGACCTGGAGTCCACCTCGGGGCTCGACCTCCTTGCGGCGCTGCGCTCGGGCGGCTCGACGGTGCCGTGGGTCTTCCTGACGCGCGACCAGCGCCGCGAGGCCATCGCGCGGGCCTTCGAGCTGGGCGCCAGCGACTACGTGCTCAAGCCCGCCTCGCCGGAGGTGCTCATCGCCAAGGTGAAGCAGCTCCTGGCGCAGCGGCAGGCGCGCTCGCCCCGGGGTGTGTCGGGCTCGCTCGCGGAGCTGGCCCTCACCGACGTGGTGCAGGTGCTGTCCCAGGGCCGCAAGACCGGTCAGCTCAGCATCCGCAACGGCGCCGAGCAGGGGGAGGTGCACTTCCTCGACGGCAACGTGGTCAACGCGCTCTGGCAGGGCCTGCGCGGCGAGGAGGCCTTCTTCGCGATGCTGGGGCTCTCGACCGGCGACTTCGCGCTCGACCCGACGTTTCGCCCGTCGTCGCAGGCGATCAGCGGCAACGTCGAGGCGCTGATGCTCGAAGGCATGCGCCGGCTCGACGAGGCCCGCTCGTAGCGCCTTCGGTCCGTGCGGCCCGGCCGCCGCCCCCGATCTGATGCTCCTCGCGGCCTTCCCCCGGCGGCGCGACCGCCAACCTCTTCAGCCTGGCGGTGGGCTACTTCGTCCCCCGCATCGCCCGCCTGCCCGAGCGCCAGGCCATCGCCATCGGCATGGAGATCGGGATCCACAACGGCACCCGCGCCATTGCCATCGCGAGCGGCCCTTTACCCTGCTCAACAATTCCATCATGGCCATCCCCCCCCCCTGCCATCCACTCGCTGATCATGTTCTTCACCGCGGCGCTCTTCGGCGCCCTGGTGAGCCGCCGGGCCGAGGCACCGGCGCCCGTCACGCGCTGAACCTGCCTGGAGTTCGGAGTACGTGTTTGTACTGCGAGGGAAGGCGCCGGCTGCGCGTTCGCGGACGGGCCTGCGGCCCTGCTCACGCTGAAGCCGGGACCTGGAGCTGAGCGTCCCGCCTCCGCGGGACTTC
>Ga0247843_1000614_pt1 | contig 82052 bp, 77 predicted proteins | sample LaCruzMarch2017__FD_192420 | JGI IMG/M metagenome (GOLD analysis project Ga0247843, IMG submission 192420) | Freshwater microbial communities from meromictic Lake La Cruz, Castile-La Mancha, Spain - LaCruzMarch2017_8m | ecosystem: Environmental > Aquatic > Freshwater > Lake | place: Spain... | reverse complement strand
GTGACGAGCTCGGTTCCGAAAAAGTATTGCTTGACCCATTGGGCTTCTGTTAACGCTGCCCATACTTTCTCGACCGGGGCGTGGATTACTTGGGTGTGGGTGATGCGGTGGTGTTGGTGCATGGGGGGGGGAGGTGCTAATGAAGGCTATATTTATCCGAACAAAATTAAAAGAGTAAAGAGTTAATCTTTTTTGATTGTTCGTTTATGTTCCTTTTTTAAGACTGTCGGTTCAGTAATATACACCTTATCAAACAGCCTTATCTTCTCTTCAAGTGTCATTTCTATGCTGTTAGGATTTGAGCACCACCATTTATAAAATTCTACGGGGTTATTTGAATAGGGCACAGCTGCTTGAACTGGACGTGGATAACCCCTGAATTCTATCCGTGCTTTTAAGCCCAGTGTATCTTTGAAATATTCGGGATGACCTGCACGCAATTTCGATACGAGAAGTTCAAAAACCTCTTTGTTCAGTTTTAATTTATACTGTCGTCTTACAATATCGAACGAAATGGGATCATTTTTCAACCACTCTGATACTCTTCGAGTCTTAGTTCCTTTCTCATTTACAATGGTCAATAAATCCTTCATAAAGTAATACATTTTTGTATTTGGATGGAATATGTTAACGTTCGTATTTTCATCACTTTCTAACGGTATATCATCGGGGAATAACTCATTGTTTTTAAGCATTTCAATAATGTCAACATTATTGACTGGACCACCTTTATATTTGTTCAAGAGCACATCAACGTCTGAGCCAAGGAAGAAGTCTTCTATAAAATCCCATCGTTCGTTGTCAGTAAATGTTCTGAGAAAGAAATGATCAAAAATATGATTGCTTAATGAATGCCTTTCGAGCGTTTTCGCCAATAGGCTGTTTGTATAATGAGGGTTATTGGAATCTCTTTCAATTCTATTGGGATCGTTAATTCGGATAAAGATCATGGGGTTTTCACCACCTTTAATCTCGAATGTTCCCAATTCCATCATTTCCATAAAATAGCCAAGTCGGACATAATTTATCGCATTCGATTCCTTGTTGGTTACATATCGTTCAACCACATTATTATCAATGCCTCCAAACAAATTGTTCAGTTTTTTTAACAGAGAGGAGAAGCTTGCAAGGTATTGGTTGTTGTAGACGTGATATTCATAGCCGTTTAAGGTCTTCCTTTGTTGAAGGAATGCATTGCCTTCAATGACGCCGGCTTGGACAAGTCTCCCTGAGTAAGAAGAAAGTATGAATCTGGATAGTTTCTCTGCTTTATTGAAATCATCCAGAAGAACATTCAGATTTTGCTGGAATTCTTCTTGTTTGAAATAACCTTTTGATTTTGAGAAAATGGACTGTAGGTTATTTAGAAAATCGTTCAGTACATTGAATGTTTCATTAAAAGAACCAAATATTTCAAAGGACATTTTCAATTGTGGTACCAGTTCTATTTTGTCTTCTTTAAAGAGCTTACCAGTATAGTATTCCCTTTTTATAGTTGGAAAGCTTTTATGCACAAAATGATTGTACCACAGTTTATCTAAGTCGAGTTCAATAATATTATTACCGTTTTCTTGTTTTTCAAGGATGGCATATGTATTTGGGCATTGATTCGAGAGTTTATGGAGGTCATTTTCGGAGATTCTTGAGTATAATTTAACGAATAATTTTTTTGGCCTCGCGAGAACAACATTGAATCGTTGTTTTGCCAAATAGTCCTTTTCAATCATCATTAGAGACGTTAGAACCTTCTGATCGAGATCTTTGGCGTCTTCAAAAATATGCCCGAAATCATCTACAGATAGTAATAAGTTTCTGGACTTATTATTCTTATAATAAGTCTTAAGTATCTTTTTGAGAACTTCTCTAATTTGATATTGTCTCAATGCTGACATCCCATGAAGGGCTTTTGTATAGCGCTGATCCTGTGTTGAGTAATTTAAAGTTGCGTAACCCTTTAGCTCAGGTTTTCTTGCAACTCTACCAATTTCTTGTACGTAGTCTGGAAGTAGACCGGACGGCGCGTGATGATAAACAATTTGGATGTCTGGTATATCCACTCCCATGCCAAAAGCCTTAGTGGATATCATTATTTTTTTCTCTCCGCTTTTGAATAGTCGGTAGGCATACTCTTTGTTCAAGGAGTCCATTGAGCCGTGGTAGCCTGTAGCGATTTGTTCTTGGTCGAGATTGACCTTATTTAGAATTTGTTCTATGTGACGCGTGTATGGAGTGTAGACCAGAGATTTTATACCGATGGCATTAATGTTCTTGATAAAATCAACTGTTTGATTTAGTTTGTTTATTTCGTAGTTCTTTGTGAAATTCTCGTAATTGTTTATGATGAAATGTATGTCATTCCGCTTAACTTGGCCTATGAAAATATGAGGATTTTGCATAACTAGACTTTCAATACTATCGAAGACCATGTCGTTGGTTCCGCCATAAATGGCTGTAGCCGTAACTGCCACCATAGGAAACTGTAGATTATGATATTTTCGCGTTTTTCTAATATGATTGCCTAGAAACCAATAATCAACTCTAAAGTCCCTACCCCAAGTAGTTATGAGGTGTGCCTCATCAATAACTATTAGTCCAATTCTTCTTGTTCCAATGAAATGTGTAATATCATATGATAGCAGGAGCTCTGGTGACATGTAAAGAATGTCAGTGACACCATCTTTGCAGCTTTCGATAGTTTTTTCGCGATCTATTAAGCTGAGCTCGCTGTTGATATATGCGACCTTATCAAAGTTTCGATCCTTGTCTATAGCGTTGACTTGGTCCTTCATTAACGCAATAAGAGGTGATACCACAATTGTCACATGTCCTTTATTAGAAATGTGAAATGCAGGAAGCTGAAACAATAGTGATTTACCTGCGCCTGTTGGAGCGGTTAGAAATAAATCCCTACATGGGAGATTGAGTATGGAATTTTCATATTCGTTAATAATCGTTTCTACTATGAGACCTTGAGAAATTTCAACTATTTCGTTGCTTATATTAGGATTTTTGTAAATAGAAATATTGCGAAATAAAGCATTTGACCCCCAGAATGTAGTTAGTAATTGTTGCGTTGAGTCTTTCACTTGATAGACCGACGGTATGGAGTCTTCTTCCAAGAACAGCAGTTTGCCGCCGAAGTGATGAAGCAAGAAATTCAGTTTTCCAAGAATATCGATAATTGTTGCGTTGATTTGTTTTTTTTCATGATACTTTATACATGTTGTTTGAGATAGAGTGTCATTTTCAATGCATTCATTTATGAAAACATCGAGGGAGAGTGGATCCGATGTTACGTCAAGGCTTGTGGTAGTTGCCTTTTCGGAAAATTCTAATTCTTGAAAAGTTGGAAAAAGTTCCACAGATTCGAATGGGAAAATTGGTGTTTTAATGGAATAGTAATATTTTCCATTGATGTTGAATTGTTCAGATTGATATATTGGAAGTCGTTCAGGTCTTAACTCAATAGTTTCTCGTCCTTCTTTCTCTAGGTATTGTTCTTTCTCAATAGGAAAATTTAATCGAAGATTGTCTTTGAATATTGTAATTCTATCTTTAAAGAAGGAGGGTTCCATGTAGGAGATGAGATAACTGAACTGTGCGAATGAAAGGAGATGATAGTCTTTCTGTTGTTGAAGAACAGAAAAGACTTTTACGAACCATTCCTTGTTAAAAATTGTTTCATCAGCATCTAGGTAGAATGTATCGGGATCAGCTAAGTAAGTATGTATGGAATCGATCGGAAGAAGATTTACTTGCCCTTGGATCACGAATATGGCATTAACTATAGAAGATTGCAGTCTGAATATATTATCGAAAATTACTTCTCTGTAGAATGTTGCGAATTTCATGAATTATTTTGTTTATTGTTAAGGAGCAATTAAGATTAGCTTTTAAGTAAAGTGGCGTTATGAGTGCACGATTGTGCTGAACGAGTATTGAATGATATTCAATGTTCTATGGAACATCAAAGTCTTGGATGAAGATTCAGGCGGCCTCCAAAGTACAAAAGAGTTTGCGTTTAGCAATTGGTCCCGTCTCTTTGTCAGAAGGTGTTCTAGATGAGATTGTTGTAGGTTATGTCATTTTACTTCCTCCGTATTGGTAAGGGTCAGGGCGATTGCACCATCTTCCACAGGGCCCGACTTCTTTTCGATGACCTGCTTTCAATGCATCGTGCTCAGTTCAGCGTATATCCGCTTCAGTCTTCTGTACTCATCCTGCAACTCCTTGCGTTGCTCGCGTTGGCTGGCGTCCATGCCTCCGTACTGGGCCTTCCACAGGTAGAAAGTCGCATTGCTGATACCGTGCCCCCTACACAGATCCACAACCTTGACTCCAGTCAGGTGCTGACGGAGGATCCCAACGATTTGGTGTTCGGTAAACGTATTCTTGTTCATGGCTACAGGCTTTAGAAGTAGTTCATGGCCGTCGGAAAATCAGCAGCGTTCGCTTCACGACATGTTCTTCCTTCTACTTTTAATCATCGGAGCGTTGGGGAAACTTACAGATACATCTTATATAGATTGGTAGATTTTGGGATAATTATTCTGAATTTTCTGTTGGTAGCCTACCGAATGCCGTTTGGAAATGTTGGTTGTTTAATGATTCTTGTCAACTACTTGTCATCAGTTAAAACGAACCTGTAAGTTAAGTTTTAGGAATGTTTTCCCATCCTCAATATATAGATCTCCGAAGTCGTAACGGCTAGTACTTGCTTGTTCAAGTCGCGTATTGTTGAGTAAATAATCTTGGAATTCGTTATGATTGTATATGTGGTAGCACACGAGATCTCCATTTTCTTTTACAATTATTATTCCACCTGTTGCGTCATATTGTCCTGTCCAAATGGCTGATGGCGTCATGCCGAGAGCAATGTCTGTAAGAAAATTTTTAACTTTGTATTCGTAGAAAGGATGGCCCTCAGTTAAATCAAAGCTCAATGGATTCTTTGCTTTTAGAAGTTGCAGAAGTTTTGATAGCTTGGAAATGCCATCAGAGGTATACTTTAGTATTAGAAGTTCAGATAATATTCGCGGTAAATCAGTGTCGATAATTTGTAAATTAAGCTGTAAGGTCTTTGATTGAATTTTGTTAAATATTATTTCGAAACCTCTTTCGCGAATCTCTTTTATTCTGTTTGAAATCTTTGGAGAGTGATCAATTTCATTTATTTCTTCAATATTAAGAATGCCTTCTCCAAATACTTCATAAACAAAATTAGTTGTATGCCCTGGGTTGAACAAAGTAGCATTGCGGCCCAACATTGATTTAATGCTAAAACCTAGTTGTGGTTGAAAACCAGTTCTCATATCATGCACGACGATTTTAATGTCACTCTTGTCAGTTTTGGCAGCTGTCAATGAGTTAACGTGAATGTCGTTCAGAAAAGTCTCAATATCAGCAAACGCAAAACTTGGGCCGCTCGCCCCTTTTAATTCATTAAATAAGAGTTTTGATTGATGTACGAATTGTTCTATGGGCAAATTCAATATTTCAGCGCTAGTTGTGCTATCAATGATATGTATACATCCATTAATGATGTATTCTCTATTGTTGTTTTTTTCTTGCCGGAGTATTTTAATAATGGGATAGTATACGTCAGGAATGGCGTGAAGATTTGCATCAGCCGCATTTAGTCTGCCTTCAGCCAGTAGTCTGAGAAACACGTAAATTTCACTCCACTCGCCCTTGTTACCTGTTAACATGACTTTTTAATTCCGATGGCTTCTAAAATTTGAGAGGCTGTTGCCTGAATAGCAGGAACAGCAACAGAATTACCGAATTGCTTATAGGCCGATGCGTCAGCAACTGGTATTTTAAAATCGTCTGGGAAGCCTTGCAAACGTGCCCATTCTCGCGGTGTCATTTTACGGATGCCCTCACGGTTTACTTCACCTTTTATGTGAGTAACGGGATTGAAGTCTGTTATACGATGGTCATATACGAGGTTTCGCTCTTTTCCCATACCACCAACAACGATTGCATTAGCAATTCCATTGTCTGGAATGATTTCAAACCCGAAGCCATTCCCCTTACTTTGGTGTCGCGCTTTATGATCGTGAAGAGTCTGCAAATATTGCGTCGATAGGAAAAATTTAGTTGAAGGAACATTCTCCTCCTTGACATCAGAAAACTTTGCCTTCTTCCTGGTTGCTTTTGGATATTCAAATTCGGTAATGCCTGTATCTTTTCTGAAACCTACAATGAATATTCTCTCCCGGTTTTGGGGAACGCCAAAATCTTTTGCATTGATAATCTGGGGTTGGGGAACAAAGTAACCCAGGTCGTTGCGAAGAACATTTAAAATAGTTTCAAGTGTGCGGCCGCCATTGTGATTGCGAAGGCCCTTAACGTTCTCAAGGAAGATTGCGGTGGGTTTTTTTCTTTTGATAATTTCCGCCACGTCAAAAAATAAGGTTCCTCGCGTGTCTTCGAAGCCGCCACGTCGTCCGGCTATAGAAAATGCTTGGCAAGGAAATCCAGCACATAAAACATCGAATTCATCTGGAATGAACTTCTTGGTTTCTTCTTTGGTTATGTCACCAAAAGGAACTTCCCCAAAGTTGGCTCTGTAGGTTCGTTGCGCTTCTTTGTCCCACTCACTCGTAAACACGCACTTGCCACCCAAATTTTGCATCGCAAGTCTGAATCCACCCACTCCCGCAAAGAGATCAATGAATTTAAAAGTATAGTTGTCTGGTGTTGGAAACGGAACATTGTTAACCTCAAAAAGCAACTGTTGAAGCGCATCCTCTACTTCTAAGCTGAAGCTCTCTTCACTATTTTTATAGGCTACATATTCTTTTATCGCTTGATCTGCATCCTTCTTGAAATGCTTTGAAACTCCATTGTTGAAATTGTGGAGATAATGTGTTAATATCGCCTTCTTGTTGGCAGCAGAATTTGGGTCAATTAGTTTATTTTGATAGCGTTTGCTGTCGAACTCGTCAATGCTAATTTTCTCCTTCATCTGTTTCTAGCGAATTCTTGGCTGTGCAAGATTGCGAATATTTCTATTTCGTTTTTTCTGAAGTGGAAAACTTTCTAACAGTTGGCACACGAACATATCATTAACGGCATGCACTCTCTTTGAGGTCTACAGACATTAAGATGTTTTGTGACTTCCTTCGATTCATATTGGATTGATCCAGTGAGGCTTCCACTCACTAGCGCTCGTTTAGCGCGTTAGTCTTATTCCGAGAGTGCCCTACACTGGAAATTTTACCCTGAGCTCCACTTGAAGCACTCTACCCGCAGCCGTGCCACGTCATGGTCATGCAACTCCCCACCCCACCCGCGAAGCGGGGTCAGGGCACGCCCAAAACATAACTCAGGCTCCTCCCTGAGTAGTTCGTCTACGCAAAACCCGGCAGGTGGTTGGCATCCATTCCGAAACTACTTTTGAGGCCAAATACCACAAATCGGGTAGCGGAATGGAAAACAAATTCAACAAGCACATCGAGGAGTTTATGGCGGGCGTCAAAGTCCGCAACGGGCACGAACCCGAATTCCTCCAAGCCGTACACGAAGTCGCCGAAACGGTCATCCCGTTCATCGCCGTTCACCCCCGCTACGCGGAATTCAAAGTCCTCGAGCGCATGGTAGAGCCTGAGCGCACCATCCTGTTTCGCGTACCCTGGTTAGACGATCACGGCAAAGTCCAGATCAACCGCGGCTATCGCGTCGAATTCAACTCCGCCATCGGCCCCTACAAAGGCGGTTTGCGCTTTCACCCCTCGGTGAACCTCAGCATCTTGAAATTCCTCGGCTTCGAGCAAGTCTTTAAAAACTCCCTCACCTCCCTCCCCATGGGCGGAGGCAAAGGCGGATCGGACTTCGACCCCAAAGGCAAGAGCGACAACGAAGTCATGAAGTTCTGCCAGAGCTTTATGACCGAGCTCCAGCGCCACATTGGCCCCGACACCGACGTACCCGCCGGCGACATCGGCGTAGGTGGACGCGAAATCGGCTATATGTTCGGCCAATACAAGCGCCTGCGCAACGAATTTACCGGCGTATTGACCGGAAAAGGCATCAACTGGGGCGGTTCGCTCATTCGTCCGGAAGCCACCGGATACGGCTGCGTCTACTTTACCCAAGAGATGCTCGCCACCCAAGGCGACGGCCTCAAAGGCAAAACCGTCGTCGTTTCGGGATCGGGCAACGTCGCCCAATACGCCATCGAAAAGGCCACCCAACTCGGCGGCAAAGTGGTAACCGCCTCCGACTCCGACGGCTTTATCCACGACCCCAACGGCATCGACGCCGAAAAGCTCGCCTTCCTCATGGAGCTCAAAAACGTCAAGCGCGGACGGATCTCGGAATACGCCACCAAATATGGCTGCACCTACGTAGCCGGTCAGCGCCCCTGGGGCATCAAGGCCGACATCGCCCTGCCCTGCGCCACCCAAAACGAACTGACGGGCGCCGACGCCAAGCAGCTGATTGCCAACGGAGTAAAGGCCGTCGCCGAAGGCGCCAATATGCCCTCTACCCCCGAAGCCGTCGAAGCCTTCCACGCCGCCAAGGTGATGTTCGCCCCCGGCAAAGCCTCCAACGCCGGTGGGGTAGCCACCTCTGGACTGGAAATGTCGCAGAACTCGCTCCGCCTCAGCTGGACCCGCGAAGAAGTCGACCAGCGCTTGCACGGCATTATGGTCAACATCCACAAGAGCTGCGTGCAATACGGCACCGAAGCCGGACACACCAACTACGTGAAAGGCGCCAACATTGCCGGTTTTGTCAAGGTGGCCGACGCCATGCTCGACCAAGGCCTGGTATAAGCGACCGCATCGTTCGAATCAAGCGCCTCCCAAATGGGGGGCGTTTTTTTTGGGGGGGGGGTGATGGAATACAATAGTCCCAGTCGCTTGCTTTCAGCGAGTGACGACTATTTCGGAGGTGGCGTCATTGAAGCAGAGTCCGGGCAATGTCCACAGCCCCGTTTTGGATCCTTCTATTCCGAGTTAAAAACTCGGAACATAGGGGTCACTCGGCACAGCCGAGCGACTGTATTAAAAAGGAATAAACGCGTTACGGTTCGCTCCGAGCCGGCGTGGATCGGACTTTGACCGTATCCGGACGCCCCGCGTTATCGCCCACCGGAATCTTCGGCACATCGCCCGCCGAAAGCCGCACAATCACGTCCTCATACAACGCCTCGAGCAGCTTCGGATTCCGGCTATACCACGCAAAACTCGTCTTAAAGCGCTCCGCCTCCACCCCGTGCCGCACGTAAAGCGCATCGTAATACGCATCCATGCTCAGGCTATCGCCCATGATCTGCTTGCCGCTCCGCGCGCCCTCGATCAAGTGGAGTTCAGACAGCATCACCGCCATGGTATCGGCCGGAACAATGCCCGCAGGAATCGCCGTTTCGTTCGGGTTCGCGCAACCGATGCCGACCAGACCCAACACCAAGCCCATAGCCCTAAGGGGGACAAAGCGCCCCGAGATCAACCCCCTGCCGATGCGCTCAGAGCGCTTCATGCTCCAGCCGTTGACCCGCCACCTCGGCGGCAAAGCGACCCCGGTCGTAGACCTGGATCCCGTTGACAAACGTGCGCTCCACCCGCGCCTTAAACGTCGTACCCGAAAACGGCGACCAGCCGCAACCGTACAAAATATTGTCCTTGTTGACCGTAAACGGACGCGCAGGATCGACCACGCACAAATCGGCAAAGTAGCCCTCGCGCAAAAAGCCGCGTTCGCGGATCCGAAACAGCAAAGCGGGATTATGGCACATTTTGCGCACCACCGTTTCGATCGAAATCTTGCCCGAGCGCACAAATTCAAACAGCGCAGGCAGGGCGTGTTGCACCAAGGGACCCCCCGAAGGCGCGGTCAAATAGGGGCGAGATTTTTCTTCGAGCGTATGCGGAGCGTGGTCCGTGGCGATCACATCAATGCGGTCGTCGAGCAAGGCGTCCCACAGCCCCTCTCGGTCGGCGGCCGTCTTGATCGCGGGGTTCCACTTGATCAGATTGCCCTTGGTCTCGTAGGCCGAGTCGTCGAACCACAAATGGTGGACACAGACCTCGGCGGTGATTTTCTTTTCTCCGAGCGGAAGCGCCGAATCGAACAAGCCCGTTTCCCGGGCCGTGCTCAGGTGAAATACATGCAAGCGGCTGCCGTGCTTTTTGGCCAATTCCACCGCCTTGGAGCTCGAAAGCCAGCAGGCCTCTTCGCTCCGAATCAACGGGTGCATCGAAGGCGGAATGGCGTCTCCGAATTGGGCCTTGGCTGCTTCGAGATTGGCTTGGATCGTCGCCTCGTCTTCGCAGTGGGTAATGATCAGGTGCGGGCACTGTGCAAACAGCGCTTCGACCGATGCGGGATTGTCCACGAGCAAATCGCCCGTAGAAGAGCCCATAAACACCTTGACCCCCGGATAGCGCCCCGCGGGCATCCGCAGAATCTCGTCGAGGTTGTCGTTCGAGGCCCCCAGATTAAAACCATAGTTGGCCATCGACTGGGTCGAAGCAAGGGCGTATTTGGCCTCGAGTTTTTCGAGGGTGGTCGCCGCGGGAACTGTATTGGGCTGTTCGATATAGCTCGTAATGCCCCCGGCCACGGCGGCGCGGGATTCGCTCGCAATCGACCCTTTGTGCGTCAGTCCCGGCTCGCGAAAGTGCACTTGGTCGTCGATCAGCCCTGGGAGCAGATACTGCCCGTCCAATTCGACCAACTGCTCTCCGGGCCGGTGGCTCAAAGACGCATCGATGTGGGCAATGCGGCCATTTTCAATCCGCAAATCGCCTTCAAATACTTTTCCTTCGTTCACCATCCGTGCGTGTTTCAGCAGGATGCGTGATGGGGTCGTCGACATAAGGGTTTTCTTCTATGCCCGCTGAGCGGATTGGGGGTCCCAAAAACTGGACCATTTCAATTGCAGCACGCCAAAAATGGCTTCGCGGATAATCCGCTTGCTCATTTTGCTCTGGCCCTTGCGGCGGTCGGTAAAAATGACTGAAACCTCGCTCAGGGCAAATCCTTTGCGCCAGGCCTTGAACTTCATTTCGATCTGAAAGGCGTAGCCGACAAACTTGATTTTCTCGAAGTCGATGCGCTCGAGCACGGCTCTTTGATAACAAACTAAACCCGCGGTGGTGTCGTGTACGGGAATGCCGGTGATAAAGCGGACGTATTTGGATGCGAAATACGAGAGCAACACCCGGCCCATCGGCCAGTTGACCACGTTGACGCCTTGGCTGTAGCGGCTTCCAATCGATACATCGGCTCCCTGGACCGCGCAGGCCTCCCACAAACGCGGTAGGTCTTTGGGGTCGTGCGAAAAATCGGCGTCCATTTCGAAGACATACTGATAGGAGTGCGACAGCGCCCAGCGAAAACCCGCGATATAGGCCGTCCCCAACCCTTGTTTGCCCGCCCGCTCCATCAGGTGCAAACGCCCCGGATAGCGCGACTGCAGCCGCTTGACCAAGGTCGCGGTTCCATCGGGGGAGCCGTCGTCCACAATCAGCAAATCAAAACCCGCCTCGAGTTCGAGCACCGCGACCGCAATGGCCTCGATGTTCTCTTGTTCGTTGTAGGTGGGAATAATGCAGAGCAGTTCGCTCAAAACTTCAAGAATAAAGGGGATCCGATATACCGGATTGAAGCCGCAAAAATAGGGGGAAACCGCGCTTCGAAACGGCCCAAACGGGGCCGTCTTGTTCCGGCTCGGGGCCACAGAAAAATCGCCCAAGCGGTTCCCGTCGCGGCAAAGCGGTACGCATGCGGTACATTTCGGGGGTGAAAATCGATGTGTACGCCCGCAAAGACCTGTGGAAGAGCTTGCTGCTTGCCGCGAGTCTGCTGATTGGAATTGGAACACTCTGGTATACAGAGACTTTTCTTAAGAAACTCCGAGCAGAGGAGGCCAAAAAACTCGAACTCTGGGCCGAGGCCATCCATACCGTCAACGAAGCCCCCGAAGACGCCGATCTCAATTTGGTGTTTGAGGTACTCAAGAGCAACACCAGCATTCCGGTGATTCTGACCGACAGCCTCGGGCACATCATTACCCACTCCAACCTCGATCCGAACCGTTCTTCGGACAGTGTATGGCTCCGGGCCCAACTCGACCGCATGGCCGAAAACCGCAAGCCCATCCCGATTCCCTTTGCCGAAGGGGGCGTCAACTATATGTACTACCGCGATTCGACCCATTTGATTCAGCTCCGGCGCTATCCGTTTATCCTACTCGGGGTGATTGGTTTGCTGGTAGCCGTGGCCTATTTGGCGTTTGGCAATGCCCGCAGGGCCGAACAAGACCGGGTGTGGACAGGTATGGCGCGAGAAACCGCCCACCAGATCGGAACGCCTTTGAGCTCGCTCCTCGGCTGGCTTCACCTGTTGCGCGAACAAGAAGCCGACGCCCAGATTTTGTCCGAAATGGAAGAAGATGTGGATCGGCTGCGTCAAATCGCCGATCGCTTTTCGAAGATTGGGTCTCAACCCGCCTTGCGCAAAGAACCCATTGGCGTTGTCGTCGAACGGGTGGTGGAGTATTTGAAGCCGCGCATGCCCGAACGCGTCGAGTGGGTGTATCGGCCCGAGCCGGGATCGGCCGAATGGATGGGGATGCTCAACGCTCCGCTGTTCGAGTGGGTTCTCGAAAACATGATCCGGAATTCGATCGATGCGCTCGAAGGCAAGGGCCGGATTGAAATCGAGTTGAGTCGGACGGCCGAGCACTATCGGCTGTTGGTGCGCGATTCGGGGAAGGGGATGAGCCCGGCCTTGGCGCGCAAGGTGTTCCGCCCGGGTTTTACGACCAAACAGCGGGGGTGGGGGCTGGGGTTGAGTTTGTCGAAGCGGATTGTGGAGGAATACCACCAGGGCAAAATGTGGGTGCTGCAGTCGGAGCCGGGCAAGGGGACGACGATGGCGGTGCGGATACCGGTGGTGTAAACAAGCGGCTTAACGCAGGAGGCTTAGCCCTTAATGCGCCTTAAAGTAAAGACTGTGATCTCTGGCCAGATGCCGACGCGTCCGGGAAATGCCAAATAGCCGAATCCGCGGTTGACGTAGAGATTCCGTCCGTTTTCGGCATAGAGCCCTGCCCATTTGGGATAGCGCAGACTCACGGGGCTCCAGCGCAGCACCCCGGGGATTTCGATCCCGAATTGCATCCCATGCGTATGTCCGCTCAGGGTCAAGTGCACGCGGTGGGGGTGTTGTTTGACCTGTTCGTCGAAGTGGCTGGGATCGTGGCTCATCAATACGGTAAACCCGCCTTCGGGAATCGAGTGCAGCGCGGCATTCAGATCGCCGTGTTGCGGAAAGGGCGGGCGCCCCCAATTTTCGACCCCGGACAAATAGAGCTTGTCCCCGTTGCGCTCAATGATTCGGTGTTCGTTTCGGAGCAAATCGAATCCGATGCGTTGGTGCACCTCAAACAGATCGAGCAAATTGCGTTGTTTGGCTTCGGGACTGGGCCATTCGGCATAATCGCCATAGTCGTGGTTGCCGAGCACACTGAACTGCCCGTCCCGGGCTTTGAGCCGACCAAATAGGGCTTCCCAAGGGGCCATCTCTTCGGCCGTGTCGTTGACCAGATCGCCCGTAAACAACAGGAGGTCGGGTTGTTCGTCCTGGAGCATATCGATCCCGCGCTCCACGGCCCGGGCGTTGTCGAAACTGCCCGAGTGCACGTCCGAAATCTGTGCAATGCGGTAGCCGTCAAAGGCTTCGGGCAGATCGGGGAACCACAGTTCTTGCCGGATGACCCGAAACCGCCAGCGCCCGTAGACGATGCCGTGGGCGATCGAAACAAAGGGCAGGGCGGCGGCTCCGAGCGCGATTTGGCTAATAAATGTTCTGCGTTCGGGCCAAAAACCCGCGCCCGACGAGCGATCCAACAAACCGTATAGGCCGATGGCCAAGCGCGAGAGGTCTTCGGTGAGCAAGATCGCGGCTACGACCAATTTGGGAACTACGCTCAAAATCATCAAGCCCGCGGCCCACTTCATGGCCTCGCTGTGCCGATGGCCCGGATCGGTGCGCCACAGCGCCCAAAATACCACGGCTACCACAATAAGGCTGAAGGTCCAATATCCCCAACGCGCCCATAGGGCATTCCGGCTCAGGGTTTTAACGGCTTGACTGACGTATACATCCAAGGCCAACATCAGGGCAAAGGCCCAAATCCATCGAATCATCGTACGAAGGTAGGGGTGGGGGAAAATTACTCAGGTTGCGGATTCAGCAAAAGGAGGTCGGAAATTTTATTGGATTCACCTTGAACCGTGATGATCCAAAAAAAGCCGACCCTTAATTTGGAAAAACGCTTGCTTAAAGGATTAATCTCTTAATGAAACCAACGAGATGTCCGGCTATCAAGGTGTCTAAGGCCACTCGACTCCGGGACCCCGTGTCGCACCCAGCCGCAACGGCCAGTGAGCCTTGCGGCGCGACCTCGGCCAAAGCGCTCCTAAAAAAAATCATGAACGGGGTGGACAAGAGAGCGCCACGCCGGACTGAAAAGCTCCTTTCTTTCCTTCTTTCTTTGGAGCAGCAAAGAAAGAAGGCCACCGCGGCAGCGGAGTGCACATCAGAGTCGTAGAGAGGGAATGAACAGCGCAGGCCAACTTTGAATGCTCATCGGCGTAGCCGGAAGGCATAGATCCAAAAACACTTATAAATCAATGTATTACGTTAGAATTATTCCCGTGCAATTAACTACCCATACTCAGAATTGCTGAAACATGCTGTAACAGTCACCCTCGCGATAGGAACTTCTTCTGAAGCTAGACCAGATATCTTTCTCATGAAATACGACCTCAGCTAATTTGATTAGCACTTATTACAACCGCACTCGGAAGGGCTCCAAACCATTTCCTTTGTACCCCACGCCCTTCAAACGCATTCTCCCATGGCCCCCCAAGACGCTCGGCTTTTTCTCCTCGACGCCTACGCCCTTATTTTCCGGGGATACTTCGCCTTTATCAAAAACCCCCGGGTCAATAGCAAGGGCATCGATACCTCGGCGGTGTTTGGCTTTATGCTCGCGCTCACCGAATTGCTCGAAAAAGAAAAACCGACCCATTTGGCCGTCGTCTTTGATGTATCGGGGCCGACCCAACGTCATATTGACTTTCCGGCCTACAAGGCGAATCGGGACGAAACTCCCGAGGCGATCAAAATTGCAGTCCCCTACATCCACCGCATCCTCGAGGCCATGGGTATCCCCACCTTGGGATTGGAAGGTTATGAAGCCGACGACTTGATTGGCACCTTGGCGCGTCAGGCCGAGGCGGAGGGGTACACCACCTATATGATGACGCCCGACAAGGACTTTGGCCAATTGGTGACCGACAAGACTTTGATCTACAAGCCAGGGCGGGGTGGGGAACCCGCTCAAGTGCTCGGCCCCAAAGAAGTATGCGCCAAACATGGCATCGAGCGGGTCGAACAACTGATCGATTTGCTCGGGATGATGGGCGATGCGGTCGACAATATTCCAGGCTTTCCGGGCGTCGGAGAAAAGACGGCCCAGAAACTCCTCGCCCAATACGGCAGCATGGAAGAAACCCTGGCCCACGCCGCCGAAATCAAGGGAAAGCTGGGCGAAACGCTCCGGAACTTTGCCGATCAGGGCATTTTGAGCAAAAAGCTGGCGACCATCATTGTCGATGCGCCCATCGCGCTCAACGAGGCCGAGCTTGAAATGAGCGTGCCGAATTTAGAGGCGTTGCAGTCGGTGTTTGAGGAATTGGAATTCCGCACCTTGCTCAAGCGGATGTTGGGCGAGCCGCGAACGGCAGCGGCTCCGGCGGCTCCGACCGCATCCAACGGGTCGGGAAGTCAAATGGGTTTGTTCGGGACCGAGGAAACAGGGCCCACAATGGGCAGTCTGCGATCGCTCGAGACCTATGACCATCACTATACGCTGATTTCCAGTCTTGAAGAACTCCAGTGGCTGGTGGGGAGTTTGCTGAAACAGACTTCGGTTTGCTTCGATACCGAAACCGATTCGTTGGTCGAAATCGACGCGCGTTTGGTGGGGATTGCGTTTTCCTGGCAGGCGGGCAAGGCCTATTATGCGGCGTTTCCCGAAGAGGCCGAAGTCCAACAGGCGTGGATCGAGGTATTGCGTCCGTTTTTTGAGCATCCGTCGATCGAAAAGGTGGGTCAAAACCTCAAATACGACTTGAGCGTATTGCGCAACTATGGGGTGGAGGTGTCTGCGCCTTGGTTCGATACGATGCTCGCGCACTACCTGATCAATCCCGATCAACGGCACAATTTTGATGCGCTTTCGGAGAACTATTTGGGCCACCGCACCCAGAGCATCGAGACGTTGATTGGGCCCAAGGGCAAGAACCAGCGGACTATGCGCACGGTCGAGCCGGAGCGGGTGTGCGAGTATGCGGGCGAAGATGCCGATTTGACGTTTCAGCTCAAGCAGCAGTTCGAGCCGATGTTGGAGCAGGCGGAGCTCAAGCCGTTGTTTTCAGAGATCGAGGTGCCTTTGGTCCCGGTGTTGGTGTCGATGGAACGGGCGGGGGTGCGGATCGATTCGAATGCGCTGAAGGCCCTGAGCGGCAGTATGTTGAATGAGTTGGTCGAGATCGACCGAAAGGTGCAGGAAATGGCGGGTGGGCAGTTCAATTTGGCGTCGCCCAAGCAGTTGGGCGAGGTGTTGTTCGAGCGGCTCAAGTTGGGGGGCAAGCCGAAAAAGACCAAGACGGGGCAGTATGCGACGTCCGAGGACATTTTGCAGACCTTGGTGCACGAGCATCCGATTGTACCTCTGATTCTGGAATTCAGGCAATTGCAAAAGCTGAAGGGGACCTATGTGGATGCGTTGCCCGAGTTGGTGCATCCGCGCACGGGGCGGATCCATACGTCGTTCAACCAGGCGGTGGCGGCTACGGGTCGCTTGAGTTCGGTGAATCCGAATTTGCAGAACATCCCGATTCGGTACGAGCGGGGCAAGGAGATTCGCAAGGCGTTTATTCCGGACGAGGGGCATCGGTTGCTGAGCGCGGACTATAGCCAGATCGAGTTGCGGTTGATTGCGGAGTTGAGCAAGGACGAGGCGATGTTGGAGGCGTTCCGCTCGGGTTTGGACATTCACCGGGCTACGGCGGCGCGGGTGTTTTCGATTCCGTTGGAGGAGGTGTCGAAGGAGCAGCGGAGCTATGCGAAGACGGTCAACTTTGGGATTATTTACGGGGTGTCGGCGTTTGGGCTGAGTCAACAGACGGATTTGAGTCGGTCGGAGGCGGCGGAGTTGATTCGGAGTTATTTCGAGGGCTATCCGGGGATCAAGGCGTATATGGATGCGCAGGTGGCTTTGGCACGGCAGCAGGGGTTTGTAACGACGTTGTTCGGGCGCCGTCGCTATTTGCCCGACATCCATTCTTCGAATCAGACGGTGCGGGCGCATGCGGAGCGGAATGCGGTCAACGCTCCGATTCAGGGCAGCGCGGCCGATTTGATCAAAAAGGCGATGATCGAGGTCCACGACCGGCTCCACAAGGGTTCCTATTCAAGCCGTATGGTACTCCAGGTCCACGACGAATTGGTGTTCGACTGCCCCGAAAACGAGGTCGAAGCGGTCTCCGCCCTCGTCAAAGACGCCATGCAAACCGCACTCTCTCTAAGCATTCCCCTCGTAGTCGACACGGGCGTCGGGATGAATTGGCTGGAGGCACATTGAGGAAAGGGGGGCCGGGGGGGGTCTTGATGATCCGGTCTTCGCAGGAATTCTCATACTGCTCGAATGGCATTGATTCTTCCTTGAAGTTCAGAGATTCTTTGGATTAATTGTGCAAAAGTCAATGCGTCGCCATAAATCATGAACTGGGTCATTTCTGAATAGTCTTTTTCGTATGCGCCGATAGCGGAGTCAGGCGGAATAATTTTGATTTTTACAGGCGTATGATGGCTATAGTCAACCCCTTTAATTGCGTTGAATTTTTCTCGATGGGCAACAATATTGTTGTACAACTCCGTGTCTTGAAGGGCTGCCACACCGTGTTCGGAGTCCATCAATCTTTCTAAGTCATATAGGTGTCGCGAAAGTCGATCCATGCGCATTTTCTCAGGCGCTTGTGCGAACTCTTCGTGTAGGAGGAAGATCTTTTCAAGAAACGTTCTTCGGGGCAGAACGATTGGAATTGGAAAAGCCTTTATGGCGAGATCGAGTTGGGGAAATTGAACGCTCAAAATGGAGTTGATTTCTCGCAATTCTACCGGTTCCATAAGTGAGCGCACACCTACTTCAATCAGGACCCTTTTGGGTAAATACTCTATGGCATCGAGAACCGAATCGTATTGAATCTCAATACATTGTGGGTCTTTATCTGGAGCGGCTATAGGATGAGCGAAAAGCTGACATTCATGAATGGCGCCCCAATCTGTCAGAGTTTGGACTAGGTCATTGAGAAATGTGGATGAAATGAATGCACAAGAGGCTCTTCGGAGTTTTCCAATTTGTGTTTTGTTGATTTCACCAACAAATCCGAAGTAAGCGCGGTCAATGGCCAAGTCAATGTCTTCTGAGAACCGCTCTATTGCATTCCAGCCCTTGCTCAAGGAGGTGCCGCCTTTGAATACGAGCTGTTCGCTGAAGGGCAGACTAAAGCATGCCTGAATGGAGAGCGATACCCACCAATCTTTTTCAATGACACTGGGAGGCAAGCCTGTTGCAGCTGAGGCTTGATTGAGAATGTCAATCCTTCGCTCCCTGTTGAGGGTTAACCAACGGGTATTCACTTCAGCGCGTTCATGAGTATTTTGTAGATCCAAGCAGGGGACAGTTTCGCGTCGTGGACGATGTGTTCTTTCTTTTCTTTTTGTAGGAGCTCAAGGATTCTCTTCAGAGTTTCTTCATTGATCTGGTTTTGACCGAGGGTTTTGAGGGCCTGTATCACCAAACTGCTGATTTCACCCTGCATTAATAGGTTCTTGGGGCTGGTACGTCGAAAGGCGATAGTACGCTTGCCCACAGTAACCGTTCTCGCAGTACCGTCGGTGAGGTAAACCACCTTCATGGGTACTTGGGTAGACAATCCAAGTTTGTTTAAGGCGTGGACCCCGGTGGGAAGAATGTGTGCTTTATCCCTTCTGGCGATGGCTTTAGCGATATCGTCGGTGGAGGGAAAGAGATTTCCCAGTTCTGGGTCTCTTTTAGGAAATAGATATATCCCATGGGCCAGTCGGAAGAGGACTTCCTTTTCATTTAAACGGAACAATGCTTTTTTAACGCTTTCGGGACTGCCATAGTCCAGAAAGTCATCGACAAACAGTATGCTTCCTCCGGGGTAGGATTGAACCGCCTCCGCGATGGATTTTTCTACGCGTGGTCTTTCTTGAAAAATCATTTCGTCCCAAATATAGTTAAAATTTGGGACTAAAATCAAATCACACTCAAGGTTCATGGCCTGATGCAGCGTGATTTTGTTTAGAATAGCTCAGATTCTGGGCATTCCCGATGTAACCTTTCCCTAGAGGATTATCCGACTCAAGTTCACGGGAGACTATAGGAGGACGTGTTCTCGTTGTTCTGACACGTTGAGCCTACCCACAGGTGAACTTCTTTTAAACCAAACACCAGATTCCATGGACATCAAAGTAAGCTTCGGCGCAATGCTAGCCTAAATGGGTACAACAGTCTACCCCTCCAAATACCCCTGATTCAAAAACCGCTTCCGGAACCAGAGTTCAAAGGCCGGATCGAGGAACTCATAGCCCGTTTCGGTGTCGTGAATGATGTCTTGCTGGACCAGGGTTTTCACATTCTTGCGGACGTTGTTCGGTGTGCCTAGGGCGTGGGTTTGCATAGCGGCAACGCCCGTCAATTGGGTTTCGCCATGGGCAATGGCGACAAGGAGATTGGACTGGGTAGCGCTGAGGCCATCCATTTCGCGCATATAAAAGGGCGCATTGGCCTGGATCAGTTCTTCAAGGGCCCTGTTGAACTCATCCCAACCCGCGCGGTGTTCCGTCGCGTTCCACGTATAGTGTGCCAGTTGTTGCACATACCAGGAGTGATCCTTCATCCTTGCCGCAATGGCCTCGGCCAAGGAAGGATCGATTTCTTTCTGGGTATTGAGAAACCCCTGTTGAATAAATGAGATCCACTTTTCTCGACGGATTTTCGGCAAGAGCATCATGTCTCCAAATCGATAAAAAGGAGCTGAAGGGTGGTTGAAAATCTCGGTCATCATATGCCTTTTGCTGCCGTAAAGACAATACGTAACCCTCTGTTGCCGCTGCCATTGTGCCCTGAGCTTCTTTTGCAATTCAAGCGCATTGGGAAAAGTCCCCAGATTTTGGAATTCATCGAGGCAGATGATGAACTGCCCATTTTTGGCCTGCGCTATGGCCTCGGGAAGGTTGAGAATTTCGTCGCTGTTTTTTTCCAGCTCCTTCCAGTCCAGACTAAGCGTGAAGTCATTGAAAGGATCGACGCCAAAGTTCAATCGCGGGGTGATTTTCTTGAACACCTCCCCAACCACTTTGACCCATTCTTGCCATAGAGGGCTCGACGCTTTGATCACCTCTCGTGCAAAAGCCTCCAAAAATGAAGCCTCGCTGTTGACCGAATACAGGTCAAAATGAACCACTTTGATCCCGGGCTCTTGGGTTCGAATGTCGGAGGTAACCCTTTCTACCAACGAAGTCTTTCCCCAGCGCCGAGGCGAAATCACCGAGGTATTCACTCCCTGGGTCAGATTGGAGTAAAGTCGTTTGATTTCTTCGTCTCGATTCGTGAACGCGTGCGAAAGGAGGCTCGTTCCATAGACGAAAGGGGACTTCTTCATTTTTATACTCTTCGGTATTATACTCAAAGGTATTATACCAATTGGTATAAAACCACTCCCCAACCCCCAACCACAAAAAAAGCCGCCCCTGGTGCAGAGACAGCTTGTGGAAGTGCGGTTTGCGGAGGGTTACACACCCAGACCCACGCGGCGGAAGGCCGTAAGGGCGAGGTCTTTGTCGACCGAAGTGAGGTATTGGGCGACGCTCAGTTTGGAGTCTTTGATAAACTCCTGCTCCACGAGCGTGCTCTCCTTGTAGAACTTGTTCAAACGCCCTTCGGCAATCTTGTCGAGCATATTCTCGGGCTTGCCCTCTTGACGCGCGAGTTCGCGGCCAATTTCGAGTTCGCGTTCGATCATCTCTTGAGAAACCGCTTCGCGGTTCAATGCCACCGGGCTCATCGCCGCAGCCTGCATGGCCACATTGCGACCCGCTTCGGCGGCCTCTTTGTTCATGCCCACCAAGGTCGCCAGCTTGCTGCCCGCGTGGATGTAGTGCGCCACAAAAGGAGCCTCGATCTTCTCGTAGGCCATGATGTCGATCTTCTCGCCGATCACACCCGTCTGCTCGATCAATTTCTCGGCCACGGTCATGCCATTGTCGTAGGGCAACGCCTTGAACGCTTCTAAATCAGCCGGCAAGTTGGCCAGCGCAATTTCGAGCATCTTGTTGGCCAGGTTCTGGTAGCCCTCGTTCTTGGCCACAAAGTCTGTTTCGCAGTTCAGGCTAAAGACGACCCCAATGCCATGGCTCGACGCCGTACCCGCCAAAACAATCCCTTCGGTCGCATCGCGGTCGGCGCGCTTGGCCGCCACCTTTTGACCCTTTTTGCGAAGCACGTCGATGGCTTCTTCGAAATCGCCATTGGCCTCCGTAAGGGCCTGCTTGCAGTCCATCATACCTGCGCCGGTCATTTGACGCAGCTTGTTTACATCCGATGCAGTGATATTCGCCATTGCGGTTTGGGTAAATTGAGTGTTTGCAAAAAAAACAGGGGCAAAATTCGCATTCCCGCCCCTGCCCACCGGAGAACTCCGGTTAACCTTGTGTTAAGAAGGACTGTTTATTCGTCCTCCTCGGTGCCTACGCGTTCTGCTTTGCGGCGGATTTTCTCGTCGCCGGGTTTTTCCCGCTCCTCTTTGCGATCGCTCAAACCGGCCAAAACCGAGTTCGTAACGTGCTTCATGAGGATCGCGATGCTCTTGCTCGCATCGTCGTTGCCGGGAATGGCATAGTCAATTTCAAACGGGTTGGAGTTGGTATCCACGATGCCAAACGTCGGGATGCCCAAATTCTTCGCTTCGGAAACCGCAATGTGCTCGCGTTTGATATCGACGATAAACAACGCAGCGGGCAAACGGCTCATATCCGAAATCGAACCCAGGTTCTTTTCGAGCTTGGCGCGCTGGCGGTCCACCTGCAGGCGCTCGCGCTTCGACAGCGTATCAAACGTACCATCCGACTTCATGCGGTCGATGTTCGACATCTTCTTGACCGCCTTGCGAATCGTGACAAAATTGGTCAACATCCCACCGGGCCAACGCTCTACGATGTAAGGCATATTCATTTGCTCGGCGTGATTGGCCACAATCTCCTTAGCTTGCTTCTTGGTGGCTACGAAGAGAATCTTCTTGCCCTGCGAAGCCATTTTTTGCATTACCAAACCCACTTGTTCCAGCTTTGAAGCCGTTTTGTGCAGGTCGATGATGTGGATCCCGTTGCGCTCCATAAAAATGTAGGGCGCCATATTGGGATGCCATTTGCGCGTCAGGTGACCGAAGTGCACCCCTGCGTCTAGCAATTCTTTAACGTCGATATTGGCCATGTCCTTGGGTTTAAGCTCAGGTTAAACAACCCCCGGGTAGCGCGTGGCATCCACCACGACAGTCCCGAAAGTTTGGAAGTTGATTGCGAAATAGAGCGCGAATTAACGCTTCGAGAACTGGAAGCGCTTGCGGGCCTTCTTCTGACCGAACTTTTTGCGTTCCACCATGCGGGGGTCGCGGGTCAAGAAGCCTTCGGGCTTCAAGGTGGTGCGGTTCTCGGGGTTTTCTTCGCACAGGGCGCGAGAAATGCCGAGGCGGATGGCTTCGGCTTGACCGGTCATACCGCCGCCTTCTACATTCACCTTGACTTTGTATTGGCCAAAGGCATCGATGGCGCGCAATGCCTGCTCGATTTTGTAGTGCAGGGCAGGAGTGCCGAAGTAGTTTTTGTAGTCGCGGTGGTTCACCACGATGGTGGCATCGTCGGCGGTTTCAACACGCTGGAGGTATACTCGGGCTACGGCCGTTTTGCGGCGTCCAAGGCTGTGAATCAAGGCCATGCTTATTTGAAGTCGTTCAGGTTAATCACCGTGGGTTGCTGGGCCCCGTGCGGATGCTCGGTGCCTTCAAAGACGTGCAGATTGCGAAACAGCTCGCGACCGAGGCGGTTTTTCGGCAACATGCCGCGCACCGACGCTTCGATCAGCTTGATAGGGCTCTTTTGGAACAACTCGAGGCTGCTGACAAATTTTTGACCCCCGGGATAGCCCGTGTGGCTTACGTATTCTTTGTCGTCCCACTTTCTGCCGGTCAACGCCACCTTGGTCGCATTGATAATGATGACGTTGTCGCCACAATCGGCATTGGGGCTAAAGCTCACCTTGTGCTTTCCGCGGATCAATTTGGCCACTTTGCTGGCCATACGACCGAGGCTTTGTCCTTCGGCATCCACCAAAACCCATTGCTTGTCGGCCTGAGCTTTGTTGACCGAGACTGTTTTATAAGAGAGAGCGTCCACTGTTGCTGTGCGTTGTCGTTGTTCCGAGGTCTCTTGAACGCTTGCTGTCGCGATAATTTGTCGATGTGTAAGCAATCTAAACCCCCGGGGAAGTGCCTTACAGCACTCAGGAGATCAGAACGATACACAGAAACAAATCAAAGTACTCGACAGAAAACGGGCTGCAAAATTACGAACCTTTCTCGTTGATGACAAACCCCTTCTGCGAATTTTATTCAGAAACCGTGTTTGAAGGGTTGATCCACGGAGCGGACGCAGGGTCAGGCCTTTGGCTTTATGGTCTATTTTTGCTTTAACAACCCCTTAAGATTTTTCCCGCTCATGCTGCTATCCTTCCCGAGGTTGGCTCGCCACCTCGCCGCCCTTTCCATCTTTGTACTGACCGTTGTTCCTGCTGCCCGCGCCCAGGAAATCTGTGGATTCGACGCGCTCCTCGAGCGCCAAGCCGCAGATCCCGATTGGGTCCGCGCACAAGCCGAAGCCGACGCCCTCTTGTTTGCGCCCGCTTCGACCCCGGAGACCCAACAGGCCGTGGTCCACGTGGTGCCCATCGTCTTCCATATTATCTATGCCGACGGCAGCGACCAAATTTCGGACGCCCAGATTCTCGACCAACTCGAGATTCTGAATCAGGATTTCCGCCGCCAAAATGCCGATGCCTCGAATTTGAGGGCGCTGTTCCAACCCGTGGCTGCCGATCCCGAAATCGAGTTTCGGCTCGCGACCCTCGATCCCTCAGGCAATTGCACCAACGGCATCAACCGAGTACCCTCTTCGCTCAGCATCAACGCCAACGACAATGTGAAGGGCCTGATCTCTTGGGACAACAACAAGTATCTCAATGTGTGGGTGGTGCGCTCTATTAATATCAACATCAGCGGGGGGACGGTTTTGGGGTATGCCTATCCGCCCTCGGCCAATCAACCCGCCAGCCTTGACGGCATTGTGATTCGACACGACCGGGTCGGCACCATCGGCAGCGCAGTGCCCGACAGCCATGGCCGCACTTTGACCCACGAAGTCGGGCACTACTTTGGGCTGCGCCATCCGTTTCAGGGGGGATGCAGTGGAGGCGATCAGGTGGCCGATACCCCCCCAGTGGCCTTGTCCTCGTCGGGTTGTGGTTTGAGCGCGAATACCTGTACCAACGACAATCCGGATTTGCCGGATATGCTCGAGAACTATATGGACTATAGCGACGAAGACTGTCAAAACACCTTTACCCAGGGTCAAAAGACGGTTATGAAGAATTCCATTGCGCAGTTTGCGCTTCGGGGCGATGTTACTTCCGGGACCAACCTAACCGCTACTGGGCTCACCGGTCAAGTGTGCACACCGACACCCCTCATTCGGCAAGAGACGTCTTTGGTTTGCGCGGGCGGAAGTATTCAGTTTGATGCTGCGGTTCTAGGCGGGAATTCGCCGAGTCATTCCTGGACATTTCCCGGTGGTATCCCTGCGAGCAGCACCCAGTCCAGTCCGTTGGTCACCTACAACACCCCGGGCGAATACGCCGTTACCTTAACCGCCACCAATGCAGCGGGCAGCGAACAAACGACGGTGGCCGGAGCGGTGCGCGTGGCCCATAACAACCTTCCGGCGGCCATTTTACTCCCCGGTAACTTCGATCAGGGAATGGTGCCCAATGCCGAATGGACCGTGGTATCTCATCAAGACAATGTGCCTTTTGAGTTGCAGAACACGGCCTTTTCCGGAACGGGTGGATTGCGCATCCGGAGTTTTATCACCACCAATGGACAGGTGGACGACTTGATTTCTCAGCCCATGAATTTGAGTCTGTTTACTCAAGCTGAACTGCGATTCCAATATGCCTATCAAAAGCGGGTGGCTGCCGGACTCAGCGCGTTGCGCGTTTTGGCGAGCACCGATTGCGGACAGACCTGGACCACGCTCCGCGTCATCGGGGGCAACCAACTCAGCACGAACACGACGTTGAATACCACCACCGAATTTGTCCCCACCCCTTCTGAATGGAGAGAGGCCTCCGTCGATTTGTCCGGATTGCTCGGGCAGGCGACCCCTGTGGTTTTTCGCTTTGAATTCACTGCCGAAGGAGCCAACAATTTTTACCTCGACGCACTTGAACTCAATGGTCTGTTGTCAGAGTCCGAAGAGGAACAGGCGGCACTGCGCATCTATCCCAACCCTTCGTCCGAATCGGGATTCTGGATCCAACCCTCGCCTTCGTTTTCGGGGTCTACCCTCCAGATTGCCCTGATCGATGCGCTGGGCCGTACCCTTCTCGAACAAACCGCGAACGGTCAGGGCCCATGGAAAGTGGAATGGCCTGCAGGCTGTCCTGCGGGGGTGTACGGACTCCGCTATCGCTCCGACGATCAAATCGGTCGTTTACCGCTGTTAAAACACTGATCGCCGACCGAGCGCGGTCTGGGATTTCTACAAAAGGTGTCTTTTGAACACCAACGCCTCCTACGGTCGTTGTTGTATCTTTCGCCCTCATGTTTTCCACGTCTATGGAATCGATGGCCGGGGCCAACGGACTGATTGTAATTGCCGAAAGCGGATCGACCAAATGCGATTGGATCGGTCTGGATCGGCAACAAAAAGAGCACTTTCGCTTTGCGACGATGGGGTTTAACCCCTACTTCCACAGTTCCGATTTTATCGCCACCACGCTTCAATCCGAACCCAAGATGCGCCCTTGGGCCGAAGGGGTCGAACGGTTGTTTTTCTATGGAGCAGGGTGCAGCAGCCCCCAACTCAACGCCATTGTCCACAGCGGCCTTACCGAAGTGTTTCCCAATGCGCGCATCGACGTAGACCACGATGTCCTTTCGGCCGCTTATTCGACGTATCGCGGACGACCGGAAATTACCTGCATTCTGGGTACGGGTTCCAACTCCGTGTATTTCGACGGTCAAAACCTGCGCGAAGAAGTCCCTGCTCTGGCGTACATCCTCGGAGACGAGGGCTCGGCGAGCTGGCTCGGCAAAAAACTCCTCGCGGCTTATTTGTACCGCTCCTTGCCCCCAGCGCTCGACCGCGCGCTTCGGGTCGATCTCCAATTGACCAAAGAAGCCATCTTCGAATCCGTATACAACAAACCGAACGCCAACGTTTGGCTGGCGTCCTTTGCCCGATTGCTCGGGCAATATTCGACCGAACCTTGGGTGCAAGACGCGGTTCGCGAAGGGTTTAGGCTATTTCGCGACATCCACATCTTGTGCTATCCCGAGGCGCGCTCGGTCGAAGTCAACTTTGTGGGGAGTGTGGCTTGGCATTTCCGCGATCTGCTCGGCTCGGTGCTCGAAGAAGCCCAGGTGCAGTTGGGTCAGGTTGTGGCCCGACCCCTCGATGGCTTGGTGCAATATCACTTCGAACAAAAGCGCATCGTCGAACAGCTTGAAGCGGGGAATCCCCCTCGTTAGTCCATGGCTCGATCGTTGACCCAACCGGCGTTTATCTTCGATTTGGACGGGGTGATTGTCGACACGGCCAAATACCATTTTTGGGCGTGGAAGCGCTTGGCCGAGGGCCTCGGTATTGGCTTTGACGAAGAACAAAACGAACAACTCAAGGGCGTGAGTCGGGTCGAATCCCTGAACCGAATCTTGCGCTGGGGCGACAAAACCTTGGGTGCAGAGGCGTTTGCCGACGCGCTCGACCGCAAGAACCGAGACTATCTCTCTTATGTTGAGCGCATGGAGCCCGACGAAATCCTACCGGGAGTATCCGAGTTTTTGAGCCATTGCCGAACCATAGGCATCCCCATAGCCTTGGGTTCCGCGAGCAAGAACGCTCCTTTGATTTTGGACCGTTTGGGACTTCGAGCGCAATTTGATGCGGTGATCGACGGCAACAGCACCCAGCGCTCCAAACCCGATCCCGAGGTCTTTTTGCTCGGAGCCCACGCGCTAGGGGCATCGCCCGAAAACTGTGTCGTTTTTGAAGATGCCCAAGCCGGAATTGAAGCGGCGCACAGGGCGGGTATGAAGGCCGTAGGCGTGGGCCCAGCTTCGGAGTTGTCTGAGGCCGATCTGCGCATTCCCGGCTTTCGCGATCTTCTGCCCGAAGCGCTGTTGGAACGGCTTTCCTAATCCCCTTAACCCTTAAAAAAGGACCGATGCACTCCTATCTCGAACCGCACGAATGGAAACTGGTCGAACGCGGATTTGAAGCGGAAAATTTGGAGCGATCGGAGGCGCTGTTTTCGATCGGCAACGGGCATATGGGCCAGCGCGCCAATTTTGAGGAAGACTATTCGGGACCCACCTTGAGGGGGAGCTATGTGGCCGGGGTCTATTATCCCGACAAGACCCGGGTGGGCTGGTGGAAAAACGGCTATCCCGAATATTTCGCCAAAGTGCTCAACAGCGTCAATTGGATTGGCATTCGGGTCGGGGTGCAGGGAGAAAACCTCGATTTGAATCGGGTCGAAGTGACAGATTTTGTTCGAGAACTCGATTTCCGCGATGCGTTGTTGAGCCGTCAGGCCGGGGTTCGCATGCAGAATGGGAGTCGTTTGTCGCTGTCGGCCAAGCGGTTTGTCAGTATGGCTCGGCCCGAGATAGGCGCCATTGAATACCGCATCACCGCCCACGATCGGCCCTTGACCCTCGAGCTCGAGCCCTATCTCGACTTTGATGTGCGCAACAAAGACAGCAACTACGACGAAGGTTTCTGGGAGGGTCTCGACGCCCAGGTGGGGAGTCAAAAAGCGGTGCTCAGCGCCCGTACGCGCAAGCTCGATTTTCGCGTTGCCTCAGCCTTCCGGTTCGATTTAACCCTCGATGGCAAACCGCTAACGGTCTATCCCGAAACGGTCCAACAATCGATGTATGTCTCCAACCGAATCTCGGCCGAGGTTCCTGCGGGCAAAACCCTGACCCTCACCAAGTATGTATCCGTACTCAGCAGCCTCGACCACGCCCCCGAAGCCCTGTTGAAACAGGCCGACGAACGGGCCTCGGAAGCGCGAAGGGTGGGATTCGATGCCTTGCTCGAAGAGCACAAGGAGCGCTGGGCGCAGAAGTGGGAATTGGGCGACATCCGCATCGAGGGCGATGTCAAGGCGCAACAAGGGATTCGCTACAGCATTTTTCAACTGCACCAGACTTATACAGGCGAAGACGAACGGCTCAACATCGGCCCCAAGGGGTTTACGGGCGAGAAATATGGGGGCAGTACTTATTGGGACACCGAAGCCTATTGCCTGCCCTTTTATCTGGGCACGGCCGAACCCAAGGTGGCGAGGCAATTGCTGACATATCGCTATAAGCACCTCTCCAAGGCCATCGAGAACGCCGCCAAGCTCGGGTTTCACGACGGAGCGGCACTCTATCCGATGGTGACCATGAACGGGGAAGAATGCCACAACGAATGGGAAATCACCTTTGAAGAAATTCACCGGAACGGAGCCATTGCATTTGCGGTCTACAACTACCTGAGGCATACCCAAGACACGGGTTATTTGCTCGAGGGCGGGCTCGATGTGCTCGTGGGTATTGCGCGGTTTTGGGCCCAACGGGTCCACTGGAGCGAGAGACGCGCAACCTATGTGATGCACGGGGTGACCGGGCCGAACGAATACGAAAACAACGTCAACAACAACTGGTACACCAGCTACATCGCGCGGTGGTGCCTTGTATATGCGGGAACGGCTATCGATTCGGCATCTGGGATCGACGCCCAGAAAACCCAGCAAATTCTCGAAAAGCTCGGCTTCGATGCTGCGGCCGAGCGCGAACGCTGGAAGCACATTGCAGAGCACCTTTGGTTGCCCGAAGAGGCTGAGCTCGGCATTTTTATCCAGAACGAGGGTTTTCTCGACAAGGAGTTGATCCCGGCGGCCCAACTGCCCCCCGCCGAGCGCCCCATCAACCAACACTGGTCGTGGGACCGCATTTTGCGCTCGTGTTATATCAAGCAAGCGGACGTGCTCCAAGGCGTGTATTTGTTCGAAGAAGACTTTGACCGCGGCCAAATGGAGCGAAACTTCGATTTCTACGAGCCGCTTACGGTGCACGAAAGCTCGCTTTCGCCTTGTGTCCACTCGATTTTGGCCGCGCGACTCGGCCGCATCGACAAGGCCTACGAACTGTATTTGAGAACGGCTCGCCTCGATTTGGACGATTACAACCACGAGGTGGCGGAAGGACTGCACATTACGAGTATGGCAGGCAGTTGGATGAGCGTGGTGCAAGGGTTTGGAGGCATGCGCTGGGAAGGCGCTGAAATGATTCTCGAACCCGCTCTACCCGCGGCTTGGAAAACCTATGCCTTTCACCTCAAGTTTCGCTCGGCCGTGCTCGAAGTCTCGGTGACCCAATCCGGTGTCGAAGTCCGTCATCGATCGGGAGGGGCTGCGGCTTTTCGGCTTTTTAACCAGTCGCATACCCTTGAAGCCGGGGGCGTACTTCACCAAGCCTTTTCAACAATCCATCCCCAATGAAGACACGGTTCCTCTGGATTTTGGGTACCATCGCGCTGGGGTGCACTACGCCCGAGCCGTTTCAGCCCGCGGTCCATGGATTGGCCAGCCCGATCCGGCTCCAAGCCCGCCAAACCTTATTCCAACCCGAAGACTACTTTGCGGGCAAAGCAGCCGAACTCGACAGCGTTCGCTGGCCCGAGGGCATGGCTGCTGCAGCCACGGATAGCGGTTGGGTGGTGATTGCGGGTCAACCCCAGACTTCCGTTACCGTCGCTCGTTTTTACCTCGATGGGGTGCGCTACGACATTCCCGTGTTCCGCTCGGCCCGCCGCAGTGTTGAACTGAGGGTAGAGGGCATCAAGGCGCGCGAAGTCTACGCCTTTGGCACGTTCAACGCCTGGAATCGCGGGCAATTGCCGATGGTTCAGGAAGGTGGGGTGTGGAAGGCCAACCTTGAACTCGAACCGGGCAAACACGAATATCGGCTGATGGTCGATGGGAAGGAGCGCACCGACCCTGGGGCTTCCGATTCGGTCTCGAACGGCATGGGGGGCTACAATTCGGTCTACGAACTCGAAGGCGATCCTGAGGCGCTCAGCCCGCTGGTGGCCGATCAAATGGGCAAAAACTTTGTGTCTTTGGAGCCTGTCAACGAAGGGCAACAGGTCGTTGGGCTTTGGGAGAACCACGAAATCGAGCCGCGGACCACATTTGAAAACGGCAAGGTGGTCTACAACTTCCCGATTCCGAATGCCGCCTTTCGCATGGGGCGCACGCATTTGCGGATCTACACTGGGGGCGAATACGTCCGAGGCAACGATGTCCTCATTCCATTGGAGCGCGGACAGGTCATCACCGATGCAGCCCAGCTCAACCGCTCGGATTGGCCGGCGGCGGTGCTCTATTTTGCCTTTGTTGACCGCTTCCTCAATGGGCGGGCCGACAACGACAAACCCGTGGCGGACCCTGAAATTCACCCCAAGGCCAACTATCAAGGGGGCGATATCGATGGATTGAGACGGAAAATCGACGAGGGCTTTTTTGAAGAACTCGGGGTCAACGGAATTTGGATTTCGCCCCTGAGCCGCAATCCCGAAGGGGCCTATGGACTGTGGGACAAAGGCGGGGTCAAGAGCAAGTTTTCGGGTTATCACGGTTATTGGCCCGTATCGAATACCCAACCCGATCCGCGGCTCGGCAGCAAGGACGAAATGCTCGAACTGGTCCGCTTGGGGCACGAGAAAAACCTGAATTTGCTCATCGACTACGTGGCCAACCACGTGCACGAAGAAAACCCGATCTATCGGCAACATCCCGACTGGGCCACTCCGCTCCACCTGCCCGACGGTAGCCTAAACACCGAGCGCTGGGACGAGCACCGCCTCACTACATGGTTTGATGTGTTTATGCCGACACTCGAATTGCGCGATCCCAAAATTGCTGGACCCATGGCCGACACCGCTTTGGTTTGGGTCAAAGACTACGGGTTCGACGGATTTCGACACGACGCCACCAAGCACATCAGCGAGGTCTATTGGCGGAGCTTGACGCGCAAAATCAAAGACAGCCTTCCCGACCGCGAGGTCTTCCAGATCGGGGAAACCTATGGTTCTCCGGATCTGATTGCGAGCTATTTGTCGAGCGGAATGCTAGACGCCCAGTTCGATTTCAACGTCTACGATGCCGCCGTAGGGGCGTTTTCGGGTCAAGGGCCGGTCGGGGCGGGACTCAAGCGCTTGGTGGAGGTGGAAACCCAGAGTTTGGCGCAATACGGAGCCCACAACCGCATGGGCTACATCAGTGGCAATCAGGATCGGCCGCGGTTTATCACGCTGGCTTCGGGCGACGTCCTTCTGTCCGAAGACGCCAAATTGGCAGGCTGGACCCGCGAAATCCCCATTCCCGACGATACGGCCTATGCGCGTTTGGCGCTGCTCCACGCCTTCAATATGGCGATTCCAGGCATCCCCGTTATCTACTACGGAGACGAAATCGGGCTGCACGGGGCGGGCGATCCAGACAATCGCAAAATGATGAAATTCAGCAATCTTAGCGCTCCGGAGCAACGCTTGCGCGAAGACGTCATCCGGCTCGTCCACCTCAGGCGGGGCTCGATGGCGCTGACTTATGGTACCACCGAAATCGGGGTACTATCCGGCGATGTGCTCTACGTGCGCCGCAGCTATTTCGATCAAGAAGCGGTCGTGTTGATCAACCCCAATGCCAACGACGTGTCCATCGACCCCAAGTTGATTCCCGCTCGGCTCAAAGCGCGCTTTGGGCATTTGTATACCGAATCGGGCGACTACCGCATTCCGGCCTTTTCCTTCGACTATGTGCTTTAAATTCCCAAGACCATGAATGCATTTAAGACCCTGCTGTGGGGAGCGGTCAGTCTCGCCCTTGTTGTTTCGTGTGCCGAAGCGCCTCAGGAAGAAGCCGAGCCCGAGACCCCCGTAGCGACACGTCATTTGGAATGGGTGCGCAATGCCAACATCTACGAAGTCAATATTCGGCAGTATACCCCAGAGGGCACGTTTAAGGCCTTCTCCGCCCACCTGCCTCGGCTCAAGGAAATGGGGGTCGATGTTTTGTGGTTGATGCCCGTTCAACCCATCGGCAAACTGAACCGCAAGGTGGTGGGAAAGGACAGTTTGGGCAGCTATTACAGCATATCCGACTATTCAGCCGTTCATCCCGGTTATGGCACCGAAGCCGAGTTTAAGGCCATGGTCGATCAGGCCCACGGCTTGGGCATGAAGGTCATCCTCGATTGGGTAGCCAACCATACCGCTTTTGATCACCATTGGACCCAGGAACACCCGGAGTTCTATACCCGAGACGAAAAGGGCAACATTAGCGTGGCCCGCGACATGGACAATACGCCCACGGATTGGACCGATGTAGCCGATCTCAACTACGAAGCTCCGGGCTTGGCCGAGGCCATGTTTGGCGAAATGCGCTGGTGGATCGATCAGTTCGACATCGATGGATTCCGCTGCGATGTGGCGGGCTTTGTGCCGAATGCGTTTTGGGACGAACTCCGCCCCAAGCTCGAAGCGGTCAAGCCGCTGTTTATGCTGGCCGAATGGGAAGACCCGGCGCATATGAAGAGCTTCGACATGAACTACGGCTGGGATCTCCACCATCGCCTCAACCAACTCGCTCAGGGCAAGGTGGGGGCTAAGACCCTCGATGCCTATTTCGAAGAACAAAAACAGAAATACCAAAAGGACGACATTCGGATGTACTTCATCACCAACCACGACGAAAATTCGTGGAATGGGACGGAGTTTGAGCGCATGGGCGACCATGTCAAGAGCTGTTTTGCGCTCTGCGTGGGTCTTCCGGGTATGCCATTGATGTACAGCGGTCAAGAAGTGGGGCTCAACCGCCGTCTAAGCTTTTTTGGCAAGGATTCGATCGAGTGGGGCAATCCAGCACTGCTGCCGTTTTACAAGGGCATGCTCCAGCTCAAACACGAGGTTCCGGTACTCTGGAACGGGAACTGGGGGGGCGATTTGGAGCGCATTCCGACGGCCGATTCTACGGTCTATGCGTTCCGCCGTTTCAACGCGCCCAACCATCCTGAATCCGAATTGTGGATGTGGGTCAATCTGGGTGCGGCTCCGGCCACAGCGACTATGCCCGAATCGCTGGCTTCTCGTATGGGTGCCGAAGGGGTTGCAGTCGTAGAATGGAAGGAGTCCGGCGCAACGGCCTTTGATGCAGCTCAGCCCATCATCCTTAACCCGAATTCGTTCCGGATGGTGTATTCCCGTAAACCCTAATCCATCATGGAGTCGGCCGATCCGCTCAAAACAGAGGGCGTAGACGTGCGTCCTACGCTGGGAGATCGCGTACTCAGTGGTCTGGGCCTGCTGGGCATTGTGGTGTCGCTAGTCTGGGTGGCCTCGGTCTATACCGAGCTGCCAGAGCGCGTTGCCATGCACTTCAACCTTCGGGGCGAAGCCGACGACTATTCGGGAAAGGCCGCATTGTACGGGGTTCCTACAATGCTCGGTTTTGTGTGGTTTATGTTGTTTATGCTCTCCGAGCATATGCCGGCCGCTCAGATGAACCTTCCGGTCGACATCGACGACACCAACCGCGACCGAGCCTATGTGATGAGCAAGCGCCTGTTGCGCGTGGTTCAATCGGCCATAGGGCTTACGACGGTGTTGTTGACCGGGCATTTGATTCGCTACAACCTCGATCCCGTGGCGGGTCAGGCGCAGTCGCGTTGGGTGATGATATTGGTTTTGGTGCTGGTCGTCGCTCCGGTGCTGGTCTATTTTGTTCGTATTCGCAAAACCCGAAAAGCGTGAAGATTGCACTGATTGCCCACGATGGGAAAAAGGCAGAGATGGTGGCGTTTTTGCGCGATCATTTGGATTTATTCCACCGCAGCGATATCGAATTGGTGTCGACGGGTACCACGGGCAAACACGTGAAAAACGCGGGTTTGACGGTCAACGCGATGCTGAGCGGTCCGTTGGGGGGCGATGCGCAAATTGCCGCGATGGTGGCCGAAAAGCGCATTGCGGCGGTGTTCTTTTTCCGAGATCCGCTCGACAAACACCCGCACGAACCGGATATTGCGATGTTGATGCGGCTGTGCGATGTCCACAACATTCCGCTGGCGACCAATCCGGCCACGGCTTCGCTGATGTTTAAGGGGTTGCTCGAGCGATGAAGCCCTATGTGCCCATCGATTGTGGGATATATGATCAGTACGAGCTCTGGTCGATGCGGCAGGTGCCCTTGAGGGTAGAGACCGCAGAAGGGGTTGTTTTTGAAGGGATTATAACACAATTGAACACCCTGCCCGAGGGGGAGTTTGCCACGTTTGACGGGGGACAGCGGTTGCGTTTGGATGCGGTGGTTTCGATCGAACCGCTGGGCTGATGGGGTCGCGTTCCAAGCTCACCCTGCAGTTTTTAAGCGAGCCGACCGATGTCAACTACGGGGGCAAGGTGCACGGGGGGGCGGTGATGAAGTGGATCGACCAAGCGGGTTATGCCTGTGCCTCTCAATGGGCGGGGCGCTATTCGGTGACGGTGTATGTGGGGGGCATTCGGTTTTTTAGTCCGATTTTGATTGGGGAGGTCGTGCAGGTTCGGGCTGCCGTGATTCACACCGGGAACACGAGTATGCACCTGGCCATCGATGTATTTTCCAAAGGAGTGAGCGCGGAGCGCTTTGTCAAGAAGACGCACTGCGTGGTGGTGTTTGTCGCGGTCGACGAGCAGGGCCGCCCACAGCCTGTGCCGCGCTTTGAGCCGAGCACGGAGGCAGAGCGTCAGAAACAGGCTTATGCGCTCAAACTGATGGAATTGCGCAAAGACCTCGAACAGGCCATGGAGCCTTTCCTTCGGCCCGATGCCGACCCGACCGATGGGGGCCATTCCTGATTCGTTTTGGGCGGAGGTTCCGAGGTTTGAAGAGATGTTGGCTCGGGTAGAACCGGTGGCCCTCCGTCCGAATCCAGAGGTCTTGGATTCGCTGTTGGGGTGTATTGTTGAACAACAGCATCCGCTGCGGAGCTCCAAGAAAGTCCACGCTCGGTTGTTGGATTCCATGGGTCTGTTGGTGTTGAAGCCGGAGGATGCCGAAGCGTACATCGAGGCGACCTTGAAACGGTACGCGTTGTCCGAATCCAAAATCAAAGCATTGGCGGGCGTGTTGGCGTCGGTGGAGCAAGGGAACTGGGCCAGAGAACCCGGCAACAGAGCGGAACTGGGCCAGGTTTTGGGGCCGATTTTGGGCATAGGCGAATGGACGCTACAGATGATCGAACTTTTTGACTGGGCAGAGCCCGACGTGTTTCCAGAGCGCGATTTTCACCTCGGCCGTGCGCTTTTGGCCTTGCCGGGCGGACCTCGGACACCCGCTCAAGTGCGCCGTTTCGCCCAGCGCTGGGCACCCCAAAGGTCTTTGGCCGCGAGGCTGTTGTGGGCGGGATTGGGATAGGGGGTTACAGTGGTTCTAATGGGTTTCGAATCGCAGTGCAGCTTATGAGTGCGAAGTCCTGGGAACGATTTGGAAATCTGGACACTGCTCAAGGCCCATTTGACCGACGACATCTACAATCGGGCTTTGATTTTTATTGGGATCCGCAGACTCCATTCGACCTCCCATTGCCTCCAAAACGTTCTCAGAATAAGGGTTGCCGCAATCATCTATCTTTGAAAGATGAAACTGCTTGCGTCCGATTTAGAGCAAATCCGGAGATACTTTTCAGCGCGACCGGTCATTCGGGCTTATTTGTTTGGATCGTACGTTCGAGATCAGGCAGACGAACGGAGTGATATCGATATCATGATTGAATTGGATTATCAACAACGCGTGGGTTTGTTGTTTGTCCAAATGCAAATGGACTTGGAAGAAATACTCGATGCAAAAGTGGATTTGGTGTCGGCCAATGGACTTTCGAAATACATTAAACCGAGGGTGGACAAGGAAAAGAAATTGATCTATGAGAGGTCGGTTGGGTGATGTGGTTCGCTTACATCATATTTATGATGCTATTGTTGAAATCGAAGCGTATTTAATAGGAGTAAATTTGGATGGCTTTAATACGCAGTCTATGCTTCGGAATGCGTGTATAAAACAATTGGAGATTATCGGAGAGGCGAGCGATCATATTTCTATGGAGTTAAAAGAGAAGCATTCGGGTATTGAATGGAATCAAATAAAGGGAATGCGCAATATTCTCGTCCACGAGTACTTCGGTATTGATTCTACGTTGATTTGGCAGATTATTCAGTTCGATTTGCCTGACTTTAAAGAAAAGATATACGAAATTCTTCAATCAATGACCGCAGATGATTCGGCAGAATAGTGCGCTGATTAAGTATTAAGTCCCTCTCCTTCAAAAACGAGTTTTACTTTTTTAGAAAATACCCCGCATACTCCTCAATACACGCTTCGAGGGGGCGGAAGGTGAAGCGAAAGGTTTCGGAAAAGAGGCGGGCGGAATATTGGGTGGTGCGAAAGGCGCTGGCGGCGGTTTCTCGGGTAATCGAGGCCTTGGGACCCCCGAGCCGTTCGCGCAAGGCTTGGGCGAGGCGAACCAGGTGTACCTGCCAGACCTGGGCTTGTTTGCGCGGAGGGGCTACGCCGAGGTGGCGGGCCATGGTGTCCATCAGTTGTTTGTAGGGCCAGTGCTCGTTGACCATTACGAACCGTCGGCCGTGTTCGCCCTGCTCGAGCACCAAAGCGATGGCCTCGGCCAAATCGTTGACATCGACAAATCCCGTGGCCCCGGGGCTGTAGTACGGAAAGCCGCGATGCACCAACCCCATCAGCCCTGAACTCCCGCCCCGATCCCAAAAACCGGGTCCGATCACAATGCCCGGATTCAGAATGCAGGCGCGCAGCCCTTCTTCCATCCCTCTCCACACCTCGTTTTCGGCCAAAAACTTCGACAGACCATAGGTCGAGTTGGCCACATCGTCTTTCCACTCCGCTTTTTCGTCGAGCACCACCCCGGCTTCGCCGTGTTCGCTCCGCCCTAAAGCGGCGACCGAACTGAGGTGAACGAGGTGGAAGTCCGGAATTTCGAGCGCGGCGTTGACCACGTTTCGGGTCTGTACTGGATTGGTGTTGAGCAACAGCGCTCGATCTCGGGCGTGGAAACTCACCAAGGCGGCGCAGTGCACCAAACCCTGTGTGCCTTCCAACAGCGCCTCGGCGGCCGTAGGGTCGAGCAAGTCGGCTTGAAACCATTCGACTCGGTCAAAATCGCCCTCTCGACCGTAGTACCCAAACACCCGTTTGACTTCGTCCAGATGCCCTGGGTTGCGGTATTGGGCGCGGACGGCATGGCCTGCACTCAGGAGCCTCAGCACCACATGGCTGCCCACCAATCCACTCGCTCCGCTCACGGCTATCATCGTTCAAAGATAGGGTTGGGCTTGGGGCGGGTTGTGCGGCCTCGGTATCTTCGCACCCATGCAGCGCTATCACTTTGTCGAAGAACTCCGCTGGAGGGGAATGCTCCACGACCTGATGCCCGGAACCGAGGAAAAACTCCTCCAAGGAACCTGCAAAGGCTATATTGGATTTGACCCCACCGCCGATTCGCTCGGGGTCGGAAACCTCGTGCAGGTCATGACCCTGCTCCATTTTCAACGCAGCGGTCACCAGCCCTATGCCCTGATCGGCGGGGCCACCGGCATGGTCGGAGACCCCAGCGGCAAGAGCGAAGAGCGCAATTTGCTCGACCTCGACCAACTCCGGCACAACCAAGAGCGCCAAAAGGCCCAACTCGAGCGCTTTTTGGACTTCACCACCCTCGAGAACCCCGCCGTGCTGGTCAACAACTACGACTGGTTCAAAGAGTTTAGCTTTCTCGGGTTTATCCGCGACGTAGGCAAACACCTGCCCGTCAACTATATGATGGCCAAAGACTCGGTCAAACGCCGGCTCGAAACCGGAATGTCGTTCACCGAATTCAGCTATCAACTCATTCAAGGCTACGACTTCTACCACCTCTGGAAAGAGCACGGAATGGTGCTCCAAATGGGCGGGAGCGATCAGTGGGGCAACATCACCACCGGAACCGAGCTGATCCGCCGCATGGCCGGGGGCGAAGCCTATGCCCTCACCACCCCCCTCATCAAAAAAGCCGACGGCAGCAAGTTTGGCAAGAGCGAAAGCGGGAACATCTGGCTGGACCCCGCCAGGACCAGCGCCTACCACTTTTATCAATTTTGGCTCAATGCCGCCGACGCGGACGCCCCCGGCTATCTGCGCATTTTTAGCCTCAAGACCCGGGCCGAAATCGAAGCCCTCGAAGCCGAGCACCAGCAAGCCCCGCATTTGCGGCTGCTGCAAAAAGCCTTGGCCGAAGAAGTTACGAGCCGCGTTCACTCCGCCGAGGCCACCGCGCTCGCCCAAAAGGCGGCCGAAATTCTGTTCGGAAAAGCCGGTAAGAACGAGCTCTTCCACCTCGATGCCGCCACCCTCCACGACGCGCTTCAGGGAGTCGAGACCCACCCCATTTCCAAAGACCTCCTGGCCTCTGGACCCGATGCCGTGGCCCTGCTCGCCGAGCATACCGCGGTTTTCCCGAGCAAAAGCGAAGCGCGCAAAATGCTGCAGGCCAACGGCGTCAGCGTGAATAAAGAGAAGATTGGCCCCGAGAAAATCTTCGGACTCGACGATCTGTTTGCCGACGGCGTCCTCCTGATTCAAAAGGGCAAGAAGAATTACCTCCTGATCAAAGCGGAATAAGGCCGTTTTTGCGCCTAACGCGCGGTGGTCTTGAACTTGGGCGCCAAGGCCGCAATCCAGTGTTCGAGCCGCTCTTGGAGCAAGGCATACGAAAAAGGCTTGGAGATATAATCGTCCATGCCCTCGCTCATATAGCGCTCGCGATCGCCCTCCATGGCATTGGCCGTCATCGCAATGATGACGTGCGCCTGACCGAACTCGCGCCGAATGGCCTTGGTCGCCTGGATCCCATCCATGCCGGGCATTTGGATGTCCATCAACACAATGTCGTAGCGCTTTTTCCGCACGGCATCGAGGGCCTCAAACCCATTGAGCGCATGGTCGGGCTGGAAGCCCAATTTTTCCAGAATCAATTGGGCCAACCGCAGATTGATTGGGTTGTCTTCGACCAGCAATACGTTGATCTCGCTCCGGTCGATGTGTTCGGGCACTACCCGTTCGGGAGTGGTCTCTGCTGCCGCCGGATTGGCCAGTCGCGCATCGAGACAGGTGGCGAGGAAATACCACAACCGACCGATGTGGACCGGCATGGGGAAGCGGAGCCATCCCTCTGATTCGGTTTGGAGTTCGTCTGAGGGATGCAGCAAGGCGACCTGGTATTGACCCGAGGGTTGGTGGGCACCCAAAGCCCGCGGTTCGAACAACTCAAAATCGACTGGACCGGCATCGCTGGCCCCAACCAAACGGAACCCCCGAATCCGGCAGGCATCTTCGAGAATTTCCCGTTGCTTTTGATTGCACACATGCAAGCGCACCGTGCGCCCCCGCAAAATTTCGAGCCGCTGATCGCTGTCGATGCCGATCTGCCGGTTGAGGTTGATCGAGAAATAGAAAATGGAACCCGCCCCGGGCTCGCTTTGGAAGTGCATTTCGCCCCCCATTTGCTGCACCAATCGACGGGAAATGGCCAGACCCAGCCCCGAACCCCCGTGTTTGCGGTTCACCGAAGAATCGATCTGGCTAAAGGCCTGAAACAGGAAAGGCGCCTTGTCCATCGGGATACCAATCCCCGTGTCTTCGACCGAAAACAAATAGTTCCCAGGCAGTTCCGTCTTGCTGCGGTTGGCCTGCACGCTGAGCAAAATCCGCCCCGAGTCGGTAAACTTGACCGCATTGCTCACCAGATTGAGCAAGATTTGCCGCAAGCGGGTCGGGTCCCCAAAGACGTCTAAGGCCAAGTCGCCTTCGACGCGATACATCACCGACAACCCTTTTTGACGGGCGCGCTGATACACCTGATCCAAAGCTTCAAACAAGGTGTCTTCGAGCATAAACGGCTTGTGCTCGAACTCCATTTTGCCCGACTGGATTTTCGAAAAGTCGAGGATGTCGTCAATGACCGACAGCAGCGAGTCTCCGCTCGAGCGGATGGTTCGGAGCAAATCGCGTTGCTCGGCGTTGAGCGTGGTGCGGTCGAGCAGATCAGCCATGCCCAAGACCGCGTTCAAAGGGGTGCGGATTTCGTGGCTCATGGTCGCCAAAAAGTCGCTCTTGGCCCGGGCGCCTTGTTCGGCATTTTCCTTGGCGGCTACCAGTTCTTTTTCCTTGTGCTCGAGTTCTTCAATGAACTCTTCTTTCTCCTGGGTGAGCTCCTCCAAATCGGCCAAGTTGTGCTGCAAGCGCGTCTGGCTGTTTTTCAGTTCAGCATTCGAATACTCGAGCTCGAACATAAAGGCATTGAGCTGGTCGTTTTTGCGAATCAAATTCCCAAACAGCAAAAAAATGGTCGGCAAAATCATCGCGAGCATTACCAAGGCCGAAAGCGAGAGATCTCGCCGAATCGAGCTCAAACTCGCGCCCAACCGCTCGTTGTCGAGCTGGGCGAGCAACGTCCATCCCGAGGCCTGAAAGACCGCCGACGATTCGTTCGACATCATCTGCTCCGCGTTCAGATTTTCGAAGGCCAAAATGCCACTGTCGCTTTCGACATTGCCTCGATTGTCTGTTTCGAGAAGCGGTTCCAAAGCCGGAAAATGTCGAGACAATTGGTCTTCTGAATCGGGATTCAACATAAAAGCGAAACTCTCTTGGCTTTCAGGCCCTTTGAGCCAATTGCCTTGCGCATCGGCCAAAAACAACTTGAGATTCGAATTCTGTTCGACCAAATTGATCCGATCCAAGATCAGACTTCCGTTGTAGGTCAAGACCACATACCCCAATTTGATGCCATCGGCGCTGTGGATGGGACTCAAAAAACGAATGACCGGCTGTGGGGGTTGAGACACCTTGCCGTTTTCCATATTGAGGTCGAAGCGCGAGATGTAAATGCCACCCGGCCCCAACGGTTTGGCGGCCTTGAAGTAATAGCGCTCGGTTTTGTCCTGCAGATTTTGATTGACGTCGTAGCCTCCTGGGCGATAGTCCACTTTCAAACGCTCGCGACCATTCTCGTCGATGATCCGAATCTTGCTGTATTTGTTTCGGATGGCACCAAACTGCGCCAAGGTGCGTTCGGTCACGGCCGCATCGGGCAGGGCGTTTTCAGATTGGAGGTATTCCGAAAATTCCGGGTTGCGCGTCAGAAAAATCAGGTCTTGTTCGACTGATTTCAACTCGCTGTTGAGGAATCCTTTAACAATTTCCAAACTCCAACGGCTTTCAGCCATAAAACGCACCTTCTTTTCCGCGCTTTCGCGCTCGAATACGAGATAGGTGCTGACAATGACCAGCGTGACCACAGCCAAACACACCAACACGAGGGTACGGTAGAGCCCTTTGTTCGAAAAATTTTGAAGATGGCTAGGTTTGTGCATCATCGATACGTTCAAAAATAAAATAGGACATGCGGCCAAATCATGGACCGCTCAAGAGTTATTAAGAAGCAATCCATCGAATTCTCTTTCCCGGTTCCGTCCGGGTCCATCCATTCATTTCTGCGGTAAAAAACAGGGCCGAGGCGGCCGCTGCGCTGATTCCAAGCGCTTCCGACAACGCATCCGATTCGAGCACACCGCCCCGAGCCAACAAGGTTTCCGCAAGACGGCGGTATTCGGGTTCGAGTTGATCGAGCTGGACGCGTGGCGCCCGTGGTTCGGCTGGGACGAGAGGGGTCGATCCATTGGCTTCGGGTTCTTCCCAATGCATCACGCGCAGAAGCTCTTCGGGTTCTGTGAGAATTAAGGCCAAGTTTTTCCGAATCAATTCGTTGCACCCTCTCGTATTGGGGCGATCCCAACTCCCTGGAACGGCGATCACCTCTCGACCATAGTCGTTGGCCATACGGGCGGTAATCAACGCTCCGCTGCGTTCGGCGGCTTCTACGACTACCGTGGCATCGGCCATTCCCGCCACGATGCGATTGCGCTTGGGAAAGAGCGCTGCATCCGGGCGGGTTCCGGGCGGATATTCGGTCAAAAGCGTTCCGTGCGCCGCAATTTCGTCCGCCAGCGCGGCGTGGAAATCGGGAAAAATTTGGTCGGGACCCGTGCCCATCACTGCCGTGGTTTCCGCTCGGTGTTTTAAGGCGGTTTTGTGCGCGGCGGCATCGATGCCTTCGGCCATGCCACTGACCACCTGAGCTCCGCAAGCCGCGGCCAATTCCGCGATGCGTTCGGTCGCCCTCAGTCCAAAACGGCTGGCAGCCCGACTGCCGACCACCGCAAGGCTGCGACGCGGATTGAGCGTACCGCTTCCCCGAGCGTACAGGATTAAAGGCGCATCCGCACAGGTTTTGAGCCGCTGGGGATAGGCGGGGTCGTGGTAATCGATCAACGTCCATCCTCGGTCGATGACCCGATCCAGTACGCGTTGAGCGCGTTCCCGCGTTTTGGACCACCCCTTGAGCAGGGCTCCGGTCTGCTTGCGGTCCCATCCGTCGAGACCGGGAAAGAGTTCCAAACCTTGGTCTAAAACCGCTTGGGCAGAGCCGTAGTGCGCCATGAGCGTCTGGATGCGCCGAGGGGTAAGCCCCGGGCACAAACTGAGCGCCAGCAATGCGAATTGTTCAGTTTCGGAGGGTGCGGAGGGCATCGGCCTGGGCACTGGGCATAATAAGCACATCGTTGATGCAGACGTGGGCGGGCCGACTCAGAATCCAATCGGCGGTTTCGGCAATGTCCTCGGCCGTGAGCGGTTTGAGTCCTTGATATACGCTCGCGGCTTTGGCGGCATCGCCTTCAAACCGCACCAGCGCAAACTCCGTTTCGGCCATGCCAGGGGCGATGTTCGACACCTTGATGCCGCGTTCGAGCAAATCGAGGCGCATGGCGCGGCTCAGCGCATCGACGGCATGCTTGCTCGCACAATACACGTTGCCATTCGGATAGACCTGCTTACCCGCCACCGAGCCGATGTTCAGAATATGGGCACCGGGGTTCATCAAGGGCAAAAAAGCGCGGGTGACGTAGAGCAGCCCCTTGACGTTGGTGTCGACCATCGCATCCCAATGGTCGGGGTTGCCTTGGTCAATTCCGCCCAATCCCAAGGCCAAACCGGCGTTGTTGATCAGCACGTCGAGTTCCGAAATTTCCAAGCGCATCTCTGCGGCACTGGCTTCGACCGCCGCACGATCTCGGACATCGAAAATGAGCGCGCGGTGGCCCCGGTCCCCCCGAGGGTCCAAGTCGCGAAGCAAGGACTCGATGCGGTCGGTCCGCCGAGCGTTGAGCAACAATCGATGGCCGCGGAGGTGGAGCCGGCGGGCCATGGCAGCGCCAAATCCCGAACTCGCTCCGGTGATCAGCGTCGTGATGGGGGTGTTTTCCATAGGTCCAAATGTAATAATGAGATTTCAAAAAATAACCCGCCCGACCCTGTTAAAATTGGCTAGATTGCCCTCGAAAGGGAGGGCTAAAACCGAAGACGATGAAGCATGGATTCGCGTTGTTGATGGCATTGGGTGGGTGGATTTGGGGTGGTCCCGTACTTGCCCAAAATGTTCCCTCGATCGAGCTCCGCGTGGCCGATCCGAGCGGGACACCGGTCCCCGGAGCCGTAGTGCGTTCCATCGATCGAAATCAGACCGCTTTTGCCGATGCCGAAGGCCGTGTGGTGTGGATTCGGAGCGCAGCTGCTTCTGCGGAACGCGTGGAAATTTCGGCTCCGGGCTATAGAAAAATGACCGTGGAACTCAAGTTTGACGGTGGTGCGTCCCAATCCATTGTCCTAGAGGCCGATCCGGCCCAATTGGCCGATGTCGTTGTTACCGCGAGTCTGTCAGAGCAACGCCGTTCGGAAACATCGGTGTCGATTAGCGTACTCAAGCCCTATGTCCTCGACAACCGGGGCAGTTTGAATGTCGAAAATACCCTCGAGCAACTCCCGGGTTTGAACATCGCCGATGGTCAGGCCAACGTGCGCAGCGGAAGTGGCTGGAGCTATGGAGCTGGAACGCGGGTGCAGGTGTTGCTCAACGATTTGCCCTTGATTTCGCCCGATGCCGGACAGGTGCAATGGGATTTGCTTCCGTTTGAGAGTGCTTCGCAAATCGAAGTGCTCAAGGGGGCAGCCTCTTCGCTCTATGGTTCATCCGCCCTGAACGGCGTCATCCATTTGCGCACCGAACTTCCGAGTGTCGAGCCCCAGGCCATGGTGCAACTGGGCACTTCCGTTTACGATGCCCCGGCACGGTCCGAATACCAATGGTGGGAAAGCGCCCGCACCGCCCAATCGGCGCGCTTTGGATTTTCGTCGGGGCAGGCCAAGGTCGCCTACCGGTTTTCGGGTTTGTTGATGAACGACCGCGGTTATCGCTTTGACGAGCCCGATGCCCGAGCGCGGTTGTTTGCCCAGACACAGGTCCAAAGTACCCGAGTCAAAGGCCTGGCCTACGGCCTCGACGGGGGATTGATGTGGAGCAAGACGGGCGATGCCCTGCTTTGGAACAGCCAAAAAACCCCCTATGTGGCGCTCGACAGTTCGGTGACCCAGACCACGGGTTCTGATGTGTTTCTCGATCCGCATGCCACCTATGTGCAAGGCGCCAATACGCACAAGGTCCGATTGCGTTATTTGCGGGTCGACAACAACGCGGCCAACCGCACCACCGACTTTGCCAATCGGTCAGACCAGTGGATGGGTCAGTATACCTACCGCCGAAGTTTCAATCAAGGCTGGGTGGTGCAGTCGGGATTGTTCGGGAGTATGAGCGAGTCGAATTCCGAATTGTTCCAGGGCCGGCACGAGGCGTCGAACGTGGCCGTGTTTGCCCAGATTGAAAAAGACTGGGGTCGTTTAAAACTGATTGGGGGTTTTCGTTGGGAAGAAGTGCGCATGGACGAGGATCGCTATTCCCGCCCTTTGCTCCGCTTCGGGTTGAATCATCGCTTTGGGCAGGCCACGTATGTCCGCGCCAGCGTGGGCGAGGGCTTTCGCTTTCCGAGCATGGCTGAGCGGTATACCCTGACCAACGTAGGGGCCATATTTGTTCTTCCCAGTCCCCAGTTGAAACCCGAAGAGGGCATCTCGGCCGAAATCGGGGTGCGTCAGGAGCTGCCTTTGGGTGACAAGGGGTTGTATGTAGATGTGGCCGCGTATTGGATGCGCTACGAGAACATGCTCGAGTTTCAATTTGCCCAGTGGGAATCGACCCCACAGAATCCGGTGGGCCTGGGTTTTCGCTCGATCAATACCGGCCCGGCCCAAATCAGTGGGGTGGAGTTCGAGGTGGGGGGCGAGGCGCGATGGGGTGCGGTCGATCTGCGCTTCCTCGGCGGGTTTAACTGGGCTTTGCCCGTGGCCCTCGAACCGGGTTTGATCTATGCAACCGACTCCAACGGGAACGAAATGAGTTATTTGAATACGAGCAGTGATACAACCAACCACATCTTGAAATACCGCTACGAACGGTTGTATCGGCTCGATGTGGAAGCGCGCTGGGGGCAGTGGACCCTGGGCGCGGGGTTGCGCGGCAATGGATTTATGCGCAACATCGATGGGATTTTCGAAAGCCCACTGGTCGAAATTCTGATTCCCGGGGTCGGCATCAAGGAGTCGAGGATCGAGCAAAAAGCCGAAGGCGACGATTTGCTGTTTGATGCCCGTTTGCTCTATGCCTTCAATGCGCACTGGATGGGGGGGATCACCGTCGACAATGTAACCAACGAAGAGGTCCAGCCTCGCCCAGCACAGTTGGGTCCTCCGAGGCGCTTCAACGTGCTTTTGCGCTGGACGCTCTGAGGAATCGCGCACGGCCCTTGGGCGCGGCGCATTTTGACTAATTTCGTCCGCAACAACTACACATCGTGAAATATCAACGCATTCTCCTGAAGCTCAGTGGCGAAGCCCTTATGGGTGATCAGAATTACGGGATTGACGGGGCGCGATTGGCGGAATATGCGCAGGAAATCAAGACCGTGGTCGAGGCCGGGGTGCAGGTGGCGGTGGTGATTGGCGGAGGGAACATCTTTCGCGGTATGCCCGCAGCCAATCAAGGCATGGACCGGGTTCAGGCCGATCATATGGGGATGTTGGCGACCATGATCAACGGTTTGGCGCTGCAGTCGGCGCTGGAGCACGAGGGGGTCTATACGCGTTTGCAGTCGGCCATCGAAATGGATAAAATCGCAGAGCCGTTTATCCGCCGCCGAGCAGTGCGTCATCTTGAAAAGGGGCGGGTGGTGATTTTCGGGGCCGGAACGGGCAACCCATATTTTACGACCGATACCGCCGCGACCTTGAGGGCGATAGAGATTGGTGCCGATGTGATTTTGAAGGGTACGCGGGTAGACGGCATTTACACAGCCGATCCGGAAAAAGACGCCACCGCGACCAAGTACGATACGGTGACCTACGACGAGGTCTACGAAAAGGGTTTGAATGTGATGGATCTGACCGCGTTTACCTTGAGCAAGGAGAACAATTTGCCGATTTTGGTTTTCGATATGAACAAACCGGGTAATCTCAAAAAGGTGGTGATGGGCGAGAAGATTGGAACCTTGGTGAATCATTGAGTATTATGGAAGAGGATTTGGAGTTGATTTTCGATTCGGCCAAGGCCGATATGGACAAGGCGGTAAAGCACCTTGAGAAGGAATTGGTGAAAATCCGGGCCGGTCGCGCCAACCCGAGCATGCTCGAAGGGGTGCGGGTGGACTATTATGGTGCCAGCACGCCCTTGTCTCAGTTGAGCAACATCAACACCCCCGATGCGCGCACCTTGACGGTTCAGCCGTGGGAAAAGAAGCTGATTCCGGATATTGAAAAAGCCATTTTGGCGGCCAATTTGGGATTAAACCCCATGAACAATGGGGAGCAGATCATCATCAACATTCCGCCCTTGACCGAAGAGCGACGCAAAGATTTGGTCAAACGGTCCAAAGGCGAGGCCGAAGATGCCCGCGTTGGAATTCGCAACGCGCGCAAGGAAGCCATGGAAGAGCTGAAAAAATTGGGCAAAGACGGGTTGCCCGAAGACATGGAAAAAGACGCCGAGGCCAAGGTGCAGAAGCTGACCGATCAGTACATCAAATCCGTCGAAGACGTCCTGGTGAAAAAAGAGGGCGAGATTATGGCGATTTGATCCCCGCATTGTGCGCAGGGAAATGCGATTGAATACGCGATTGGAATGAAATGGGGGATTGCAATGAAATGTAGGAATGGCGGGCAATTCCATTTCGCGGGATTTCCGATTATAGGGATTGGGTCCGATTCCAATGATCGCATGAAAATGATCCGGCATCACCACAAATGCCCCTTGGAATAGATTCATATCAAGGCGCAATTCGAACGTTCGATTCCATTCAGCCTGCGCAATGAGGCCAATCTGGGAATAGATCATTTCCAGATTTCCAGCCTGATTCCGGACAATGGTGCCGAAAGGACGCGTTTTCTTTTGGGTACAGAGGGTAATGAAGAACAGACCAGGGCCTCGGTAGTTCCAATGGTATTTGCGATGAGATGGGATGCGATACAGATTGCGAAATAAATTCATGCGAATCAATATATTCCTACAAAAATGAAAATGAACCCCTGTTTGGCGTCCCGTATTGGAATGAATTTGCCAACAGGTAGCGACGGGATGCGTATAACGGAGAGAATCGGCAGAACACGAACGACAAACCGTATAGTGAATTGAAAATCATAGTGATACAATTAGGAGTGTGGGTAACGGCTGTCGGATGACTTTACGCTCACGTTCACATTTTCCTTCTCACGATGGGAGAATCACACCATTTCAGGGTGTGGAATGTCAGAAAAAGTGTATGTTTACGAAAACCACAGGCCATGTCTAAAATCCCCATTTTCCTCAGTCCTTCCAATGAAGAATGGCTGGAGAATCAGGCCAAAAGCCGCGCGTTTTTGAGCAAGAGCGATATGGTGAACGATTTGATGGATCGGGCGAGGGCCGAGCAAAGCGAGAGGGACTGGGTAAGGGGTTGTTTGGATCGGGCCGAGCAAAGGGGTTTTACCGAGTTGACCCCTGCGGAGTTGCTGGAAAAAGCCCAAGCCCGGGTCTTTGGAAAACTATAGACTGAGTAAGGGTGCCGAAGATGACTTGATGCGGCTGTACGAATACGGTCATGAACGATTCGGTGTCGCCCAAGCGGAGGTGTATTGGGCGAAATTATTTGATCATTTTGAGCTCATTGCACGATTTCCCTATGGATTTGAGGCGGTCGATCATTACAAACTTGGATACCGTCGTTCTACGTTTGATGCACACCGCATCTTCTACCGGATTCAGTCTGGAACAGTAGAGATCATGGCCATTCTCGGTCGACAGAATGAGCGAGACTGGTTTGACCCTGGCGTTCCGCCTTATTCCCCCTCCACAAAATCCAATTCTTTTCCAAACGTTTCCTCGAGCCCATAGGCCGCCCAGAGCGCGATGCCGAACGAAACGAGCATCACCGGAACCGCGCCAAGCAACATTCCCCAACCTAGGGTCTGAGCAAAGTACCCAAACGAAAGCGTAATCGGCACCGTGGCTCCCCGGACAAAATTGGGCACCGTGGTCGTAACCGTTGAGCGGATGTTGGTGCCAAAGTGCTCTGAGGCTACGGTCACAAACAACCCCCAATACCCCATCGGTATGCCGAGGGTAAAAACCAGCGCATAGAACCCTGAGGGCGATAGGGACGGGGCCGAGAGGTAGACCGCCGATAGCGCCAAACCCGACCACAAGGCCCATACAATCGGGCGTTTACGGCTGCCAAGGACCTGGCTCAAAATTCCGCTGAGTAGATCGCCTGACGACAATCCAATATAGGCCCACATCACCACCTTCCCGGGATTCACGACCCCCTCAACCCCCAAGGCCACGGCAAATTCTGGGGCAAACACGACGAGAATACCCACCACAAACCACACCGGAAGCCCGACGAGAATGCAGCGCAAGTAGCGCATAAACAGCGTCTTGTTCCGGAACAACATCCCAAAATCGCCGCGCTTCACCCCGCTGGGCTTAAGCTTGTGGAACATCCCCGATTCGAGCGAACGCATCCGCAACAGCAAGAGCATCAACCCCAGCCCACCCCCGACAAAATAACTTACGCGCCAGTCGAAAGCATCGGCCACCAAGGCCGCCACCACCGCCCCGAACGTCCCAAAGAACACGACGATCATGGTGCCATACCCCCGCTTCTCCTTGGTCAAAGTCTCAGATACCAGCGTAATGCCCGCCCCCAATTCTCCGGCCAAACCGAGTCCCGCAAAAAAGCGCACCCAGGTATATTGGTCGAGAGTGGTGACCATTCCATTCAACAAATTGGCGACCGAATAGAGTAAAATCGAGCCAAAAAGCACCTGAATTCGCCCTTTGCGATCGCCCCAAATACCAAAGAGCAAACCGCCGAGCAGCATCCCGAACATTTGCACATTCAACAGACGCACGCTCGCACTGGCCAACTCGACCTCGTTCAAGCCCAGATCGCGCAAACTCGGCAGGCGTACCACCCCAAACAAAATGAGGTCGTAGATGTCGACGAAATACCCGAGCGCGGCCACCACAATCAGGCGATACGACCGCAGCGATTCCATCCGATTGGGCCTCATAAACCCGAGACGCTCGAAGCCGCGTTCAATCGTCGTGTTCCGTTTCGCCCTCGGTCGGCAGCTCGGTTTGGCCCGGGTTGTTGGGATCTGGGTTGGGGGCGTTTTGCGTCAGTTCCAGATGCCGGATCAATCCCCCCAAATGGGCGGTGCGCATCATCGCTACCCCTCCGAACAATCCAACGGCCACGGCAGCCCACGAGAATACCTTAGACCGCGATTTCCAGAACAAGGCGACCACGGCCAATAGACCGGAAACCACCATCAACGGCGTGGCCCATTCGGCGGCTTCTTCGTGTTCGTGAATCAGTGCGTGCGATACCCCGGGCCATTCTTCCATGACCTCTTCCGAGGCTTCTCCTGATTTGCTCGCGGGGATCCCCGTCAAACCCGCTATGGCCAAAACAGTAAGCCCAGTGGTGCGTACGATATCGTTTTTCCGAAGAATCCCGACAATGAGAATGGCCAGACCGATCCACCCCCCCACAACGGGCAAGTGGTTGAAGAGCATGTGGAGTTGAACAGGATTCATGGAAAACGGGGTTTTGAGTTAGTGTTTTTTTCCTTTTTCGGGCGCCATCACACCGGCGCGGATTTCGGCATCAATAAAGTTCTCTGCCGGGACAATGGGACAAGAATAGCGCTCAGAATAAGCGCAATACGGGTTATAGGCCCGGTTGAAGTCGACCGTGATTTCGATCCCCGAGGCGGGTAGACGCACATCGAGGTAGCGGCCTCCGCCATAGGTTTCGCTCCCGCTGGTGCGATCGGTAAACGGGAAGAACAAATAATCTTCGTAGCCTTCCGAATCCGCAATGTCGGCTGAATAGTACACGGGTACACGAAAAATCTGGGTTTCGAGCGAAAACTCAAGAAAGCCCCATTGTCGATACAGGGGTTTGCGCGCGGTGCTGGTCGGCATTTCAAAGGGCTCGGTATTCGGTGTCTCGATCAAGGTCGCCTTGACCCTAAACCGCTCGTCGGGTTTGAAAAAGGGCAGGGTTTTGAATTTTTTAAGCGCCTTGGGCGTTAAGGGAGAGGTTTTTGCATCGGAAAATGAGGCATTCATTTCGGCTTGCCAGTGGCTCAGTTCTCCGGCCCAATCGCTTTGAGCCGAAAGCGTGACCGAATGCCACAGGAACATCGCCGCAAAAACGCAGATTCGGTACAAGGGACTTGGCATTCAAAACGTTTTTGATGAGATATTGCGCGTCAAATAAACCGAAATAATTCCACCCCATATGCACCGTCTTTTTTCTTTGGGAATCATCGCTTTTACGACTTGGAACACCGCGAGTGCGCAGAAAACGGAAGATCGTTTTTGGTATCATCAAAGTGTCGAGGAAAACAAGAAAGCCGCGGGTATTGCCTCGGAACAGGCCTACCGATGGGTATCCAATCGCCCTTCCAAAACCGTGATTGTGGCGGTGATCGACGGGGGCATTGACACTACCCACGAAGATTTGAAGCCGATTCTCTGGGTCAACCAAGGCGAAATTCCTGGCAACGGCATTGACGATGACAACAACGGCTTTGTCGACGACATCCACGGTTGGAACTTTCTCGGGGGCGACAGCGCTTCGGTCGAATGGGCTCAGATGGAGCTGGTCCGCATCGTGCGGGACTATAGCGATCTCGTGGCGCTCGGTAAAGCGACTCCCGAACAGAAATCGCTGTACAACAAAGCCAAAAAGGAATACAACGAGCTCCAGAAAGAAGCCTCTGAAACCCTCGAGGAAGTCGAGCAGTTTGCCATGATTTACCGCATCGCCGACAGCCTAGCGACCGCCGATCTCGGAGTGAATTATACGGATGCCCAACTCAAGAAATGGAAGACGTACGACGAGCGAACCAAAGCGTCCAAATCATTCCTGAAAAGCATGCGCAGTGGCGGTTTTGAGAAAAGCGAGTTGGATGCGTTTCTCGAAGAAAGTCGAATCCGGGTGGAACTTCAGCTCAACACCGAGTTTAATCCCCGAACGATTATCGGCGATCGCGAGCGCGATTGGAACGACTCGATTTACGGCAACAACGACATTATGGGTCCCCGGCCCGATCACGGAACCCACGTTTCGGGCATTGTCGGGGCATTGCGCGGCAACGACAAAGGGGGAGATGGGGTTGCCTCCAATGTGCGCATCATGACCCTAAGGGCGGTTCCGGATGGAGACGAATACGACAAAGACGTCGCCAACGCCATTTTGTATGCCGCGCGCAACGGGGCTCAGGTCATCAATATGAGCTTCGGAAAATACTATTCTATGGATTCGGAGATGGTGGCTCGCGCCATCCGCATTGCGGAATCCAAAGGGGTCATTATGGTTCATGCCGCGGGCAACGATGCCAAGAACATCGATGGGGCCGACCACTATCCGGTGTATCCCGAAAAGCGCGAAAGTCCCTTTTGGATCGAGGTGGGCGCCCATACCAGTGCGCTCGACAAGAACTACCCGGCTCCCTTCAGCAATTACGGATTGAGCACGGTCGACTTTTTCGCCCCGGGCTACGACATCTACGCCCCGGTTCCCGGGGGCAACACCTACGACTTCAACAGCGGAACCAGTATGGCTGCGCCGGTAGTTACGGGCGCTGTGGCGTTTTTGCTCTCCTATTTCCCAGAACTCAAACCTTCCGAAATCAAGGCCCTGCTCAGCGAGACGGCCAACGACTACAGCAAGCTCAAAGTCCTCGAACCCCACGAGGGCGAGGGCAAACCGAAAAAAGTCCGGTTCGATACCCTCAGCCCCGGGGGCAAGAGCCTCAATTTAGAGCGCGCTACCCAACGCGCATTGGGTCAATAACTAGAAGGTCCACTGCAGACCGAGTACAAAGTTTCGACCTGCCCCGCTCAATCCTGAGCTATAGGGGCGGTAACGCTGGTCCGTGAGGTTTTCGACGGCCCCAAACACCGTCATCCCCTGGGGGAGCTTCTGACGGAGTTGGAAGTTTAAGGTAACCCAAGAAGGACTGTACGGATGGCCCGCGGCATCGAGGGCGTAGAGGTAGTCTTTGCTGATTTCCTCCAGGGGCATGTCCTCAAAACGCCTTTCCGCTTGGCCCAGAACGTACGCCTCTAAACGAGTCTGGGCGCGTTCATAGGTCAGGCCGAGCCGACCAAAGGCGGGAGCGGCGTGTCGCAGAGGGTCTGTGGAGCCGTCTTCGAGTTCTTCTATTCCATTTTGATAGGTCGCGGTGGCATAGGTTCCAAAGCCCCCACCCAGGAGGGCCTTGATCTTGGCTTCGATGCCCCAAACTCGCGCAAATGCAGCATTTTGAACCGATTGCACCTGACTGAGCTCGCCGTCGTAGACCAGGCTGTCGGCTCCGTTCAAGGTGGAGGGCCGAACGACCATGGCGTTGTCGAGATAGCTGTAGTAGGCAGCGATATCGATTTCCACAGCCGAACCCAGGCGCTGCCTCAGGTCGACCTCGCCAGAATAGATCGTCTCGCTTTGGAGATCGGGATTGGGCACCAAGACAGAACCCGGTTGACTGTCGAATACCTTGCCCAGATCGTCCACATTGGGGGCCCGAAATCCCGAGCCTGCGTGCACCGAAATCCAAGTGTGTTCCGCGGCCTTCCACTCCAATCCGAGTTGAGCGGTGATGTTCGACTCGGCGGTGGATGCTGTGGTAAAGGGAAAGGGATAAAAGTCGAGGTTGTTGCGAAAATCAGCATCGAGTCCGAAGTAGCTGAAGCGCACGCCCGCTTCCAAGGTCCAGCGCTCGGCCCAGTTCTTCTTCCAATCGAAATACGCCCCAAACGCGCTCCAATCGCTGTTGGGATAACGGGAGGGACCCGGGTTCGTGGTGTTCGTACTTAAATCGAAATCGGTGCCGTTGGACGCGACTTGGTTCAACACGGCTTCGGCTCCATACATCCATTGGGTTCCTTTCGCCCCCCCTTTGGCGAAATCGAGGTTGAGCGAATAGGCGTTGACCCCCTCGACCCGCGAACGGCGAATCGGATCGTTGAAATCGCGGTCGATGCGGCTTTCTTCAAACCGCTGAAAGGCTGCATTCAAACGGAGTTGGTCGTAGAGCTGCGTCGTTTTTTTGTGGACGACTTCGAGTTGATGCAGATTCCACAACTGTGGTCCGTATTTCCATTCCGCGCTCCGGGGCAAGTTGTTGCGGGTGCGGAGCAAGCGGTCGTAGCGGTCGTAGTCGGTGGTGGTCGAATAGTGCAGCGCGTAGGTAAGGGACCAATGGTCGTCGGGGACAAAGCGCACTTTGCCGAGGAGGTTGCTCTGGGCATAGCCCGAATTGACCTGGTCGTGCGGATCGGGGTTGGTCACCACTTGATCGACTCCATCAACGGTCAGTACAGACCAAGGACGCACGTAGTCTTCCGGCCCGAAAGAGCCCATGCGCAAATCGTCAAATTCGGTAAAGCTCGCGCTGAACACAATCCCCCACTTTTTCCAACCGAGTTTAAGATCGGTGTGGAAGGTATTTTCCCGGTTGGCTGAGCTGTAGCGCACGTTTGTCCGTCCGGTTGCGCGGACTTCGTCTGTGGTAGACAGTTCTGGAGCCAGGGTGAAAAACGACATCACCCCGCCCAGCGCGTCGCTTCCATAGAGCACCGAGCCAGGTCCAAATAAGACTTCGGCCTGCTGCACGGCAAAGGGATCGATTGAGATCACATTTTGCAGATTGCCGCTTCTGAAAATGGCCGTGTTCATCCGAACTCCGTCTACGGCAATGAGCAGTCGGTTGGTGGCAAATCCCCGAATCATCGGGCTGCCGCCTCCTTGCTGGCTTTTTTGCACAAAGACCTCTCCGCTTTTGCCGAGCAAATCGGCGGTGGTTTGAGGCTGATCGAGCACGGGCTCAAAGACCCGCACTTTGACAGGCACTTCATTTTTGGGTTGCAACCCGCGGTGGGCGCTAATGACCACTGGATGGAGCTCCAAAGGGTCGGGCCGCAAAGCCACGGTGTAGTTTCGGCTTCGCAGTTCTTCTGGGCTATAGACCACTTCGGCATAGCCTGGGGCCCGAAAGTGGAGCTGGTCACATCCCGAGAGCAGCCCAAGCTCTAAATGGCCTTCTGCATCGGCCAAGGTTGAGCGGAGTGGTTTTTCACAAAAGGCAACCGCACCCGGCAACGGAACACCGCTTTGGGCATCGAGCACTCGAACGGTTTGTGCTTGTACCAAAGCACATAACAACAACAGTCCTCCCGCAAGAGGATTTGATAAATTCATGACAGTCACATGGTTATATGAAACACAAGGCTTCGACACCCCCATCTATGGGCGGGTTCTCGGCGCGCGACTTAGATCCTATGGGGGCCGATCGCTCGGGGGGGCGGCCCAAACCCTAGTGAGAACCCGTCTTGCAGGGCGTAGGCCTTGGAGGGGGGCCATGGAATGTGCGGAACGGGTCGGGCAACCTCAGATGGATCCGGTGTCTTCCAAAAGCCTTTGAGAAAATGCGACCAACGTTGGTTCGTTTGCATCGGCCGGGGGTCGTGTTTTCGGAGCCCCGATACCAAGCGGTCGAGGTCGCTCATCAAACGGTTTTCTTCGGCATCCCACCAGCACCAATAGATCGCACTGTCTGCGCCGTATTCACGGTGAACCACGTCATACATCGAGCCCCGATAGCGGAACTCCTTGTGGTGCACCCAGTCGAGTTCTGAAGCGCTCTGGAGCGGAACGGCAATCCGGCTCAATTGCGCCCGATCAACGGCTTGGGTCAACACCCGCCGCACCGATTTTCGGTATTGCCGCTGTTCGTATTGTACCCAGCCTTGGAGAAAAAGTCCGGGGGCCAACAGAACCGCACACAGACCGATGGCCGCCGACGATAGAACCCAGTGGGAGCGCATAAGGCCGCAAGTTAGGCTACATTGCACCCCACCCCGATTCGATGGGGGCGTGGATTCGCGAAACAAATGCGCGGGGCGGGGGTTGAAACAAGCACATGATACAACATTCGGTGGTCCAAGATGGAAGCGCAAAACCCTGGGTGGTGTTTGTGCACGGGGCGGGGGGGTCGTCGGCCGTTTGGTGGCGGCAGGTTCGTCCTTTTTCAAAAGACTACCACCTATTGTTGCTCGATGTACACGCCGAGGGCGCTCGAGAAGCGGCTCCTGAGCGCAGGAACTATACGTTCGATGCTTTGGCGCGCGAGGTCCTCGAAGTATTGGTTTTTCGCGGCATCGAACGGGCTTTTTTTGTCGGGGTGTCGATGGGCTGTTTGGTGATTGAGGAACTGGCGCGCATCGCCCCCAAAAAAGTGAGCGGGATGATATTGAGCGGGGCCATAGCCGGTTTGGACTGGAGAACCCGCTTGCTCATGGGGCTGGGCCATTTGAGCAAGGACGTTTTGCCCTATATGTGGCTCTACCGCTTTTTTGCCTGGGTTATTTTGCCGCGCTGGGAGCACCGCGAGTCGCGCAAAGTGTTTGTACGCGAGGCGAGCAAATTGGGTGGCAAGGCTTTTCGCCGTTGGTATGCGCTGGTGGGCAGCCTGAATGTCAGTTTAAAGCGCATGCAGCGCGAAGGCGCAGCTGTCCCCAGTTTGTATGTGATGGGCGACGAAGACGTCCTTTTTCTCAAGGCGGTTCGGGCCCATGTGCGCACCCAGACTTCGGCCTGGATCGAGGTAATCGACCACTGCGGTCATGTGGTCAACATCCAAGCCGCAGAGCAATTCAACCGGATTTCGCTCGCTTTTATGGCGTCGGTTTCGGCGATGGGTCTTTCTGAAGCCGCCTCAGCTCGGCATATTTGAGCTGTTGATACAGGGCCGAAGCCCGAGCGGCTTGAAATCCCTGGCGCCCGTCGAGAAATCCCCCTTTGAGGACATAATCGCGAATCCAAACGCTCCAGGGTCCGAGTTGGGATTGGATTGCGCTGATGCGGCGCCCGCGTTCGTACTGCGCCTTGGCACTTTTGAGCGCAAAATTCTGCACCTGCCGCAGGTGGTCTTCAGGGGTCTCGTAGGTAAAATGCAAAATGTCTCCGATCAAACGGGCGGTTTGCGCACCGGGTTTCATCAACACCTGATCGTGGGGATTGTCTCCGCCCCAGCGACCGTGCCTGCGGTCCCACAGTCGGATTTTGCGGTCCGGATACCAACCTCCATAGCGCAGCCAACGGCCGGCATAGCGATTTCTCCGATTAAAGGCGTAGGCTTGGGCCACGGGTCCCCGATACCGCAGCGCTTCGATCTGCTCGACGAGCTCAGGAGAGAGCACTTCGTCTCCGTCGAGCGAGAGCACCCAGGGGTGCGTACAGCGCTCCATGGCCCGGTTTTTCTGCTCGATATGCCCGTCAAAAGCGTGTTGTTCGAACCGAACTCGGGGCCCTTTGCTCTGGCAAATTGCGGGGGTTTCGTCGGTCGAAAAGCTGTCGAGCACAACGACCTCGTCGCACACCAACAAGAGGCTGTCGAGGCACTCGCCGATGCGACGCGCCTCGTTGTACGTAATTACAGCTCCGCTTAGGGTCACGACCAGTATCAGGTTTGGGCAAAGATCGGGCAGCGAGCAGGTCTACCGATTCGGGGAGGTTCCGACTCGGACCCTCGGACTATTTCGCGCTTTGTTTCATGAATTGCCGAATCAAACCCTCAAACCCCCGGTCGCTGAGGTAGCGCTTCATCGCCAAAAATGGGCCCACCATCGGACCTACGGCATAGCGGGTTTTGGGTTTGCGCGATTGCAGGGCTTTGAGGATGGTCTGGGCAATCGCTTCTGGGCCAATCGAGCGGCTCGGTTGGTAGTTGTTCTTGAACAGGGCGACCACGTTTCGGGTCATGGCCGCATACGGCCCTTCGCCGCTCACTTTTTCTCCGCTGCCTAAGGCGATATCGCCCCATTCGGTGCGTACGGCCCCGGGTTCTACAATCACGGTTTTAATGCCAAAGGGCTCGGTTTCAAACCGCAATACGTCCGACAGCACTTCGAGCGCGTGTTTGGTCGCGTGGTACCACCCCCCCAACGGAAGGTAGATCTTGCCGCCCACGGAGGTGATGTTGACGATAAAGCCCTTTTTTCGGGCGCGCATTCCGGGCAAGACCGCTTGGGTAAGCCGCATTAGGCCGAACACATTGACGTCAAACTGCCGTATGGCTTCTTCGATGGGGACTTCTTCGAGCGCGCCATACGACCCATAGCCGGCATTGTTGATGAGCACGTCGATGTGGCCCGCTTCGGATAATATGTTCTTCAGACTGGATTCGATGCTGTTCGGCTGCGTTAGGTCCATCGATCGAACGCGTATGCCCGAGGCTTCGAGGTCTTGGAGCCGATCCAAACGGCGAGCTACGCCATAGACCGTAAAACCATTTTGGGCGAGTAGGAGGGCAGTGGCGCGGCCAATGCCGCTGCTGGCGCCGGTAATCAGCGCTACGGGTTGGGGGGTGTTCATGGTTGTGGAGTTTGAAAGAATTGTCGAAAGGCACTTTCGGTCATGTCGAGCGCCTTGGTTTCGAGTAAGGACGCTTCTTTGGGGTCCATCCGGTTGAGCAGGAGGGCTGTTTGATGCAGTCCCCCCATCAAATGCGATTTCAGCAGGCCCCTTTCAGCCGGGCTGAGCGAAGAAATGCCCATCTGCTGCAGGAGGGCGTCGAATTGTCGGTCTGCGTCTTCGGCCACTTCGACGCGCAGGAATTTGCTGTGGTGAAACTGCTCGACAAAGAGCATGCGCTCGGGTTGACGCGTGCAATAGCGCAAATAGGCTGAAAAGACGGCGCGCAGAGCGCCCGGCTCGGAGGCGGCCACTTCCCAGGCTCGTTCAATTTCAGCGGCCATCTCCGACTTGATGTCCATATAAATCGAATTGACCAAGACTTCTTTGCTTGAGAAGTAGCGGTAAATGGTCCCGGCGGCAATGCCACAGGCACGAGCCAAAGACTGCATAGTAAAGGCATCAAAGCCTGAATCGAGGATCAGCCTACAGGCGGTGTCCTGAATGCGTCGGTGCTTGTCGGGATCGAGCGGTCGCGTCACGGGGCAAAGATAAATGAATGAACGTTCATTTATTATTCTGACGAAAAAAGTTCATGCCAAAAAAAAGGCCCCGAAGGGCCTCCTAAAGGGGGATACTTATGGTTCAGACCAATCCATCGTCGGGTCCCATCGACAATAGCGAGCTGTGGTAGCGGCTTTCTACCCAACGGTTGTTTACCTTTTTCCAAATGAGGGTTGCCAAGACGTGGAATTTGAGTCGCTGGCCCTCCAAAACGAGAAACTGATCAAAGTCGACCACGCTATAGCCCATTTCCGGGGTGGCAACGGCTTCGTAACGGGTAATTTGCGACCACGTATCCGCTTTCAAGGCGCTCAACTTGTGAAACAGTCCGGTAAACCAGCCTTCCCATTCGGTGCGATTTCGAAACACCTGACTCCCTCCCTCAGCATCGATATCGACAATGCCAAAGTCGTCGTCGCAGGCTGTGGCCAGTGTGGGAAAATCGTGGTCGCGAACAGCGTTGAGAAGCACAACGGTTTCCGAAAAGAAGGGTTTTACCCGATCGGTTTCCGAGACCTGCGCTCCGGCATCGCGTTGCTCGAGTAGGGCCTTCATTAGGCAAGGGCTTTCTTTTTCACCCCACTTTCAATGGCGATCGTGTAGACCACCAAACCGAACCCGATTTTGTTGATCGCATCGGCGATATTGTAAAACAAATCCACATTGGTCGATTGCCACCCCAGAGCGACGTTGAGCCAGCCCCCGGGCATGCACATATAACCAATCGGATAGATGGCCCATCCCACCAAGACGAACCAAGCCATTGTGCGGATTCCGCGCACTACCACGGGGTCTCCCGAGGCATCGGCCAGTTTTTTCACCTCTCCAAACCAGACGGTGTAGAGCACGTACACATAACCCAGCGTGGAGATCAGGCCCCACAAGGTGCTGTGGCCAGTGCTGCCATCGGTAAAGGCCTCACCGATATAGCCTGTTACCAACATCCAAGCCGAGGCGGCAATCAGTCGCCACATCAACCCTTTGGTAGCTCCTGCGGGCTTGGTGAGCAGATAGAATTCTACGCACATCAACGGAACCGTAAGCGTCCAGTCAATGTAGCGCAGGGCTGTGGGATTGGAGCCGGTTGCGGTGTAGTAATCGCGCATGTAGTAGTAGTGCACCGCCGCGATCCCGGTGATGAGACCCGAAACCAACATGCTCGTTTTCCACTTCCCCTCGACTTGCCCCCTTTCGACAAAAAAGAACACCGACGCGGCCAGCATGGCCATAAAACCGACGAAGAACGTGAAGGCCACCGGATCGTTGACCGGGATCTCCACAATGTTGGCGAGAGTCATGATGTTTTGTTTAAGATTAGACTTGAAACCTTAAACAGAGGATCGGGCAGATTGTTTCAATCTGTTAAAGAAAACAAAAAAGGCCCCAGTGGGGCCTAGTTCATTGAACGCGAGATCGTTTTAGTCCTCGTGCAACGTCAGGAACGGCAATCGGCTGTGGTAGGCAATCCGGCTCGTGAGGCTGTTGTGAAACAGCGATTGCAAGAAGCCATAGCGGCGAGCGAGCAGCGCGAGGACGTCGACATTGTTGTTTTCGGCATATTCCAGAAGGCTCTTTTCGACGCTCTGATTTTTTTCGACCAGTGCAAAGTGCAGGTCGACCCCATCGAGCTGTTTGCGATAATGAGCCTCGTTGATTACACTCAATTCCGTGCTTTCGGGGTCGAAAACGTGCAGAATATGAATCCGGGCGCCAAAGACTTCGGCCAGCATTTTGAGCCGGGGCAGGGCGAGGGTTTCTCCCTTGGTGTTGCCGTCGGTGGCAAACGCGATGTCTTGAATTGAATCGGGTGTGGAGTGGGCGGGGATGGCCAGTACGGGGCAATCGACCGCGTGCAGAATGGCCGCGGCATTGCTCCCGATCAGTACCTCTTCGATGCCGCTGGCGCCGCGGGTGCCGAGGATGAGCAAGTCCACCTTTTCGCGCTTGACCAATTCTCGGGAAACGCTGATGGGGTTGCCCAATTTCGATTCCGTGACAAACACGACACCCCGGCCCTCAATCCGCTTGGAGAGCTCCTTGAGCCCGGCTTCCGACGATTCCCTCAAGGCATCCAAGAGCGAAGTCGTCATTACGTTCTGGCTGTACGGAAGATCGAAAGCGTTAAAAATGTGCAACTTGGCCCCCATTTTGGGCGCAATGTCCAAGGCAAAATCGAGTGCCTTGTCGGCGTTGGCCGAAAAATCGGTCGGTACGAGGATAGTTTTCATGACATCGGGATTTCTTCAAAGCTAGGGTTATCGACTTGGCTGGCCTATGACGGATATCAGGTTTGATCGAATGCGCCCAAACCAATCCATCCTGTCAATGGCAACTTGCCTTGGCCTGGGGCATCAGGGCCGAGGCGGGGGGGCTCAGGTACGGAATGCCGAGTTCCAAACCCCGAAGGACGAACAAAGCGCCGATCAGCACCACAGTTACCGGGATCCATCGACGCAGGTTCTTCTGGGTTTGGGTCCCCATCCAAGAGCCAAATCCCGCCATCGACGCCATGGCGGGCAGGGTTCCGAGTCCAAATAGCCCCATAAAAGCCATGCCTCCGGCGGCATCGGCCTGGGCCAAACTGCCGAGAATGCCCGTATACACCAAGCCGCAGGGCAGCCAACCGTTGATAATGCCGTAGCCAAACAAACCCGCGTCGGTGTTTGGGGCAAAGCGTTCAAACCAGGCATGTTTGAGCCGGGAAAGCAGCGTATTGAGGCCATGGCCGATCGAGCCCATTCTGCCCAAACTCCAGGGCAAGAGCACCGAGGCCATCATCAAGGCTCCGGCCCCGATCGAGATCCAGCGGTGGAACCCCGCCAGTGCCAAACCCCGTCCGAACAGCCCGAACAGCCCACCGAGGGCTGCATACGCCAACAAACGCCCGGCATTGTGCAGCGCAATTCCCCGGAATTTACCCCAGCCATTGCGTTTGCCGATGGGCAGGGACAGCGCAATCGGTCCGCACATGCCCACGCAGTGTAGGCTGCCTGCAAATCCGAGCCCCAAGCCCAACCACAAACTACTCATGACTTAGAGATAGAGTGACTCAACTGCATAATACCCCTGTGGCCCCGGGACATCCACGACCACTTTCCACACCCCGGGAACGAGCGTTTCGGTCGGGATCCGCATGGCACCCCCCGAATCGAGGGCGATTTTGAGATGCCGATCGAGTTGTTGGTTGTCGGGTTTGTAGAGCCAAATTTCGCCTTGGGAAAAGACCCTGTTCAGCGCGGCGGGTGCTTGTACCACGATGGCCTCCTCTCGCATTTCGATCGCAAAGGCGGCTCCCAGAGCCCGGGTACGGCCTTGGCGCACCTGTCGGTCTTGATAGCGGACTTCGCTTTCGGCATAGTCGGGCTCGACCAGATCGATGTTTTGCTGAAAGGTGCCCACGGCCAAACCGATGATGAGCGCGGCAAACAATACGAGGGTTAGGGCCATGCCGTGCCCCCAGTTGAAACCGCCTTTTCCAGGAGGGGTAGTGCTCATCGAATGGGTCCGTTAAAGTTGGTTTTGATCCGACTCAACTCTTCGCCTCCAGCCAAGATGGACAGTTCCACGGGGGTATTCGATCCGCTGATCGCGGCGTCTTCGAGGTAGATAAAAAAGCTCGCCTGCACCAATTCGCGCACTTCGGCGTGTCCATTGTAGGTGCCTACCCATTCAATGCGACCGGGGGGCGAGATCAACTCCATCTCGATGTCGATCGGCCCGGTGCTCTTGTTGACCACTTTGATGGTGTACAGGTTGCTGTAGAGCCCCTCGCCCCGGTTTTGGTAGAGCATGCCCGGTGCCCGGAGCACGGTGGCTTCGATCGGACTGCGCTCGCGCAGCAAAAAGCCCATCACCACGAGGAGTACTGCGAGCACCCCAGTGTATGCGATAATGCGGGGGGTAAATCGGAAGGGTTTCTTTTCGGAAATCTGATTTTCCGAGGCAAACCGAATCAATCCTTTGGGTTGCTGGGTTTTGACCATAATCGTATTGCATACATCGATGCAGGCCGCGCAGTTGATGCATTCCAACTGGGTGCCGTTGCGGATGTCGATGCCTGTGGGGCACACATCTACGCACTGTCCGCAGTCAATGCAGTCGCCTTTGTTCGCTTCGGCCCGGCTTTCGCCCTTGCGATAGCGCCCGCGTTTTTCGCCCCGGGCATAGTCGTAGGCAATCACCACCGAATTCCGGTCGAGCAATACGCCTTGCAAACGGCCATAGGGACAGACAATCAGACAGACCTGTTCCCGGAACCAGGCGAAGACAAAAAAGAAGACCCCCGTAAAGACCGTGATGGTCGCCAGCCCCCCCAGGTGGTTTTGGGGATCGTCGGTCACAATGGAGCGCCAGCGTTCGGTGCCGATGAGGTACATCAAAAACGTATTCGCAATGGCAAACGAAATCCCGAAGAACAAGCCGTTTTTAAGCGTGCGTTTCCCGATTTTCTCCAAGTTCCACGGCATGCGCGCCAAACGCAGCTGCTCGCCCCGGTCGCCATCGATCCAATACTCGATTTTGCGGAACACATGCTCCATAAAAATCGTCTGGGGGCAGATCCAGCCGCAAAAAATGCGGCCAAAAATCACGGTAAAAACGATGACAAACAGGATGCCGGTAAGCATCGACAGAACCAGCAAATGCGAATCCTGCGGCCAAAAAACCTGGCCTAGAATGACAAAACGGCGTCCGAGCACATCGAGCAAGAGGAGCGGTTGCCCTCCGATTCGAATCCAAGGAGCGGAGAACAAAAAGACGAGCAAACCATAGGCCACCGCGCTTCGCTTGGTCATCCACGGGCCTTTGGAGCGCTTGGGGTAGATGAAGTTGCGCTTGCCTTCGGCATTGATGGTGGCTACGGTATCGCGAAAGCGCTCATCCTTATAAAATTCGCCTTCCTCTGTGGAATGATCGGCCATGACGGTGGTTTAGAGCGCAGCGGTAGAAAGACTGTCTGTAGGGGTAGAGGTGGAATCGGTGGCGGTGGAGTCGGCCGGTGCAGACCCTGCGGCATCGACCCATACTGCACCTTCAGCGGCCTTGGGTGCCGCCGGCGTCGTGCCTTGGAACGTCAGCACGTAGCTAGCCACGTCCTGCATTTGGGTCGGGCTGAGCTGGTCTTTCCACGAAATCATCCCCTTTTCGGGCACACCATACTTGATGGTCTTGAAGACATTGACAATACCGCCACCGTGGATCCAATTGGGGTCGGTCAAATTCGGTCCGACCAATCCGCCACCATCGGCGGCATGGCAGGCCACACAGTTCGATTCGTAGATCTTTTTACCCGCACTGATTCGACCTGCATCGGTCAACAGGACCACCGTGGTTTCGTCGACTGCGTCCCCGGCCTTTTTGCGGTATTCTTCCACGCTGGCCTTGGCTTGGGCCATGGCGATTTCAAACTCTTTTTTCGAAGAGGGCTCGCCCAAAAGGTGGTAGCGAATCAGGTAGACGACCGAAAACGCAATGGTGAAATAGAACCCCCATACCCACCAGGGCGGCAGGCTGTTGTCGAGTTCCTTGATGCCGTCGTAGTCGTGGTCGAGCATGACATCGGCCTCGCGTTCGATCGGGGTGGCTTTGGTGGCGCCCTTCATCAGAGATGTATACCATGCCGGGGCAGCTTTCGGAGCCTTTACGGTCTCGGGCGCTAGGGTCTCGCGCAGCGCGGTCAACGCTCGGTTGATCGAGTACAATGCGAGCAGCACCATGCCGATGCCCACGACAAATCCGATCTGGATCGGATCCTTGAAAAAGTCGACTAGCCAGCGACCCTCTTCCGTCGATGCGGTGGCAGGCGCTGTTGCCGTTTGGGCCAAGAGTCCGGAAGCACTTGACAGTACCGCCGTCCATGCAGCGAAAAAGCGCGGGTTGTTGCGGTGGTTCATGGGGCTTAGGAATGAGTGGTTTCGTTCGCGTCGATGGGCATTTCGCTCATTTTCTGGATGTACTTTTTGTCCGCGCGGAGCACATACCAGCCCACGGCGAGAAAAAAGGCGAAAAAGATGCCGAGCGAAAGCAGGGGGTAGATTTCGATGCCCGCAATGGTTTCCATCGAGGCTTTGGCGTATTTCATCATGACCAGTCGTCTTTGAAAGGGTTGTGTGGGCGTGGGCTTAAGGCTGGGTTTGAGCCAATGCCGGCTCTTTTTTGATGTCGGTACCCAACCGTTGTAGGTAGGCGATCAGGGCCACGATCTCTTCCTGGGGTTGGACCTGGATGTTCGGGTCTTTGTTGAGCTCGTCCGCGATGCTTTGGGCTTGTTGGTTGAGTTCTTCTTCCCAGTGGGCGATATACTCCTCGGTATAGGGAACCCCGAGTTGTACCATGGCCTTGAGCTTTTTCTCGGTGAGCGAGGTGTTCAGACTGGCGTCGCGCCCATTGGCCGAATAGAGCCAGGTATAGCGCGGCATCAGCGAGCCAGGACTCATCGAGGTTGGATCCCACATATGGTTGTAGTGCCAGCTGTGCGGATATTTTCCGCCTTCGCGGTGCAAATCCGGTCCGGTACGCTTCGAGCCCCATAAGTGCGGGTGGTCATAGACGTATTCTCCCGCCATGCTGTATTGCTGGTGCACAGGATCGTAGCGGACCACTTCCGAGCGGAACGGGCGGACCATCTGGCTGTGGCAGGCGTTGCAGCCCTCGCGGATGTAGATGTCGCGGCCTTCGAGTTCGAGAGCGGTATAGGGTTTGACGCTGGCGATGGTGGGTATGTTGCTCTTGATGAGGATCGTAGGCACAATCTCGATAATGCCCCCGATCAAGATCACCACCAGGCTCCAGAAGGTCATTTGAAGCGGTTTGCGTTCGATCCAGCGATGCCAGTGTTCGCCTTTGTGGCCTGCATAAGCCCGTTCGAGGGCTGGGGCTTCGGCTTCTTCTTCGCGCAACAATTCGCCGCTGCGCACCGTGCGCACCACGTTGATGATCAAAAGCACCATACCCACGATGTAGAGCGTTCCCCCAAATGCGCGCAAGGCATACATCGGGATTAGCTGGGTCACGGTTTCGAGAAAGTTGCCATACACCAGCGTGCCATCGGGGTTAAAGTCTTTCCACATCAGGCTCTGCGTAAAACCGGCTACATACATGGGGAGCGCCCAGAACAAAATGCCGAGGGTGCCGATCCAGAAGTGGGTGTTGGCCATTTTGTCCGAGAAGAGGCTGGTGCGATAGAGTTTCGGCATCAGCCAATAAATCATCCCGAAAATCAAGAAGCCATTCCAGCCGAGGGTCCCAATGTGGACGTGGGCGGGAATCCAGTCGGTAAAGTGCGCAATGGCGTTGACGTTTTTCAAAGAGAGCATCGGGCCCTCAAACGTGCTCATGCCATAGGCCGTCACGGAGACCACGAAGAATTTGAGCACCACGCTTTCGCGCACCTTGTCCCAGGCCCCGCGCAGGGTCAGCAGACCGTTGATCATCCCCCCCCAAGAGGGCGCAATCAACATGACGGAAAACACCGTGCCCAGGCTTTGCGCCCAATCGGGCAAGGCCGAATACAGAAGGTGGTGGGGTCCGGCCCAGATATAGAGAAAGATCAGCGCCCAGAAGTGAATAATCGACAGTCGGTACGAGTACACCGGGCGGTTGGCCGCCTTGGGCAAGAAGTAATACATCAGTCCGAGGATGGGGGTGGTCAAAAAGAAGGCCACCGCATTGTGCCCATACCACCACTGCACCAGCGCGTCTTGAACTCCGGCATAGACCGAATAGCTCTTGAACAGCGACACCGGCAGCTCGAGGCTGTTGAAGATGTGGAGCACGGCCACCGTAACGAACGTGGCGATGTAGAACCAAATGGCCACGTACAAATGCCGCTCTCTCCGTTTGAGGATGGTCCAGATCATATTGACCCCAAACACCACCCAAACCAGGGCAATGGCGATGTCGATCGGCCACTCGAGTTCGGCATATTCTTTCGACGAGGTAATCCCCATCGGGAGCGTGACCGCGGCGGCTACAATGATGAGCTGCCAACCCCAAAAGTGAATAGCGCTGAGCAGATCGCTCGCCATGCGCGCTTTGAGCAGTCGTTGCAACGAATAGTAAATACCCCCGAACATGGCATTCCCGACAAAGGCGAAAATCACCGCATTGGTGTGCAAGGCGCGGAGTCGGCCGAACGTCAGGAAGGGGAGCTCGAAATTCAGTTTTGGGAAAATGAGCTCAAGGGCCACCCAAAGTCCGACGAGAAAACCCACCGTGCCCCATACAATCGAGGCGACGATAAAGTTTCGGACGATCGTGTTGTCGTAACGGAAGCGTTCCATCTGCATAAGTGAAGCGGTTTACAGGATCTCGTTTTCGGTGGTTTTGTTGGGTTCGGCATCGTCGATGAGCATGCGCACCGAAGGAGATCGATCGTCGTCGAGTTGGCCCGAGCGCACCGACCACACAAACGCGGCCAGAAAACCGAGGGCAACGCTCAAACTCACCACCACCAACACATACAATACGCTCATCGCAATGGGATTTCCAACAGGGCCAAAGCTATTGGGGGCCTCTGTCGAAGGCTTATGACATACATCAGGACGAAAACTGATTTCCGTCAGGTTTTGACGGGATGGAGGTTCAAGGCTGCGAAGAATCTTTTAATCAGGACTACAAAAATATTTTTTACTACAAGTTTATTCCTATAACTTAGCCACCAGAATTCAACCCCCATTCCCCATGAGGACTCAAATACAGCGCGCCATCATGAATAAATTGAAAGAAGAATCTGTTCAAAACAGCTTTCCTTTGCAATCAGTGGAGGCCAAGGTGAAGCGCCTGGTCGATTGTGCCAAGGAAATCCTCGGAGAGGGCTTGGAAGAAAAGCCACAAGGCGAGAGTCGATTCGCGATTTATACCTTGGGCTTGAGCGAAATGGATCGACTTCGGGTCGAAGAAATCACGGGACAAAAACCGGTGGTCTTGCGCAGCAGCGATCCGGGTCCCTCGCTCCGCGACCGCATCTAAGGCGGCTTCGGCGGGCGACTTTGGGGTTTGAAATGGCCCGGGATCCGCGTTCCGTATTTTCGCGCAATACGCCACTATGCCGCGCACCCTCACCACTGTCTTGCTTTTTGTGGGATCGAGTGTATTCATGACGCTCGCTTGGTATGCCCACCTCAAACTGCCCGCTTGGTTCGGGACTACGGCCCACAGCGGCCGTTTTCTGTTTCGGGCCATCGCCTTTTCCTGGGGACTGGCCTTTTTTGAGTATTGTCTTCAAGTACCGGCCAACCGAATCGGGTTTAAAGAATTCGGGGGTCCTTTTGCCTTGGTGCAATTGAGGGTGTTGCAAGAAGTCATTGCCCTCCTCGTATTCGTCCTGTTTGTTTCGGTGGCCTTTCCCGGTTTTAAGTGGTCTGCGAACCACGTCTATGCCCTGTTGTGCTTGGTCGGGGCGGTTTATTTTGCCTTTCGCTAAGCGGGTTTTTACCGTTCGGACCAAAACGACCGCACCACCCGATCGAAGGCGTCGGGTTGTTCGGCATGCACCCAATGACCCGATCCTTCGACGGTTTCGAGCCGGGCACGGGGAAATTGAAGAACAATCCGGTCCCAGTCGGCATCGGTAATGTAGTCCGACAGGGCACCGCGAACGAACAAGCTGGGTCCGTCAAAAGACAATTCGGGGGGGAGCTCGGCGCCCACTTCGTCCAGTTTGCGGTCAATCACGTCGAGGTTGAAACGCCAAGCGTAGCGTCCTTCGGGATCGCGGTGGAGGTTTTTGAGCAAAAACTGCTTGGTCGAAGCGGCCGCAATGTCCAGTTGTTCTTCGGCCTCTCTGCGCTGCCGAATCTGGCCGAGGTCGAGCCGCATCATCGCGTCGATCAGGGTGCGGTGGTGGATGGGATAGGGCTTGGGACCGATATCGACCACGCAAAGCGATTCCATCCGATCGGGTCGATGCGTGGCCAATTCCATGGCGACCTTGCCCCCCATGCTGTGTCCGAGCAGATGGACTCGATCGAGACCGCGATCGTCGAGGTATTCGAGCACATCGAGCGCCATCGAAGGATAGTCCCACTCCTCGCTCCAGGGCGAGTGGCCATGGTTGCGCAAATCGAGGGCGTGGACCCCGCGTTCCATCGACCAACGCCGTGCCAGCGCCATCCAGTTGTCGCTCTGACCGAACAAGCCGTGCAGAATCACCAAGGGAATGGCTTGGGTGCCCTCATAGGACGCTTCAGAAATCCATGAATGCAGCTTCATGCGCGCGGGTCTGGGTGTTGGGCGTCGTCGAGCCGGCGGCGATACATTCTCAAGGTGTTTTCCAGCCCATAGTACAAGGCGTCGGAAATCAGGGCATGACCGATCGACACCTCGAGCAATCCCGGAACCCGCCGCGCAAAAAACGCGAGGTTGTCGAGGTTCAAATCGTGTCCGGCATTGACGCCCAGCCCGAGGTTTTGGGCAGTGTGCGCTGCGTCTATAAACGGCCGGACCGCGCGCTCGGGATCGAGCGCAAACTCCACGGCAAAGGCCTCGGTATACAATTCGATGCGGTCGGTGCCCGAGCGAGATGCCGCTTCAACCTGGGTGCGATCGGGATCGAGAAAAAGCGAAATCCGCGCACCGGTGTCTCGGAGCTGGGCGATCACTTCGGTTAACTCGGCTTCGCGCTCCACGGCGTTCCATCCGGCATTCGAGGTCAATACCCCAGGGGGGTCGGGCACGAGCGTGATTTGATCGGGTCGGGTCTCGCGGCACAGCGCGATAAACTCTTCGCTCGGATAGCCTTCTATATTGAATTCACAGCGCAATTGAGGACGCAGGGCCCGCACATCGGCATAGCGAATGTGCCGTTCATCGGGACGGGGATGGACGGTGATGCCCTCGGCCCCCCACGATTGCAGCCGGAGCGCAGCCTCGACCGGATCGGGGAGCGTGCCTCCCCGGGCATTGCGCAGGGTGGCGATTTTGTTGATGTTGACGCTGAGTCGAACCATGGTCGTGTTGTTCCATTGAACCGCGTTCGCTCCAAAAGGTGCGGGGTTGGGCTGCGAAATTAACCGTCGCCGTCGGCAAGACGCGGGTCTCTCGAAGGAGACAACCCACTTTCTTTCCATTTTCAGCGTTCTACACTCAAAGACTTCGCTACGTTTGCCCTGACCATGACAGTTGAACGCTACCTCCGCCACGACCTCATTCCCCTCCAACGCAAAGACAAGGTGTCGTTTGCCTTGGGTTTGATGGACGAGTCCAAATTCGTCCACCTGCCCGTGCTCGATGGCGATATTTTTCTCGGGATTTTGAGCGAGGAAACCCTCGGAAAGGTCGTCGACGAAGACCAAACCCTCGAGGCCGCTCGGATGGTTCCGGCCCCTGTGTTTATTGGTCGCGAACGGGGTCTATTCGAAGCCCTGCGCATTTTTGCCGAAAGTGGTATTTCGCTGCTTCCCGTCTTGGGTGCCGAAGGGTTGTATGAAGGGTATTTGTCGCTGAGTGAAATGGGTCAGGCTTTGGCGCAACTCACCAATGCCGATCAGAGCGGGGGGGTCATTGTGCTCGAAGTGCCATCGGTCGACTATTCGCTGGCCGAAATCGTACAGATCGCCGAGAGCAATGGTCTGGCGGTGCTCAGCGTCTTGACCCGCCCCATCCACGATTCGACCCAAATCGAGGTGTGTCTCAAGCTGAACCGCATCGATTTGGCGCGCATGCTCCAAACCCTTGCCCGTTACGAGTACACGGTGGTGGCCGCTACCTACGACGATCCCCACGACCTCAGACTCAACGATCGATACGAGAGTTTGATGCGCTATCTCGATTTTTGACGCAATGAAGCGAATCGCCTTGTTCTCCCGGGCTCTGACCTCTGATGCGCGCCCGCACATCGAACACCTGCTCCATTTGCTTGAAACCCACGAAGCATTGTTGATGCTGCATCCCGAAGTGGTGCAAATGCTGCCCGAAGGCGAGGCCCACGGCTGGCCCATCGGTCAAACGGCGAAGGAATGGCAATCGTTTGGGGCCGAAATGATCATTGCGCTCGGAGGCGATGGCACCCTCCTCGAAGCTGCGGCACTGATGGGCGATGCCGGAATTCCCGTGCTGGGCATCAATCTGGGGCGGCTCGGTTTTTTGGCCGATGTGGCCAAGGGCGAAATGCGCATTGCCCTCGACGACTGTTTTGCTGGGCGCTATGTCGTGATCGAACGCACCTTGCTCCAGGTGGTCTCAGGCATTGATCTGGGCCCCGGCCCGTCAATGGCCTTAAACGAAATCGCGGTGAGCCGGAAAGAGAGCACCTCGATGGTGACGGTCTACGCCTATATCAACGGCGAATTTCTCAATGCCTATTGGGCCGACGGGCTCATTTTGAGCAGCCCCACTGGATCAACGGGCTATTCGCTCAGTTGCGGAGGGCCGATTCTGATGCCCGAGGCCCGGAATTTTGTCATTACTCCCATTGCTCCGCACAATCTCAATGTGCGGCCCTTCGTTATACCCGACGATTGCGAGATCCGACTCAAAGTAGAAAGCCGCGAACCCCAGTTTTTGGTTTCGCTCGATTCCCGTGTCTACAGCGCAGACAAAGGGACGGAATTGTGCATTCGCAAAGCCCCGTTTTGCTTCGCCTCCATTCGCACAGAGCGGCAGTCGTTTGCCCAAACTTTGCGGAACAAACTTTTTTGGGGCGCCGACCGACGGAACTGATAGTCAGCCCTTTAACAGCCCCGTTGGAACCCCTATATTTGCGCTCCTTTTTTCCGTGGACCGCTTGATGTCCTTGTTTTCGCACCGCTACATGCAACGGGTTTTCAGCCTATTACGCTTTTGTTTTTCTCTGCGCCTCGTTTTGGCCATGGCTTTGGGTATGGGCATGGTCGGCGGCGGGCATCGGCTTGAGGCGCAAAACCACGAAATCGGCATTGGGGGCGGGGGCACGAATTTTATTGGCGATGTGGGCGACTATGGCTTTCACATGCCGAAAGGTTGGTATGCCGGGGCCCTGTATCGCATCACCTATCAGCAGTATTTCGCGCTTCGGTTGAGCGGAGCGGTGGGGACCCTTGAAAATCGAGACGAATGGAGCTCCTACTCCGAAAGGGTCAACCGCAATTTGTCGTTTCGCTCCCAGATTTGGGAATCGAGTTTGGTCTTGGAATTCAATTTTTTTCGGTTCGATCCACGCTCGACGTTATACAACAAAACCTTTTATGTCTACGGAGGGGTTGGCGTGGTCGGTTTTAATCCCGAAGCCGAATACGAAGGGGTTTGGTACGAACTGCAACCCCTGTCTACCGAAGGGCAAAACACTACTTTCGGCAAGACCGCCCGATACAACCTCATCGCCATGACCTATCCCTTTGGATTTGGCTTTAAATACGCGCCCAGCAGGCGAGTCCAACTGTTCGCGGAGTTCGGCGGGAGGAGCACGAGCAGCGACTATCTCGACGATGTGGGGGGACGTTATGCCAATCCCAATCTGCTCGCGTTCGAAATGGGCGAAGTCAGCGCAGCCCTGTCCGATCGATCGTTTGACGAGGCCAACCGAAAAGGCCTCGACCGGGGCAATCCGAACAACGACGATTGGTATTTCTTCACGGGTGTCGGAATCGTTTGGCGGTTTACGGACAAGGCGGAAAAATGCGCCAAATTCTGGGGTCGATGAGCAGCACCTTGGATCCCAGCCGCATACCGGGTCATGTGGCCATCATTATGGACGGCAATGGCCGTTGGGCGCGCAAACACGGTTTGATTCGCAGTTTGGGGCACGAAAACGGGGTGGATGCGCTACGGCGTATTGCGACGCGTTCGGCCGAGCTCGGCATCCGGTACCTGACGGTGTATGCCTTTTCGACCGAGAATTGGCAGCGCCCCCGTGCCGAAGTGGACGCCCTGATGAGCATCCTCGTCAGCGCCTTGAAAAAGGAACTCAAAACGCTCAAAGACAATAATATTCGGCTCAATGCCATCGGCGATCTCGACAGTTTGCCCAAACAGTGCCGCAAGGAACTCGAAGAAGTGCGGAGCAAAACTGCAGAGTATTCGCATATGACGTTGACGCTGGCGCTGAGTTATAGCGCTCGAGAAGAATTGGTTCGCGCAGCCCGTACGCTGGCGGAAGCCGCAGTGGCGGGGACCATTGCCCCGTCCGATATCGATGCCACCTTGTTGCGCTCGGCCTTGTACAGCCATCCTTTGCCCGATCCCGATTTGTTGATCCGCACCAGCGGCGAATACCGCATCAGCAACTATTTGCTCTGGCAAATCGCCTATGCAGAACTCTACTTCAGCGATAAACTGTGGCCCGATTTTACCGCCGACGACTTGGATCTGGCTTTGTTGGACTATCAATCGCGAGAGCGCCGTTTTGGGCTTACGCAAGAACAATTGAACGCGCTTTCATGAAGGGCCTCTCGCTCCACCACCGCGCCTTGTGCTGCGGTTTGCTCATTTTGGTATGCGGTTGGAGTCCCTCGGCATTCGCTCAGGTCGAAACGGACACGACCGGGGTGGTCATTCCCGATAGCGCGGATCAGACCGGAATGGTACAAGACGCCCTGGATCCCGAGCCCGAAGGCAGCGTCGATCTGATTCCGGGGGTGGAGTATGTGATTGAGCGCATCGATGTCGCGGGTTCGGGCAATCTCGATCAAACGGTCATTGTATTGCTCAGCGGATTGTCGGTGGGCGACCGGGTCACCTTTCCGGGCGAGATGCTTCAAAAGGCCATCCGCAAGCTCTGGGATCAAAAGCTCTTCGACGATGTCTCGATCAGCGTCACCGAAAAACGCGGCAACGCGGTCGTGATCGAAATTGGGTTGGTCGAACTGCCAAAGCTGAGCAAATTCGGCATTTTCGGGGTGAAGAAATCCCAGAAAGACAAATTGCGCGAAGAGCTCAAATTGTCTCGGGGATTGATTGTGACCGAAAATCTCAAATACAACACCCGAAACCGCATTCGCAAATACTACCGCGACAAGGGCTATCTCGATGCCGATGCCCGGGTAGAAGAAGTGCCCGATACCACGCTGAACAACGCAGTGTTGCTCAACATTTTTGTCGAACCCGGCCCGCGAATTCGCATCAAGGATATTCAGTTCGAGGGGAATGAAAACATCAAGAGTGCGAAACTGCGCAAGGCCATGAAGGAGACCAAGCGCAAAAGGCTGTGGACGGTGTTCAAATCGTCCAAATTGATCCGGGAAGAGTATGCCGCAGACCAAAAACTCCTCTTGGGTCTGTACAACGAACAAGGCTTTCGAGATGCGCGCATTGTTTCGGATACCATTAAAAGGGTCAGCGAAAACCGCGTATCGATCGAGCTGAAAATCGAAGAGGGACGGCGGTATTATTTCAGGGACATTACGTGGTTGGGCAATACCAAATACCCCAACGAGGTGCTCGACAAAATCCTCCGAATTCGCAAAGGCGATATCTACGATGCCAAATTGTTACAAGAGCGCCTTTTTGCCGATAAGAACAGCAACGACATCTCCTCGCTGTACCTCGACAACGGCTATTTGTTTTTCAACCTCAATCCGGTCGAAACCCGCGTAGAAGGCGACTCGATCGATTTTGAAATGCGGATTCGCGAAGGGCGTCAGGCCACCATCAACAAGGTGACCGTCAGCGGAAACGACCGCACCAACGACCATGTGGTGATGCGCGAACTCCGGACCCGGCCGGGCGAACTCTTCAGTCGGTCCGATATTCAGCGCTCGATGCGCGAATTGGCACAACTCAACTTTTTCGACCCGGCCGCGCTCGACGTGAGCCCTGTGCCCAATGCCGAAACGGGGACGGTCGATATCGAATACAAAGTGGTTGAAAAATCAACCAGTCAACTCGAGCTCCAAGGGGGCTGGGGCGGAGGACGGGTGGTGGCCACCGTTGGATTGAGCTTCAACAACTTCTCGGCCCGCAATATTCTCAACGGCAAGGCGTGGAAACCGTTGCCTTCCGGAGATGGTCAAACCATTAGTTTGCGCGCCCAGACCAACGGTGCTTTTTTCCAATCCTACAGCCTTTCCTTCACCGAGCCCTGGCTGGGCGGCAAGAAGCCCAACTCGCTGACCGTTTCGATTTTTCACAACATCCAAACCAATGGGCTCTCCAAAAGCGACCCCGGTCGTCAGGAATTGGCCATTACCAGTTTGACCCTCGGATTGGGTCGGCGTCTCAAGTGGCCTGACGATTACTTTACGCTGTACACGGCCGTGGAATACCAGGTTTATCGGTTGCGTCAATACACGGGTTTGAGCTTTTTGGGTTACCAAAGCGGTCAGTCTAACTCGTTGAACTTCAAGTTTATTCTAGGAAGAAACAACACCGACGTACCCATTTTCCCGACCCAAGGCTCGAATTTGTCGCTGGGGCTCGAATTGACCCCGCCTTTTTCCCAGATGGGGCAAAAGGAGCTCGAAGACGCGGAGGCGCGGATTCGATACGAATGGATCGAATACCACAAATGGAAGTTCTCGGGTTCGTTTTATACCCAAATGGCCAAGAACCTCGTACTGCATTCGCGGACCGAATTCGGTTTGCTCGGATTTTACAATCCCGATATTGGACTTCCGCCCTTCGAGCGCTTCTACGTCGGGGGAGACGGACTCCAAAACTTTGTAATCGACGGTCGGGAAATCATTGGGTTGCGGGGCTATCCCAACAGCTCTTTGTCGAGCGCGGCAGGCGATCCCCTCTATACCAAGTTCCTCTTCGAACTTCGGTATTTGGTTTCGCCCAACCCCCAGGCCACCGTTTATGTGCAGACCTTCGCGGAAGGGGGCAACAGCTATCGGAATTTTGAAACCTTCAATCCTTTCCTCATCAAGCGGTCGCTCGGGGCTGGGGTGCGTATTTTCATGCCCATGTTTGGACTTCTTGGCATCGACTTTGCATACGGTTTCGATCCGATCCCTGGGGGCATCAATCCGAGTGGATGGCAGACGCACTTTATCATTGGTCAACAATTCTGATTTAAGATCCCAGAACATGGCTGTACAACGCATTCGAATCGTGCTTTTGACCCTCGCGTTGTCGATGGGAATGGCGGTCCCGGCAGTGGCCCAACGTCTGGCCTATGTGGATAGCCAGGCGATCTTGAAGAAAATCCCCGAATATGCCCAAGCCGAGAACCAGATCAAGGAAATGACCAAGACCTGGGAATCGGAGGTGGCGGGTTTGCGCAACAAATCCGAAGAACTCGAAAAGGCCTATCAAGCCGAAAAGGTGCTGTTGACCCCAGCCATGCAAAAAGAACGGGAAGCGGGCATCGAAAAGGCCAAAAAAGAAGCCTTTGAGCTACAGCGCAAATACTTTGGTCCAGAAGGAGAGTTGTTCAAAAAGCGCCAAGAGCTCGTCAAACCCATCCAGGATCAGATCTACAATGCCGTTCAAGAAGTGGCGCGCAAGCGCAAACTCGACCTTGTGCTCGACAAGTCTGGAGCCATCACTTTGCTATATGCGGCCACCAGCCTCGATATCAGCGAAGAGGTCCTCCAGAAGATGGGCTACTGATTCGGCCCTATTTTTGCAACCCCAACAGAAAAAAATGAAATTTTCCCCTCTTGCGCTGAGCGTTGTTTCCTTGTTCCTCGCCGGTGCCCTGCACGCCCAAAAATTGGGTCATGTCAATATGGACGAGTTGCTGCAACTCTATCCTGAAACCACCATTGCCCAAGACAGTTTGCGGAAATACGCGGCCCGTCTCGAAGCCGATTTTTCGGAAATGCGCGCCGAATACGAAAGCAAGGTGCAGCTCTTTCAGCAGAACGAGCCGAATATGACCAACTTGAACAAAGAGAGCAAAATGCGCGAATTGCAGGAAATGCAAGTCCGCATTCAGGAGTTCGAGGTCAAAGCCAATCAGGATCTGCAACAAAAACAGGCGGATTTGCTCAAGCCCATCGTCGAAAAAGTGCAGGAAGCGGTCAAGTCCGTGAGTTCCGAAGGCAAATTCACCTACATTTTCGACAGTTCGCCGTCCAAAGGCATGCTGATTGCGACCGAAGGCGGTGTAGATGTGATGCCGTTGGTCAAGAAAAAACTCGGCATCTAATCGCCCTTTGGCGCGATTCCAATGAGCACTCCCCGGGCCCAGACCCATTCCAAAGAGGCGGGAGGCCCCATTGGCATCTTTGACTCGGGCATTGGCGGATTGACCGTAGCCGCGGCCATTCGGGACCGGCTCCCCGGAGTACCTCTGCTCTACTTCGGCGACACCGCGCATATGCCCTACGGGGACAAAAGCGAAGACGCCATTCGGTATTATTCGATTCGGATCGCGCACTACCTGCTCAAGCACAAGGCTAAGGCCATCGTAATTGCGTGCAATACGGCTTCGAGCATCGCCAGCCGGGTGGTCGAGGAGTTTGTCGACGGAAGGGTTCCGGTCTACAACGTCATCGACCCCGTGGTCGATCAAATCGGGCAGCGTTATCCGAATGGGAAGGTCGGGGTGATCGGTACCAAGGCGACGGTGCGCACGGCCGCTTATGCCAAGGGGATTGCCGCCGTGGCCCCCGAATGCGATGTGCGCATGTTGGCCACCCCTTTGCTCGCCCCGATGATCGAAGAAGGGTTCTTTAACAACAACATCAGCACGAGCATTTTAAAAAGCTATCTCTCGAACCGAAAACTCAAAGGGATCGAGGCGTTGGTATTGGGATGTACCCATTATCCGCTGATTCGCTCCGAGATTGCCGCCATTCTCGGCGATCGGGTCGAACTGATGGATTCGGCCCAGTTGCTGGCGTCTCAACTCGAAGCGGAATGGGGATCTATTGCGGATGCCCCTATCGCCGAGCCCAAACACCGCTTTGTCGTTTCGGATTATACCGACTCTTTCGCGAAAACCGCCCGTTTGTTCTTCGGGCGCAAAGTGCATTTGACCGAAGAGACCCTCTGGGGCAGCTGATTATTCGCGATGGGCCTCGGGGTTGCGAAACCAATCCGCATAAAGGGCATAGTTGCGCGCAATCCGCATCACCTCGCCCTCGAACAGGGCTGGATCCACCTCTTTGATTTGGCGGGCCGGAACCCCCGCCCAAAGCGTTCCCGCCGGGACGACGGTATTTTGGGTTAGCACCGCCCCTGCCGCGATCAAACTCCCCGAGTACACCTCGCAACCGTCCATCACAATGGCCCCCATGCCCACAAGGACGCGGTCGTGGAGGGTGCAACCGTGCACGATGGCCGAATGCCCGATCGACACCTCGTTTCCAATCCGCGTTGGTGCTTTTTGATAGGTGCAGTGAATCACCGCCTGGTCCTGAATATTGACGCTATGCCCAATCTCGATAAAATGCACATCGCCCCGGACCACGGCGTTGAACCACACACTGCCCCCGGGACCCATCCGGACTTCGCCGACGAGGGTAGCATTGGGTGCGAGCCAGCAAGTGGGGTCAATTTCCGGGTGTTTGCCGCGAACGGGGAGGATGAGCGCCATAGGGATTCGGGTGTGGGTTTAAAGGGACAAGGGTCGCAATACCTTTGCTAAAATCAGCATTCCGAATGGAACAGCCCCGCATTCCCGTCGAAGTCTACGCCGAAAGCACCCCGAATCCCAATGTGATGAAATTCGTGGCCAACCGCCGCTTGGTGATGCACGATGGTCTCGAGTTCCGCAGTCTAGACGTCGCTCAAAAGGCGCCTTTGGTGCACCAGCTCTTTCAGTTTCCCTTTGTTCGCGAGGTATTTCTCTCCGCCAATTTTGTCGCCATTGCCAAATTCGACACCCTCGACTGGCTCGAGATCAGTCAGGAGCTGCGGTATTTTGTGCGCAATTGGCTGTCTGAAGGCCGTCCGATTTTGGATCCGGATTTTGACGAAACCGCACTGACCGCCGGAGTAGATGCCGTGGCCGGCGACAGTCAACCTTCGGGCACCGCCGACCCCCGCGATGTCCCAGTCCGCGATTTTGCCGAATTCAACGAAGTCGAACAGCAAGTAGCCGCCTTGCTCGATGAGTATGTGAGTCCGGCCGTGGCCCAAGACGGGGGAATGATCCGCTTGATCTCGGTCGAGGGGCGCACCGCCAAGGTGTTGTTGCAAGGGGCGTGCAGCGGTTGTCCTTCGAGCACGGCCACTCTACAGCAAGGGGTTAAGAATCTCTTGGTCAAGATGATGCCCACTTTGGTTGAAGAAGTGGAAGCCGTCAACGGTTAAACCCGAATATTCGTGATCGATACCCACGCACATACCTACGGAAAAGCGTTTGAATCCGATTTGGATCCAGTGGTGGCCGAAGCGCGTTCGGTCGGGGTAGAGCGCGTGTATTTGCCGAACATCGACGCGGCCTCGATAGCACCCATGCGCGAAGCCCACGACCGCTTTCCCGATTTTTTCCGCATGATGATGGGGCTGCATCCCTGCTCGGTCGACGAGGGGGTTGAAGACCTGTTGGGGCAAATTGAAGCGGAGTGGAAGGAACGCGGTTCAGACTACTGTGCGGTGGGCGAAATCGGGCTCGACCGCTATTGGCGCAAAGACAATACCGAGGTGCAAATGCAGGTCCTCGATCGCCAGATGGACTGGGCGGTAGAGCGCGGACTGCCGGTTTCTGTGCACTGTCGGGAGGCCTTTGACGCGCTTTTTGAGCTCTTCGCGCACCGACAACAGGCGGGAAAAACCCTTCCTGCCGGGGTCATTCATTGTTTTACGGGTCAAAGAGCCGAAGCAGAGCGCTGTTTGGACGCAGGATTTTATTTGGGCATCGGTGGGGTGGTTACCTACCCCAAGGCGGGTTTGGGCGAAGTGCTCCGGGGGTTGCCGCTCGAACGCATGGTGCTCGAAACCGACTCACCTTACGTAAGTCCCGTGCCATACCGAGGCAAGCCCAACCGACCTGCGTATCTCGTCCCAATTGCATTGGCTTTGGCTGGCGCAATGGGCGTAGACGAAGCCCAGGTTCGGGCGGTTACCCGGCTCAATGCGCTGCGGGTTTTCGATCGCGAAGCGGCTGTAATACCAGCAGTTGGATGAACGCGCCCCGCCACATTCACTTGATGTATACCGGAGGTACCATTGGTATGGGGATGCTCGAACCGGGAGGGGCCCTCAGCCCGCTCGATTTTGACGATCTGATGGATAAATTGCCGGAGCTCAAGCAGTTGCCATACGAGATTAGCTGGTCGTCGTTCGAGCCACCACTCGATTCGTCCGATTTGGGCCCTGAACAATGGATTCGGCTGGCCGACGAAATGGCGGCTTTGCGCGAGGTGTGCCACGGTTTTGTGGTACTCCACGGGTCCGATACCATGGCGTACACCGCTTCGGCCCTCAGTTTTATGCTCCCCAATTTGAATTTGCCCGTCATCCTCACCGGCTCTCAGTTGCCGATTGGGGTGATGCGCAGCGATGCTCGAGAAAACCTCCTCACTTCGATCGAAATCGCCGCATTGGAGGGTCCCGACGGGCTTCCCCAAGTGAAGGAAGTCTGCATCTATTTCGAATATGCCCTGATGCGTGGCAACCGTTGTTATAAGCACAACGCGGAGAACTTCGACGCGTTCGACAGCCCGAATTGGCCCTTGCTGGCCGAAGCCGGGGTCCATTTGCGCTTGAACGAATCGGCCCTGCTCCCGCCTAGCCTTAAGCCGTTTTCGCTCCACCGGACTTTGGAGCGCGGGGTTGGGGTGCTCTATCTCTTTCCGGGCTTGCAGATCGAGCAATTGAAACATCGCTTTTCGGATCCTGAGGTCAAGGCTTGGGTGTTGTACAGTTTTGGCAATGGCAACGCTTTTTCCGATCCGGGTTTTCTCCGGATGTTGGAGCATGCTTTAGAGGCGGGCAAGGCGCTGGTCAACGTAAGTCAGTGTCCCGCGGGTTCGGTATTGCAAGGAAAATATGCCACAAGCAAGGGAATGGCCGCGCTGGGCATTGCTTCCGGTCGCGATATCACCATTGAATCGGCCTTGACCAAATTGATGGTTTTGGGTGGACTCGGGCTCAGGGGAAGCGCGTGGATGGAAGCTTTCGAAGTGCCTTGGTGCGGAGAAATGTCGCCCATTTGATTTCTCGCCCCAACCGACCGGGTCTAGGTACCTGTATTTGATTTACTTTTGCCCTCCGCTGGAAATGGATTGTTTTCAAAAGAGACGATTGATTTTCAGCAATATGCAGGAGAGATGGCCGAGTGGTCGAAGGCGCACGCCTGGAAAGTGTGTATACCCCAAAAGGGTATCCAGGGTTCGAATCCCTGTCTCTCCGCAAAGCAAAATCCACCCAACCGGCCGCTGAAAGCGGCCCAAGAAAGCGCGAAACCCGTCGAGACGAGCTTGCTCGATCGAGAAAGGGCGTTCGCGCTTTCGGTTTCTGGCCCCTACGGGAGCCAGAAACGGTTGGGTGGATTTTGTTTTAGCACCCCCCGCCGAAGGCGGAAGGGATCGGCGCTTTGCGCCAATAAGGCTCGATCTGTGCCCGAATGGAATGCGATGCACCCCCCGCCGCAGGCGGAAGGGATCGGGTGGGGACAGGCCATGGCCTGTCCGTACACGGCATCCAGAGGAAATCATCTTCGGATTCTTTCGAAGGAATCCATCAAGGGGACAGGCCATGGCCTGTCCGTACATGGCATCCAGAGGAAATCATCTTCGGATTCTTTCGAAGGAATCCATCAAGGGGACAGGCCATGGCCTGTCCATACTAGGCAGCCAGAGGAAATCATCTTCGGATTCTTTCGAAGGAATTCATCAAGGGGACAGGCCATGGCCTGTCCGTACACGGCATCCAGAGAAAATCATCTTCGGATTCTTTCGAAGAAATCCATCAAGGGGACAGGCCATGGCCTGTCCGTACACGGCATCCAGAGGAAATCATCTTCGGATTCTTTCGAAGGAATCCATCAAGGGGACAGGCCATGGCCTGTCCCAACAGGACATTCAAGAAAAATTAGACCCGTGATTACCCGCTAATTGAAGCACAACTGGGGCGGGCTATGGCCCGTCCCTACCTTTTTTTTCGGT
>Ga0247843_1000612_pt1 | contig 82239 bp, 87 predicted proteins | sample LaCruzMarch2017__FD_192420 | JGI IMG/M metagenome (GOLD analysis project Ga0247843, IMG submission 192420) | Freshwater microbial communities from meromictic Lake La Cruz, Castile-La Mancha, Spain - LaCruzMarch2017_8m | ecosystem: Environmental > Aquatic > Freshwater > Lake | place: Spain... | reverse complement strand
GGCCCCAACCTGTCTCGGCAGTCGACCCTATCCTGTCTTCCACCAGCGAGAAGCCTAAGTCCGCTCTCGCGGCAGCACTATTGGCAGGACCAGTTGGCAGCCTCGGAGCGGGCGCCGCTGCCCTTGTAGCTGGCGGTTTTGGGCCAGGCGCAGATCGGGCGGGTGAACTTGACCGGGTTGGTGCTGCGGCTGCTGGCCATGATGGCGTCCGGCGCCACGCCCTTTTCAACCCAGTTGACCAGGGGTGACATCCAGTCGGCCACAGACAGGCCGCCGCGGTCAACAAAGTCGCAGTGGTCCATGCCGTTCACCAAAAACAGGCGCGCAAATTTGTCTGTGTTGGCGACCCCCAGGCGGTCGCGCACGCTGGCCATGTAGTTCACCGTGGGTTGGTAGCCAATCAGGCCGTCGCCGGTGCCGTGGTAGGCCAGCAGCTTGCCCCGGCGCATCTGGAATGCCGACAGATCGGGGTCGGTGGCGTTCAGGATTCGCGCCATGAAGTCGCCCCGGGTCGGGTCGGTCTCGAAGTTGAAGTCCGACCATTTGTAGGTGCTTGGCGGGTCGCTCTCGAAGAACAAATTGTTCACGAACGAGAAGGCAAAACCACCCTGCGCCGGCTTCCATTTGGCCGGGTCGGTTGCGTCATTCACCAGCCACAGGGCCCAAGAGGCTTCCGAGCCATGGGGCTTGCCCGGGTACCACTGGGTCCCGGTAGGGCTGGAAGGGCCGGCGTAAACCGCTTTCACCGCTTTGACCTGTGCCGGGGTCAGGCAGCTGGCCGCGTCGGTGCCGGCCGGGCAGACCAGGCTGGCTGGGTCGAATTTGCAGCTGCCGTTGGCGGGGATGATGCCTTCCGGATCGGCGCAGGCCGCCTTGACGGCATTGCTGAGGAGATTGACCTTGCCGTGGATGTTGCCAGCGAAGTTGTTGTCGTGAAACTGGCGCAGGCTCCAGTTTTGCTCTACCGCCAAGCCGGTGAGCTGGTGGGCGGGCGAGCCGGCAATGATGCCGTCAAAGTCGTCGGGGTAGCGCTGGGCAGACACCAGGGCCTGGCGACCGCCGGTGGAGCAGCCGTTGAAGTAGTTGTAGCTGGGCGCCTTGCCCTGGTTGGCGGCGATGATGGACTTAGCGACCAGACTGGTCAGGTGGACGGCACGGTAGCCGTAGTCGATTTCAGTGACCCGGTTGTTGTAAAACACGGTGCCGTCATTGGCGGCCGTATGGCCGGTGTCGGTCACGGCAGTGGCATAGCCATCGGCCAGAAAGGGCCCGGCCGCCGCCAGCGCGCCGCCGGCATAGCCACCGTTACCCAGCATGACAAAGCGACCGTTCCAATTGGCTTGCGGGATGTTGGTGGCAAAGCGGATGCTGGAGCTTGGCTCGGGGCTCAAAACGCCCTCCACGCGACAGACCTGCCTCCCCGTAGCCAAGGCCATGGGTTTGGCGGACGTGATGGCGACGCCGGCGGACGGCATGTGTTGCGCCAGGGCTTCACAGGGGACGGGGTCGGCAGCCCAGCTGCCCAAGCTCCAGCTCATGAGCACCGAGGTGGCAAGCGCCGGAAGAGTCATTGGTTTCATAGGGACCTTACAGAAAAACAAGACGATGATACGGGTCAGCCCAGTGAGTTGTCGACGCTTCAACACGTCCATGACGAAGTAAATTCAATACGGTAAAATACCGTATTATTTTGGAACCGCCATGACCGAAGTTGCTCGTTTTGACCTCAAGCTCGATGCCGTCGACAAAGACCTTCTGGCTAGGGCCGCTAGCCTGATGGGCACGACCATGGCTGGCTTTGTGCGCACTGCTGCCAAAGAAAAGGCGCATATCCTGCTGGAGCAGTCGTCACGCGTCACGCTTTCAAATCGCGATTTCGCGGCTTTCAACGCAGCGATCCAGGGCGCCTTCAGTCCCAATCCGGCGCTGCAGGTGGCGCTGGCTGCTGCTGCCAAAGTGAAGCGTGCTTGAAGAGCAGTTGCTAGACGCCAGGCGGCACGATCGCTCGGCGTTCCGGTGCGGCGTCCCGGCGCTCGACGATTACCTGCACAATTACGCGGCGCAACAGATCGCCAAAGGCATCAGTACGGTCTATGTGTTGGTCGACGATGCGGCGCCAAGCAAAATTTTGGGCTTTTACACTCTCAGTGCGGCCCAGGTGGACGTGCAGCAGCTCAGTGATGCGGATCGCAAGAAGCTGCCCCGCTACCCAGTCCCGTGTTTTCGGATGGGCCGCTTGGCCCGCCATAGCGCACAGGCGGGCACCGGCTTGGGCGAGGTTCTGATGGGTTGTGCAGTCGACCGCTGCCTGCACGCCCGCAGCCTCGTGGGTGCCTATGCGCTCCTGGTGGATGCCAAAGACGACAAAGCGAAGGGGTTTTATCAGCGGTACGGCTTCATCGCCTGCACCGATGCCCCTCTGACCCTTTACCTACCGTTGGGTCGCTCCGACGGCGTGGACCGCTAGGCTGCATCTTCGGTGCTGTTTGGGAGACGATATTTGTCAACCCAGTGAGTTGTCGCCACTCATATACACAAACACCTCCTCAAACAGCGCGCCGCGCAGCCCAAAAAAATTGCAGTTGTGCTTGACCAGTTTCTCGCCAGCATGGGCGATGTTCTCCACCCTGAAGCGGCTGGCGATGCGGTTGGGCCCCTGTACCACGTGGTCGAAGTCGCCATGCCAGACTTGTGCGTAGCGGGCATTAAGCCGCTCAAACATGGCGCGAATCTCGGTGTCGCGGCCCTGGTACAGGGTGTTGTAAGTGGCAATGGTGAAGCGGGCATTGGGCGTGAAGCAGGCCAGTGTGGCGGCCAGGTCCATCCGATCCACCGCCGCAAAGTAGCGCTCGGCCAGCTCGCTTGGGCTCCAGGTGTCAGTGCTTGTTGTCATGATGTGCTTGGCGTACTGGGTTTGAAGCCGGCGTCCTGCAACGCCCGAAAGGTGGCCAGGGCCTGCTGGTGCTGCAGGCGGTCGGGCGCTGACAGGGCCTGGCGCAGGCGATGCTCTGGCCGGAAGTGCCCGTGGTCCTGGCCCCGCACGCACAGCGCATGGGGCTGCACCGCGCCCGTCGGGCGAACCCCGGCCGGGATGTAGCTGATGGCCAGGCCGATGCGGCGGTCATCGGTGTCATTGGCGCCAGAGGCGTGCACCAGGTCGGTGTGGTGCAAGGACATCTCACCCGTACGCAGTGGCATGGCGCAACCCGTCTCGGCGTCAAAGCGCTCGCTGATGCCCTGGCCGCGCCGGATCATGTTCATGGGTTCGGGCTTGTCATCATGGGCAATGCTGCCCCAGCGGTGGCTGCCGGGCAGGGCACGCATGCAGCCTGCCGCCTCAGACGCGTCTGACAAGGCCACCCAGGCGGTCACATGCAGGTGCGGTGCCAGATAAAAGTAGGTGCTGTCCTGGTGCCAGCGCACAAAGGCGGCACTGTGCGCCTCTTTCAGGAACAGGGTGCTGTGGTAAACCAGAATGTCCGGCCCAATAAGGTCCTCCACCGCGTCCAGGATGCGGGGGTGGTGCACGAGCTGGTCCGCCCAGTCGAACAGCAGGTAAGACTTGGATTTTTCGGGGAAGTCAATCGGCCCGCCCCGGGCCGATTCCCAGGCCTCAAGCTCGGCCCGAGCAGCCTGCGCTTCGGGAGTGGACAGCACCGGCACCGGGCTCACAAAGCCGTCGCGCTCATAGGCCGCCACTTGCGCTGGGCTCAGGAGCTTGCTCATGGTTGGCCGGCCACCTGCTGTTGCGCAGCCGCCATCATGGCCTCGAGCATGTCCAGACGGGGGTGCATGGGTTTGGGGTAAGCGAGGCGGCTTTGGCGCAGGCCCAAGGCAAGTGCCGCCTCGGCCATCTTGTAGCTCAAGGGGCCGGGGTTGATGACCGGTACCGGCAAGCGCGCTTCCAGGTAGGCATGGGCCTGATGCATGGTGGTGGAGCCCAGGATCAGCACCTCGGCGCCATCAACCTCAATGGCCAGCCGGGCTGCTGCTTCGAGCAGCGGAAACACCGCGTCTTCTTTGCCCGACAGCAGGCCCTGGTTGTCGGGCGGCACCTCAATCGCCCGCACCGAAGCGCACTTGTGGTGCAGGCCCAGCTCGTCCAGCGCCTTCTTGTACAGCGGCTTCCAACGGCTGGCCATGGTCAGGATGGAAAACCTATCGCCCAACATCAGAGCCGTCAACATGGACACCTTGCCGGGGCCGAACACCGGGATGTCGAGCACGCTGCGCAAAGCCGCCACGCCCGAGTCGCTCATGGTATCGATGCAAACCGCGGCGTAGCCCTCGTCCTGCGCGCGGCAACCGGCCTCAAAGATGGAGGCATCAGCCAGCACAAAATCATGGTGGCTGGAGTAGTTGACCGGTCCGGCCTTGACGCAGCGGTAGTCAAATACCAGCCCAGGGCCAAACTGCAGGCCGGCCAATTGTTGCTGGCGCAGCAGCAGGTTGTCGGCTGACATGGCGAAGGGGACGATGACCAGTATCTTTTTCATCTTTAAGGGCGTTCGGTTGAATGGCGGTCAGACCGCGGCCAACTGGTCAAGCGGCTTCATCTGACCGAGTTCATCGTGCAGTTTGGCCTCGGCGTGCCAAAGGTCAAACCGAGTCTGCATATCCAACCAGAGCTGGGCACCATTCCCAAGTAGCGTGCCCAAGCGCAGCGCCATTTCTGCTGAGACGCCGCTGCGTTCGGCCAACACAGCGTGCAACGTTTGGCGCGAAACACCCAGGTTGCGGGCAAACGCGCTCACCGACATGCCAGGCAAGCTGGGCAGCACATCTTCTCGCAAGATGGCTCCTGGGTGGGTGGGGCTACGTTGACGCATCTTTCGCTCCTAGTGGTAATTTTCTAAGTCGACCTTGATCGCGTTCTCACCTTGCCATGCACGCTAAAACGCTTTGGCTTGCCCTGCAACCCATGAAAATCAAAACCAGGGATATTCAATGCGTCTGGCGTCTTGGCGGTATCGATGGCATCAAGGCGCCGAAGTGCCCTTTGTGCCTGAAAGACTCGATCATGGCAATAAGTGTAATGTAATTCTTTACACATTTAAAGCTGATGGCAGTGGTCTGTGCTGGGAGAAGACAGACATTTTGGCACTTGATAGCTATCGTTGGTGCTTATCAGTTCAGGAGTTCCACATGTATACCGCACGCCTTTTTCAGTCCGGCGGAAGCCAAGCCGTTCGACTACCCAAAGAATACCGGTTTGTCGGCACCGAGGTAGGGGTAAAGCATTTCGGCAATGGCGTGTTGTTATTGCCAGTGGATGACCCTTGGCAAATGCTGGCGGCTGGGCTCGCCACCTTTGAGCCTGGTTTTGTGCTGACGCGACAGCAACCTGACGACCAGGTTCGCGCCGAGATTGCACCATGATCCTGCTCGACACCATGATTGCCGCGCACGCGCTCAGCCAACAGGCCCTGCTGGTTACCAACAACATGCGTGAGTTTGCCAAGGTGCCGGACTTGCAACTGGATAACTGGATCGCTGCGCCCTGAAATTTATACCCAATACGCCGCCAACAACCTTGCCTATTGCGCAAGATTCAGCAGGCCGCAGGCCATCGCCTTTTCAACCCGGGTTCGGTCTTGCTCGCAGCTGACCTTGTCTATGGCACTGGTCGAATCCGCTGTTTTTATCTAGCGCGCAACAGAGTTTCCAGAAAATGAAAAACTTCCTTGACTGCCGTGCCGTCCACTTAAGTTTGGCTGCGAGCACCAGGGTCAGACCCAGCTCCGCTGGGCCAGAATATGGCTTTCAACCAGCATCATGTCATCAAGAATGGCGGATGCGCCAGCCTGCAGGAGACGCTCACGCAACCCGGGACTAGCATGTCCGCCACCGACAAAACCAATGACGGGCATTCCGGCTTTGACAGCAGCAACGACGCCCACCGGACTGTCCTCGATCACCAGACAGTTCTGTGGGGCCACGCCGCAGCGAGCGGCCGCATGCAGAAAGAGATCGGGAGCCGGCTTGCCTTCTTTCACATCTTCACCGCTGAAGATCCGGCCGGTGAAAAAGTGAATGAGCCCGGTGATCTCGAAAGTCATTGCCAAGCGTGCCTGTGAGCTGTTGGAGCCCACACAAAAGGGCACGCGCAAGGACTCCAACAACTGCATAACACCAGCCATCGGCTTCAACTCTTGGCGGAAAGTCTGCTCCAAATGCTGTGCGTAGCGACTGGCGTAAGCTGGCGGTAGCTCTACGCCGTAGTCACTGCGCACCTTGGCAACGGCTGCTGCAAAGGTCAGGCCAATGAAGGCCTTCAGACTCTGCTTCGCATCAAGGTGCACACCAAACTCGGCCAGAGCAACCGCTGCGGCCTTTGCGGACAAAGGCTCGCTATCGACCAAGACCCCATCGCAGTCAAAAATAATCAGCTGGATCAATTGATTTCCAAACGGTACTTCTGGGGTCTAGCGCCCTAATCAGCGCGGCAGTAAACGCTGCACCTCTTGGGCAGCAGACTTCAGTGCAGCATCCGGCGTGACTTTTTGCTCCACCACCTGGGCCAAGTTGTCGACGATGGTCTGCGTGACCTTGACGCCGTTGTTACCGGGGAATGAGTACCATGGGATCATCATGTTCATCTGGTTCAAGCCCGCGCGGAACAATGGATTTTCTTTGTAGAAGTTACCCAGAAATTTCGCATCTTTAGGTGCCAGTTCGTTATTGGGCACATAACCCGTACCCGGCACGACCACAGAGGCACCGTAGGCGCCACTGGCGAAACGGATGAAATCATAGACTGCCTTTTGCTTCTTAGGGTCGGTGGTAAACATCACAGCGGCATTACCCCCGGTGGGCAGGCGCCCTTTTTCGGCGTTAATCACCGGCATGGCGGTGGTGCGCAGGGTGAACTTGTCACCCACGCCATTGATCGTGCCGCGCAGACCGCCGGTAGTCCAGAAGAACATACCGAGCTTGCCAGCATAAAAAGATTGCAGCGCGGCGTCTGAGGTCATCGGGGACATCTTGCCATCTTTCACCATACGATCAACGAGTTTGAACGCAGCAAGGCCCTCCGGACCATCAAAGGCGACGCGTTTTTCATCGGCGCTGAGCATGGTGCCTCCATGGCCAAACAGCAGAGCCGAGAACATCCAGTCATCGCCTTGCCAGCGAAACTGCATACCCTTGACGCCGTCACCCAGGGCTTCGATCTTGCTCGACAGGGCGAACACTTCGTCCCAGCTTTTGGGCGGATTGTCAGGGTTGCCGCCAGCCTTGCGAACCAGGTCGGCGTTGTAGTAAAAGATCGGGTTGGAGGTGGCAAAGGCCAGACCCACCTGGCGGCCATTGAAGCGAGCCAGGCCTAGGAGACGGTCAGAAAAGCCGTCTTGCGCCAGCTTGGTATCCGCCTTGGTGAAGGGGGTCAGATCGACACCGATGTTGCGCTCAGCAAGCACGCGCAAGCGGTTCAGGCCGATGAAGCTCACGTCAGGCATCTCCGCCGTGCCGGCCTGGCGCAGCATCAGCTGCAGGCCATCCTCATAGGTGGGAGATGGGCTGGTGAATTTGATTTTCACTTCCGGATGGGTCTTCATGTACTCGGTGGAGATCTGATCCATCACGTTTTTGAAGAAACCCGGCATGGGGTAGTGAACAAGAACTTCGGTGGTTTGCGCCAAAGCGGCGCCAGACCACATGGTGAGACTCACACCAATATACGAAATAAAACGCTTCATTAAAACTCCTGATTGAGGTTGGTTGGGAAAAAAACAGACTCACCCTTTAAGTCCGCTCATCGTCATACCCTCGATGAACAGACGCTGGGCGAATAAAAAGAACGCGACAAGAGGCAAGGTAATCACCACAGCTGCTGCCATCAGGGCGCCATAGTCGTCACCCGCCTCGGCAGCGCGAAAGAAGAGCAGGCCCAAAGGCGGCGTCGCCAGCTCGGTCTTGGTAATGGCAATCAATGGCCAGTAGAGATCGTTCCAATGCGCTACCACCGAGAACACCGCGAATGCAGACGCTGCCGGCCACGCGTTGGGCAGCACGATCCGCCAAACAATGGCAAATTCGCTCAGGCCGTCACAGCGTGCTGCGGCGATCAAGTCGTCAGGGATGGACTTGATGAACTGGCGGAACAGGAATATGGCGAACACCGAGAGAACAAAAGGAACTATCAGCACGGACAAGGTATTGAGCAGGCCAGTGCCGCGCGCGGCGGCATACAAGGGAATGGAGATGGCATGGATGGGAATCAGCAGGCCAAGCAACACGAGGCCAAAAACCAGCTCGCGGCCCCTGAACCGAAGCTTGGCGAGGGCGTAGGCGCAGGGCAGTGCGAAAAGGATCTGGAACACAACGATGGCCAAACAGACATAGATGCCATTGAGCAGAACCTGGCCCATAGGAATGCGGGTCAGTGCCTTGGTGTAGTTCGATATTGCAAACCATTGCTGCGGCACCAGTTGCAGCGTCGACGAAAACACCTCAGCCTGCGGCTTGAGCGAGGTGGAGACCATGAAAACAAAAGGTGCCATGATGAACACGGCCCCGGCCAGAAGAAGCACGATGCGCAGCCCGCGCAGAAAATAGCTGGCAGGCATCATGTGTAGTGCACCCTTTTTTCTAGGACCCGGGTTTGTATCAAAACGAGCACGAGCAGCACAGCGATGAAGACCATCGCCATGGCGGATGCGGGTCCGATTTGCAAATGCACGAAGCCTTCTTCGTAAATCACCCAAAGCAGAACGTCGGAGGCCTTGCCGGGGCCGCCCTGAGTCAGCGTTGCCACGGTCTCAAAGACTTTGACCGCGTTAATCACCGAAATGGTGAGGACGAAAAGCGTCGTGGGCCCAAGCATCGGCCACGTGACCACACAGAAGCGGGACCAGGCCGACCTGGCGCCGTCCATCTCGGCGGCTGCGTACAGGTCACGGTTGATGCCGGTAAGGCCCGCTAGGAACAACACCATGTTGAATCCCACGGTCTGCCAGATGCCGATGATGGCCAGAGCGCCCATCACGTTATCGCTGGATCCCAGCCAGTTGACGCTGGAAAGACCGAACTTATTCAGCAACATATTAATCGGCCCAATAGACGGGTGCATCAGGTACTGCCACACACTGGCCATGGCGACCAGCAGCGAAACGACCGGCAGAAAGTAGATCGATCGGAAGAACGGCTTCAACAGGTCATCTGCCTCGATCAGCATGGCCAGTCCCAAGCCCAGTACCACAGAGGCGGGCACGACCAGCACCACATAAAGTGCAGTGTTTCTTACTGCGCCCAGGAAGGTGCGGTCCTCAAGTAAACGGGCATAAGACGAAAGCCCCAGAAAGTTCACCTTGGACACGCCGAGCTCAGCATCGGTAAAGGAGAGCGCCAGCACCGCCAGCGTAGGCATCAGCAAAAGAACCAGCATCAACAACAAGGCGGGTGCGCTGAGCCAGTAGGCTGACCGCACCTCGTTCGGGTCAAATGAATGCTTCATCGTGCGATCACCTCGGTGCGATTGGCGTAACCTGGGTGAGCAGTCGCAGTGCTACCCGCTCTCCGTTCGCGTTGAACGCCAGCCAGTCGGCGTCCAAAGCTGAGGCATAAAGAACGTGTGCCGCGTCCATCTGCTTTTTCAGCTGACTTGCAATTTCTGGGGATTGGCGCGTGACCAAGGCTACATCGGACCCGGGAAGCAACAGGTGGCACAAGGCTTCTACGCCCAGAAACTCCACACGATGAAGGTGCACCGCAAAAGCACCCGGCTGAGGATCAGCATGAACCCTCAAGGCCTCCGGACGAATCGCCAATCGCAAAGCGCCTTCGGCCGCGAATTCACAACCGCGAGCGAGCTCAACATCACCCCAGTAAGCCCGGCGGTTGCTTCGAACCTCAACCGGGATGATGTTGATGCGCGGGCTGCCGATAAAGCAGGCCACATCAATATGCTGCGGATCGCGGTAGATCGCCTGCGGCGTATCCAGCTGCAAGATCCTTCCGCCCATCATCACAGCAACGCGGTCAGCGATGCTAAGCGCCTCCTCTTGGTCGTGCGTCACATAAACCGTGACCACGCCAGCACGTTGATGCAGGTCTGCGATCTCGGCGCGCATGTGCAAGCGCAATGAGGCATCGAGGTTGGACAACGGTTCGTCCATCAAGAAGGCTTTCGGGTGGCGCACTAGGGCGCGACCTAGGGCCACCCGCTGGCGCTGGCCGCCAGACATCTGCGCAGGCTTGCGATCGAGCAGGGCGGTGATCTTCAGCGTGTGAGCAGACTGCTCAATTTCCTGCCGGATGGCGGCCAGCTTAGTGCGGGTCGATCCAATGAGAGGCCCTATCCACGGCATCCGCTCGAGCGCGTTGAGCCTGCGCATAACCAGCGGCAAGGCCATGTTCTGGCGCGCGTTGAGGTGAGGATAAAGCGCATACGACTGAAACACCATGGCCATATCGCGATCAGCGGCGCGAGCTGCAGTCAGGTCACGCCCATTGAGCAGGACTCGGCCACTGTCAGGCCGCTCCAGACCTGCCGCAATCCGTAACAGCGTCGACTTACCACAACCGGAAGGTCCGACTAACGCAATGAATTCTCCCGCGCGAACCTGAAGGTCGATACCACTGAGGATTTGGTTAGTGCCAAAAGATTTTTCAATGGCTTGCAAATCTAGCGCGAAGGGTACGGATGCCGCAGCAAATTGATGGTTTTCCTGTTGCATGGAGCAGCTCAACGCGGGTAGAGAATTTGTTGCACCGGCTCAATTTTCAGGTCGTCGAGCCCCTCGGGCCGCAAGAACTGGCTGTCGACCGAATCGACCCCGAACTCGTGCACTATCGCGCCAAGGCGGCGCTCGCCGCCCAGTTCTTCCTGGCTCTCGCCGCACACGAAAGATGAGGCGGGACACCACACGTAGCTGATACCGTCCACCACCTGCTGTCGGTGCATGTGAAGGTGCCCGCTAGCCACCAGTTTGACCCGCGCACGACGCATTGATGCCATCAGGCGCTGCCTGGGCTGCGGGGCTACAGACCAATAGCCACGAGGCGCTTCATCAGGTGCATCGATGAACAACGGTTTATGCAAAAAAACCGCTACCGGCAGATCGGTCTCCAAGGCCTTTTCAAACCATATGTACTGGCCTATTTCGTCTTCGTGACCCGTCCCAAAGAGCATTGCATTGAGACCAATCAGGCGCCAGCCTTGCCGGTCCATGAGCCAACGATCTGGGCCGATGGCATCGCGCCAGAGCCGCAGACGATCGTTATTGACTGGCTGACGGGGGTTGATCTCGATCCGATCTCCCACGTCGTGGTTACCAGGGACGCAGTGAATCTGCTTACCCAGCCCAGAGAGCCAGTCACGCGAGGCGTATAGGTCGATCTCCTGGCCTGCAGAGTCCATGCCTAGGTCACCCGTGTGAACGAGCAATGACGCCTCTTGCGAACGCAGCCAATTGGAGGTTGCCTCGAGGTTTACCAAAAAATATCGGTGGTTGGCCGATACGTGAGTGTCGGAAATCTGGATCAGGCGCACAGCAAATTCCTTGTTGATGGCCGGCAGTTCTGGTCCGGACCTGACGTGAATCTAAGAGACAGGTTTGACAACCTCATGACAGAGATCTGAAGGTCTTCCCTGGCACTGCCTCTGGTGTGCTGATGGCACTGTGTCGATACGTTTTTAAGCTGGCAAATTAGTTGATAAAACCGGGGTCATCAAATCTTCATGTCGAATTCACGCTTGTTTCATTCGGAGCCGCGATAGTCAAGTTTTTACATGATGGAGCGGTATTCATGAAACAGCATTTCTTAACATCCACGCTGATAGCCTCAGCCTCGGTTCTGCTCACGGTTGCGCATGCGCAAACCGACAATCGGCCAGTCGTACGCGTAGCGGTTCAGCAAGTTGCCAACTCGGGAACCCTAACCCCCCTGCGTGAACAGTCGAACGTTGGATCCCGTATGTTCCCAATGATCTACGCAGGTCTGATTGAGTTGAATCTTCAGGGTGATTTGTCTCTCAAGCCTGGCTTGGCGACATCTTGGAAACGGGTTGATGACTACACGGTTGAATTGAAGTTGCGAAAAGGGGTCAAATTTCACAACGGTGATGAAGTGACCTCTGAAGACGTCGCCTTTACTTACAGCCCGGAATACATGTTCGGTGCTACCAAACCATTGGTTGTGGGGCAAATCCCATCAACCATTGCCACGTCGACAAATCAAACACCAGCTACTGCGGTCAAACTGCCTGCGGCAACATTGCCGCCCGAAGTCCCTGCAGTGGCTCGCCGTCTGTTTCCATCACTTTCAGAAGTCAAAGCGATCGACAAGTACACAGTGCGATTCATTAATATGGCACCCGATTTGACGTTGGAAGGACGCATTGCCCGCTCATCAGAAATTGTTTCCAAACGTGCATTCTTGGCCGCCAAAGATTGGGCAAGTTGGGCGCGCAATCCCGTAGCAGCCGGTCCTTTTAAAGTTAAGGAATTCAAGCCCGACAACGTGCTAGTTTTGGCGGCGCACGATGCTTACTTCGCAGGCAAGCCGACTGTAAAAGAGATTCGCTACCAAGTCGTGCCTGAGGTAGCCGGCCGAGTCAATGGCTTGCTCAGTGGTGAATACGACTTTGTGACAGACATTCCTCCTGACCAGATCAAGACCATTGAAGCCAACCCCAAATTTGAGGTGGTGGGCGGACCTGTGCTGAATCACCGAATAATTGTGTTCGACAAAAACCACCCTCAGCTGGCCAACCCGAAAATTCGTCTGGCATTGGCTCATGCGATTGATCGAGATGCAATCGTGAAATCTCTTTGGGCAAATCGCACCAGCGTACCGGCCGGTTTGCAGTGGGAGTACTACGGCCCAATGTTTCAAAAGAACTGGACCGTTCCGAAATTCGATCCAGTTTTGGCTATCCGGCTGGTGAAAGAGTCGGGTTACAAAGGTGAGCCTATCCCATTCCGCGTCCTGAACAATTACTACACCAACCAAGTGCAAACGGCTCAGGTGCTGACCGAGATGTGGCGTGCTGTTGGCTTGAACGTCGACATGCAGATGAAGGAAAACTGGGGTCAGATTTTGGAGACTGCCAATAGCGCGCGTGGCATTCGTGACTGGTCTAACTCGGCGCCCTTTAATGATCCCGTCAGTTCTATCGTGAGCCAGCACGGTCCCAACGGACAGCAACAACAAGCCGGCGAATGGCGAAACGACGAATTCAATACATTGTCATCTCTTCTGGAAACGTCCACCAGCATGGACAATCGCAGCCGCGCTTTCCAACGCATGTTGGAGATTGCTGAACGCGAAGATCCCGCTTACACGGTGCTACACCGCAACGTGGTGTTCTATGGCAAACGTAAGGATATTCAGTGGAAGTGGTCGCCCACGTTCACGATGGACTTCAGGTCAGACAACCTGCGCATGCCGTCTAACGGAAAATGATGACCGCTATGGGGATACAGCGTGGCTTGAATCTCCCCAATACCTTGGTCAGTTTACGTGGGCTGAAGGTAAGTTTTGGTCGTGGCGCATCGGCAGTGCAAGTGCTTCACGGCATCAACTTGGATGTGTATGCGGGCGAATCATTGGGCATGGTCGGCGAGTCTGGTTGCGGCAAGAGTGTCACATGGTTAGCTGCTCTTGGATTGCTTGGATCACAGGCGCAAGTCCAAGGTGAGTTCAGCCTCGCGGGTCAGCGCTTTGATGGCCTTAATGACAAGGCCTTGGCCGCCATACGCGGTCGTCGCATCGCCATGATTTTTCAAGACCCTGCGTCAGCTTTAAACCCAGTGCAAAGGATTGGCCGCCAGTTGACAGAGGCGATCTCTTTGCACAAGGGGCTGCACGGAGAGTCCGCCCGGCTGCAGGCTGTTCGTCTACTGGATCAGGTTCACATTCCCAATGCTGCGCAAAGGTTACAAGCCTATCCGCATGAGTTGTCTGGTGGCATGAATCAGCGCGTCATGATTGCCATGGCGCTGGCTGGGGATCCTGAACTGCTGATTGCGGACGAGCCAACCACAGCGCTAGACGCCACTGTTCAGGCCCAAATTCTGGAATTACTGGGCGAAGTTCGCCGTGATCAAGGCATGGCCATGGTTTTGATATCACATGACCTCAGCGTGATTGCACAGGAGTGCGCGAGGGTGATGGTGATGTATGCTGGCCGCGCTGTCGAGGTGGCTACAACCGATGAATTATTTCGTAGCGCGCGACATCCTTACACCCAAGGTTTGCTTGCCTCTGTACCCGATGTGGGTGCACCCCAAAAGAGGCTGATCGCGATTCCTGGTCAAGTGCCTGAAGCCGGCAGACTACCGGCTGGTTGCAGCTTTGGACCTCGATGCGAGCTTGCACAAATCATTTGCACATTGAATCATCCGGCGCTTCTTCCAGTGGCTGAGGGTCACAAAGTGGCCTGCTTTGTGAATTCACCATGACTCCTTTGCTCCAGGTTCAGAATCTCGCCAAACACTATGCAGTACGGATTCCCGATGGCTTAAGCCGTCGGAAGGCCACTCTGCGTGCCGTGGATAGGATTTCTTTTTGTCTCAGCGCAGGTCAAACTTTGGGTTTGGTCGGTGAATCCGGTTGCGGTAAAACCACCACGGCACGGCTTGTGTTGGGCTTGATGTCGGCCACTCAAGGTCAGGTCCTATTTGAAGGCCAGTCCGTCGCGGCAACGCGCGATGCCACTTGGCGCGCTTTGCGCCAGCGCATGCAAATGGTCTATCAAAATCCTTTGGGTGCATTAGACCGCCGCTTACCGGTGATCACCCAAGTGCTCGAGCCGTTGCGGATTCATGACCGCGGCGACCCTCATGAACACATGGAGCAGGCACAGGCGTTGATGGCCTCACTGGGTTTGGCTAAATCCTTGTGGTGGAGGTATCCACATGAACTCTCGGGTGGTCAGCGGCAACGTGTTGTTTTGTCGCGTGCGTTGATTCTCAAACCCAGCTTATTGGTTTGCGATGAACCGGTTTCGGCCTTGGACGTCTCCATACAAGCCCAAGTGATCAACCTTTTGCAAGACGTCCAAGAGCTCATGGGCGTAGCCTATCTGTTTATCAGTCATGACCTGAAAGTGGTTCGCCAGGTTAGTGATCAGGTGGCCGTGATGTACTTGGGTCAAATTGTGGAACAAGCGCCGCCAGAGCAGCTTTTCAGTGAACCCTTGCACCCCTATTCTCAGGCTTTGGTGTCGGCGATTCCATCTCTTTGGAACCGCCAGCAAAAAACAAAGATTGTTCTGCAGGGGGAACCCCCAAACCCGTTGTCCTTGCAAAGTGGTTGCGTTTTTCAACAACGCTGTCCGTATGCTGAAGCTCGCTGCCGCGAGCAGTCACCCATGTTGACACCGCTGTCTAGCGAGCGTCAGGTCGCCTGCCATATGCTCGCACAGAAACCGTCAGACCAGAATGCAGTTGTGGAGAGCTGTTCATGACGCGATTTTTGGCCATCAGATTTTTACGCGGCCTGCTGACATTATTTTTGGTGCTCAGCTTTGCCTTTGTGATTTTGCGATCAACGGGGGATCCGGCCATGTTGATCATGTCTGCTGATGCGCCACCAGAAGCTTTAGAAGCATTTCGGAAAGGCTGGGGGCTAGATGCGCCGTTATGGCAGCAGTATTTGGGGTATTTTAAAAATCTGCTGGAAGGTAATTTTGGTTATTCGATGCGTGACAAGAGTCCTGCGATGGAGTTGGTGTTAGCGCGTATACCTGCCACGCTTAGTCTGGCCGTTCCCGCATTTATACTGAAATTGGTGATCGGGATTTCAGCCGGTGTTTTCGCCGCCTTGCACCGAAATTCTTGGATCGATCGCCTGCTCATCAGCCTGTCGATTGCAGGATACACGATGCCAAGCTTCGTTCTAGGACTGGTACTCGTCTTAGTTTTCGCGGTCAATTTGGGCTGGTTGCCTAGTGGGGGTGACACGACATGGCAGCATGCAATCCTGCCCATCGTCACTCTTAGCTTGGGCGGAGCTGCCGTACTTGCGCGGTTCACACGGTCGGCCATGTTAGAGGTCATGGGTCAGCCCTACATCAGAACTGCCAGCGCAAAAGGTCTTGTTTGGCGCAGGGTGGTGCTGGACCACGCGATGCCCAACGCCGCCATACCGACGCTGACGCTGATTGGTTTCATGGTGGGCAGCTTGATTGCTGGTGCCGTCGTCGTTGAAAGTGTTTTCTCATGGCCTGGTGTAGGCCGGTTATTGGTGACTTCCGTGGCCAACAGAGACCTCGCTGTGGTTCAAAGTCTGCTGCTGTTGGTGGCCACCACCATGGTGACTGCCAATCTTCTGGTGGACGCACTTTACGGTTGGATTGACCCTCGTGTTCGCAGCGGTCAAGAAGCGCGGGGTAAAGCTTTGTGAGTGATTTGTCTACAAACGTTCAGGCACCGACAGGTACGATCGTCGCAACCCGGTCGTCGGCATCTATTTTTGTTCTTTCGATGCCTCTCGTCATCAAAATTTGTGCGGTTTGGGTGGCCCTCGTCTTATTGATTGCGCTTTCGGCTGATCTGATCGCTCCTTACAGCTACAGTCAGCTCGATTTGCTGGCCCGTCTGACTCCTCCCGTGTTTTTCGGAGGCAGCACGGCGCACTGGTTGGGTACTGACGAATTAGGCCGTGATGTTTTGTCGCGCCTGATCTTTTCTGTCCGTATCAGCTTGTTAGTAGCTTTCATCAGCACCTTGTTATCGGCCGTCGTCGGTGTCCTCATGGGTTTCGCGGCTGCCCATTTTCGCGGTTGGGTTGAGCAGCTGGTGCTGACACTTGTGGACTTTCAGGCCTCCATGCCCTTCATGATTATTGCTTTGGCTGTTCTGGCATTTTTTGGGAACACATTGCCACTTTTCATTGCTCTAATGGGCTTCTATGGGTGGGAAAGATCGGCTCGAATTTCTCGCGGTCTGACTATTGCTGCCAATGAACAAGGTTATGCGGCAGCGGTATATGACCTGGGTGCATCCCCGTGGCGAGTTTATATATTGCACATCCTGCCGAACATCGCCAGCACGTTGATCGTGAGCGTCACATTGACCTTCCCTGAAGTGATTCTTCTGGAGTCAGGGTTGTCATTTTTGGGGCTTGGCGTTCAACCGCCCATGACCAGCTTGGGCAATATGGTTGGCTACGGCCGCGAATACCTGCAAACAGCCCCCTGGATTTTATTGGCGCCCAGCTTGTTCATTGTGATCACCACTTTTTCGGTCAGCATGCTCGGCGATTGGCTGCGTGACCGACTGGACCCTACGTTGAACTGAATCTGTACCTCTCAAACCAAGAAAGAAACCTATGTCAAATCAGAAGAATGTCTTGCTTATTGTTGTTGACCAATGGCGTGGTGACACCTTGCCTATGCTGGGTCACCCGATTGTCAAAACGCCGAACATCGAAGCGTTGGCTAAGGAGGGCGTCACCTTTGCTCGCCACTACACCCAGGCTGTGCCTTGCGGCCCTGGTCGTGCCAGCTTGCTGACAGGCCTCTATATGATGAATCATCGTGCGGTACAGAACACCATCCCCCTTGATGCGCGTCACACCAATATAGCCCTCGAAGTGCGTAAGGCGGGCTACGAGCCTGCTTTGGTCGGTTACACCACGACCACGCCGGACCCGCGTTCGACCGCCGCCAAAGACCCGCGATTTACGGTTTTGGGCGCGGACATGGAGGGTTGGAACCCAGTGGGCTCTTGGGGCCTGAAGATGGAAACTTATTTTGGATGGCTTGAATCCCAAGGGCAGAAACTGCCCGACAACCCTTGGGATATTTGGTTACCGGAAGGCTTGGAGGAGAACCAAGTGGGGGCCACTTCCCTTCCCAGTCGCATACCGGCACATTTGTCTGACACGACCTGGTTCACCGACAAGGGATTGGACTACTTGCGCAGTGTTCAGCACAAACCGTGGTTTTTGCACCTAGGTTACTTCCGGCCTCATCCGCCTTTTGCGGCTCCCGCTCCTTATCACACTATGTACGACCCGGCCCAGTGCCCGCCACCCGTGCGTGCCGCTTCGGCTCAGCTAGAGGGGGAGCAGCATCCCCTACTGCAGATTTACTTAGACAACACCACGCGCAAAAGCTTCTTCCAAAACGGACAGGGTCTAGGTTGCGAAATGGACGAAGCCGAGGTGCGACAAATGCGTGCGACTTACTATGGCCTGATGAGTGAAGTTGACGATCAGCTTGGCCGTGTGTTCAAGTTTTTGAAAGAGACTGGCCAATGGGACAACACCTTGATTGTGCTGACCAGTGATCATGGCGAGCAATTAGGTGACCACCACCTGCTCGGAAAAGTCGGCTATTTTGATGAGAGTTTTCACATTCCGATGATCGTTCGCGATCCTGGCATTGAGTCCAACGCCACACGTGGACAAATCGTTCAGCAGTTCACCGAAACGGTGGACACCATGCCCACTCTACTGGATTGGTTAGGCCAACCGATTCCACGTGCCTGTGACGGTGTTTCACTTCTGCCGTTCTTGCATAACGGGCAAGCACCTAAGGGCTGGCGTACCGAAGTGCATTATGAATATGACTTCCGCAATGTTTTTTACTCACAGCCCGAAGACGTTCTGGGTATTGAGATGGATGAAAGCAACTTGGCCGTGGTGCAAGACGAGCATTACAAGTACGTGCACTTTGCGGCGCAGCCCCCCTTGTTCTTTGATTTGCGCAAAGACCCAGCGCAAATGCACAATCGTGCCAAGGACCCAGAATATGCGCAGTTGGTTTTGACGTATGCTCAAAAAATGCTGAATTGGCGGCTCAAACACGCAGACAAAACGCTCACTGGTTTCGCGGCTTCACCAGAGGGTTTGAAACAACGTGATTGAGGGCTGACGCGGGTCCTTCAACTGTGGCAATTTGGTCTCAGGCTCCGTCATGAGAGCTGGTTAGATTGTGTTGCAAAAAACGATTCTGATTTGACTCTAATGACTGCCAAGGCGTTGTTGCTTGGATTGCGTTATGGCGCAGCGCCATCACGCCACAGCAGGCTGCAGCTCCGCCAGCGACTCGTCGCACGAGCGTACCCGGCCAAACAGGCGCTGGAAGTTGCGCATGGTCACTTGGTGCAGGTCTTCGTGGGTGGTGCCGCAGGCGTCTTCCACCAGGGTCACACCATAGCCCCGGTCGGCGGCTTCGCGGGCGGTGGTTTCCACGCACATATTGGTGGAGACCCCGGTCAGGTACAGCTGCTCGCAGCCCAGGGCGCGCAGCAGGCTGTCGATGTTGGTGGAGGCAAAGGCGCCGATGGTGGTCTTGCGCAGCACGTGTTCGCCGGGCAGGGGTTTGAGCTCATCCAGGATCTCGTGCTCGCGGCTGCCGACAAAATTGCGGAACTCGGTGAACAGCCGGCGCATGTGCAGCGGTGAGTCCAGCGCGTCGGCGTGGGCTGCGCCAATGGTCACGTGCAGCACTGGGCGGCCCAGCTTTTGGAAGTGCGTGCGCAGGCGCAGCGTGTTGGGCAGCACCTGCTGCTCGATGCGGGCAAAGCGGTAGTCGCCCACGCGCGAGCCCTCGGCCTGCAGCTTGCGCGCCAGCGCACCCTGGCGGGAGCCAGTGGCGTACTGCATGTCGATCATCACCAGCGCCGCGCGCGACAGGTCGATGGGGCGCTCGGTCATGTAGGCGCGGATGTAGTCGGCGGGGGCATTCATGGTTTGTCTTTCTGGCCCGCCTGCGTGGCGGGCTGGGTTTGCTGACGGTAACTGGCAATGATCTCGGAGCCGGTGGCGCACCACACGCCGCTGTGCGACAGCACATAGTCCAGCGCCCGTGCCAGGTGCTCGATGCGGTGCGGCTGGCCCATGATGAAGGGGTGGACCGCGATGTTCATCACCTGGCCGCTCACGGCACCTTCCGAGTACAGGGTGTCGAACTCATCGCAAATTTTCTGGGCAAAGGCCGCGCCCTCCTGGCCGCGCCGCCAGGCGATGCTGTCGTTGATCTCCATGCTGTAGGGCAAGGAGTAAAGCTCGCCCTGTCGCACCTGAATCGGCGTGGGCTGGTCGTCGTGGTACAGGTCGCACAGGTATCCGATGCCGGCTTCGGCCACCAGGTCGGGCGTGTTCAGGGTGTTGGAGGCGGCCGGCGAAAACCAGCCCGGCAGATCGCGGCCGGTGAACTGGCGGTGGATCTGCTGGCATTCCTCGATGGCAGCGCGCTCCTCGGCTTCGCTCAGGTTCCAGTGGTAGCGCGTGTTGTACAGCCCGTGCGACATGAACTCCCAGCGGCGCTTGAGCATGGCCTCGGCAATTTCGGGGTACATCTGCAGCACCGCCATCGACAGCGACACGGTGCAGGGCACCTGAAAGCGGTCAAACACCTCCATCAGCCGCCAGACGCCCACGCGGTTGCCGTAATCGCGCAGGCCGTATCCCAGGATGTCGGGGTGCGGCAAGCGGGGCCAGGGGTCGCGCACGCGGATGAGTTCGGGCAAAAACTCGTAGTGCTCGATGTTGGGCGCCACCCACAGCGCCACCCGGGCGCCGCCGGGCCAGCGCAGCGGCGGCCGCTCGGGTGCGGCCGAGTAGGCGATGCGCTCAGGCACAAGCTGATTTGCAGGCATGATCGGTGTTTTCATCACGTCAACCGGAGACCGACATGCCAGTGATTGCCATTACCTTGTTGCCAGGCTACGGCGCCGAGACCGAGGCCCGCCTGGTGCAGCGCGTGGCGCTGGCCGCCCGCTCGGTGATTGCCGCGCCGGCCGCCGGCACCACCGTGATGGTGCACCACGCCAGCACCTACCAGCGCGATGGCCGGGTGGTCACCACTGGTGGCGCTGCGCGGCCTGACGCCAGTGCGCTGGTACGCCGCTTTTTGGAGCACATGCAGGCGCGTGAACTGACCCAGGCGCAGCAGTTTCTGGCGCCGGAGTTTGTGATGCGTTTCCCGGGCGGCGCCACCTTGCACCGGCTCGAAGACCTGGTGCAGTGGGCAAAAAACCGCTACCAGCGCGTGGCCAAGGTGTTTGACCAGTTTGACGAGTGCTGGACCGACCAGGGCGCCGTGGTGTACTGCTCCGGCACGTTGGAAGGGGTCTGGCCTGACGGCTCGGCCTTTGCGGGCGTGCGCTTCATTGACCGCTTTGTGCTGGTGGACGGGCTGATCCGCCAGCAGGACGTGTGGAACGACCTGGCCGAAGCCCGCCCCGCAGCGCCCTGAAGGGCTTGCCTCAGGCCTGGGCTGCTGTCCAGGCATCCAGAATCTCGCTGCCGGTAGCGGCCCACACACCCCGGTGCGCCATGATGTGTTTGAGTGCCTGCTCCAGCGCGCCGATGCGGTAGGGCTGGCCGATCACCCAGGGGTGCAATGAGATCGCCATCACCCGGCCGCCCTGGGTGGCCGACTCGCGGTACAACAGGTCGAACTGGTCGCACAGTTGGTCGCGGAAGTCGTCTTCCGTGTGGTGGTTTTGCACCAGGATGGTGTGGTCGTCGATGTCGATCGGGTGCGGCATCGCGTGCAGGGTTTTGGCTGGCGTGTGCATGGGGTAGGGCATGTCGTCATTGACCCAATCACACACGTAGTCCAGCCCGGCCTCACCCAGCAGTGCCAGCGTGTTGGCCGACTCCGATTTGGCCGGCGACAGCCAGCCGCGCACCGGCTGGCCCGAGGCCTGGCGCAGAATGGCCAGCGTGCTGCTGATCAACTGCGCTTCGTCGTCCGGTGCCAGAGCGGCATGGTGCAGGTGGTCCATGTCCAGGCCGTTGGCAATCACCTCCCAGCCTTGCCCGGTGCAGGCCTGGATCAGGCTGGGGTAGCGCAACGCCACCGCTGCGTTGACCGCCACCGAGGCGCGGATCTGGTGCTTGGCCAGCGCCTGCATGATGCGGAAAATACCGACCCGGTTGCCGTAGTCGCGCAGCGTGTAGTGGCGCAGGTCGGGGTAGGCCGTCATCATGGCGCCCGGCGGCTTGAACGGCACGCCCTTCATGTTCAGCGGGAACCACTCCAGCGCCGGCACCACCCACAGCGCCACCCGGGCGCCGCCCGGCCACTGCACGGGTTTGCGCTTGGGCAGCATGGACCAGTCGTAGTGGCTGTGGTCCATGCCATAGCGGCGGAGTGGGTACTCCAGGTGGGCGTCAGGCAGGCCCGCCTTGACGGTCTCGGGCGCGGCGCTCATGGGCTGTCTCCTGCCGGCTGCGCGGCGGCAGCAAAGGCGTCGAAATAATGGGTGTTGAAGTGCTGGGCAATCTCGCGCCCGGTGGCCAGCCAGACCTTGTCGTGGCTGGTGATGTAGGACAGGGCCTCTTCAAAGGCGGCCATCCGGTAGGGCTGACCCACCAGATAGGGGTGTAGCGGAATGCACATCACCGTACCAGACTGCTCGCCTTCTTCATACAGCCGGTCGAACTGGCGTTTGAGGATGTCGGCATAGCGCCGCGGCTGCACCAAGTTGACGTTGTAGACGATGGTGTCGTTCATCTCCAGCGAATAGGGCACGCTGGTGAGCCGGCCCTGGCGCACCTTGACCGGGCCGGGCTGGTCGTCATGGAACAGGTCGCAGACATAGGTCAGGCCCATCTCGGCCACCAGGTCCAGCGTGCGCTCGGTGTAGGTGAGGGCCGGGGCCAGCCAGCCGTCGAGTTTTTGGCCGGTGTACTGGCGCACGGTGTCAATCGAGTCCTGAATGACGGCGCGTTCCTGGGCTTCGGTCATGCCCATCAGGTAGCGCGTGTTGTAAGTGCCGTGAGAGTAAAACTCCCAGCCGTTGTCGGCGCAGGCCTGGATCACCTCGGGGTGGTGTTGGCACATCGCCACATTGAGCGAGACGCTGCCGCGCATATTGCAGCGTTGCATGGCCTCTAACATGCGCCAGAAGCCGACCCGGTTGCCGTAGTCGCGGTAGGAGTAGTTCAGCACATCGGGCGCCGGCCGAGCCCAGGCGGCACGCGCCGGGTTTTTGGGCGGGTTGAGTTCATAGAACTCGACATTGGGGGCCACCCAGAACGCCACCCGGGCGCCACCCGGCCATTCGATGCGTGGGCGGTTGTTGTAGGGCAGGTAGTCGTAAAAGCCGGGGTCGCGCTTCACCGGCCAGCCCCCACTGCCGGGGCCACCTGCCGCAGTTGGGCCAGGGTGTCGTCGATGGACAGCACATCGGCATATTTGACGACCATGTCGTACAGGTTGGCAAAGTGAGGGCCTTCGTGCTTGTCGGCCACACACTCCTCGGGCACGATGGTGCGGTAGCTGCGCGACAGGCTGTCGACCACAGTGGCCCGCACGCAGCCCGAGGTGGAGCCGCCGGTGACCACCACGGTGTCTACGCCATGGAAGTTGAACACCGAGCCCAGGTTGGTCTCGAAAAACGCCGAGGCCATCCGCTTGTTGATGACGATATCGCGCTGGTGGTCGATCACCAGACGGTCGTCAAACTCCGAGCGGCGGCTGCCGACCTTGATGTTCTGCAGTGAATCGGGCGTGTTGGTGCGGGTGCCCCAGACGCCACAGTCTTCGCCGGAGTCCATATAGGCCACATAGGTCCAGACCACCGGAAAGCCGCGGGCGCGAAACTCGGCCGCCAGCGTGTTCACGTGCTCCAGTTGGCGCGGGTCGGTCTCATAGGCGGTGGCGAACTCACCGACGCAGGTGTAGGCTTTTTGCAGGTCAATGTTGATCAGTGCGGGCTTGCGGCCAAAGCCGAAGCGCTTGCGCGTGGGGTTGGCTTTGAACGCTTGGTAGAGCTGGCGGCTGGTCAGGTTGGATTGCTCCATGGCCGGGTCTTTCTGAAGGGTTGAAGGGGTTCACGCCTGGCGCAAGGCACCGGGAGAGTTCTTGGAAATCATGATGCATCACCCATATTGTTCTGTCAATAGAACAATTGGATGAAGCGCTGCCCTTGAAAAGCTGCAGATCACACGGTAGCATCTGGCTTGACCACCTAGGAGACCCTTTTAATGATCCCGATTAACCGCATGGAGTGCCCAATTGTTACGCAAAACGTGGCAGAAGTGGACCTGATGGACGTCGAGATTCAGGAGTGCCCGTACCCAGCCTACAAGACGCTGCGTGAGGAGGCGCCGATTTACCGGGACGAGCTGACGGGTTTTTATGTTTTGACCCGCTACGAAGACTTGCGTGAGGTCCTCAAAGACCCTGCGACTTTCTCCAACCTGCGGCCCCGTGGCCCCGATCACATTCCACCCGAGCGGGTGCAGATGATCGCCAAGCTGTTTCGCGAAAAAGGCTGGTTGCCGGCGCCTACCCTGTCAGGCCGAGACAACCCAGAGCACAAGCAGATGCGGGCCTTGTTTGACCACACCTTTCGCGCTAGCCGAATCAAACTGATGGATCCTTATGTGCGGGATTTGTCTTACCAGCTCGTCGATGCATTCATCGCGGACGGGCATTGCGATTGGGTTCGCCAGTTCGCGGTGCCTATGCCTTTGATCATCATCGGAAAGCAGATGGGGGCACCAGAAAAGGACATCTGGCGCATCAAGGCCTGGACCGATGCCTGGGTCAAGCGGCTAGGCCTGATGCAGACTGATGCGGAGGCGATTTGGTCGGCCGAAATGGAAATTGAGCAGCAACACTACTTCCAGCCTATCTTTGAGCAACTTCGGCGTGAACCGAACGACACCCTGCTGTCAGAGTTGGTCAATCGCGAGATTCCTGAATGGGGTCGTAAGCTCAACGACAACGAATTGCACGCCGAGATGACCGCCGATACGTTTGTGGGTGGCTCCGAGACAACGACCAACGCCTTGTCGGCCGGCATTATGTTGCTGGCGCAAAACCCGGACTGTTTTACGCTACTGAAATCAGACCCGGAACGCTATTTGCGAACTTTCATTGAAGAGGTCATTCGTCTCGAAGGTCCGGTTCAGGGCCTTCAGCGTTTCACGACCTGTGACGTCAGCTTCCACGGCGTCACGATTCCGAAGGGGTCGGTGATCAACGTCCGTTACGCTGCGGCAAACCGGGACCCAGCCCATTTTCCGGACCCGGACCGGATCGATTTGGAGCGCAAGAACGCCGCCACCCATTTGGGTTTTGGTTCTGGCGTTCACCATTGCCTTGGTGCCCCGCTGGCCCGCCGCGAGCTGTGGTGGGGCTTTACGGCCTTTCTTGAGCGCATCGAGGACTTCCGCCTTGCGCCCGGCAAAAACCATCTGCGGCATGTCCCTAACTTCTATCTACGCTGCCTCAAAGAGTTGCACATCGAGTTCACACCAAAGAAACGGCCATCGCACTGATCGCGATGGCCTTGCGCCGCTCAGCGGTACGCCGGCATACCCAGGATGTCTCGGGTCTGCGCAAAAGTTGCCAGTGGCCGGCCCATGGCCGTGCACAGTGCCTTGGTTTCTTCGATCAGTTCCACATTGGTTGGGGTACGGTTCGGGTCGAAATGCTCTTCGATGCCGATATGCAGGTGCCCACCCAGCTCCAGGGCCATGCGCGCGACCGGTGTCTGCAGCAGATCGCCGCCCCACACCGATACTGACCAGGGGATATCTGTGCCCTCCAGCATTTCCACGTAGGCGGCCAAGGCCTTTTCGGTAGGTGGCAGTCCGAAAGAGACTCCCTTGGCGCGTGCCCACAAACCCCACTCACCGCCAAAATAGAACTTGGCCATGGTTCCCTTGGGTAAGCGGCCGGCACGGTACCAGGCCAGCGTCGTCTGCAGGAACCCGGGCTCGAAGATGGCCAGCGACGGCAGAAAGCCAAGCTTCTCAGCCAGCCCAAAGGCATAGGCATGGTCCTCATAACTGTTGACATAGCTGAAGCCTACCGGCAAACCGTCAGGGCCCGGATAACCCAGGTTGGTCGAGCCGGGATCCACCACGCCAAATGGCATGGGCACCTCAGCCGCAATGAAGGGATAGTGTGAATAACGGTCCTGGATGGGCTCAAGGTTGGCGCCGTCGGCCTGATTGACCGACAGAGTCGGGTACCACAGCGCGTCTGGTTTTTTTGCGAGGATCACGCGCCAGGGTTGAAGGTATGCCTCGGCACCAGCTTGTCCATTGAGCCGGATGTCGTGATTGTGCGCATGGATCACCGAGGCGCCAGCATCGAAACAGCGAAGGCTGTCCTCAATGATCGCCTCGGTGCTCAGCGGGACATGTGGATTTCGATCTGGGGTGACGCCGCCGTTGATGGCGACTTCGAGAATGACCGGGGTCTTGTTCATGAATGCACTTCCTCTTCAGGGTATGAGCGCCATCTGGCGCGGTTTCAGGTTGGGGTGGCGGCTTGTGACGGCCGGTGCGGGCGTGCAGCCAGCAGGCTACGTGTGTAGGGGTGTTGCGGGTTTGCAATCACGGTTTCGGCGGCGCCAGTCTCGACGAAAAGACCAGCCTGCATCACGGCAATACGGTCGCTCATGTGGGCGACCAGCGAAATGTCGTGCGAGATAAAAAGCATGGCCAAGCCGTGGTCGCGCTGAAGACGCAACAGCAAATTGAGCACCTGTGCCTGGATCGACACGTCCAGTGCTGAAGTCGGCTCGTCTGCAATGATGAACTCGGGGTTTAGGCTCAGTGCGCGCGCAATCGCGACGCGCTGGCGTTGTCCCCCGGACAACTCATGGGGATACGCTAATCTGTGCGTCGCATTGAGCCCTACCTCTTCCAGCAGCGCGAGCATGCGCTTCTCTGTGGCACCAGCATCCAAGCCCAGTACATGGCGCAGCGGCGCTGCCAGCGTGCGATCAATCCGCATCAATGGATCGAGTGACGAATAGGGATCTTGGTGCACGATCTGCATGCGACGTCGAAAGGCGCGCAGCGCGGCGGGACCCAGTGCCCGCACATCGGTACCCGCGAACAGCACGTGCCCATCAGTGGGCTCTACCAGCCGCATCAGGCACCGCGACAGGGTACTTTTGCCGCAGCCTGATTCTCCAACCAGGCCCAGGGTTTCGCCGACACCCACCTTGAAGTTGACGCCACCGACAGCCGCCACAGGCGCTCCACCAGACACCCGAGCCTGGTAGACCTTGCGCAGTTGTGTCACCTCTAGCATGACCAACCCGCTTCGAATTGCAGGCAGCGCACAGCGTGCTCTGCGGCCACGGGTGTCCAGGCCGGCACTCTGTGCCCGCAGGTGGGGCGAGCCAGCGTACAGCGCTCGGCGAACGCACAGCCGTCACCGCCACCGCCGGGCGCAGGGAGCTGGCCAGGAATGTCGCGCAGTTGGCTCTTGGGTGCCACCCCAGCCAGACCGGGGCTGGCGGCAATAAGCGCCGTTGTGTAAGGGTGGCGCGCTGCGTCAAATACCTGTGCGGCAGGTGCAGATTCGACGGCACGCCCTGCATACATCACGAGCACACGGTCGCAACGCCCGCCAATAACCGCAAGATCGTGCGAAATCAGCAACAGCGCTAGACCCCGTTCTCGGCGCAGTCGGTCCAGCAGGTCCAGGATCTGGCTGGCGATGCGGGCATCCAGGGCCGTTGTGGGTTCATCAGCGATGAGCAGCACCGGCTCACCGGCCAGCGCCATCGCGATCATGGCCCGTTGCTGCATGCCGCCAGAGAGCTCATGCGGGTAGGCGCGCGCTACCCGGTCAATGTCGTTCAGTCCTACCTCGACCAGCAAATCGCGCAACACCGCTTGCTGGGCTGCACCACGCAGACCCCGATGCAACTGCAAGGCTTCGCCAATTTGGCGGCCAACCCGCATGACAGGGTCAAGGCAGGCGCCAGGCTCCTGGAAGATCAGGCCAACCGCACCGCCGCGTACCTTGTACAGGGCTTGCTCAGAGGCGCCGACGAGCTGCTTACCTTGCAGTTGAATGCTGCTGCCCGAGCGCATGTGTGCACCGCGCGGCAACAAACCTAGGATGGCCAGCGCGGTCATTGACTTGCCACAGCCCGATTCCCCCACCAAACCCAGGGCCTCGCCTTGATGAATCGTCAAAGACACGCCCCCGAGCACCGCAGCACCTCGAATGTCCACCGCAAGATCGTCGACGACCAGCACAGCCTGCTTCGTGATCAAAGGAACCTCTCGCCAACGTCAAACACGTCTCGAAGGCCGTCGCCAAGAAAGTTGAACGCCAACACGGCCAAAGTGATCGCGCAGCCGGGCGCCAAAACCGTCCATGGCGCGAGTTGGAAAGCACTCATTGAGGCCTGCAAGTCGCCACCCCAGCTTGGCGCAGGTGGCGGCAGACCGAGCCCCAGAAAACTCAGCGAAGCCTCGGCGAGAATTGCAAACGCCACCGACAGAGTCGCCATGATCAGTACCGGTTGGAAACAATGCGGCAGCACATGCAGCCACATGATGCGTCCAGTGCCAAGCCCACTTCCCTGAGCCGCTTCAATGAATGGCAGTTGGGCCACGCTCAAGGACTTTGCGCGCGCCATGCGCGCAAAAAATGGCGTGAGGACCAGACTCAGCGCGACCACGACGCTGACGAGGCCATCGCCCAACAGCATCTTGGTGATGATGGCCAACAGGATCACTGGGAACGGCAGCAGCAGGTCAACGACGCGACTGATCAGCCAATCGATCCTGCCACCCACGTAACCGGCCAGGGCTCCGAGCGGTACCCCGACCAATACGGCCACCAGAGTCGCCAGCAGTCCAACCACCAAGGACATCCGACCGCCGTGCAGCGTACGGCTCAGCACATCGCGGCCGAGGGCATCCGCACCGATGAGGTAGCGCTGCCCTGGCGCACCGAAAGTTGCGGCGGCATCGATTTCGTCGTAAGGATAAGGCGACAGCCAACCTGCGCCCAAGGTGAGCAATAGCAGCACCAGGATCAGCAGGCAGCTGTAGCGGACCTTGGTACTCTGCCAAGCCCTCTGCGCCGTACTGGCGCGACCAGTCCGGGGAGTGCTCACCGCGATGCCCCCCCCGCAGAGGTCCGGATTCGCGGATCCAGCCACAGATAGAGCAGATCCACGATCAAATTCGCGATCAGAAAAATCGCGGCAACTACGAGTATGAAGCCCTGGACGGAGGGGTAGTCCCGCGCCGTGACCGCATTGAGACCATAGGCGCCGACACCGGGTATCACGAAGAGCTTTTCAACCACCACGGCACCCGCGACCAGATACCCAACCTGTAGCCCAATCACAGTGACCACGGGAATCAGCGCATTTCGAATCCCGTGTGAAAACAGCGTCATCTTGCGACTCAGCCCTTTGGCCAGTGAGGCTCGCACGTAGGGTCGGCCGAAGACCTCCAATAAGGACCCGCGCATCAAGCGGCAGATCACCGCCGCACGCGGCAGCCCGAGCGCGAGCGCAGGGAGAACCATGTGGGAAAAATGCTCAGTAGACCAAGCAAACGGCTCAAAACCGGTAGCCGGGAAAATGCGCCACTGCAAGGCCAGGCCCAGCATGAGAATGGCCCCAACGAAGAACTCTGGCAGTGAGATGCCCAGCAGGGTTGCCGTCAGGACCGCATGGTCTGCCATCTTCCCGTAGCGCCAAGCGGCCCAGATGCCCGAACCAATGCCCAGCGGCAGAGCTACCGCCAAAGCCAAAAGAATCAGTTCGAGGGTCGCTGGCAGACGACGCCACAATTCTTCGGACACCGACAGTTGGGTCAGCACCGAGTAGCCCAATTCGCCCTGCAAGAGATTGACGAACCAGATCATGAATTGCTGTAGCAATGGCAAGTCCAGGCCGTACAGCGCACGCAATCGGTCGTAATCAGCCTTCTCGTAACTAGTTCCCAGCCAATTGAGCACCGGGTCCCCAGGCACGAAGCGCATGAGAATGAACACGATGGCCGCGACTGCCAGCAGGGTGCCGCCAGCAGTCGCTACGCGCAGGCCTGAACTGATCAGAAGGCCGTGATGTGCCAAGTTGACTTACCCGTCACTGCGATAGCCAGACTTCGTCAAAGTAGCTCACGTTGTAAGGCAGGTGCACATAGCTCTTGATCTTGGACGACATGACCGCGTTGCTGGGGACCTCCATCAGCGCCATCCAGCTGGCTTCCTGGGCGCCCAGCTCCTGGATGCGGTGGTAGGCCTTCTTGCGCTCGGCATCATTGACAATGCCTTGCGCCTTCGGAACCAACTGGAATAATTCGTCGTTGTTCAAACTCACGAAATTGACCGGGTTGTCTTTGGTCCAGAACATCACATAACTGTTTGGCTCTGGGCCACCTGTTCCCGCGACGGTTGACGCTTCAAAATTTTTGTTCCGAAGCACGGTAGACAGCCATGACTGATGCTCCATCACCTGGTGGGTCACCGTGACACCAATTTTGGCAAGTTGTGCCTGGATAACGGTGGCTTCCTGACCAAGCTGCGGCTTGACTGTGGAGGAAACCAAGGTGAATTTCAGGTTGGATTGCCCCGCCTCGGCCAGCATCTTCTTGGCTTTCTCAGGATCATAGGTGAAGGTTGGGAGCTTGGTGGGGTGGTGAAAGTCGTTCGCCGCAGCAATCTGAGCGGTCGAGCCTCTCGCACCTTTGCCGTAAACCGCAACTGCCAGCGCATCGCGGTCAATCGCCATGTTGATCGCTTGACGCACGCGAACATCGTTGAAGGGTGGTTTGGCTGCGTTCAGGGCAAACCAGTCGAATGAATAGGCGTTCTTGATGCTTGACACCAAGCCCGGCTCCTTCTCAACCAGTGGTAACAGTTGCGTTGGGATGTCGCGCACCAAGTCAAGTTGGCCAGTACGCAGGCTGGTCGTGAGCGCAGTCGAGTCTGGGATGACCTTGAACTCAAGTCGATCCAAATACGGCATTTTGGGGCGGTAGTAGCTGGTGTTTTTGGTCAGGACGATGCGGTCGCCAGAGGCCCAGTCTGCCAACTTGAACGGGCCAGTGCCGACGGGCTTGCGCGCGAAGCCTGCATTGCCCAGTGCCTTGACTGCCGTTGGCGAGGGGATACCCATGCCACCGACGTAGAGCAGTTGGTAAAAAAAGCCAGGCCAAGGCTGCGACAGTACCACCCGCACGGTACTCGGGTTGATCACCACGACCTGCTCGATCGGCTTGAAAAAGGTGCGGTAGGGCGAGGAATTAGCCGGGTCAAGAATACGGTCAAACGCGAACTTGACGGCCGCTGCGTCGAAGTCGGTGCCGTCGTGGAACTTTACCCCTTGGCGCAGGGAGAATTCAACGGCGCGACCATCATCCTCCGTTCGCCAGCTTGTGGCCAGATCGGGCACGATTTGCATCTTGGCGTCATAGCGGACAAGTGTGTTGAAGATGTTCGAGACAACGTGCCCGGTGGCACCGTCAGTGATGACCAACAGCGGGTCGAGGCTGCGAGGTTCGGACTGGATGCCCACCCGAAGCACGCCGCCATCGCGAGCCTGCTGCGCAAAGGCCGCAGACGTCGCAATCCCAAGCAAAAATACGAGCACGAGCCGCCCGAGCCATCTTTCGATCATGTTGTCTCCTTGTTATTGAATCAGCCGCGTTTTAGCCGGCGCGGAATTAAACCGAAACTGATAGTATCGAAATAGGTGTGGTTTGACAAACATCAGACAAATCGTAAGGAGATTGTTGTAATGAGTATCGAAGAGCGCCTTCGCAGGCTTGAGGATGAAAAGGCGATTCTTGAGACCTTGCACGCCTATGGTCACCACCTCGATTACGGGCTAGAAGATGCTTGGATCGACTGCTGGACTGAGGACGCCGTACTGGATTGGCCCGGGCGGGCCTTCATGCGTGGGCACGCAGAATTACGTGCAGGGTTTCGCGCCCACTCCCATGCGCCGGTCATGTACCACAAGCATGTGGTGATTGCGCCGATGGTCACTTTGCAAGGCGACTCTGCAAGCGTGCAAAGCATGTTTGCCCGGCTGGATCGTTATCCGGATGGGCCTGGCATTCGCGCTTTCGGCCGTTACTGCGACAAGCTGGTTCGGTGCCCCGATGGCCGCTGGCGTTTCACCGAGCGCCTGCCAGAGATCGAGGGTGTACGCGCCCAAGCGCCGCTGGGTGGCGAGCCCTTCCCGGACAGCCCGGAGATGCGCAAGGCGGCAAAGGGCAACTGACCTTCCTGGACTGCCCCCTTAGCTTTAGAACAATTCAGCGGTCCCGCATCGTCCACTCCAGCAGCGCGTCAAACACCGGTCGCGCGGCCTCGGCCGACGGGTGGTTGGCGATAGCCACCAGCACATAGCGCCTGCCGCTGGCGGCATGCACATAGCCGGCCAGAGCGATGACGTCACGCAGGCTGCCGGTCTTCAGGTGCGCGCTCCCGGCCAGGGTGCGGCGGTTGCGCAGCGTGCCGTCAACGCCGTTGAGTGGCAGCGAGGCCATCAGGTCGGGCATCAGCGGTGAGCGGTAGGCCGTTTGCAGCATGCGGCCCAGACCCTGGGCAGTGATAAGAGTCCGGCGCGACAGGCCCGAGCCGTTGTCCACCACCGGCACATCTTCCGGCCCGATGCGCTCCAGCCACCAGCGGCGCAGCACGGCGCGTGAGGCCTCGTCGGTGGCGCGTGGGGTGCTGCCTGCCGCTGGGCGCTGCCCGTTGGGCGCTGGTGCTGGTGATGGTGCGGCCAGGCTAAGCGTCAAAAACAACTGCTGCGCCATCACGTTGTTGCTGTATTTGTTGATGTCGCGGATGATCTCGGCCAGCGGTGCGGAACTGAGCTCAAACACCGGTTCGGGCAGCAGTTCCGGCCCAGCCCCATTGCCAATTCCATTGGCCATGGAAGGGACCCGGCCTTCGCGCACCGTGCCGGCGAGCTGGCCGCCCATCTCGCGCCATAGGCCTCCGATGGCACGCAGGCCAAAAGTTTTGGGCTCCACGTAGGCCACCGACCAGGTTTTTTCAGCGCAGCTGGCCGGGTAGGTGCCCGCAAAGCGTATGCGGGCCGGGTCGGCAAAGTCGGCCTTCAGGGCGGCCCGGTAGTCGCCGCACTCGCCGTTGCTCAAAGGCACGCTGGCCTGCATGTCCACGCCCGCCAACGGCGGCTCAAAGTGCACCTGGGCGGTGCGGATGCCGCGGTCGGGCACAAAGGTCATGCTGACCGACTTGAAGTTCAGCAACAGGGCGTCGGGCGCGGCGTTGTAGGGGCGCAAAGGCTCGCCGTCAAAGCTGCCGGGGTCTGTCTCGGTGACGTCAAAGGCGCTGCGGTCAAGCACGATGTCGCCGGCAATCTGGCGCACGCCCAGTCCCTGCACCCGGCGCAGCAGCAGCCACAGCCGCTCGGTGACCAGCTTGGGGTCGCCCAGGCCCCGGATGTACAGGTTGCCGTACAGGGTGCCGTCGCGCACCGCACCTTCAATATAAACCGGGGTGCGCCAGCTGTAGGCCGGCCCCAGCAGGTCGAGCGCGGCGTAGGTGGTGACCAGTTTCATCACCGAGGCCGGGTTGACCGGCACGCTGGCCCGGTGGCTCAGCCGTGGCGCTTGCCGTCCCTCGGCATCCACCACCAGCAGCGTCACGGCATCGCGTGGAAGGTTGGCGCGCAGCATCGCGGCTTCTACTGCTGGCGGCAGGTTTTGGGCCGCGGCCAGGCCGCACACACCGCCCAGGCCCAGTAGGGTTAGCACGCGCCTCACAGATTGCAAAGAAAATGGCATACAGGTCATGGAGCGGCCATTATCCGGCCACGGATAATGGCGCCATGCCCTCCCAAGACACCCCCCCACTTCTGGGCTTCTCGCCGCGCACCATTGGACTGGTGGCCGCGCTGATCACCGTGTTGATCTGGACCTCTTTCATTGTGGTCGCCCGCGCCTCGGCCGACCCGTCGCGTGGTGGCAGTCTGTCGCCCTTTGACATTGCCTTCTGCCGGGTGGTGGGTGCCAGCGTGGTGCTGATGCCCTGGGGCTGGTGGCTGGTGCGGCGTGACCGCCGTACCGGCGCTGCCAGGGCATCTTCGCTGTTCGGCTTGTCGCCGCTGCCGCTGGGCATCACCATCCAGGTGGGTCTCTTTGGCGGCCTGTTGTACTCAGTGCTGGCCTACAGCGGCTTTGTTTTTGCGCCGGCCGCACATGCCTCGGTCTTGATGCCGGGCAGCCTGCCGTTGTGGACCGCGCTGCTGGCGCTACTTGTTTTGCACGAACACATCACGCCCGCTCGGGCGCTGGGGCTGGCCCTGATCGTGACCGGTGATCTGCTGGTGGGCGGCGCCAGCCTGTGGCATGCCTTTGACGGCGGTCAGGTCTGGAAAGGCGACCTGCTGTTTATGGCGGCAGGCTTCAGCTGGGCTTGCTACAGCGTACTGGCGCGCCGACACGGTTTGGATGCGGTGCGTGCCACCATCGCCGTCACCGCCCTGGCGTGTCTGGGTTACGTGCCCTTTTACCTGCTGCTTGTGCTGACCGGTGCCTTACCCGACCATCTGCTGACGTCGCCGCTGCGAGAGCTGCTGTTCCAGGCGGTGTTTCAGGGCTGGGGCTCGGTGGTGATTTCAGGCATCACCTTCACCCGCATGATCCAACACTATGGCCCGGTTCGCTCCACCATGATCACGGCGCTGGTGCCAGGGCTCTCGGCTTTTGGGGCAGTTGTTTTTCTGGGCGAGCCGCTGCAATGGAACCTGCTGGCCGGGTTGGCTTTGGTGACCTTGGGCATCTTGTTCGGCGTCCGGATCCAGCGCAAGGCGGCTGCATGAACCTGCTGGCGTTTGACACCAGTACCGAGCGCATGTCGGTGGCCGTCCAGGTCTTGCGCGACGGCAGCATCACATGCTGGCAGCATGAGGGCGAGGGTGGCGCCCAAACCTCGACCCATTTGATTCCCTCTATTCAGGCGCTCATGGTGCAGGCGGCGCTGGGTTTTGAGGAGCTCGATGCCATCGTCTTCGGCTGTGGACCGGGCTCGTTCACTGGTCTGCGTACCGCCTGCGCGGTGGCTCAGGGGCTGGCCTGGGGTGCTGAGGTGCCTGTGCTGCCGGTGGACACGTTGCTGGTGCTGGCTGAGCAGGCGCGTTTTGACCATGCCCCAGAGGCATTAAGTTGCCGGGTGCTGGCCTTGCTGGACGCCCGCATGGATGAGCTCTATGTGGGCGGCTATGCGTTCAGCCAGGGCTTGTGGCAACAGACCCGTGCGCCCGCCCTGTTCCGGCCCGAACAGGTGAGCGCCGACACCCACCATCTGCTGGCCGGAAATGTGCCCGACGCTTCTATTGCGCGCTTGCCGGCTGGCATCGGCCGGCCGGTGCCAGCCCTGCCAACAGCCAGCGCCCTGCTGCGCCTGGCACCTGCCCTGCTGGCGGCGGGCGGCGCCCGGGCGGCTGAACAGGCCCTGCCGATCTATGTGCGCGATCAGGTGGCCAAAACAACACTGGAGCGCGCGGCGGAAAAGGTAGCGTTGTGAAACAGACCAATTCCCAGATCGAGGTTCGGTTTGAATCCTTGACCCTGGATGACCTGGACGCGGTGATGCGCATTGAGCGCCTGGCCTACGCCTACCCCTGGTCGCGCGCCGTTTTTGAAGACACGGTGGTGGCAGGCTACCAGGCGCAGCGGCTGCTGGCTGGCACGACGCTGCTGGGCTATTTTGTGGCCATGAAGGGCGTTGAGGAGGTGCATTTGCTCAACATCACGGTCGCCCCCGCCCACCAGTACCGGGGCTGGGCCAAGGTGATGCTGGAGGCGCTAAGTTTGTGGGCGCGCGGGCAGGCCGCCAAAACCCTGTGGCTTGAGGTGCGCGTGAGCAACACCCGGGCGCTGCGGATTTACAAGGCGCAGGGTTTTGTCCAAGTGGGCCGTCGCGCCAAGTACTACCAGAGCGGGCACGGCCAGCGTGAGGACGCGATCGTCATGAGCCTGACTCTGTGAAAATAGCAGGATGAGCCTTGCCCTAGACGACCGCCAACGCGCCATGTTGCAGGAGATGGGCGTGCGCGTCTGGTTACCCCAGACGGCGGTCGAACCCCCCAGCCCGCCAGCGCCAAGCCGTGAGATGCTACCGCGCACCACAGAGATTGCTATTGAAAATATAGCTATACAAGCAATTAAATCAAGGCCTACAGCCCAATTTGATGCTGAATTCAGCGCCAATGCAGCCGGGGTTGGTGGCGACAGCGTCCTGACCGCCGGGGTGGACGCGCCGGCCCTGCTCCAGGCCGTGACCAGCTGCCAGGCCTGCCAGCTGTGCAGCGGACGCCGCGCGCCGGTTTTTGGGCGGCCGGGCCTGCCCCAGCCTGCCGACTGGCTGGTGCTGGGCGAGCCGCCCGATGAGGACGAAGAGCGCTCAGGTGTCGCCTTTGCAGGGCAGGCCGGGCAGCTGTTGGACAACATGTTGCGTGCGCTCAAGCTAGGCCGCAGCGCAGGTGGTGCGGCGGAGTCAGTCAAGCAGGCCTACCTGACCAACGTGGTGAAGTGCCGGCCGGCTGTGGTTCGCATTCCGCAACCGCAGGAACTGCTGGCCTGTGAACCCTTTTTGCAGCGTGAAATTACCCTGGTCAAGCCCAAGGTGATTTTGGCCATGGGCCGCTTTGCCGCTCAGGCTCTTTTACAGGGCAGCCAGCCCGAGCTTGCCACCCAGCCGCTAGGCAAGTTGCGCGGGCAGACCTACCAATATCTAGGGGTGCCGGTCATCGTGACCTACCACCCCAGCTACCTGCTGCGCACCCAGGCCGACAAGGCGCGGGCCTGGCTGGACCTGTGCCGGGCCCGCGCCATTGTGCTGGGTGCCGCCTCAGGTGCGGCGGGTGGGCCATAGCACTGAGCCGATTGCCAGCACCATCAGCAGCACGGCGGCCCAGTCCTGCCAGTGCAGCACCTCGTCCAGCCACAAGGCGCCACTGAAGACGCCCAGCACCGGGATCAGCATCACGCTGAGCGTTGAGGCCACCGGCGGCAGATCCCGCGCCATGGTGTACCAGACGGCGTGGGCAAAACCAAAAATCAGCACGGCATTGAAGCCGATGGCGCCCCAGGCGGCTGCGGACGGGGCCGCCCACTGACTGCGCTCGAACAGCAGTGACAACACCGTCAGCAGCACGCTGGTCATGGCGGTCATCCAGAAACAAATGGTCAGCGTGGGCACCGGCAGCGTGGTACGACGCAGCAGGTTGGTGCCCAGCGCCCAGGTCAGGGCGGCGATCAGCGCCAGCAGCACGCCGACCGGGCTGCCCGCCAGGTGGGTGAACTCGTTCCACAGCAACAACACGACTCCCAGCGCCGCTGCAGCGACCCCGGCCCAGGCGCGCGGTGCCAGCCGGCTGCCAAATACCAGGGCGCCCAGCACCGCTGAAAAAATCGGCATGCTGTAGCCAAGAATGGCGGCGCGCCCGCTGCTGAGCGCTTTCACCGCCACGATGATCAGCGCGTGCCAAACAAACATATTGGTTAGCGCCAGCCAGAACAGCTCGCGCCAATGCGCCCGTGGCACCCGAAACGGCAAGCGCAGCAGCACCATACCCAGCGCCAGCACTGGCAGCCCCAGCCACATGGAGAGCATGCGAAATGCCAGTGGCGGGTAGTGGGTGACGCCAAGTTTCATCACCGGCCAGTTGACACCCCAGACCAGGGTCAAGAGCACCAGGCCGATCCATTGTTTGCGTGACAGGGTTTGCATGGTGTCATTGTCCGGCAAGCGGGGTGCATTTGAGTTTCTACAATTGGCGGATGACATTTCTAGACATGCTGCGCGCCGCCGAGCGCCAAAACGGCTCCATGGTTTGCGTGGGGCTGGACCCGGAGCCGGCCCGGTTCCCGGGCGCACTGCGCGGCGATGCCAGCCGAATCTTTGATTTTTGCGCTGCCATTGTGGAGGCCACGGCCGACCTCGTGATCGCGTTCAAGCCGCAAATTGCCTACTTTGCCGCGCACCGCGCCGAGGACCAGTTGGAGCGCTTGATGGCCCACATGCGCCAGGTGGCGCCCGCAGTGCCGGTGATCCTGGACGCCAAGCGCGGCGATATTGGCAGCACGGCGGCCCAGTACGCGGTGGAGGCGTTTGAGCGCTATGGCGCTGATGCGGTCACCCTGTCGCCCTTCATGGGTTTTGATTCGGTCGAGCCCTACCTCAAGTACCACGGCAAGGGTGCTTTCTTGCTTTGCCGGACCTCCAACCCCGGCGGTGACGACCTGCAATCACAGCGTTTGTCCAGCGTGCCGGGTGAGCCGCTGCTCTATGAGCATGTGGCTCGCCTGGCCCAGGGACCCTGGAACCTGAACGGTCAGCTCGGGCTGGTGGTGGGTGCCACCTACCCGGCCGAGATTGAGCGGGTGCGTGTCATTGCGCCTACCCTGCCACTGTTGATTCCGGGCGTCGGTGCACAGGGGGGCGATGCTGTGGCCACGGTCAAGGCGGGCTGGCGTGGCGATGGGCAGGGCACCGAGGCGCCCATCATCGTCAACTCGTCACGGGCCATTTTGTACGCGTCGGCGGGCGAGGACTTTGCCCAAGCCGCGCGGCGCGAGGCACTCAAGACGCGTGACTTGCTGCAGGCGGCCCGGGCTTAGCGCCAGCGCCCCAGCAGACGCGGCTAAGCAGACACGGCCGACAGCAGCCGCTTGAGGTAACGCCCGGTGTGGCTGGCCGGGTTGTCTGCAATCTGCTCGGGCGTACCGGCACCCACCAGCGTGCCGCCGCCGGCGCCGCCCTCGGGCCCCATGTCGATCAGCCAGTCGGCGGTCTTGATCACGTCCAGGTTGTGCTCAATCACCACAATGGTGTTGCCGGCGTCGCGCAGTTGGTGCAGCACGCGCAGCAGCAGGTCAATGTCGGCAAAGTGCAGGCCGGTGGTGGGCTCATCCAGAATGTAGAGCGTGCGCCCGGTGTCGCGTTTGCTGAGCTCCAGCGCCAGCTTGACCCGCTGCGCCTCGCCGCCCGACAGGGTGGTGGCCGCCTGCCCCAGCCGGATGTAGCTCAGGCCCACATCCAGCAGGGTGTGCAGCTTGCGCGCAATATTGGGTACCGCCTTGAAGAACTCGGCAGCGGCCTCCACCGTCAGGTCCAAAATTTGCGCAATGGTCTTGCCCTTGTACTGGACCTCCAGCGTTTCGCGGTTGTAGCGCTGGCCGGCACAGACATCGCAGGGCACATACACATCGGGCAAAAAGTGCATCTCCACTTTCAGCATGCCGTCACCCTGGCAGGCCTCACAGCGACCGCCCCCGGACGCCGCGCCGACATTGAAGCTGAAGCGGCCCGGCCCGTAGCCGCGTTCGCGCGCCATCGGCACCTCGGCCATGAGCTCGCGGATCGGGGTGAACAGGCCGGTGTAGGTGGCTGGGTTGGAGCGCGGTGTGCGCCCGATGGGCGACTGGTCGACATTGATCACCTTGTCGAAGTGCTCAATGCCCTCAATTGACTCATGCGCCGCTGGTTCCTCATGCGCCCGGTAGATCTGCCGCGCCACTGCCGTGTACAGCGTGTCGTTGACCAGCGTGGACTTGCCGGAGCCCGATACGCCGGTGACGCAGGTGAACAGGCCCACCGGAATGTCGACCGTCACGCCACGCAGGTTGTTGCCCGTGGCGCCAACAATGCGCAGGCAGTGTGGGGTGGTTTGATCCTGCAGCCGGTGGCGCTTTTTGGGGATGGCGATGCACAGGGTCTGCGCCAAGTAGCGCCCGGTCAGCGAATCCGGGTTGTCCCGCACGTCCTCAAACGTACCCTGGGCTACGACTCGCCCGCCATGCACGCCAGCGCCCGGTCCCATGTCGATCACATGGTCGGCGGCACGCATCATGTCTTCGTCGTGCTCCACCACCAGCACGCTGTTGCCAATGTCGCGCAGGTGGTGCAGGGTGCTGATCAGGCGGTCGTTGTCGCGCTGGTGCAGGCCGATGCTGGGCTCGTCCAGCACATACATCACGCCGGTCAGGCCCGAGCCGATTTGCGAGGCCAGCCGGATGCGCTGGGATTCGCCGCCGCTCAGCGTCTCTGCACTGCGGTCCAGGCTCAGGTAATTCAGGCCAACGTCGTTCAGAAACTTCAGGCGCAGGCCGATCTCGCGCACCACCTTGCCGGCAATCTCGCCCTTGGCACCGGCCATGTGCAACTGTTCAAAGTAAGCCTGGGCCTGGGCCAGCGTCATGTGGCTGACCTCAAAAATGGGCCGTGACTGCGCCCCTTCGCCAATCTTCACATGCCGCGCTTCGAGCCGCAGCCGGGAGCCCGCGCAGTCGGGGCAGGGCTGGGTGCTGCGCAAACGGCCCAGGTCCTCGCGCACCAGCGTGGAATCGGTCTCGCGGTAGCGCCGCTGCATGTTGGGGATGATGCCCTCAAAGGGATGCTTTTTGCTGAGCTTCTTGCCCTGGCTGGCGCCAGAGTCGACCACATAGCTGAACTTGATGTCTTCTGTGCCCGAGCCATGCAGCACCGCCTGTTGCACCGGTGCCGGCAGGGATTCGAACGGGGCTTCGATGTCAAAGCGGTAATGCCGGGCCAGGCTCTCCAGCAGCGCAAAGTAGTAGCCGTTGCGCCGGTCCCAGCCCTTGATGGCGCCGCTGGCCAGGCTCAGCGTGGGGAAGGCCACCACCCGCGCCGGGTCAAAAAACTCCTGCATGCCCAGACCGTCACAGGCCGGGCAGGCGCCTTGCGGCGAGTTGAAAGAAAAGAGCCGCGGCTCCAGCTCGCCGATCGAGTAGCTGCACACCGGGCAGGAGAATTTGGCGTTGAATAAATGCTCAATCGGGCTCTGAGCCCCGTCGTTATTGGGTTTGTTGCTATCAATTTCGACGGCAATGGCCCGCCCACCGCCGACCCGCAGCGCCGCCTCAAAGCTCTCGGCCAGGCGCTGTTTCAGGTCGGGGCGGACCTTGATCCGGTCGATCACCACGTCCAGGTCATGCTTTTCGGTTTTCTTCAGCGCCGGCAGTTCGTCAAATTCAAAAGCCTGGCCGTTGACCCGAAAGCGCACATAGCCCTGGGCCTGCAGGCTGGCGATCACGTCCTGAAACTCGCCTTTTTTGCCCCGCGCCAAGGGCGCCAGAATCATCAGGCGCGTGTCCAGCGGCAGCGCCAGCACGGCGTCCACCATCTGACTCACCGTTTGGGCCTGCAGCGGCAACTGGTGATCCGGGCAAAACGGTGTGCCGGCGCGGGCGTACAGCAGGCGCAGGTAGTCGTGGATCTCGGTCACCGTGCCCACGGTGGAGCGCGGGTTGTGCGAGGTGGCTTTTTGCTCGATAGAGATCGCCGGGCTCAGGCCCTCGATCACGTCCACATCGGGCTTGTCCATCAGTTGCAAAAACTGCCGGGCGTAGGTGGACAGGCTCTCGACATAGCGCCGCTGCCCTTCGGCGTACAGGGTGTCAAAGGCCAGGCTGGACTTGCCCGAACCGCTCAAGCCGGTGATCACCACCAGCTGGTTGCGCGGAATATCGACGTCAATGTTCTTGAGGTTGTGGGTGCGCGCACCCCGGATGCTGATCTGGCGGGCGTTCAGGGGCTGGGGTAGGCGGGGGGAATCGGGGTCAGGTACGGGCATGGGTTTGGGTGGCGCAGACAACCTCGCATCATAGGCGCAAGGCGCCAGGCCAGTAAACCGGCTCGGCCACGGGCACGTTCGCAACGGCGGGATAGAACAGCTGAAGCAAAGCCACAAGTCAAAAGCCGTAAATCAAAATTGACAAAGCGTTTTTTGTGATACAGAATTTCCAAATCCTCATAAGGAGCATGGTCATGAAACAAACCTTGAAGCTTTATTTCCCCTCTGTCGGCTTAACGGCAGCCCTGTTGCTTGGGCTGGCGGGTTGCGGTGGGGGCTCATCCAGTAGCCCCAGCACCTCTATTGACGGTGCGGGTGTGTTCCCGGCCGGGCTCGCCGTGGCGTCACCCGTTGGCATGGAAGTGGGCACTGTCACGCTGGCCCAGGCGTCCCCGGCGGCCCGACTCCAGGCGCTTGCGCTGGCCCTGTTTCAAGGAGACCTGGCTACGGCCAAGCAGCTTGCTAGCCGCTTGATTCCCGTCGGTGACGCTCAGGCGGTAGCCAGTCGATCCCCCCGTTATATGAAATCGGCCAATGCGGTCAACGCCTTGCTGACCGGGACCAGCGCGCCGCGTACCGGCGTGGGCTTCAATGCGGACAAGTTTCTCAAGACCCCGATCAACGCAGGCTGTTATGGGCCAACGGTGCTGTACCAGGGGCACCCGGACTGGGTTGCGGGGAATCCGCCGAAGGACGGAGCCCTGCCCAGCGGCGATGTGGGCATCTGGAGCGCCGTCGATACCGCCACCGACTGGGCCTGCGCTGCGGCGCAGCTCGACGCCCGCATGGATGGTGTGGCCCTGCGCAGCAACACCAGTCTGATGACGCTGGCCAGCCTGATCAACGTGGCCAACAGCGCCGGCAAAAGCCTGCCAGCGGTCGGTGCCACGGTCGATCTCAAGACGGAAATGAACGTGGCCTTCAGCCCGGACGTTACCTTTACCAAAGCCGAGATCTCTCAACCGGTGGCGGGTTCTTACAGTTACTCGGTCGCCTTCAGCTTCACCCACAGCTCGGGCACCCGCAATGCAGAGATCCGCCTGAGCCACGCGCCTGGCGCCAGCAAGAATGAATACAGCGGCCTGCTGACCTATGCGGTGACTCGGGGCGGTTCTGACCTGCAAAATTGCAACGGAAAAGCCGTAGGCACGGTCGATGTCGGCACCCTGAAATACACACGCATCGCCCGTACCGCTATGACCTTGGTGCACCGGGAAGGTAACTACTGCGGTGCTGGCACCGCCACACCGCTGGCCACCACTTATGCCAATTTTTCTGATGGCCAATTGGACCCGGCAGGCAAATGGGTTGGCACCAAGGGTTGGGCCAACAACTTCAACCGCTTTGGCGCCGTGTATGACCCGACCACGCTTAAAGGCAACTACACTTTTGGTTGGCAGGCGGGTTACGAAGACAGCAACTCGCGGGTGTTCAATATCGGTCTGAATTACAACGCGACGACCGAGGCGCGAGACGGTGAGGCTTACTTTGGCTATGGCGACGACATTGCCAGCAGCATTGGCACCATCAAGGGATTCATTTGCAATTGGGCCGGTCCTAGCGGCAGTCATACCCTGAAAGACTTCTTTCAGCGTCAGAACATCAGCTTCAATGACACCACTGGCAAGTGGCGGCCGTCTCTTGAGGCAGCGAGCTCCTCTAACATCACCTATGCGCCCACCAATGCTTGCACCTCAGCAGGAGGCGCCTTTTACTACGACAAAAATGCTGGCAGCGTCACGCCGGCGTCTCTGACCGACGAGTTGGCAGTACCTAACCCGGCCGTTGCTGTCGATATGGCCGACCGTGTCTTTGGCACCACGACCTACGCCACCATTCCCCTGGCCATTGCCGGGCGCGGCGTGATCGTGCCCGGCTACTGAGCCCGGCTGACCGCCAACAGCCAAGCCTGGAACAGCGCCACCACGGCACTGTGGGCGGCGTCTTGCACACCGCGTTCGCGCGGCTCCACAAACCAGTAGCCTTGGGGGCCGGTGAGTTCGTGTTCGTCGAGCCGGCGCAGGCGGTTTTCGCGCAGGTCGCGCTCCACCATCGGTGCATCGACCACCGCCACCCCAGCGCCCGACACGGCGGCGTTGATGGCCTGGTCCATGGTGGAAAACGCGATGCCGGGGCGGGCGTCCACTTGGCGCATGCCCTTGGAGGCCAGCCAGTTTTCCCAGACCGGCAAACGCTTGGCGCCGGCCAAGATGTGCAGCAAGGTGGCCTTGTTCGGGCTCGGGGGGCGCCCATCTGACCACAATTCCGGGCTGGCCACCGCAATGTGCTGCTCCTGGCGGAGCAGCCAGCAGTCACACGAGGCCCAGGGCTCGGCCAGGTACATCACCAAACAATCATATTGCCGGGCCTCGCGCAAGTTGGCCACGGCGTTGGTGGTGATCGACAGGTCGATGTCGGGGTGCCGGCTGTGAAAGCCGCGCAGGCGCGGCGCCAGCCAGCGCGAGGCAAAGGTTTCTGGCACGTTGACTGAAATGCGCTGGCGCGCGCCCAGGTTTTGGATCTGGTCGACCGCATTGGCCAGGTTGCCAAAGGCTTGCTCAATGCTTTTGGCCAGCACGCTGCCAGCGGGTGTCAACACCAGGCCATGGGAGTGGCGAATGAACACTGGCTTACCCAGCCAATCTTCCAACTGTTTGATCTGGCGGCTGACCGCGCCCTGTGTCACATGCAGCAGTTCACCGGCTTTGGTAAAGCTGGCCGTGCGGGCGGCAGCCTCAAAGGCGCGCAGGGCATTGAGGGGGGGAAGGCGTCTCATGGAGCAGGACTCTACCGCGAGTTTGCTCCGCAGATCTGGCGCGAGCCACCCCAAAGGCTGGATAATTACGCAAACTCTGGAGGAACCCACCATGGCATCGGTCAACAAAGTCATTCTCGTCGGCAACTGCGGCCGTGATCCCGAAATTCGTTACCTGCCGTCAGGGCAGCCTGTGGCCAACGTCAGCGTGGCCACCTCTTCGCGCCGCAAAGACAAGAATTCTGGCGAAACCATTGAGGACACCCAGTGGCACCGCGTCACCTTCTACGACCGCCTGGCCGAAATCGCCGGTGAATACGTCAAGAAGGGCCAGCCGATCTACGTCGAAGGCCGCTTGAAGTACGGCAAGTACACCGACCAGGCCGGCATCGAGAAAAACACGGTCGACATCATCGCCACTGAAATGCAGTTGCTGGGCAAGCGTGAGGGCATGGGCGGCCCCGGTGGGGAAGAAGGTGGTGGCGGTGGTGGAGGGGGCTACTCGCGCCCGGCGCCAGCGTCTCGTCCTGCCCCGCCAGCGCAGCGTCCGGCGCCAGCCGCCGCCCGGCCTGCCAGCGGGTTTGATGACATGGATGACGATATTCCGTTTTAGATCGGACCAGCGTCCTGAAAAAGCGCCGCTTCTGCGAGTTCAGGCCGCCATCAGATACAAACCAAGTTGAAACCTTGAATCTGAAGAATCCTTGCAATAAAGTAAGGAAAAAGAGTCGCCCTTCATGTCAACCGCAACACTCACGTCCAAAGGGCAGATCACCATCCCCGTCTAGGTTCGCAACGACCTCAAGGTAGAGGCTGGGGACCGAGTTGAGTTTGTCTTGATCGCTCCTGGCCGTTACGAGTTTGTGGCGGCGACAAGTGATGTGACTGCCCTCAAGGGCATGTTCGGTCAGGCCAAGAAGCGCGTGTCCATCGAATCCATGAATGCCGCCGTCGCAAAGCGCGGGGCTGGCGCGCGATGACCGGCCTGGACACCAATGTTCTGGCGCGTTACATCATGCAGGACGATCCTGAACAATCGCCCAAAGCGAATGATCTGATCGAGTCATTGACAACTGAAAGCCCAGGCTACTTCACATGGTGTCGGTGGTGGAGTTGTATTGGGTGCTGACATGTGCCTACGAACTCACGGGACAGCAGGTTGCGCAGGCGCTCGAGGCACTTCTGCGTACCAAACAATTACTCGTGGAACGTGCCGACCAGGGGATGCGTGCACTGCGCGTGTTTGGGGAAGGCCGTGCAGACTTTGCGGACTGTTTGATCGAGCGCTCAGTCTCGGGTGCTGGCTGTGAGCGCACGATGACGTTTGATGTCAAAGCTTCGAAGTACGCCGGCATGACGCTGATGGCCTGACGGACGTGCCTGAACGGTTAGTCAGCAAGGCCTTTGTCACGCGCCGCGCCAATTACCCCGCCCCCTAAGCACACCTCGCCGTCTTACAGCACGGCAGACTGGCTGGACATCATTACCCCCGAAATGCAGTTGCTGGGCAAGCGCGAAGGCATGGGTGGCCCCGGTGCCGACATCCCGGCCTGCCGCCACTGGTCGTTGCTCTGCAGCGCACGTGAAGCTTCATTGAACAGATAGCTGAACGTGCTTACCCGTGCGTAAAACCATGTCCACCAAGGAATCGACTGTGAACTTTGGTGTTTTCTGATTGACAACATCGGACACGCGGGGACGCGTAATACCGAGAATCTCCGCAGCCTGTGCCTGCTTCAAGTTGTGCGCAGCGATCCAGCTCACAATTTCGGTCATCAGCGTTTGTTTGATCGCCCGCTTTTCATCAATAGCCTGGTCAGCTTCAGCCAGCAGCCTCTTGGCCTCTTCAGGCGCAAATCCAAGATCTGCGAAGATATTGCCATCAGCAGGGGTTCGATGGGTAATGATTTTTTTGGTGCTCATTTTTTGTACCTTGTTAGCATCATGTCTTTGTAACGTTGGGTAGACAAATCTTTATCCTTTTGACTGGTCTTCTGAGTTTTCTTTTTGAAGCAATGAAGGACGTAAATGGCATCTTCAAATTTGGCCACGTACATCACTCGAAAAGTACCATCCGTCTGTTTGAGGCGGATCTCTTTCGTACCCGCACCCACATCATCAAAAGGCTTCCAGTCATCCGGATCGTCGCCGCGCTGCACTTTGCGAAGTTGATACCCAGCGGCCCGCCGCGCATCTTCAGGGAAAATTTCGTCATCGCACAGGTCCTTGAACGATGACCCGATCCAATCAATAGGTTTATTTCTTGGCATCGACATTTGTTGATTGTATCAGTACTTGTACATTTCTGCAGGCCATCGCCTGACAGCCATTGACCTTATCCCCGAAAAACGTACGCCATAGCCGATAGTTCAAGTTCGCCTTTGGCATAGTAGCGATCGGCGAGACGAAGCGGGCGCGTTAGGTCGTGTCCCAAGACTGTGGTTAAGTCGTCAGGCCGTTGCCGCCGAGATCACCCCACCCCCTAAGCACACCTCGCCGTCGTACAGCACGGCAGACTGGCCCGGCGTCACCGCCCACTGCGGGGTGCTGAAATCCAGCGCAAAGCTGCTGATGCTGGGCGCCAGCAGGGTGCAGGGCGCATCGGCCTGCCGGTAGCGGGTCTTGGCCGCCAGGGCACCGGCCGGCGGCGGCAGACCGGCGATCCAGCTGGCGTCTTGCGCCTGCAATTGGTGAGACTGCAGCCAGGGGTGCTCATGGCCCTGTACCACCCACAGGGTGTTGTTGGCCATGTCCTTGCGCGCCACAAACCAGGGGGCGTGTTCGCCACCACCGCGTTGCGCCCCTTTGGCCTTGAGCCCGCCAATGCCCAGGCCTTGGCGCTGGCCCAGGGTGTAAAAACTCAATCCCACATGCTGGCCAACGGTGCGACCGCGCTCGTCCTTGATGGCCCCGGGCTCTTTGGCAATGTAGTGGTTCAAAAAATCACGAAACGGGCGCTCGCCAATGAAGCAGATGCCGGTCGAGTCTTTTTTCCGGGCGTTGGGTAACCCAATTTCGGCGGCCAGGCGACGCACCTCTGTCTTGTGCAGTTCCCCAATCGGAAACAGTGTTTTGGCCAGTTGCGCCTGGTTCAGGCGGTGCAAAAAGTAGCTTTGGTCTTTGGCCGGGTCCAGGCCCTTGAGCAGTTCAAAACGGGCGGTGGCGTCATTGTGGCGAACGCGGGCGTAATGGCCGGTGGCAATGTGGTCGGCCCCCAGGCGCAGCGCGTGGTCCAGAAAAGACTTGAACTTGATCTCGGCATTGCACAGGATGTCGGGGTTGGGCGTGCGCCCGGCCTGGTATTCGCGCAGGAACTCGGCAAACACCCGGTCTTTGTATTCAGCGGCGAAATTGACGTGCTCAATCTCGATGCCAAGCACATCTGCCACGGCAGCGGCATCGACAAAGTCGATGTTGGAGGAACAGTAGGCGCTGTCGTCATCGTCCTCCCAGTTTTTCATGAAGATGCCAAGCACCTCATGCCCCTGCTGTTTGAGCAGCCAGGCGGTGACGGCCGAGTCCACCCCACCGCTCAAGCCCACCACCACCCTCCGTCTCGCCAGTTGCTTGTTCATAAGCTCAGCATTATCTCTGGCTGGGGCAGAATGGGGCGCCATGGCGCGAGCTACCCGCTGGCGCAACTGGACCCCTTATGACACCCAAAGACATCGTACGCGCCGCTCTGGTGCCGGTTTGCTGGGGCCTTGGCTACACCATGGCCAAGCCGGCGATCGACCATTTTCCGCCGATGTTCATGGTCGGCTTGACCTACCTGGCCAATTTTCTGGTGATCAACGCCCTCTGGCCGTCGCGGCAGCTCACGCCGCACTGGCACGTGATGCTGATGACCAGTTGCGTGGTCACCATCCAGGCGGGGCTGGGGTTTTACGGCTACCGGCATGTGTCGGCCAGCCTGGCTATTTTGGTGGTCCAGGTGCAGGTGCCCATTGCCGTGCTGTTCGGCTGGTGGCTCTTGAAGGAAGAGCTCAGCCTGGCGCGCGCCATTGGCATCGCGGTGGCGTTTGCCGGCGTGGCCATGGTGGTGGGGCTGCCCAAGCAGCCACCACCCTGGCTGCCCGTGACCATGCTGATCATCGGGGCCGGTGTCTGGGGATTTGGCCAAGTGCTGGTGAAAAAGCTCAGTCGCGATGCTGGCCTGCCGCTGCTCAGGGCTATTTCCCTGCATGCGGTGCCGCAGTGCGTGCTGGCCAGCCTGCTGCTGGAGGGCGGCCAGTGGCACGCCATCCAAACCGCCAATCTCCTGCAATGGGTCGGCTTCTTGACCTTCAGCGTGGTCGGCTTTTTTTGTGGCTATGTGCTGTGGTACTCGGTGCTCTCCCGCAACCGCATTGACGAGGTCACGCCCTTCGTCTTGCTGATGCCTGTGGTGGGCGTTTTTGCAGCCGTATTTGTGCTGGGCGAAGCGCTGACTGCGCCCAACCTGATCGGGGGCGCTATTGTGATGCTGGGTGTGGCGATTGTCTCGGGCTTGCGGCTGCCAGACCGCTTGCGGCCCAGGTTGCTGAGACGTTGATGGGCGACCCGGCGCAACTGTTGGCCCTGGTCCGCGCGCAGTTCTTGCCGCAGGCCAGCGCGGTACGGCACTTGAGCGGCGAACGCGACCTTAATTTTTTGGTGACGGTGGCAGATTCAGCCGATCGCTACGTGCTCAAGGTCAGCGACGCGCGCGAGAACCCAAATGCGCTGGCTTTGCAGAACGCCGCCCTCACTTACCTGGCGCAGCAGGCGCCCCAATTGCCAGTGCAGCGCATTCACCGCTGGGGCGATGGGGCGTACCTGCTGGCCCTGCCTGGCCCCGACGGCGTGTGCTTCGCCCGGATGCTGGCCTATCTGCCCGGTCTGCCGCTGCACGAGGCACCGCCCAGCGCTGCGCAACGGCGCTCAATTGGCGCCACTTTGGCGGCATTGGACCTAGCGTTGCAGGATTTTGCGCATGCACCGGTCAGTAACGAGGCCTTGATGTGGGACCTGCACCGCACGCCAGAGCTGCAAAGCTGGTTGCCGGCGATCCAGGATGCCCAAAGCCGCGCCTGGGGCGAGCAGGTGTTTGCGCAGTATGTGCAGCAGGTCCAGCCGCAGATCCTGATGCTGGCGCAGCAGTTTTTGCACAATGACTTTAACCCCTATAACCTGCTGGTCGACCCCGACAACCCCGACCAGGTGTGCGGCGTGCTGGACTTTGGCGACATGCTGCATGGCCCCCGCGTGTTTGATGTGGCGGTGGCCGCTTCTTACCAGTGCCACGCGCAGGGCCAACCCCGCATCGACAGCCTGCTTGAATTTATGCAGGGGTACCAGCAGGCCAACCCGCTTTCCAGCCAAGAATTGCGGCTGGTTCCGCTGCTGGCGGCGGTGCGCTGCGCCATCACGCTGTGCATCACCGAGCAGCGTGCCCAGTGGTTCCCGGACAACCGCGACTATATTTTGCGCAACCACGCGGTGGCCAGTGCAGGCTTGCGCGCCCTGATGACCTTTGGCCTTGCCGCTGCGGCCGACTTGCTGCTCAACATGGATAGGCCACAGGCCGACCGCTAAGCCCCATGAAAACCATCAACGCCTTTGACCCGACCACGCTGGGCAGCCTGCCCGAGCGGCAGCAAGCCCTGATCCGCCGGCGCGAGGCGCTGCTGGGCCCGGCCTACCGGCTGTTTTACCAAGACCCGGTGGAACTGGTGCGCGGCCAGGGTGTGTGGGTGTGGGATGCCGAGGGCAAGCGTTACCTGGATGCCTACAACAACGTGGTGTCACTGGGTCACTGCCACCCGCAGGTGGTGCAGGCCCTGCAGCAGCAGGCTGCACAACTCAACACCCACACCCGCTATTTGAACGAGGCTTTGCTGGACTACGCCGAGCGCCTGCTGTCCACGCACCACCCCAGCCTGGACCGCCTCATGTTCACCTGCACCGGCAGCGAGGCCAATGACCTGGCCCTGCGGCTGGCGCAGTTCCATACCGGGGGCAGCGGGGTCATCGTGACGGATTGGGCCTACCACGGGGTCACCCAGACCACCGCCGCCTGCTCGCCTTCGCTGGGGCCTGCCGCTGGTGGCCTGCCCAGGGTCTACACCGTGGCCGCTCCTAAACGCTACGGCAAGGCTCAAGCCGACGTGGCAACGACTTTTGCGGCAGGCATTGACCAAGCCATCACCCGCATGCAGGCCGACGGCGTTCGACCGGCGGCGCTGCTGTTTGACGCACTCTTTACCAGCGACGGTGTGTTTGGCGAGCCCGCCGGCTTTTTGCAAGCCGCCGTGGCCCGCGCCAGGGCGGCGGGCATGCTGGTGATTGCCGACGAAGTGCAGCCCGGCTTTGGCCGTACCGGCCAACACATGTGGGGCTACCAGCGGCACGGTATTGCGCCCGACCTGGTCACCATGGGCAAGCCCATGGGCAACGGTCACCCGCTGGCCGGCCTGTGTGCCCGGCAGGACCTGCTGGATGCGTTCGGCCGCGAGACCCGCTACTTCAACACCTTTGGCGGCAACACGGTCAGTGCGGCGGTCGGTATGGCGGTGCTCGATGTGCTGGAGCGGGAGCAACTGCCGGCCAATGCCGTGGCCCAGGGCAATTACTTTCGCCAAGGACTGCAGGCCCTGGCGGCTCGCCATAGCTGGATTGGCGATGTGCGGCAGTTCGGATTGTTTCTGGGGGTGGAGTTGGTCCATGATGCTGACCCCCATCGCCCTGCCCCCGAGGCGACCACCCAGGTGGTCAACGGTATGAAAACCCGGGGCGTGCTGATCAGCGCCTGCAGCCGCAGTGCCAATATCCTCAAGATTCGCCCGCCGCTGGTGCTCGAGCGCGTCCACGTTGACTTATTTATAGAGGCGCTGGACGACTGCCTGGGGAGCCTGAGCGGGTTTTGAGCGAAAAAAGGCTCTAAGCCCCGTATTTGCTGGTGATCTAGCTATTTAATCAGTAGCAAACCGGCTGCCGCCGCAAGCCTTCGAGGTTAGCGACGTAACGTCCATACGCACTTTGCAAGACTGGGAGTAGGGCAGACGAGAGCAGTCAGGGGCGGCCAAAACCTTGCTGCTGCTGGCCAGAGGCCTTCAAGGCTGAGTATCCGTAGCGTCCAAGCGGTCCAGCACGGCCAGCGCCGTTGGCACATCGCCCGTAGCCGCCATGGCACGGAAGTGGTTCTCTGTGTCCCAGGCGGACAGTGCGTGGGCGCTGAGCTGTTCCACCAGCTTGTTCATGCTCAGGCCCCGGCTTTGGGCCAGCGACTTGTGTCGCTCGTCTGCCGTGGTGGCACCGCCCCAGACTGGCCGGCCCAACAGGTCCTGGTATTCCATCCAAAGCGCATTGCCAAACAAGGGCTGCAATCTGCCACCCAAAGCCCGACGCAGAACCGCCCGCGACGCGCCGCCACCGGAGCGCAGGCCTGCGACGAGCACATTGGTATCGATGGCGATCGGCCCGTGGTCAACACCACGGCGGTGAGGCCAAAGCGGCCGTGACTTGCCCTTTGGGGCAATTGGCAACCACCGGCCAGCCGTCAACAATCGCTGAAAGCGAGGCAGGGGTCAGAGTTCTGGCTGCATTGCCTGTTTTTGTCATGGAACTCCCTGCATCTACCCGGGCATCACAATGAGCGACTCTAATTCAGCGATCGAAAAGCTCATCGGCATGACCCCGGGCGTTCCCATGGTCATAAGCTTGGCGGCAGGCGATCGTGTCGGCGATATTGTCAACACCTTGGTCTTCCTGCCCGGTGGGCGAACCGGAACGCTGAGCAGCACGGTGACTCAAGAAGACATTCATGCAGGCCGTATCAGCCGAATGATTTCGGACCGTGACCTTGAATAAAGGGCTCGTATGCGAGGGATCTGGCGTGCACATTGCCATTTGGCCTGAGAGAATCTTTCAACCATGGACACCCCAACCCTGTTCCTGTTGACCAGCCTCATGCTGGTCATCCTGCCCATAGCGCTGTGGGTTACCGTGGGGCCTAACGCGCGCCAACGGGCCTATGTTCGCTTCTGGTGTTTGGGCGGGTTGGTGCTTGGCCTGGGCACCTGCCTGGTTGGACTGCGAAACATCGCGCCTGGATTTGTAACGATTTCCTTGGGTAATACGCTCGTCTTGCTTGGGTTGCTGATCGGATGGCAGTCGCTGCGCGGCATGGTCAACGAGCCGCCGGTCTCCTGGCTCACACTGTTCGGGTTGGCATCTGCTGGCGTTCTGGCGATTGAATGGGCGCGTTCAACAGGCGTCATTCCCTGGCCGCTGATCGCTTACCCGATCCTGCTGGTCGTGGCCGGTATATCGGTGTGGCAAAGCGCCCTGATCGCCCGCACGCAGCACAGCGCAGCGGCTTGGTGGCTGATGGTGGGTTACCTGCTTCCCGGCGTAACATTGGCCATTCAACTGGCGATTTTTCTATCGCGCTTGGCTTTGCCGACCGCACCCTACCCCGCGCAATTGGCGCCTGTCATCGGGGTAATGATGGTCTTTTTGGCGGTCATCAGCAATTTCGCCTTTTTGGGCATCATGTTGGAGCGTAAGGCCAGGCAGCAAGCCGATGAGATCAAACGGGCCGAACGCGAGGCGGTGTTGCGCGAGTTCTCAGCCCGATTGTCCCGGCAAGACCGCCTGCGCAGTCTGGGCGCCTTGTCTGGCGCGCTCGCACATGAACTGACGCAACCGCTGACGGCGATCTTGTCGAACGCCGAGTTGGCCGAGGCGGGCCTAAAAAGGGGCGGACAAAATGCCGAGGAACAGGCCGAGCAGCAGGCCGAACTGGTGCAAGGGATCTTGCGCAGCGCCAGACGTGGCACGGCGATTGTCCAGCGCATCCGGCAACGACTGCAACCGGTGGCCCCCGTCTTGGGCCCGGTCGACTTGTTCTGGGTAAGCGCTGACGTGATCGACCTGATGGCACCGCTTATGAAGACCCATCAAGTGGTGCTGGTCCGACCGATGCCAGACACGCCTATGCTGGTTTCCGGTGACTCGATCGAGCTCTCGCAAGTGTTGGTCATTCTGCTGACCAATGTCATTGAAGCCTGCGGGGCGTCGGCGTTGCGGCCGATCGAGATCACGCTGCAGGTCAACGCGGGCCGCGCATCATGGTCGGTGCGTGACTATGGCCCTGGTTTCTCAAGCGAGGCGCTGGCGAGCGCCACGGAGGCGCTTTTCACTACCAAGCCTGGCGGACTGGGTCTGGGTCTGGAGATTGCAACAACGATCGTCCGCCAACATCACGGCGCCTTGACGCTGGCCAATGCGCCAGGGGGTGGCGCGATCGTGGTGATAGACCTGCCGCTGGCCTTGCCCGTCGACCCTTATGGTGCCTAAGCAGATGAACCCACAAACAGGTGTATCGCCCGACCCACGCCGGCCTTCCCCTCCATCAAGGGCACGGCGCGTCGTGACGGTGGACGACGAGAGGGTCGCCGCGCGACATGCACGCGGCCGCGTGATCTTGATCGACGATGATGCCGAGGTGCTGGCAGCGCTGTCGGCCCGACTGATATTCGAAGGTTATGCGGTCGAAACCTTTGCGTCGTCGCGCCACTACCTGGAGGCGCTGGATGCCCCGGTGCCGTCATTCCCGGGCCCAAGCTGCCTGCTGTGCGACCTGCGGATGCCGGAGATCGACGGTCTGGCTTTGCAGCGCCAACTGCAAGGGCGCGATGTGCCCCCGATGGTGCTGATGAGCGGGCAGAGCCTGCCCCAGGAGGTGGTCAGTGCATTCCACGGGGGTGCAGTCGACTTTCTGATCAAACCGTTCGAAGCCTCCGAGTTGCTTTTGGCCGTGACCAAGGCGCTGAGAACAAACGTGGCGCAACACACAGCCGCGCAACGCCAGCTTGACGCCGCTGCCCTGGTCGCGTCACTGACACACAAGGAGCTGAACGTCATCCGGTTGGTGGTCCAGGGCAAGACCAACCCTCAGATCATGGTGAGCCTGAAGATCGCGCTGCGCACCGTCAAACTGCACCGGCAACGGGGCATGGAAAAGCTGGGGCTGGACAGCGTCGCCGCCTTGGGGCGGTTTGCGCGAGAGGTGGGGTGGTGAGGCCAATGCGTGCCTAAACCCATGCCGCACTTAAATCCTCTCCCACACCTCTAAGGGCCTCTGGCTGCCAGCCTTGCGCGAGAATAGTGCATCTAGTCACCACGCAAAGGAAGCCCGCATGTCTATCCCCTCCAAAGTTGCCATCGTCACGGGCGCCGGTTCTGGCGTCGGCAAAGCCGCTGCCCTGGCGTTGTTGGGTGCGGGTTATCGCGTGGTTCTGGCCGGCCGCCGTGAGGCGCCTTTGCAGCAGGTGTTGGCTGAATCTGCGGCGCCCGGCAATGGCTTGGCAGTGCCGACCGATGTGTCCGATGAGGCTTCGGTGGCGCAACTGTTTGCCACCACCGTGGCCACTTATGGCCGGCTCGATGTGTTGTTCAATAACGCCGGGGTCAGCGCGCCGGGCATTCCGCTGGAAGACCTGACGGTTGAGCAATGGAAAACCGTGGTGGACATTAACCTCACGGGTATGTTTTTGTGCATCCGCCAGGCGTTCCGGGTCATGAAGGCGCAAACCCCCATGGGCGGGCGCATCATCAACAACGGCTCCATCTCAGCCACCACGCCGCGCCCCAACTCCATTGCCTATACCTCAACCAAACACGGCGTCAGCGGCCTGACCAAGACCGCTTCGCTGGACGGGCGCAAGCACAACATCGCGGTCGGCCAGATCGACATCGGCAATGCTGCCACCGAGATGGCCGCGCGCATGGCCACCGGTATCTTGCAGGCCAATGGGCAGATCGCCATTGAGCCACTGATGGATGTGTCCATCGTCGGTCAGTCGGTGCTGTACATGGCCAGCCTACCCTTGGAGGCCAATGTGATGTTCCATACCGTCATGGCCACCCAAATGCCGTTTGCTGGCCGGGGCTGATTTCAGTTCGCTTTTTCGGGCGTTACGGCCCTATCGCCCACTGTGCCCATGGTCTGTGCCATCCACTGGCTGCGCCGTTGTATGCGTCTTGAGCCAGTCCTTCAGCGCTGCATCCACCCGTGTTTGCCAGCCATCGCCTGTGGCACGAAAGGCTTGCAACACGTCATTTGAAAGGCGGATGGTCGTCGACACCTTTGTTGGCGACTTTTGTGGGCCGCGCGCACGCATGCCCAGGGATTTTTGCAGCGCCAGCGGTAGCACCTCGCCGGCGGGTTTAAACGTGCGCATATCTGCTGCCGTCAATTCGCGAACTTCGCCGTCGTTATCAATGAGAGGGATGCGTTTGTTCATAGTGTTTAACTTCACGTGTGTTGGCGTCATTTTTGTTAACGTCGAACTCAATATGCATCAGCCAAATTGTAGTAACACTTCTGAGTCCGACCAAATCATTTTGTTACTACATTTTTTTCAGGTGTCTTTACCTTTGGCTGCACTTGCTGTTCAAAGAGCAAGCCCATAAAGTCATCCGCTTTCTCGGACTTTGCAGCTTTATCGCCCACTTCGCCCATAGTCTGTGCCATCCACTGGCGTGATTCAAGAAACGGCTCAGGCCCCTGCCCGGTAAGCGATGTCCAGGGTGATGCTGCCCACCACCCGTGACACGCAGACGCAAATGCGTTGGTTTTTCTGGTGCTCGTGGGTGCTCAAAAAAACATCGCGGTGGTCGATCACGCCGTCGAGCGCCAGCACGTCCAGCGCGCACAGACCACATTCGCCTCGGCGGCAATTAGACAGGGCGCTGACCCCGGCCAATTCCAGGGCGTCAAGCAGGCTCTCGTTCGCGGCGACTGTGATGTCAATGCCTTGGCGCGGGACTTTCAGCCCAAAAGGCTGCGGTGCTAAATGACCGCTGCTGCCGAAGGTCTCAAAGCGCAGGTCGTGCGCCGGCCGGCCAGCGTTGGCCCAGGCCTGGCGTGCCGCCTCTAGCATCTGGGCGGGGCCGCAGACGTAGAGTTGGCCACCGACCGGTAAAGCCGCAATCTCGCCAGCAAAGTCGATGCGTTCACCGCGCTCGTCCACCGCTTGGCTCAGGCGCTCGCCCAGAGCTGCGCGGAGCACGTCGCCATAGGCCAGCTCGCTTGCCGTGCGGGCGCCTTGCACCAGCCGTACCGGGGCGCCACGTTTGGCGAGGATTTGCGCCATCAACACCAGAGGGGTGATGCCGATGCCGCCGGCCAGCAGCAGGTAGCCCGGTGCCGTCAGGCTCAGCGGGAAAAAATTGCGCGGCGCACTGATACGCAGCCTCTCACCTGGCGCGAGCTGCCACATGGCCAGCGAGCCGCCGCGCCCCAGCGGCAGTTGCTTGACGGCAATCCGGTACAGGCCATCATCGGGCTGCCCAATCAGCGAGTAAGAGCGGGTTTGCGGCTGGCCGTTCACAAGCACTTCAACTTGCAAATGGCTGCCTGCGGCGTAGGGCAGGCAGGGGCTGGTTGTCGCCAGGGTGAACTCTCGCACGCTGGGCGTGATATCACGGGTGGCCAAGACCGAGGCCTCGGTCCAGACGATGGCGCTGCTCATCAGCGCTGCTTTCGGATCAATCGTACGCCTGGCAGCTGGTTTTGGCGTGGGCTTTGCACCACCTCGCGCAGGTTGCGCTGAGCCAGTCGTGAGTGTTCGCGCATGATGGCTTCCGCCCGGGAGCCTTCGCGTTGTGTGATTGCGTCGAGCACCTGGCGGTGCTGGTCCTGCGCCACCACCAGCATGTCGCGCGCGGCGGTGGAGTTGGCCTGGGCCAGCACAAAGCCAGAGGGCGAGGCAAAGGGCAGGCTCAGCACGCGCTCCAACTGGCGCGCAATCACCGTACTGCCCGACATCTCGGACAGCAGGGCGTGGAATTGTTCGTTCAAGGCCACATAGCGCGAAAAAGCCTGGTCATCCAGGGTGGGCCCCTGCAAAAACTGGTCAATCGCGTCCAGGCAGGCGCGCGCTTCGGCCAGCACCACGGGGGCGGCGCCGCGTTCCGCCGCCAGTCTGACCGACAGGCCCTCCAGCGTGCCGCGCAGCTCGATCGCCTCGGACACATCGCGTTCGCTGAAAGTCTTGATGGCGTAGCCGCCGGACGGCAATGCCTCCAGCAGGCCTTCTTGTTCAAGCCGCATCAGCGCCGCGCGCACTGGCGTGCGCGAGGCACCCAAGCGTTGCACCACCGCCAGTTCAGTGATACGGCTGCCACCGGCCAGCTCGCCCGACAGGATCAGTTCACGCAGCTGCAGCAGCGCCCGCACCTGCACGCTGTCTGAGCCGGTTTGCAGAGCCATTTCGGCCGCCAGCCCTTTACCAGCCTCATTGTTCGCTATTATTTTGGTAGTGATTGTCATGGTGTCGGCTTTCAGGCTGTGGCGCGGATCGGCACCACGGTGCGGGCGGGCTGTTCCCGCGCCACCAGCCCATCGATCAGCCGCCGCGCCCAGACTGCACCTGCGTCGATGTTGAGGTTGTAGAAGTCGCGTTCGGGGCGCTCGACCATGGCGCGTTGCTGGGCTTCCAAAATCAGCTCGTCTTCGCGGAAGATCTTGGCCACGCCCTCTCGCAGCTGGTGTGTCAGGGCTTGTTCGCCCAGACGGTAATTGCGGGCAAAAGCCCAGAAATAATGACAGCTGCCGTCAGTCTCGGGGGTGATGGTGTTGAGCACCATGCCGTTGACGCCGCGGCTGCGGTCGCTCAGCCTGGCATCGCCCATATTGCCGCCAGGCGGGATGGCGCCCGTGCCTGCCTCTGCCACGCCGACATCGATGTTGACGGTACAGGGCGCCTCAAAACGGATGATTTGCCAGCGGTCGACCCGGCCTTCGTAGCCACGCGCCTGCCGGATCTGCCCGGCCCAGAAGGGCGGTGCGTCAATGTTGGACATCCAGCGGGTCACGGTGGCGCTACGGTCCCCATGGGTGGCGACAAAAGGCGCTTCTGCCACGGCCTGCTGGCCGATGCTGGAGCCATGGACAAAGGTCTCATGGGTCAGATCCATCAGGTTGTCGATGACCAGCCGGTAGTCGCATTGCACCGTGATCAGCTTGCCGTCGCCAGCCCAGGCCGGGTCGTCGTTCCAGTGCATGTCGGGCACCAGGGCTGGGTCGGCCTTGGCCGGGTCGCCGGGCCAGATCCAGACAAAGCGGTGTTTCTCCACCACCGGGTAGCTGCGCACGCAGGCCGTGGGGTTGATCGTCTCCTGGCTGGGCATATGGGTGCAGCGCCCCTGCGCGTTGAAGACCAGGCCGTGGTAACCGCAGGTGACTTCATCGCCATGCAGGCGGCCCAGTGAGAGAGGTAGCAATCGGTGCCAGCAGGCGTCTTCCAGCACGGCCACGCTGCCATCTATCTTGCGAAACATCACCACCTTTTGTTTGCAGATGGTGCGTGCCAAAAGCTGGTGCACGACCTCTACGTCGTAAGCGGCTGCATACCAGCCGTTCAGGGGGAAGGCAGAAGGATTGGGCATAATGAATACTTATTGTATACATTGGCTTCAGGATTTTGGCTTGAGGTGAGGCAAAGAGGGTTCAAAGCGCCCTGTCGGTATCCCTTAACATGGCGTCTGAGCGCAAAGCCTGCGTCGACCCCCCACCATGACCGGAGATGCCCCCATGACCCCCACCCTTCCCGCCCACTATGACCATGTGGGTAGCTTTCTGCGCCCCCTGGCCCTGCTCGAAGCCCGCGAGCAACAGGCCAAAGGCCAGATCACCGCCGCCGCCTTGCGGCTGGTGGAGGACCAGGCCATCAGCGACATCGTCAAGTTCCAGCAGGACGTGGGCCTGAAAAGCATCACCGACGGCGAGTTTCGCCGCACTTATTTCCACATTGACTTTCTGGAGCAGCTCGGCGGCGTCAAGACTGACATCCCGATGACCATCCAGAAGCCCGACGGCACGCTGGAACTCGCCCCGCCCGTGATGCGGGTGGTGGACAAGGTGCGCCACGTCAAGGACATCCAGCTGGCCGACTACCAGTACCTGGCCAGCCAGGTGGCGGCTGGGCACACGCCAAAAGTGACGATTCCCTCGCCCACCATGCTGCACTTTCGCGGTGGCCGCGCCGGCATCAGCCGCGAGCACTACCCCGAGCTTGACCCGGTTTTTTATGACGACGTGGCCAAGGCCTATGGCGACGAGCTGCGTAGCCTGGCCGCCGCCGGTTGCACCTATGTGCAAATCGACGACACCAACCTGGCCTACCTGTGCGACGACAAAATGCGCGAAGCCGCACGCCAGCGTGGCGATGACCCGAATGAGCTGCCGCACCGCTACGCTGCCTTCATCAACAAGGTGGTGGCGCAGAAGCCGCCTGGCATGTTGCTGGCCATGCACCTGTGCCGGGGCAACTTCAAGAGCACGCACGCCGCCAGCGGCAACTATGAGCCGGTGGCCGAGGCGCTGCTGAGCGAGATGAACCTGGACGCCTACTTTATGGAGTACGACGACGACCGCAGCGGCGACTTCAAACCGCTGCGCTTTCTGCCTAAGGGCAAGACCGTGGTGTTGGGCCTGGTGACGACCAAGTTCGACCAGATGGAAAGCAAGGACGACCTCAAGCGCCGTATCGACGATGCCGCGCGTTACGCCCCAATGGAGCAGTTGGCGTTGTCACCCCAGTGCGGCTTCTCGAGCACCGTTCACGGCAACAACATTGCGGTGGAAGCCCAGCGCAACAAGCTGCGCCTGGTGATCGAGACGGCACGCGAGGTCTGGGGCGACTGAGAGGCGCAGGCTGCTGATTGACAACTCTCACGCGTCCTTGCGCATCAGCGTGCTCTTGCCAAACAGCGACGCGATCAGGTCCACCGCCAGTTCGGCGGTGCGGTTGCGCACATCAATGGCCGGGTTCAGCTCCATCACGTCGAGCGAGCCCAGGCGACCGGTGTCGGCAATCATCTCCATGCACAGCTGCGCTTCTCGGTAGGTGGGGCCGCCGCGCACTGTGGTGGCCACGCCAGGGGCGATGTCGGGGTCCAAAAAATCAACGTCAAAGCTCACATGCAGGTGGGTGTCGGGGTCCAAACCGGCCAGCGCCTGCTCCATGGCCGCGCGCATGCCATGCTCGTCAATGAAGCGCATGTCAAACACCTCCAGCCCGACCTGGTGCACCAGGCGTTTTTCACCTTCGTCCACGCTGCGAATGCCGATCTGGCGCACCCAGGCCGGGTCAATGGCCGGTATTTGCCCGGCCAGGCCGGTCAGGCCGTCCGGCCCGAGGCCGCACAGGCAGGCCACCGGCATGCCGTGCAGGTTGCCGCTCGGGGTCAGGGCCTGGGTGTTGAAGTCGGCATGGGCGTCCAGCCACAGCACGCGCAACCGCTTCCCCGTATGACGGCAGTGGCGCGCCACTGCGCTGATGGCGCCGATGGCCAGGCAGTGGTCGCCGCCCAGCAGCAGCGGCAGCTGGCCATCTTGCAGTGCTGCCAGTACGGCGTCGTGCACCATTTGGTTCCAGGCTGTCACCTCGGCCAGGTGGCGGTAGCCGTCCACCGCCGGCAGCCAGGGGTTGGCCGGGCCGCTCAGGTTGCCCTGGTCGTGCACCTGCAAGCCCAGCGCCTTCAGCATCGGTGCGAGTTGGGCTACGCGCAGCGCTTCCGGCCCCATGCTGGCGCCGCGGCTACCGGCGCCGATGTCGGTCGGCGCGCCGATCAGGCGGACAGCGCGGCGCACGAGGGCCGCCTCAGACCGCGCGTTGCAGCTGGAACACCGGCCGACGCGCCCCCACAGTCAGGCCGCGTGCATTGACCAGCACTGCCGCTCGCCAGGTCGCCAGCGCGGCGCGCTGCGCCTCGTCCAGCCAGCCCAGTTGGTCCATCACCTCGACACTGGCCGCAAACAAAGCGGGTTTGTTGCCGTCGATCACCTTGATGGCAAAGGCCTCGCCCCGGCTGGTGCTGCCCACCACCTGCACGCCGTCGGCGCCCACTTTGCTGACCCAGTCGCCGCGCCCGGCCTGCATGAAGGCCAGGTCGTTGCGGCCAGTGCCCGAGACCAGCTCGGGGTGCGCCGTCATGGCCGCGCTCAGGGCCGCAAAGCTGTCGCCAAACTCGGTATCACGCGCGCCGCTGGCCAGCCGGGCGTAGCCATAAGCCAGTCGGTCGAGCGGCAGCGCGTAGTTGGGTGCCGAGCAGCCGTCCAACCCCATTTTGAAGTCGTTGGCATCCATGCCCACGGCGCGCGCCACATCGCGCCGAACGGCGGCTTGCAAGGGGTGGCCTGGGTCGATGTAGTCGTCCAGGCTCAGGCCGTGCTGCACGCAGTAGGCCAAAAACCCGGCGTGCTTGCCGCTGCAGTTGTTGTGCCGCTCGTCAAACTGCAGCACGGCTGGCGGGGACTGGTCGAGCAGCGTGAACAGCCCGGGCACATGGCAGCCGCAGCGCAGCGCCTTGTAGGTGAGGCCGGTCTTCTCCAGCATGGTTTGGGTCTGCGCCACGTGCATGTCTTCGCCGTTGTGACTGGCGCACAGCATGGCCAGTTGCTGCGGGCCAAAGCCAAATTGGGCGGCACCACCGGCCTCCATGAGGGGCAATGCCTGCAGCGCCTTCAGAGTGGAGCGTGAAAAAGTCAGCCAATGCGGGTCACCGGCCTGCGCCAGCAACTGGCCACGCGTGTTGACCACGGCCACAGCACCCAGGTGCAGGCATTCGGGCGTGCCGCCACGGCTGAGTTCGATCAGGGGGACAAGGTTCATGCGGCGCTCCAGCGGGTTGGTGATGCGCTGTATTGTCAGGCCGGCGTGGCGTGCCCGCCGCCGGGCGCTGTCTATACTCAAAGCCATGTCTTTCACGCCCTCGCCCGCCCAGATCACCAGCTACCAGCAGGATGGTTTTTTGGTGTTGCCGGGCTTTAAACCGGCGGCTGAGTTGCTTACATTACGCGCCCGGGCCGAGCAGATCGTGGCGGCGTTTGAGCCGGGCGAGCGGGTCAGCATTTTCAGTACTCACGAAGAGCGCCGCACGGCTGATGCCTACTTTTTGGGCTCGGGCGACCAGATTCGCTGCTTTTTTGAGGAAGAGGCGTTTGACGCCGCCGGTCAGCTGCGCCAGGCCAAGGCGCTGTCGATCAACAAAATCGGCCACGCCCTGCATGACCTGGACCCGGTGTTTGACGCCTTCTCGCGCGGGCCGGCATTGGCCAGCGTGGCAGCCGGCTTGGGGTTGGCGCAGCCGCAGCTGTGGCAGTCCATGTACATCTTCAAGCAGCCCGGCATTGGCGGCGAGGTGGGCTGGCACCAGGACGCCACGTTTTTTGAGACCGAGCCGCAGAGCGTCACCACCTTCTGGTTTGCGCTGGAAGACGCCACCCTGATGAATGGCTGCCTGTGGGTGGCACCGGGTGCGCACCGTGGCCCGCTGCGCCAGCGCTTTGTGCGCCAAGGCGATGTGGTGCGCATGGACACGCTCGACGCCACGCCCTGGCCGAGTGGCGCCCAGGCGCAACCGCTGGAAGTAGCGGCCGGCACGATGGTGGTGTTTCACGGCCTGCTGCCGCACTACAGCGCGCCCAACCGGTCCCCACAGTCGCGCCACGCCTATACCCTTCACGTGACCGACGGCCAGGCCACCTATGCGGCGCACAACTGGCTGCAACGCGATGCCAGCTTGCTGCTGCGAGGCTTTGTTTAACATGCACGACGCCTTCAAGTCACAACTCTGCCTGCCCCTGAACGCGCCCCTGGTCAACGCACTGGCCCGGATGACCGCGTCCATTGGCAGCGCGGACTGGTTCGATGCCGTGCTCAACCTTTTGGGCACAGTGTGCGCCATCGATTCTGGCGGCGCGATGGTCTACTACCGCGAGCAACGTCCACGGCGAATCCTGCACCGCTTTGACCCATCGGAGCGGGCGCTGCCTGAGGATGCCTACCTGTCTGGCCCCTATGTGCTGGACCCGCATTACCAGCTGTTTGCGGCCGGTGCGCCCAGCGGTGTTCACCGGCTCACGGATATCGCCCCCGACGATTTTTTTCAGAGCGAGTACTACCGGGTGTTCTATTCGCAAATCGGGTTGTCCGATTCGATCGAACTGCTGTGGCGCATCGATGCGGACAGTGCGCTCAATATCTTCATCGAGCGCAGCATCCGCCACCCGAAGTTCCAGGATGCCGACACGGTGGCGATCAACACCCTGCTGCCGGTGATCTTTGCCTCTGCGGCGCGCCACCATGAGCTCACCGCCGCTGCCTCGCGGCGAGACACCGATAACTTGACCCACCGCAAGGTGCAAGCCACGATAGAGAACTTCGCCAGCTCGCTGCTGACACAGCGGGAGCGCCAAGTGTTGTTTTACCTGATCAGCGGTTACTCGTCGGCGCTGACGGCGCAGCGGCTTGCCACCACCGAGGGCACCATCAAGATCCACCGCCGGAACATCTACCGCAAGCTCGACATTGGTTCGCAGGCAGAGTTGTTCTCGCTGTTCATCAACTGCATCCAGTTTGCTTTGCCCGAGGCGCCGGTTGACCCGCTGCAGACCTACCAGTCGGCACCTCTTGCGGCGCGCGCGCTCTCACTGCTCGGCGTGGCTCCGGCCTGAGCGACCGGCCAGCTTCAGGAGCGCGGCGGGATGTAGATCCCACCCTGGTTGTCATGCAGCCAAGGGGCGATGTCCATGTCTCGGTCCAGCGGAAACATCGGGCGCGGCACTTGGGTGAATGGCAAGGCCCCGTAATTGACGGTGCACAAAGCGCCGCTGTCGCAGACGATGACTTGGCCTGCAATGGGCTCGAAGGCCGCACGGAAGTGCTGCATGGATTTCAAGGCCACAACGTCCTTGCGTGAGGGATCGATTCCGAAGGCCAGGAACTGCTGCAGATCAAGGATCTGGGCCCGCACCGTCACCACCAGAATCTCGATGCCCTCCACCTGCACCACGGCCAGCGGCCCCCAGGACCGCTGCAGGCCCCCGATCATGGCGCCACTGCCTGTGTAGTTACCATTGGCATTGAGCGACACCAGGGTGCACGTCAAGGCAAGCGGGGTGCCACCAACACCCGGATCGGTCTTGCCGCCAAGCTCAATGCGGACGGTGTCGCCCGGCGCATGGCCTTGCAACTGCTGCACGGTTTGGGCGTCGACCATCGGCCCGAAACAGGCGTTTTGCAAGCCGGCGTCCAGCATAGCCTTGAGCAGGTTGGTTGAGTCGCCATAGGTACCGCCACCCGGGTTGTCGGCATAGTCGGCGACGATGATTGGGCCGCGACCCTCCGGGCGGTAGGCCTTGCAGATCGCTGCCGCCTGCGCCACGGTGTGGAACTGGTTGATGGCGTCGTGGCGGCGAGCCCATATGTCGTCGGCCAGCTCACTGGCGAAGACCGCGTGGCAGGCCATGTCGCCTTGCGCGGTCACGGTCACGCTCGTGCCCACCTCGGGGATATTGGCATGCGGGAACGCGCCGTTGATGCTCACAGCAAACACGTCGGCTTGCTGCTCATAGGCTCGCGCTCGCGCCAGTCGGTCGACCATGGGCCCGATGTCGGTGCGCCCGCCGTTGGCCTCTTCCAGCATGGGGCGGGTCACGCGCAGGGTGACCGGGTGGATCTCGCCCTGCATCGTGCGCTGCAGGATGTCGGCGGCATGCCGTGCTGCGACGCGCATGTCGGTGTGCGGGTAGGTCTTGAATGACACGATGATCTGGGCCAGATCGCACATGGCGCGGCTGACATTGGCATGCGGGTCCAGGGTGATGCCAATCGGCAGGTCAGGGCCGACCACGGCGCGCAAGCGGAGCAGCAGTTCACCCTCGCCATCGCCACAAAAATCAGTCACCATGGCGCCGTGCAAGCCGAGCAAGATGCCGTCAAGCGTGTCGCAATTAGCCTTGGCCGCTGCCACGATGGGGTCGGTGAGTGTGTCAAAGGCCTCGCGCGTGACGAGTCCGCCCGGCTGCGCGTGGGCACTGATCACATGCGTGACATCCCAGTTGTACGCAGAGCCGGCCTCCAGAAAACCGCCGAGCTCCGTGTTGTTGTCTCGACGCGCCGCGACGGCCTCGGCGCCGTAGAGCAAGCCGCGTTCGGCAAAGACCGCCAGGTTGGTGGGTAGTTTGCAGAAGGTGTTGGTCTCGTGCAGAAACTCGGCGGTGAGTACGTGGAATCGGGTCATGGGATACCTCGCAGGTTTGGGGCCGGTTGGCCGGTGGTTCAGGACCCCAGGGGGTGGTGGCAGGCCAGGCTGTGGCCCTGTTCTATGCCATCCGGGTGGATGAGTTTAGGGCGCTCACTGCGGCAGCGCTGTGTGGCCCCAGGACAGCGGGCTGCGTAAGCGCAGCCGGCCGGCAAGTTGAAGGCGTCGGCAATCTCGCCATGCAACAGGGTCACGGTACGGCGTCGGCGCGGGTCGGGCTCGAAGGTGCTCTGCATCAGCGCCTGGGTGTAGGGGTGGCGCGGCGTTGCGGTCGGATCGGGCAGGATCTCGACCACCCGGCCCAGGTACATCACCACAATACGGTGGCAAAAGTAGCGCACCAGCCCCAGGTCGTGCGAGATGAACAGGTAGGTCAGGCCCAGGTCGGCCTGCAGTTGCTCCAGCAGGGCGATGATCTGGGCCTGGATCGACACATCCAGCGAGGCCGTGGGTTCGTCGAGCACCAAAAAGTCAGGTTGCAGTGCCAAGGCCCGCGCAATGCCCACGCGCTGCTTCTGCCCGCCCGACAGCTGGTGCGGGTAGGTGTTGGCCAGCACCGGGTTGAGGCCGACCATGGCCATCAGTGACTCGACCTTGGCCCGGTTGGCCGCCTCATCCAGCGCCAGGCCCTGAACGCGCAGCGGCTCCAGGACCGCATCGTGCACGCTGTAGCGCGGGTCGATGGACGAATAGGGGTCCTGGAACACCATCTGCATGCGCCGACGCAATGCCCGCAAGCCGGCGGGCCGCAGGCTCGCCAGGTCAGTGCCGTCAAAATGCACGCTGCCACTGCTGGCATCCAGCAGGCGCAGCACGAGCCGGGCGAGGGTTGACTTACCACACCCGGATTCGCCCACCACGCCGGTGACACGGCCGCGCGGGATGTCAAGGTCGACATCGCTCACGGCTGCCAGCCTGCGCTGCTTGGCAAACAGGCCGGCGCGGCTCTGGAAGACCCGGGTGAGGCCCCGGGTCTGGACCAGTGGGGGCGGGTTACTGTTCGTGCTGACGGGGGCGTCAGCCATGGGCCGCCCCGGCAGTGGCCACATGGCAAGCGATGCGGTGGGTGTTGTGCACTTGCGTGGCGGGCACCTCGGTCTGACAGCGGGCCTGCGCCAGGCTGCAGCGCGGGTGGTAGCGGCAGCCACCGGCGTAGCTGGCCACGCTGGGGACGATGCCTGTTATGCCCCGCAGACTGCCGCTGGCCTGGCCGCTGCGCGGGATGCAGGCGATCAAGGCCTGGGTGTAGGGGTGGAGCGCCTGAGCAAAGATGGCCTCGACCGTGTTGCTCTCGGCGATGCGGCCCGCGTACAGCACCAGCACCTGGTCGCAGGCCTGGGCCACCACGCTCATGTCGTGCGTGATCAGCAAGAGCGCTAGACCGCGTTGGCGCACCAGGTCAACCAGGATCTGGATGATCTGGGCCTGAATGGTGACGTCCAGCGCGGTGGTGGGTTCGTCGGCAATGATCAGCTCAGGGTCGCCAGCCAGCGCCATGGCGATGACCACGCGCTGCTTCATACCCCCCGACATTTGGTGTGGGTACTGGCCGTGCACGGTGGCGGCATCAGGGATGCGCAGCTGGGTCAGCAGTTCGATGCTGCGGGCGCGGGCATCTGCTGCCGTCAAACCCCGGTGCAGGATACCGACCTGGTCGATCTGCGCCCCGACGCGCTGGATCGGATCCAGCGAGGTCATGGGGTTTTGGGTGATGAGCGCGATACGCCGGCCCCGCAGCGCGCGGTAGCGCTCGCTGTCCAGACCGACCAATTCGGTGCCATCAAAGCGCACCGAGCCTTGGCTGACTCTGCCACCCAAAAGTGGCAAAAGGCCCATGAGCGCCATCGCGGTGAGCGACTTGCCAGAGCCAGATTCACCCACCAGGCCCAGGATACTGCCTTTGTCTACCGAGAACGTGACCCGGTCCAGCGGCTGCAGCGAACCGATGGTCACACAGAGATCGCGGACCTCAAGCAGCGCCATCAGTGGTCCCGCACCCGGTGGCGGATGTCGAGCGCGTCGATGAGCGCATCGCCAAACAGGTTGATGCAAACCACGGCAATGGCAATGGCCAGGCCCGGCCCGAGGATCGTCCACGGGGCCAGAAAGATCTGTGCCGAGCCGCTGCTCATCATGGCGCCCCAGCTGGGTTTGGGGGGCTGTACACCAAGGCCAAAAAAGCCCAGGGTGGCTTCCAGGATGATGGCGTCGCCCGTGGCCAGCATGCCGGCCACGATCACCGGCGTGATGGCGTTGGGCAGCAGGTGCCGGAACAGAATGTGGCCATGGCCGGAGCCCAGGTTGACCGCAGCCTCCACGTAGGTCTCGCTCTTCAGCGTCAAGATCTGGGCCCGGGTCAGCCGAGCGAACTGGGCCAGGTAGGCGATGCTGATTGCCACGATGGTGCTGTACAGCCCCGCGCCGAGAATGGCGACAAAGATCAGGGCGATCAGCACCTCAGGGAACGACCAGGTCAAATCAACCACCGCCGTGACGGCACGGTCGAACAGCCCGCCGAAGTAGCCCGCGGCGGCGCCCAGGCACATGCCCAGGGTGACCGAGCCGCAAATGGCGGTGAGCGCCACCGTTAGCGAGGTGCGTGCGCCGTAAATGATGCGCGACAACACGTCGCGGCCGAACTCGTCAGTGCCCAGCCAGTGGGCCAGCGAGGGGTCTTTGTTGGTGGCAGACAGGTTCTGGATGTCATAAGGGTAGGGCGCTACCCAGGGCGCGAACAGGGCAGCCATGGCGATCAAGACCAGCACGGCCAGCGACAGACCGCCGCGCCAAGTGCGCACCGTGCGCCCAAGGGCTGAGTTTTTCCAGCGACTCATCGCAAATGCTCCCGCACGCGTGGGTCCATACCGGCTTGCACCAGGTCGCCCAGCAGGGTGCCCAGCATGACCGCGATAGCCAGCATCAGCAGGCAACCTTGAACCACAGGGTAGTCGCGTTGCGCCAGCGAGGTGATCAGCAGCGAGCCCAGCCCTGGGCGGGCAAAGACGTACTCGATGGTGACGGCGCCGCCAATGATCCAGCCAATGCGCAGGCTCAGGATGGTCACCACCGGCAGCATGGCATGGCGCAGCACATGCTGCAGCTGAATGCGCTGATGCGAGAGCCCTTTGGCGTGCAGCATCAGCACGAAGTCACGCCGGCTGATATCGAGCATGGCGGCACGAGTGACCCGCGCGACCAGGGCGACACCATGCAAGCCGATGGTCAGGACTGGCAGCACCAGCGCGGTCCAGGTGCGCGCGCCGGACACCGGGAACCATTCGAGTTGCACCGCAAACAGCAGGATCATGAGCAGACCGAGCCAAAAGCTGGGCAGGGTGGAGCCCAGCAGGATCAGGGCCATCACGCTGCGGTCGATCCAGCTGTCTTTGAACACAGCCGCCAACGCCCCGGTGGCGATGCCCACCACGGTTGAGAACAAAAAGGCCAGGCCGCCCAGGCGCAGGCTGTGCGGCAAATTTTCTGCAATGAGTTCGAGCACCGGGCGACGCAGGATGATGGCGTCGCCCAGGTCGCCCGTACTCAGGTTGCGCAGCCACACCCCGTACTGCACCAGCAGGGGTTGGTCGAGGCCGTAGCGCGCGACCAAGGCGGCTTTTTGTTCCGGCGAGGACCCGATCTGAACCATGTTGTCGATCGGATCCCCCGGAACCCAGTGGATGATCAAGAAAATGACCACCGACACCGCCAGAAAAACCGGAACCAGCAGCAGCAGCCGCCTGAGGCAATAGTTCAACAAACAGTGATCCCCTCCGCCGGCATCAAAAGCAGCAAAGGCTGCTGTTGGCCTGGAGCACCAACTTTACTTGACCTCGATGTCCATGATGGACTGGGTCGCCATCTTCATGCCGCGAATGGTCTCTGGCAGTTTTAGGCGCGTCTGGCTGTAGGCAAAACTTTGCGTTGGCTGGTAGATCGGTGCAAGCGGGAACTGCGACAGCACGTACTCGTGGTAGACCTTGAAGTTCGCCACACGCTCTTCCCAGGTGCGTGACTGCTTCATAGCCTTGGCATTGAGCTCTTCGGCCTTGGGGTCGTTGAACATCGACACATTGGGGTAGCCCAGGCGGGTGGCACTGAAGAACCAGTCAATGATGTCTGCGTTGGTGTAGTCATAGGCCCGCACGGCGAGCTGATGGTCCGTTTTTTTGCGGTACTGGGCGTTGATCGAGGCTGGCTCGTGCACGGTGATCTCGGCATTCACGCCCACGGCTTTGAGTTGGGCTTGAATGACTTCGGTGACCCGCTTGAATTGGGTGCCGTTCTGGGTCCACAGCTTGAGCGTCAGCGGCGCGCCGCCTTTGGCACGCATGCCGTTGGCGCCCACGGCCCAGCCGGCCTCATCGAGCAGTTTCTTCGAGCGGTCGGCGTTGTAGCTGATGTTGAACTTTGGGTTGATGTTGGCTTCTTGCAGGGCGCTGACCAGGAAGTTGTTGGCCACCATGCCCAGCCCACCGAAGATGCTGGTCAGAATCTCTTTCTGGTTGACAGCCAAGGCGAGGGCTTCGCGAACCTTGATGTCGTTGAGCGGCGCGACAGACGTGTTCATGGGCATGTAGAACACCTCTGTGCCGGGCATCGTCACCACCTTGAGCGCCTTCTCGGCATTGATGCGCGGCAAAAAGTCTGTGGGTACGCCCAGCAGCAGGTCGACACCGCCGGTCTTTAGTTCGAGGAAGGCAGTTGCGTCTTCCTGAATTTCTCGCAGCGTCAGGTTCTTGATCTTGGCCGGGCCGGCGTTTTTGGACAGGTCACTGGCCCAACGGTAATCATCGTTGCGCACCAACTTGGTCTGCTGGCCTACGGTGAAGCTGACCAGCTTGAACGGACCGCTGCCAACCGCTGCCGTTACGCCGAACATGTCGCCCAGCGCCTCATAGGCCTTGGGTGAGGGGATGCCCATGAAGCTGGTGGCCATGTTCAGCAGCAAACTTGGGTCCGGGCTCTTCATTTGAAAGCGCACGGTGTAGTCGTCGACCACGATGACCTTGTCGATCTCCTCGACCATGAAGGCGTTCTCAGTGCCTTTGTACTTGGGGATCCACCATTCGATCACCTTGGCGTTGAAGGGCTCGCCGTCATGAAACTTGACGCCTCGGCGCAGTTTGAAGGTCCAGCTCATGCCGTCCGGCGAGGCTTGCCAGCTTTCAGCCAGTTGCCCGTGGAAGGACTGGTCGGCATCCTGCATCACCATGCGGTCGAAGATCAGGTTGTTGGCAATGTTGAGTTTGGTGCCCTTGATGGGGTTATAGGTCGGAGCCCCGGCTTCGCGGGAATTGAGCACGAAGGTGGCGTCCTGGGCCAGTGCCGGGCTGAAGGCGGTCAGGCTGCAAGCACTGGCGGCGGCCAGTGCCAGATGGCGCAGGGTGCTGTCGAAGGAAGTCATGGTTTCTCCTGGAAGGGGCGCGCCGGCGCGGGCGCTGGTGGTTGTCACGAGGTCGTCATCTCGCAAGAGAATAGCGGCAATCCTTCAGGCCAAGCAGGACCCTACCCCCAAAGGCATAGCACAAATCAAGGCCAGCTGACGCTGCGGCAAGGCTCTATCACTTTAGGGGTAGACACCGGACGCGGGCCCGCTTTTGGTGCCGGTGAGTCCGGCGTTTTGTCTTATTCTCGTAGTCCCTGTTCCGCTGCCCGTGCCTGTTGCACGTGGTGCCGGGCCCTGCTACCTAGCCCTGTTACCTAGTCCTGTTACCGAGCCCTCCCCACACCATGCACCAACTCCGGAAACCCTACCTGTTGTTCCTGGGCGATGTTGACCTCAAGTCAGACGCCAAGACGGCTTTTGGCCTGCGCGACTGGTGCCGCAACGATGTCATGGGCGAGTGGTCTCTGCCGGCGGCCACGGTGTCGCTGGATCTGCCGCGCCACAGCCCGTCGCAAGCCGCTGCCTTGGGTGCTGGCTCCATCGTCGTTGGGGTGGCCGCCGTGGGCGGGGTCTTGCCCGCCCACTGGCTGCCCGAGCTCGAAGCTGCACTGGACGCTGGCATGGACGTGGTCAGTGGCCTGCATTCCCGGCTGACGTCATTTCCCACCCTGGTGCAGGCAGCGCAGCGGGGTGGTGGCCGGCTGCACGATGTGCGGCATTCCGACCAGGTGTTTGCCGCCGGTACGGGGCGCAAGCGCAGCGGTCAACGGGTGCTGACGGTCGGTACGGACTGCGCGTTGGGCAAGAAATACACGGCGCTGGCCCTGACCCGGGCTCTCACGGCGCGTGGCGTGCCGGCCACCTTCCGGGCAACTGGCCAGACCGGCATCATGATTGCTGGGGCTGGTGTCGCCGTGGACGCGGTGATCGCCGATTTCATCGCTGGGGCGGCGGAGGCCCTGTCGCCCGACAACGCCGCCAACCACTGGGACGTGATCGAAGGCCAGGGCGCGCTTTTTCACCCGGCTTATGCTGGGGTGACGCTGGGCCTGGTGCATGGCTCCCAACCCGATGCCTTGGTGCTCTGCCACGACCCGTCCCGCGACACCGTGGAGGGCTACCCCGACTGCCCCATTCCTGATCTCCAGCACGCGATCGACCGATACCTGGAGGCGGCCCGCCTGACCAACCGGCGGGTGCGTTGCGTGGGGGTGAGCATCAACTCGTCCTCCCTCACGGATGCACAGTGGCTAGCCTACGCCGCGAGTGTCGGACTCAAGCTGGGCCTGCCAGTGGTGGACCCGATGCGCGGCGGTGTCGAGGCGCTGGCCGCCGCCCTGCTGACCCAATGATCAGCTGTCGCACCAGCATCGAACATTGGGCCATGACCGAGCCCTTCGAGATAGCCCGTGAGGTCATCACCGACCTGCCGGTGTTGATGCTGGGCCTGGGCGACGGTCAGGGGCATGTCGGTCGTGCCGAGGCAGCCGGGGTTGACTACGACGGCGAGACACCGCACAGCATGGCCGGACAAATTGCCGGTGTGCTGGACCAGCTGTCTGACGACATCAGTGGCGCCGACCTGATGCGCCTGCTGCCAGCGGGTGGCGCTCGCAACGCGTTGGACTGTGCCCTGTGGGACTTGCGCGCCAAGCAGACGGGCGTGCCGGCCTGGCGCCAGGCTGGTCTTGCCGGGCTGAAAGCGGTCATCACGGCCTACACCATTGGCCTGGGCGACGAGGCCACCACCCGGCGCAAGTTGCGGGCCGCCCGCCAGTACCCGCTGCTCAAGCTCAAGGTCGATGCTCAGCGCCATGTGGACATCGTTCGGATGGCGCGCGAGGAGCATCCGCAGGCGCGGCTCATGGTCGATGCGAACCAGGCCTGGTCGCGTGCACTGCTGCTGGCGCTGCTGCCCGAGCTGGCAGCACTGGGTGTCGAACTGGTGGAGCAACCCCTGCCGCGCGGCCAGGACGCCGAGCTTGACGGTCTGGTCTCCCCGATTCCGCTAGCAGCCGACGAATCCTGCACCGACAGCAGCTCGCTGGCGCACCTGGCCGGCCGTTACCAGTACATCACGATCAAACTCGACAAATGCGGCGGCCTGACCGAAGCCCTGGCCATGGCCGAAGCCGCCGAGCAACGCGGCCTGGGGCTCATGGTGGGCAATATGTGTGGCACCTCGCTGGCCATGGCGCCGGCCTTCCTGCTGGCGCAACGCTGCGCGTATGTGGACCTGGATGGCCCGCTCTTGCAGCAACTCGACCGGGCGACGCCGATGCACTTTCACGACGGCCTGATCGAGCCGCCAAGCGCCGCCCTCTGGGGCTGATCGCCGCCACGGCCTCTGGCCCGCGTGTGCTGACCGCGAACTGCCGCAAAATCTCGATATGCAGTTAATTCGATCTCCCCTCCAAGCCCAAATTGTTCAATGGCTGGTGCAGCCCGGCGACCTGGTGCAGGCCGATGCGCTGCTGGTGGTGCTGGAAGCCATGAAGATGGAGCACGAACTGCGCGCGCCCTGCGCCGGCCGGGTCAGCGCGCTCCAGCGCGAAAAGGGTGAATTGGTGGCTGAAGGCGAATTGCTATTGAATATAGAGCAAACTATTCAATCAGGACAATGGCTAGAGGCCAAAAACGTTCAAAGTTTTTTAGGCAGATCCCTCAGTCTTTCCACGCCTGGTCCGGCTGCCCCGTCTGCCTTGAGGCCCGATCTGCTGCGCCTTCAGCAGCGCCAGGCACTGACGCTGGACGCCAGCCGGCCCGAGGCCATGGCCAAGCGCCACGCGCTGGGCCTGCGCAGCGCCCGCGAGAACATTGCCGACCTGTGTGACCCGGGCAGCTTTGTTGAATACGGCGCGCTGGCGGTGGCCGCCCAGCGCAGCCGGCGCAGCGAGGACGACCTGCAGCGCAACACGCCGGCTGACGGTATGGTGACCGGTATCGGCAGCATCAACCAGGCGCAATTTGGCCCTGATGCCGCCCGCGCCGTTGTGATGGCCTATGACGCCACCGTCTTGGCCGGCACCCAGGGCATGCGCAACCACCAAAAAACCGACCGCCTGCTGGGCCTAGCGCTGCAGCAGCAGCTGCCTGTGGTGCTGTTTGCCGAAGGGGGCGGCGGCCGCCCGGGCGATGTTGATATGCCCATCGTGGCCGGTCTGCATGTGGCCACCTTTGCCAGCTTTGCCCGCCTGAACGGCCGGGTGCCGGTGGTGGCCATCGTGGCCGGTCGCTGCTTTGCCGGCAATGCCGCGCTGGCCGGCTGCGCCGACGTGATCATCGCCACCCGGGACAGCAACCTCGGCATGGGCGGCCCGGCCATGGTCGAGGGTGGTGGCCTGGGTGTGTTCCGCCCCGAGCAGATCGGCCCGAGCGCGGTGCAGCACACCAACGGCGTGATCGATGTGTTGGTGGATGACGAGGCGGCGGCCGTGGCGGCGGCCCGGCACTACCTGTCGTTCTTTCAGGGTCGCTTGACCGCAGATGCAGACGCAGACGCCGCGACGGCGCCGGACCCGCTGGCGCTGCGCGCCCTGGTGCCGGAGAACCGGCTGCGGGTGTATGACACCCGCGCCGCGATCCACGGCATTGCCGATGCCGGCAGCGTGCTGATGTTGCGCGAAGGTTTTGGCGCCGGCATCCACACCGCGCTGGCGCGCATCGGCGGGCGGCCGCTGGGCATTCTGGCCAACAACCCGCTGCACCTGGGTGGCGCCATTGATGCCGCTGCCGCCGACAAGGCCGCGCGCTTCATGCAACTGTGCAACGCGCACGGCCTGCCGCTGTTGAGCCTGGTGGACACGCCCGGTTTCATGGTCGGGCCCGAGACCGAGGCGCAGGCGCAGGTGCGCCATGTCAGCCGCTTATTTATTGCCGCCGCCCATCTCCGCGTGCCGTTTTTCAGCGTGGTGCTGCGCAAGGGCTACGGCCTGGGTGCCATGGCCATGTGCGCCGGCGGCTTCCATGCGCCCCATTTCACCGTGGCCTGGCCCACCGGCGAGTTCGGCGCCATGGGGCTGGAGGGCGCGGTACGCTTAGGCTACCGTAAGGAGCTCGAAGCCCAGCCGGACGCCACCGCACGCGAGGCCCTGTTTGAGCAACTGTTGGCGCAGGAATACGCCAAAGGCAGCGCCCTGAACATGGCCGCCACGCTGGAGATCGACGCCGTGATTGACCCGGCCGACACGCGGGACTGGGTGCAGAAGGGCTTGCAGGGGCAACCAGCGCTCACATCTGGCAACCAACTGGCGATCGACAGCTGGTAGGCTGGCGGTAGCAAAAACTTGGGCACGTTCGGTTTGGCAGGTGCTGCTGCGCATCTTCAAGACGTGCACTTCCCGTGGCGTCCGCTTTTGCGGGGTCCTGACGACGACATGGTTTTGGAGGGTGCTGTGGCATCCAGTAGCCAGTACATCGTCACACACAATGTGAAAGACTTTAAGCGCGCCCCGGAACTGAAGGTGAATGCCATCACACCGGCAGAATTTTTGACTTTGCTGAGGTAAATCATGACCGCATTGACCGTAAGACTGCCCAATTCCGTGCACCAAAAAGTTCGGGAATTAGCCCTGCGCGACGAGATTTCTGTGAATCAGTTCATTGCCGCAGCCGTGTCAGAAAAAATGGCTTCGGTCATGACGTTGGACTATCTCAAGCTGGAAGCAGCGAAGGGCAAGCGCGGCGACTTTGACTACTTCTTGGGATTGGTTCCGAGTGCGCCGGTCATGACTGGTGATGAAATATGAGCAATAGGCAGTTGCCCGAGCGAGACATCTGCACCAAGTTCATTACTCCTGCTTTAGAAAAGGCAGGCTGGGACATAGCTACGCAGATACGAGAAGAATTCTCAATAACTAAGGGACGAATCATTGTCCGGGGTAAGTTGCATACAGGCGCGAAAAACAAACGTGCGGACTAACGTTTTGTTCCACGAACCCAACATGCCAATCGCCGTTATTGAGATACCGCCGGTTGGCTGATCAACATCGGGCCCGTGGGCGGCTCGGCACTTCGCACACACTGCAAATCTACCGCTACAGCAACGACCCTTATTGATTTGGCGTAGGCAGCAAGAGATCCCTCAGGAGTGGATCTCCTCAAGACGCGACAGGCGCTAGCGGTGGATGGATTTGTCTTGCGTGTCCATCAAACGCCGCCCTGCTCCACTGCTTTTCGCAACGCCGCATTCATGCGGGTCTGCCAGCCGCGGCCTGTGGCCTTGAAGGCAGACAAAACGTCCTGATCCACCCGCAGCTTGATGGCCGACTTGGTGGTGGCGGCCACGCTGCCCACCGGGCGGCCGCGCGTTTGCTGGCGCATGGCCGCCTGACCCTCTTCTTTTGTGACAACGTGCTCACCAATCCTCCAAGTTCCATTTTCAAAGAACTCGTCGGTTAACTCCGGTGCATCGTCTGGGTCAACCCAGGGCTGGGGTGTATTTAGCAATTTCGCGTTCATTGGCGTACCTCATTGAAATGATGCGACGGGCCGCGCCGCGCGGGGTCCAGACCACCAGTACCCAACGGCCATTCAAGCCCCCGAAGGTGATCAAGCGCTCTTCTCCATAGCTTTGGCGAGCATCCATCAGGGTGACGTTCACGCCTGCAAACACCATCGCCGCATCCATGAAATCAAGCCCGCGCTCAAGCAGCGTGCGATCGCGCTTGATGAGGTCGAACTCAATTTGCATTAATTAATTGTACCTGCAAATAATTTACGTGATAGGAAGTCCAACCACCTGATCACAAGAATGGCGCAGGTTTTAGTCCACCAAGCGCCTTTTGGCCGCGCAGATTCAGGGCTCGCAGCGCACCTCGAGCGCAGCACCCTCGCCCACCTGCGCGTCACAGTCTTCCCACAGGGGCGGCCCGCGTGCCGGGGCGATGTGGGGAGGCTCAGAATCTGGCTGCCTTGCTTTACCCACGACGCAGTCCATCGTGGCCGCGTCCAATTCGCCAAATTGTGGGCTCCGAACTTCGAACACCCCATGCTGCATGAAAACACTCGCGTTTTGGTGTCATTTTTATACAATGAGTGCATTGCTTCTTATTACTGGAGATATACCAAATGGCAAACGTGAATGTAAGAAACCTGCCCGATGAGGTGCATCGGGCCATCCGAATCCAAGCCGCCCATCATGGCCGCAGCACCGAGGCGGAAATCCGCGACATCCTGGAGCGGGCAGCTAAGCCGGAGGGGCGCGTGAAACTTGGTTCGTTCCTGGCTGCCATCGCCCGCGAGGCTGGCGGCCTGACCGATGAAGAACACGCCTTGTTTGAGAGCGCGCGCATCAAGTCTGAAGCTCGTGCGGTGAGTTTCGAATGATCCTGCTCGATACGAACGTGATTTCGGAGCCGCAGCGCCGGGAACCCAATGCCCGCGTCCTTGAATGGATCGACGCGCAAGCGCTGGAAACGCTCTACCTGTCCGCGATCACGGTAGCCGAGTTGCGTGCAGGTATTGCGCTCATGCCTGCCGGAAAGCGCCGGGACAGCCTGCATGACAACTTGGAAAAACGCCTGCTGCCGATGTTCGCCAATCGGGTGCTGTCGTTCGATATGGCTTGCACAAAAGCCTATGCCGAGCTGCTGGCCAAGTGCCGCGCTGCCGGCTTGGCGGTCGAAACGGCCGACGCCTTCATTGCAGCCGTCGCCCTCGCCAACGGCTTCGTCGTCGCTACCCGCGACACCAGCCCTTTTGAAGCTGCTGGGGTGAACGTCATCAACCCTTGGCAAGCATCGCCATGAAGCAATGCCAACGACCCCCGGCCAAGCATCTCGCTTGAGAGAGGGCAGGCCAGCAGAACCAACCCCGGTCTTTGTGCTTTGCCACTTGGATGTTCGCGCCGATTGAATATTGACCCACCGGGGGTCAGTTTTCGGTCGGCGTCAACACCACCGCACATCTCCCCGGCACGCGGGCCGCCGTTGTGGGATGACGGTGGTGATGCGCAGATGGGTGACGGGGTGCAAACTCGGCTAGATTGGGAGATGGCGGCACAGCCCGTTCCAGACTACGAGGTGGACCAGCGCGTCAATTGGTGACTCAGTGACACGGTGATTTCGACAGCTGCGGGGAATAGCTGCGTGCACGCCAGACCTGACACGGGACTTTGGGCCGCAGACGCGGCACAGGGTGGCTGTGCTCGCTCAAACCAGAAAAGCCCAAGGGATTTTGATCCCCAAAAGCCATGCCATACTGGGCCTTATGCGGTTGAATTTCCTATCCGTTAAAATCCGAAAAGCTATCCCCTACTCATCTCAACCTCAAGAAACTTAAATCACGGCGGGTATATTCCCCGCCCCTTGGGGCGTCCCTTCTTTGGACCCAGGGAACCCAATACACCGCCCCTTGGGGCGGTGAAATTTATTGTATTCGCAGGCCATTCAGGGGGATGCGAATAATGCAGCGCGGGGTAGCTTAGGATCGAGCCTAAACTGATCTATCGCTGGCCGTTCGGATCGGCATAAAAAGAATGCAAAGAGGCATGGTTTTATGCGGTGACTGACGTCGCAGAGGGCGTCCTTACCCATCGCTGCACCCGTTCCAGCGCTTCTTGGACTCAGCGGCATTACTGCCGGCAGTATCTTGGTGACCTACGAGACGTGACCAAAATGACATCCACCAGCAACTACGGGCAATAACGCTTGGAAATTGCACCTGATTCGTCAGGCGATACTTTCCGTTGCTGTATTGATAAGTTTTCTGATACGTGTCGCCAGACCGATAGAAGGAGGTTATTTGATAAGGGGCGGGGCGGGGACCGTCCTCCAACGAAAGAACGAGTCCTCCCAAAAATTCGCCTATCGGACGCCATGTATTGCCGGCTTTCTGCAATACCAAATAATAGTTGCCGCCGCTTCCGCCGTACATTGGAATATTTATTATTAATTCTTTCTCTTTGTCGCCGACTAGGTCGATGGCGACAAAATTTACTTGTAGGTGCGCTTGCTTGTCTCGATATCAGACCTAAGATCTTTCGGGAAGGCTTTGATTGCATTTTTCGGAAAACTGCGATCATAAATTCCTAACCAATGGTCACGTAAGTCAAACATTGTAAGTTCCGAAGCACTGGGTGGGTCGGCGTGTTTTTTATCAACGATCAATTGGTCGCATTGGGCGATCTTTCGTGCGTCATTGCCGTAACTGTTGAGTCGCGACCATAAGGCTTGCCACCAGCAACTATGGCTAACGAGGCCGGGCATTCGAATCGCGCCAATTCTTTTATATAGACCATTAACGTAGTTGTAGGTATGTTGATACGTTTCACCATCTTTCCGATAGTATGAAATGATCTGATAAAAATTACCTTCCCCGAATGTAAGAGTGATTCCACCTTGGAATTCGGCAATAAGGTGCCATGCACTTTTTACCTTTCTCAAGATGAAATAGCCGGTGCCGGCTGTGCCGCTAGCCAAACGGCTAGCGACAATTATTTCGTTCTCACCTTCTCCATCCAAATTTACCCAAACGAACTGTAGCGGCGAGTCGGCCCTTTCCCGCTTGGCGTATTCGGGGAACGCGTGGATCGCGTCCTTTGGGAAAGTTGTAGCCGATGTTGGGAGCCAAAGACCTTCAAAATCAATGGATGAAATTTCTCCTCGCTGTTTATCGGTCGGCGCGCTAAATGACAGCCCGCAAAAACAGATGAGGGACAAAATCATGATCGCTCTCGCCATCATTACTGAAATAACTCGCATTCTGTGGCCCTATTGATATGTGCTGTTGTTGCCGCAGCCTTCCGCTGCATCATGCCCTCAAGTCATGGCTACCGGCATGGGGCCGAACATCTGCGTTTTTGATGACCGGCTCGTCACAAATGGCGCAACTGCAACGGCAACGAGCGCAGTTACGGCGGCGACGATAGATGCGATGACCTGAGGGTCAAGCGCTGTGGGAGGGGGTGAGGCCATATTCTCTGCGCGAAAAGGGCAACTACACAAGTGACTCGGTACTCGGCTTGGCTACGACATACTTTCGCCAACCTAACTTGCATGAGTCGGGGGGGGGTCGACGCACCCCCGATCATGAAAGACACTGTGTGGGTGTGCGAGTCGCCCGTAGGCAGAGGTCGCGATAATTTTTGATGGCTACCGACCGCGAAACCTAACTCGACCCGCCGCCATTCACTCGTACCCCGGATTGCTTGGCACCGCCTCTTTGGAGGTGGTGGACAGCGCACATTAAAAAGAGCCGTCGGGCTTGCCTGACAGGACGTTGAATGGTGGTGCCCATGGGCGACTTGCACACTTTTGAGTGTAATGTTTTTCGCCCAAGGAGACATGCCATGGAACTGACCACGATCTACAAACGTGTGATCGGATTGGACGTGCACCAGGCCAAGATCAGCGCCTGCGCGCTGATACAGCAGCCTGACGGAACCACCATCGTCGAGCAACGGGAGTTTGGCGCCTTCAAGCGTGACCGCCGGGCCCTGGCCCAGTGGGCAGGCTCGCTGGCCCCTGAGGTGATGGTGATGGAGAGTACCGGCATTTACTGGAAGAGCCCGTACGCTGCGCTGGAGGCCCAAGGTATCGCTGCGTGGGTGGTCAATGCCCGGCACGTCAAAAACGTACCCGGACGCAAGACCGACGTGGGCGATGCGCACTGGCTCGCCACGCTGGCGCGCGCCGGGCTGCTGCGCGGTTCGTTCATCCCACAGGCGGACATCCGCCACCTCAGGCTGATTGCCCGCCAACGCCAAAAGCTCGGCGGTATGCTGGCCTCGGAGAAGAACCGGCTGCACAAGGTGCTGGCCGATTCGGGCGTGCGGCTCAACGTGCTGGTCTCCGACCTGCACGGTCAAAGTGCACGGGCCATGGTCAAGGCACTCATCGCTGGCAAACCCATGGATCAAATCCTTGATCTGGCGCTCAGGCTGCAAGCTGGGCGCGAGAAGTTGTTCGAGGCCTTGCAGCCCGAAGAACTCAGCGCCTCGCACGTCTTCGTGCTCACGGAGATCATGCAGCACATCGAAGAGTTGGAGGCACGCATCGCACGCTTCGAGCAGGCCTTGCTCCAGGGGCTCGATGCCTGGGCGCCGCAACTCGTGCTGCTGCAGACGATTCCTGGAATCGACCGCATGGGGGCTGCGATGCTGCTGGTGGAGATCAGCGCAGAAATGCAAAACTTCGGCTCTGCCGAGCGCCTGGCCTCCTGGGTGGGGATATGCCCTGGAAACAACGAGAGCGCGGGAAAGCGCAAGAGCGGCAAGACGCGCAAGGGCAACGCATGGGTGCGCCGGTTGCTGTGCGAGTTTGCCCAGGCCGCCAGCCGAAGTCGCTGCGCTTTGAAGGACAAGTTTGCCGCGCTGAGTATCCGCAAGGGTCACAAGAAGTCCATCGTCGCGCTGGCGCACAAGATGTTGCGCATCGTCTTTGCCGTGCTCAAGACCCGCCAACCGTATCGTGATCGGGTCGTCGACTACGAAGCACTGAGCGTTCAGAGAAACGCCCCGCGCTGGATCAAGATGCTCGTCAAACACGGCTTCATGCCCGTCGCCGCCTGATCTGAACAGATCGATTTCGCCGTGTTCCCTCGTCCCGGCCAACGTCAGGCCAGGGGTTCCCATACCCTTCACTCGGTGTCTTTCACATTAAGATGCACCCCAGGAGATTGCCGGCGATTCCGATGAGTTCAAAGAAGTCGTCGTGCCCGACAACCGAATATGCGGTCCAGAAGGAAGCCAGGACCGCAGTGATGACTAGGACTTCGACCACCTGCGGTTTGAATTGAGGAGCAACCGTATGGGCCAAATAAAAAGCGACGAGATTCGAGGCGAAACTCCCAGCAAAGTCAGCGATGTACACGATTGGTGCGTCTGGACGTGCCGCCTCGCTTGCGTTCAGAATATATATGCCGTAGCCTGCAACCCAGCCGCCTGCCAATGCGACGGGCAACAGGAGTATCCAGCGAAACCATGAGGGGAGAGAGTCGACCATGTTGTTTGTGAGGCCCAACGTCATAATCAACGGCGGGCGCGCGAGGTGGTTCCGAAGAACCTCAAGCCCGCTTTCGCCCGTCCGTTGCATTTAAAGTTAGAACTCACGGCCTTCACCCCACCGGTACTTTCGGCCAATTCAGATTCATGAAATCAATTCCCCAAAATCGGGTCAATGTACTGATGATAGGACGATGAACACCAATATCCGGCAAGCCATTAAAGCCTGTCACGATTTCTAAGAGCTCATTACCTCCGCGGTCATTCAAAAATGTAAAACTCTCAATGCCTTGGTGATCATTGCAGAAATGCGCCATTGCCTCCACTTGGCAAGTCGTCACGTCGCGGTGATATTCGTAGAAAAAATTAGTAATGGCAATTCGTTTGCTGCCCCATTTGTCGTGAGCGTGTGCAATGGCCTCGTATGTCACGTTGTAAACAAAGTCTCGATGTGGTCGTGGCCTGCCGTATTCCCAACCTGCATATTGTCGATAGGACTCGGAGCGATCATGAGGGACAAGAATTAGGCCTTTTAGATGACTACCTTGCCGTTCAGATGGAATACCGACCAGTGTTACATTGGGATTCTTCAATCGATTCCAATCCGCGAGACTCGATATGTTTCTTTCAACATCTTCCGGAAAGCCGTCAAGCACATGTTGGACAAGATTTCTCTCATCAACCTGAATCCGTGAGCCGATTCCCCGCCCGCCCATTATTTTTTTGATTTTCTCGTTGATATCCAATTTCGTTTTGAATTTTGTCCGCAGCCATGCCCCAAATCTCCCAAGTCAGCGCATGCGTG